>Ga0207699_10000365_pt1 | contig 23951 bp, 22 predicted proteins | sample LARL51metaG_FD_184344 | JGI IMG/M metagenome (GOLD analysis project Ga0207699, IMG submission 184344) | Corn, switchgrass and miscanthus rhizosphere microbial communities from Kellogg Biological Station, Michigan, USA - LAR L5-1 metaG... | ecosystem: Host-associated > Plants > Roots >...
GATTCTGCTTGTCGAGGATTCGGCCATCATTGCCACCAATATCGAGGATCATGACCGAGGCAGGGGCCGAGGTCATTGGTCCGGTGGCGACGGTCTCATCTGCGATTGATGCGATCACCGGGGCGAAGCGGATCGATGCCGCCCTGCTGAACATCGATCTCCGGGCTGAGCCCGTCTATGGTGTCGCCGAGGCGCTCGTTACCCGCCGGAGCCCGCTCTTGTTCCTCACGGGCTACGCGGTGGGCAACTGCGATGCTGAGCCTGCCCAAAGCTGGCTGTGGGTCACCTGCTGCCTTCCCGCCCGCTGCGTCCGGGCCTGCGCGCCGCTCAGAACAGAATAACGAACCGCATGTTAGTAAGGTATCGTTGTCATTCTGAGACGACGTCGTGATCGAGCAATGACGTGCACGCTCACGGCAACACGAGGCAGCAGGGAGCTTATCATTTGCAAACCATCTGCGCGTAGGGGACCCCGTTCACCCACTGCGGCGTTCGCACGTCAATCACGGAGCCATCCTCGACCTCCAGGGACTGAGGACGAATAAATCCCGTTCCCTCCAACATCACGGTACCCGGCTCATCAGAGGGATGCGCGGCAAATGCGGCATAGCGAGCACCCAACACGACGACCGCGTATTGCCCGGCCCACCAAAACTGGGCCAATGGCGACTCGAAGGTCCAAGTGAGATCAAACGTCCTGATCGGCACATCCAACACGGTTGCCGGGTTCGGCAGCGTGCTGCAAGCGTCGAATAGAATCGCCGGCCTTGGCGTACGAGACATCGCCAGACGGATGGATTGCCAGACCTGCATGTCCTGAGTTCTGACAACCGGCAAGCATATCAGCTCGAGCGTCAACCATACGGCGGCGATGGCTGCACAGGTGACCACCGCGGGCCGGGCCCCGATATATCTCATGAGAAACGGTTCGGTTAGCAGCGACCCCAAAAGCATCGCGAGCAGCGTATAGGGCACAAAGCCGTATCTGCGCGGCATTTCGAAATCGATTTTGCCGGTTCCGACCGCCAGCACGCAAACAATCATCAGACTAGCGGCAAAAATCGCGAGCAAGCCGATGATAAGAACGAATTCGCGTTTCGGCGCAGGCGTGCGGGGTGGCCGACGCACAGAGCGGGATGGCGAAGCCATATGTCCAGTCGATGTCGCGCGCGGCCAAAAGTAGTAGACGGCACCGAGGGCCAGGATCGATACCAGTGCGGACCAAATGCCACCCAGTGTTATGATCTCGATCAATTGAGTTGCAAGCCCGAGCAGCACCGATTGAAGAAACCCCAAAAATCGCGAGATGCTTTCCGACGCTGATGGAAGAGCAAACGTGAATCTCACGTGGCCCTCGTAATTCCCGAGGAATGAAGACCAGATCCAGCGATGTGCGGCAACCGCAATCGCCATTGCCGCGAGTGGAACACTTGTCAGGGCGATCCGGCGCATGATCGAACTGGGCACCGCCGTTCCCGTAACAACGGCAATCAGGATAAGTGGCGAGGCGACCAAGTGTGACTCCCCGGTCCACCCGATCATGGTGCCGAGCAACGCGAGACAAATGACCGTTGCAGTTCTCGGGACCAACTGGAGAATGAGCGCGCACGCCACCGTCAGTTGATACGGAAGAATTTCATATGAGAAATAATGAAAGCACGAAGTCACGGCAAATGGCGACAGCACCCAAATCGAAGCAGCAACCGCGCACCGAGTTGAATCGAACCTCATGCGGCGCAACATGATGAAAATGCCGTACCCTGTGGCGAGCTGAGAGGCAGCGATCACGACAGCGTAGGCCCACGCATGCGTTCCGAACAGCAGCCACAGTCCGAAGTGGATGATCTTCGAGAGTCCGTAGAGGCGGTATTCCATCCCTCCCAAGTCGAGGCTCAGCCACAGCGTCAATAACGTTTGCCAGGGTCCCTCCCTGTCAAGGAGCTCGGCAAAATGCTCGACAAACCAGAGGTCATCAAAAGTCAGCACTGAGTTCAGCGCAGCCAATGAACAGTAAGCAATGGCAAGAACCACGACGAGGATCGCAGGATTCCGGGTCGATCTTGAGAAGGCCCGAGGCCGCGCTTTGATCGATACCGGTGGAGCGAACCGGAGAGGCTTGCCGTCTTCCCTCGGTCGCTTGGAACCCGATTTCTGCGCCGACACGGCTTTCCATGCGTTGGCGTTGCGGATCGTGAAATTCCGTATCACCGAAGTCATGCTGCGTAGAGAAATAGGGCAGCAAACGTAGACGAACGGACCATCGTCACTGCGGACCTGACCAACGCGATACTCATCCATGGCGATCTTTTGGACATATGTACCTCAGCTCTGAGACGAACTTGGCGGGTGGATCGAGCAAGACCGTCGCGGCGCGATGGCCGCACGCATGGAAGACCGGTCATCACGTCCGCTTATTCCCGAGGCGCGCAAAGATCTTGCGGAGGCGCCCCCTCCAGGGAACAATGGAAACCTTGAACAAGAAGGGATGAATCGGAGCGAGTTCGCGCTTTGGAATAGTCGAAATCTGCTCGGCTAACCGCGGCTTGCTCTACGCGTTGTTCAAATTCGAGAGCTGACGATTTTCGCTTCGGGCCATCGCTGGCGCATGCTGGCTCTCCGGCTGGCGTTGCGTTCGAGATCAACGCGGCGCCGAATGACCGCCGTCGTTCGCTTGGCCCGTCCCGGCGAATCAGGCGGAGCAGATCGATTGATTCCTCCGAGATCGCCCGGCTTTCCCAAGGCTCCACGGCGCGAAAAACCGTGGCGGCGGAATCGAATTTCGCGAGCCTATTCAAAGGCGACACGGCAATCCGCGCCTCGCGGCAAAAATTTTTCTTTACGAAAATCGGAAATCATGTATAGCTTATTCCGTTCCGCCGCCGCCTGAGGGGCGCTTCGCGATCGTCACGGACGTTGGCAGCGGGATGCGATGGACGCTTTGGCGACGCGCGCGATCATTCGTGCGGACGAACGGCGCTGAGGCGGACGGCAAAGGCGTGTGGTCCTGGCCTCCCGACGCTGAGGCCAAGTCGTGCGGTGACGAGCCGCGCGGCGACGGGAGCAAGAAAGCCCGGTTCCCGAGGAGAGCGCGCTATAAGCCGTAACACCATCGTGCAGGGAATGCCGGGTTGATCCGGTTGAACCTGTGGTTCCTTTCCCGTGCTTTTTTTACTGCACGGGGGCCATGGGTGAGGCCGTCACCCGGCATTCCCTGCGCCCTCTGATCTCGGAGGGACGAGGCTCAAGCATAACTCGGGGTTTTCCGCTCGCGAGAACGCGAAGCTATATCCCACGCTTTTTGAATCGTGAAATCAGCACGCAGCATCGTCTCCATGATACGCGCTGTCATCGTCCGCAAAGGCGGGCGATCCGGTACGCCGCGGGCCTACGCCGTCGCGCCCTTGGCCTTCGGCCGGCGCAGGTGTTCGTCGAGCCGCGGCATGATCTCGACGAAATTGCAGGGCCGCGTGCGGTAGTCGAGCTGCGCCGCCAAAATGCCGTCCCAGGCGTCGCGGCAGGCGCCGGGCGAGCCCGGCAGGCAGAAGATGTAGGTGGCGCCAGCAACGCCGGCGGTAGCGCGGCTCTGGATGGTCGAGGTGCCGATCTTGCCAAAACTCAACATGTGAAAGGCGATCGAAAAACCGTCCATGCGTTTTTCGAACAAGGGCTCGACCGCCTCCGGCGTGACGTCGCGCCCGGTGAAGCCGGTACCGCCGGTGGTGATGACGGCATCGACGCCGGCATCGGCGATCCATTTCCTCACCACGGCGCGGATCGCCTCGACGTCGTCGGTCACGATCTCGCGCGCGGCGAGGGTGTGGCCGGCCGCGGTGAGCCGGTCGGCCAGCGTGGTGCCGGACTTGTCGTCGGCGAGCGAGCGTGTGTCCGAAATCGTCAGCACCGCGATGTTGAGCGGGACGAACGACTTTGCGTGGTCGAGCGAGGTCATCGTCAGGGCGCGCTGAACGTGTCGCAGGCCTTCACCGTACCCTGCTTGTAGCCGGTCGTGAACCACTGCTTGCGCTGGGCGGCGGATCCGTGGGTGAAGGAATCCGGCACGACGCGGCCGGTGGCCTGACGCTGCAGGGTGTCGTCACCGATCGCGGACGCCGTGGTCAGCGCCGCGTCGATATCACCCGCCTCGAGGAAGCCCGGGCGCTTCTTCTCCTCGCGATTGACCCAGACGCCGGAGAGGCAATCGGCCTGCAATTCGACCTTGACCTGCAGCGCATTGGATTCGGCCTTGCTGCCGGCCTGCTGCTGCAGCCGCGTCACGCGCGGAATGATGCCGAGCAGGTTTTGGATGTGGTGGCCCGCTTCGTGCGCGATGATGTAGGCCGCCGTGAACTTGCAGGCATTGCCGGAGCAGCCGCGGAAGCGCGTCTCGACCTCGCGGAAGAACGAGGTGTCCAGGAAGATGGTGCGGTCCGGCGGACAATAGAACGGCCCCATCGCCGACTGCGCCATGCCGCAGCGGCCGCCATTGGTGGCATTCCGGAACAGGACGATTTTCGGACCGCTGTAGCTCTGCCCGGAGGCCTGGAACACCTCGCTCCAGCGATCGTCGATCTCGCCCAGGATGCCGGAAATCATGCTGCCCATCTCGTCGGTCGGCGCGCCGGTCTTGGCGGGGCCGGTGCGGCGGTCGGTCTGATAGGTCTGCGAGCCGCCGCCGGTGAGAATTTCGGCGCCGCCGATCAGGATGCGCGGATCGATGCCGAAGGCATAGCCGATCAGGCCGAGCACGATGACGGTGCCGATGCCAAGTCCGCCGCCGCCCATCGGCAGGCCCATGCCGCCACCACCGCCGCCGCCATCATCGCTGCGGCGGTCCTCGATATCATCGCTGCGGCGGAAATCGTCGTAACGCATGGCTTTTTCCTATCGCATCTCGATCGCATCTCGTCGGCAACGCGACGCGCGCATGCCCACGCGCCTTGAACGTAGAATTCGCGTTGCATTGTTCAATAACCTGCCCCGGCAAAAATTGCCTAGCAAGAAAGAATTACCGGATTAAGTCGATTTTTACTTTGCCGAGGCAATGTAGCCGCAGTCGGTTGTTTTGGTCCCGCGTCGCCGATCGCGTCGCCTGAGTCAGAGTTCTTGAGTCATGGTTGTGTCGCGTCGCGGGGCGTCTGCAAGGGCGCCCCGCACTAAATTCGAGTCCCGCTCGGATTTCAGAATCATCGTTGGCGACTGCGTCGCCGAGATGTCGAAGCTGCCGGCCGCCTCCGTCGATCTGGTGTTCGCCGACCCGCCCTACAACCTGCAGCTCAAGGGCGAGCTCAAGCGCCCCGACGAATCCCATGTCGATGCCGTCAATGACGACTGGGACAAGTTTTCCTCGTTTGCCGCCTATGACGATTTCACCCGCGCCTGGCTGCTCGCCTGCCGCCGCCTGATGAAGCCATCGGCGACCTTGTGGGTGATCGGCTCCTACCACAACATTTTTCGCGTCGGCGCGATCATGCAGGATCTCGGCTTCTGGATCCTCAACGACATCGTCTGGCGCAAGTCGAACCCGATGCCGAATTTCCGCGGCCGCCGCTTCACCAACGCCCACGAGACCATGATCTGGGCGGCGCGCGACGAGAAGGCCAAGGGCTACACCTTCAACTACGAGGCGCTGAAGGCCGCCAATGAGGACGTGCAGGCGCGCTCGGACTGGCTGATCCCGCTGTGCACCGGCGAGGAGCGGCTGAAGGACGGCGATGGCCGAAAAGTCCATCCGACGCAGAAGCCGGAAGGCCTCTTGGCGCGCGTGCTGCTGTCGTCATCGAAGCCGGGCGATCTCGTGATCGACCCGTTCAACGGCACGGGCACCACGGGAGCCGTGGCAAAACGTCTCGGCCGCCGCTATGTCGGTTTTGAGCGCGACGAGGCCTATGCGAAGGCGGCCAGCGCACGCATCGACGCGATCGAGCCGCTGCCAGAGGCGACGCTCGCGCCGTTCATGACCGCGCGCGAGGCGCCGCGCGTCGCCTTCTCCGAACTGATCGAGCGCGGCATGATCGCCCCCGGCACAAAACTGGTCGACGCCAAGAAGCGCCACGGCGCGCTGGTGCGCGCCGACGGCGCCATCATGCTCGGCGACAAGGTCGGCTCGATCCATCGCATCGGCGCGGTCGCACAGGGCGCCGAGGCCTGCAACGGCTGGACGTTCTGGCACGTCGAGACCAAGGGCGGCCTCCGGCTGATCGACGAATTGCGCGCCGAGATCCGCGCCGGCATGGCGGCGGGCTAGCTCCCGCCGCGAGCCGACGGATCAAGCCGGACCGGGGCTCGCTGCATCCGCGATCTGGCCGCGCAGGTGTTCCGAGCGGCGCACCACGCGCGTCAACAGCTGCTCGATCTGGTGCACGTCGCCGTGCGGCTCGTGCGCCGGCGTGTCCGCGCCGGCCTCATCAGCCGGGTCGGCGCGGCTCGGCAGCGGCGCCGATTCGTCGACGAACGAACCATGGGCCAGCAGCCTGAGTGACGACGGCAGCCGGAACGGCTCGGGCGGCCAGTCCTGCGGCAGCGCCAGACCGCCGCCCTCCACCTCGCGGCTCCGGGTGCGATCCGTGAAGAAATAGGCGAGCGCCGCCGCCAATGTCACGAAAATGAGCGCGCCGAACGCCGCCAGGAACAGCGCCGAGAGCGACGTGGCCCGGCTCATCGCCGACACGTCGGGCCTCGCCAGCGCGACAAGCGGAGCGGCGGTGACTGACGGCGGGGCAAGCGCCGGCGTGGTGACCGGCGCAGGCGGAGCAGCGGGCGCAGGCGCCACCTCCTGCCGAGACTCCGGCGCAGCATCCGAGGTTGCCGGGACGGTCGCGGACGGCAACGGCTGCTGCTGCGGCTCGCTGGTCGCGGGCTTGAAATTCGCGGCATCCAGCGCGCGCCAGACGTCGGGCGACCTCGATGATTCGCCACTTGCATCGCTCGATGCGACCTGCGCGGAATTGCCGCTCGCCGGCGCAGCCGGAACGGCGGCCGGAGCCGCAGAGGCGACCTTCGCGTCATCGTCGCGGCTCATCTGCGGCATTGGCAGTTCGGCGTGCACATTCCCAGCGGAACGCGCGAGCGCAGCCTCGCGATCGGAATCGGTGAGCGTGCTGCGATGCGCCGATGCCGCTTTCGACTCGCGCGATGCTGTCTTGCCTGCCTCGCCGAGATACCAGCAATGGCGCTGGGTCGCGCGATCGATCCGGTAGTACCAATGCTGGCCCGGCGATGACGCCTTCTTCGGAGCGGCGAGACATTCGTCTGCTGCGCCCGCGTCGTTTAGATGCATCGTGACGAACGAAGCGCCCGCCACCATGCACGTCAACGCACCCACCACAAAACTCGTCGTTCGGTTCATCATCAAGACCTCTGACAATTTTGACGCGTCCCCAACCTGACGACCCCAGTTGGGCCGTTTCTGTGATGAGTTGGGTCACAATGTGGCTGAACGCGGTGATGTCGCCGTGGAACTGTTGATAAGCGCGTGGAACCCGTCACGCGCCGATCACAATCTGTCATCAACCGGGTGGTTGACACGCGATGGCAGCCGTGCGTTGGCGCACCTGCGTCGTGGATCGAGGTCTTCGCACGAAGCGAGCGCCGATGAATTGTTCGTATCGGTTCTCGTTCTGATTCAGACCGCTTGCTGGTCGGCCTGATCCTGAGGCGTCGACCGGGCGAAGCGGTAGGGATAGCGCGCAGACAGGCTCACCGTGGTATCAACCCATGACTTCAACTGCGCAACATCGAATGGCTCGAACAGCCAGCTCTGATACGTGCGGTCCGGCGGGCAGGTCATGACAAAGGTCGCGCATCCCGAGAGAGCCACGATGACGAGCGCTCCGCAGAGCGCCCAGAACAGCGAATAGAGCGACTTGGCACGCCCGCCTGCGCGTGAGTCAATCCTGCTCGCGGCCGGCGCATCTTGCCTATCCATCTCCATCGCGGGTGGAGACGTGCCGCCCTCCGGATCGGGGGCCGTGACATCCGCCGGCGCCAGGGCGCCCGCCAAGGACACGTTCGTCAGTCCACTCGGGGGCAACAGCACGCTTGCGGAATTGGGCCAGCGCGTCGCGACCAGTGACAGATCCTGGCCGGACGCGACGTCTGGCAAATCCTGCGTGCTTCGCGCCGCGACCAGGCGCTTCCGATCGGCCGGCGTTGCGAGCAACGTATCCTCGGCACGCAAGGTGTCGTCGGCGCGTCGTTGCGCCAATTCGGCACGCGCCTCGTCAGCGGCATGAGCTTGCGAATTTTCGCGCCTCAGCCTTGCAAACAGCGCGGCGCGCTTGGACGTTGATCCTGCGCTGCGCGAGATCGCCCTGCCCATTTCGCCGAGATACCAGCAGTGGCGCTTGGTGCTGCGGTCAACGCGATAGAACCAGTGATGGCCCGCGGGCGATTGCTTGTTCGGCCCTGCCAGGCATTCGTCGGCAGCGCCTGCGCGCTCCGGCTGCATCAAATGCATGGAGGCGCCCGCCACGATCCAGGTCAGGGTGCCCAGTGCCAGTCTCGTCGCTCGGCCGGTCATGGTGACCTCACGCAATTTTTACGAGTTATCCACCGGAGCATTTCCACGAGAAGTTGCTTTGAATGTGGCAAAATCCGTAATGTTACGGACAAAGGTGTTGATAACTACAACATCTAGTATGGCCCCGAGCGCGGGACTACTAGCCAAGAAGAGGTACCCCTGGCGCAGTGGCTTCATGGCACGACCAACCCACTGCAATTCATGAACCGCGGCGCTCGGTGCCGCTTTCGGCTTCACCTCGGGCGGAAGCACGACGCGCAGGGGCCCAAGGCCGATCCGCTCGCACGGCAGGTCAACCGTTCGCGCGAGCGGCAGGCTTTTCGGTTTTATTCCTGACATCCAGGGCATAGAGTTCAACAACCCTGCTGTCCTGATTGATCGTCCGATGCGAAGACAATCCGAGACACTGCTCATCCTGATGCTGCTGCCGATCTTTTTTCTCGGCATCTTCCCCATGCTGCTGATGGCGCTGCTCGGCTTTCTCGGCCTCTGCATCCTCGGCGTGCTGATGATCTGCGTCGGCCTCGCCGACGGCCTGACCGAGGACTGCGACTTCAACCGCGAACTCATTGTCGGTGGCTTCACGAGGCCGTCGGAGCGGGCCGCCCAGGCCTCGCGGCTCTCTTCGGCGCGGCGGCTCGGGACCTGGTCGGCGGTGGCCGGCGCCGGCATGGTGATCGCGGGCGTGGCCGGCGCGCTTTACTCCTGACAACGTGACGTGTCGCGGGATTTGAAAACGCCGTCGGTTCCGCTAACGATCGACCGAGGTCGCAGCGACGTCAGGCCAAGCATGACGTCTGCGACGTCGAAACGTCACAGAATCCCTGGGGAGACCTATGCTCAAATTCTATTTCAACGGCGCGCCAAATCCGAACAAGGTCGCGCTTTTCCTGGAAGAGTCCGGCTTGCCGTTCGAGCCCATCGCCGTCGACACGCGCAAGGGCGAGCAGTTCAAGCCCGAATTCCTCAAGGTGAATCCGAACGGCAAGGTGCCGGCGATCGACGATGATGGTGTCCTCGTGTTCGACAGCAACGCCATCCTGCTCTATCTCGCCGAGAAGACCGGACGATTCCTGCCCGCCAGCACCCCGCAGAGCCGTGCGCAGCTGTTGTCCTGGCTGATGTTCATCGCGACCGGTCTCGGCCCCTATTCTGGCCAGGCCGTGCACTTCAAGCATTTCGCGCCGAAGGAGCTCGACTACGCCCACAACCGCTACCAGTACGAGGCGCAGCGCCACTACAAGATCCTCGACGAGCACCTTGCGAGCAGCCGCTACATGGTTGGCGACAGCTACTCGATCGTCGACATGGCGTTCTGGGGCTGGGCGCGCATGGCACCGTTCGTGCTCGGCGAGGAGAGCTACGCGAAATACGCAAACGTCAAGCGCCTGGTCGACGAGATTTCCGCACGGCCTGCGGCCGCGCGCGCCATCGCGCTGAAGGACAAGTTCACCTTCAAGGCCGAGATGGACGACGAGGCGCGTCATATCATGTATGGCCACCTCAAAACCCGGGCGGCCTGAGCCTGATCCGGCCACGTAGCCATGGCGGCGCCCTCGACGGGCGCCGTTTTCATTTGCCGGCGTCGTGCGCCATTCGAGGAGCGATATCGCAGCGGCAGATGCCGATGTCCCGCAACTCGCGCTCGCTCATCGCTGCAAGCAGACGCCTGGCACGGCTTCGCTCGCGCCATCGCCCGATCCGCGAGAGCATCGCCGTCACGATGCCGCGCAACGGTTTCAGCCCGCCGACCCGGTCGCCGGAAACGGACCCAGCGCCTTCTCGGTCAGCACCGAGTCGCAATATTCCCTGATCTCCTTGATCTTGCCGTCCTCGAGGCGATACACCAGACAATAATCGTTGTCGTAGCGCATCCCGCTCCTGGTGAGATTGTCGCCCTTTGCCTCGACCACGACGTAGTCGCCCTCGGCGATCAAGCGGTGCGCGACCGTCCGGCCGCGGTCGACCAATTGCGACCGTACATGGCCAAGCAGGTCGTTCAGGACCGCGTCCTTGCCGCGGAAGGTGCGCGACCAGGAATATTGCCCCATCACCGTCCAGGTCACGTCCTCTGCCAGGCTCGCGGTGAACAGGGCGCGGTCGCGTGCGGCGGAATCGGGATTCCCCGCCGCTGCAAAAATCTCCTCGATCAGTTTCTTGTTGTCTAAAGCGCTCATGAGCGGCTTCTCCGTTTCGAAAGTGCCGCCGACCATCGCGCCGCCGCGCTCATTCTTCCAATCGATAGATCGCATGATATATATTTACCTGATGAATTTGAATGCGCTTGACCTCAATTTGCTGGTCGCATTGGATGCGCTGCTCCGGGAAGCGAGCGTCAGCCGTGCCGCGATGCGGATCGGGCTCTCTCAGCCGGCGACCAGCCATGCCCTGCAACGGCTCCGCGAGCTGATCCACGATCCGCTTCTGGTACGATCAGGCGCGCGGATGGAGCTGACGCCGCGGGCGCTGGCGCTGCGCGCGCCGCTCGCGCAGGCGCTCGACCAGGTGCGCGGCCTGTTCGTTCCCGATGCTTTCGATGCCGCGCAGAGCGAGCGGCAGTTCCGCCTGATGATGCCGGATCTCGCGGTCGAGCTGTTGATGCCGCCCTTGATGGAGAAGGTCACGCGCCTTGCGCCGAACATCCGGATCGACGTCGTGCCATGGCGGGGGCCTGCGATCTTCACGGCGGAGTTTGCCCGCACCATCGACATGGTGATCTCGATCGGCAACGCCTTCAAAGGCTTTCACCGCCTCCTGCTTTACACCGACAGCGACGCGCTGGCGGTGCGGCGCGGCCACCCGATGGCTGCGAAGCTGAAGCGGCGTGATGCCTTCCTCGCGGCGCGCCATGTCGCGGTCATCATCCGCGGCCAGAGCGAGGACCTGATCGACACCTGGCTGCGCGGCAAGGGGATCGAGCGCAGGATCGCGCTCGTGGTGCCCGGCTATATCGAGGCGCTGCACGTCGCGGCGCGCACGGACCTGATCGCCTTCGTGCCGCGCCGCCTGATCGCGGCGCTGGCAAAGCGGCTGTCGCTCGCTGCGATCACGCCGCCGCTCGATCCTGGGATCGACGAGCAGTACATGTTCTATCCGACCCGCGCCCAGATGGACCCGGGCTCGATCTGGCTGCGCAAGCTGATGCTCGAGACCGGGCGCGAGCTGGACCGGCCAAGACTGCGGCCGGCTTGAAGCTCAGGCCTGCTGCTCGGCGAGCACGGTGCGCACGGCCGGCCGCTCCGCCATCCGCCTGCGATGATCCATCACCCTCGGCAGGGTCGACAGGTCGACGCCGTCGCCCTCGAGCCAGGTCGCAATCGTATACAGATACGGATCGCAGATCGTGTATTGCTCGCCCATCACCCAGGGCCCTGCGAGCATGTCGCGCTCGATCAACGCAAAACAGGCGCCCATGGTCTTTGGGACCATCCGCTTCATGTCGGCCAGAGAGGATTCCTCCGTGGCCCAGCGATAGCCGCGCGGTCTGTGCGCATGCGCGACATGCACCGTCGAACAGAGATAGCTGTTGAACGCCTGCACTTCCGCGAATCCGTAGGCGTCATCGAGCGGCGCCAGCCTGGCCTTTGGAAAACATTGCGCGATGAAGGCGAGGATCGCGGGCGTCTCGGTGAGCGCGCCGCGGTCGGTGATCAGCGAGGGCACCCGCCCCTTGGGATTGATCGCCAAATAGTCCGCGCCGTTCTGCTCGTTTCGTTTGAAGTCGAGCCGCTCGGTCTCATAGTCGGCGCCGGCTTCCTCGAGGGCGATGTGCGAGGCAAGCGCACAGGTGCCAGGCGCGTAATAGAGCTTGAACATGATCGATCCTTCAGGCCGTGAACGGCGCGACGTTAGCGGCGCGGACGCCACCCGTCCACGGCTCAGACGCGTCGCGAGCCGCAGGGCACATGTGCGCTCAGCGGATCGCTCGCCCGCTGTCAACCAGCCGCGCATTCGCGCTCGCCGTCGCGAGCAAGGTGCCATCCCGGGCCGTCAGTCGGCCGGCCATGAAGGCCACGGTCTTGCCGAGCTGGGTCACCTCGGCCTCGCTGACGATCGATCCGGGCCTGACCGGCGCTAGAAAATTGACGGTCAGCGAGATGGTCGCGGTGTAGAGCCTGCCCTCGGTCATGACGAACACCGCCGGCCCCATAGTGTCGTCGAGCATGGCCGAGAGAATGCCGCCCTGCACGAAACCCGCGGGGTTGCAAAACTCGCTCCTGCCCTCGAAGCCGATCCTGATCCAACCAACCTCGGGGCGGGCGTCGAGCAGGCGCCAGCCGAGCAGTTTTGATGATGGCGGCAGTGTCAGATGGTCGAGCGCGGTCTTGATCATGCGCCCGCCATAGCGCAACGCTGCTGACAACCTGATGTCAGCAGCCGTCAGAGGCGACCATCGGCATCAGCCTCCCAGCCCGTGCGCGATCACCTTGCGCATGACGTTGGGGAGCGCTTCATCGGCCAGCGTTGCGATCGATACCCAGCGCATCCCCTTTGGCGCACGCGCTCCCGCAGCCGTCCGCGCAGTGTAGACCACGAGCTCCAGCGGAAAATGCGTGAACACGTGGGTGACGACGCCGGCCTTGCGATGCCAGCGGGTGATGGCTTTCAGTGCCGGCGCCTGCGCAAGCGCCTCTGCATCCTCCTGCCCGGCGGACCAGTCGGAGCCCGGCACCTCGGTCATGCCGCCGAGCAGGCCCTTCTCGGGCCGGCTACGAACCAGAAGCTCATCGCCGCGGGTGACAACGAACGCGGCCCCACGCCGCAGCACGCCGGCCTTTTTCGGCGCCTTGCGTGGAAAGGTCTGCTGGGTGCCGAGCGCGCGCGCGGCGCAGCCCTCGTTCAGCGGACACAGCACGCAGGCCGGCTTCTTCGGCGTGCAGATCGTGGCGCCCAGATCCATCAGCGCCTGCGCGCTGTCGCCGGCGCGCGCCGGACCGAGCAGCGTTGTCGCCAATTCCTGGATGCGCGGCTTGGCCTGCGGTAACGCCTCCTCGATCGCGAACAGCCGCGACGTCACCCGTTCGATATTGCCGTCGACCGGCATGGTCGGCCGGTCGAACGCGATCGCCGCGATCGCGGCGGCCGTATAGGGCCCAATTCCCGGCAGCGAGCGCAGCCCCTCTTCAGTGTCCGGGAAGACGCCGCCATGATCGCGTGCCACCGCGACCGCACAGGCGTGCAGATTGCGCGCACGCGAATAATAGCCGAGCCCGGCCCACATGCGCAGCACGTCGTCAAGCGAGGCAGCGGCGAGCGCGGTGACGTCGCTCCAGCGCTCCAGGAACTTTTCGAAATACGGCCCGGCCGCCTTCACGGTCGTCTGCTGCAACATGATTTCCGAGAGCCAGACGCGGTATGCGTCGGCGCGTTCGCCCGGTGCCGCGCGCCACGGCAGCCGGCGGCGATGGCGGTCGTACCAGGCGAGCAACAGTTCGCTGCGATTGCTCTCCGTCTCATCCGGGGAGGGGCCGGCTTTCTTTCGCCCATGTGCAACAACTGATAGGGTCATGCCGTCATATAACGTGATTTGCGATCGGGATCGTCACCCCGGATGCCCAATTCACAACGGAACATGGTTCGCGTGATGTCCAAACCCCGCCCGATCGGCGCCAAGCCGTTGTCCGTCATGCTGAGCGACGTGTTTTCCGACGTCTACGCCAAGCAGGGTTTTGCTGCGCGCGAACTCGTTACGCGCTGGGCCGAGATCGCGGGCGCCGACATTGCGGCTCATTGCGAACCCTTGAAGATGCAGTGGCCGCGTCCGGTCGAGGGCCAGCCGCCAGAGCCGGCCACGCTGGTGCTAAGGGTCGAGGGCCCTGTCGCGCTGGAGATCCAGCATTCATCCGATGTGATCCTGGCGCGGGTCAACCGCTTCTTCGGCTGGAGCGCGGTCGGACGGCTGGCGCTGCGCCAGGCGCCGCTCTCGCGGCGAGGGCGGCCAAAGGCCCCGCCCGCGCCGGATGCCAAAGCCGTGGCGGAGGTCGCAAAAACCCTGACCGGGGTCGAAGACGAAGAGCTGCGCACCGCGCTGGCGCGGCTCGGTGCCGCAATCAAGCGAAATTGAGCCGGCCGCAGTCAAAGCGCGCCATTGCCACAATCTCCGTTTCAAGCTAGCGAACAGCTCTCTGAAAACCTTTGCAAACGCGTCCATCCCGGAGCAGACCGTTGATCATCACGCGCCGCGCCTTCACATCAGCACTCTCCCTGACCGGGCTCGCCGCGCTGGCCGGCCTCTCGCCGCTTGGGCTGATCACGAGCGCATTTGCACAAAGCGCCACCGATGTCGCCAAGCCCGTCTCGCTGCCGGACATGGCGCTCGGCCCGGCCGACGCCAAGGTCACGATCACCGAATTTGCCTCGATGACCTGCCCGCATTGCGCGGCGTTCAACGCCGAGACCTATCCGAAGATCAAGTCCGCCTATGTCGACACCGGCAAGGTGCGCTACATTTTTCGCGAGTTCCCGCTCGACATCAAGGCGGCCGCCGGCTCTATGCTGGCGCGGTGCATTGCCAATGGCGATGCGCCAAAATACTTCGCCGTTACCGACATGCTGTTCCGCCAGCAGAACGACTGGGTGACGAAGAACACCACGGAGACGCTGGCGCGGATCGGCAAGCAGGCCGGCATGAGCCAGCAGCAGGTCGAAACCTGCCTGAAGGACCAGGCGTTGCTCGACAAGATCGCCGCCGACCAGAAATACGCCAGCGACGTGCTGAAGGTGGACTCGACACCGACCTTCTTCATCAATGGCGACAGGATCAAGGGCGAGACCTCGTTCGAGGAATTTCAGAAGAAGATCGATCCGCTCCTGAAGAGCTGATCGTCATCGCGACAGGAGCATCCGATGCTCGTCACCCGCCGCGCCCTGGGCCTGCTGCTGCCGCTGGGCGGCCTTGCCGCCATCCTTCGCACCGCCCCGGCGAACGCGCTTGGTGCGGCTGATGTGGCAAAGCCGGTATCGCTGCCGGACATGGTGCTGGGCGCGGCTGACGCGCCCGTGACGATCGTCGAATATGCCGCGCCGACCTGCCCGCATTGTGCGGCGTTCGACCGCGAGGTGTTCCCGCGGATCAAGGCGGAATACATCGATACCGGGAAGGTGCGCTACGTCTTGCGCGAGTTCCCGCTGAACATCAAGGACGTGGCCTGCCAGATGCTGGCGCGCCGCATCGCCGATGGCGACGGCGGCAAATATGTCGCCGTCATCGAGACCATGTGGCGCCAGCAGGATCAGCTGGTGGAAAAGACCACCGACACGTTGAAGCTGATCGGCAAGCAGGCCGGCCTTGGCGCGGAGGCGGTCGAGGCCTGCCTGAAAGACCAGGCGCTGCTGGACCGGATCAACGCCGATCGCAAGTTCGCCATGGAGATGCTGAAGGTCGAGGGAACCCCGACCTTCTTCATCGGCGGCGAGAGCATCGTGGGCGAAGCCCCGTTCGAGGAATTTGAGAGCAAGATCAAGCTGCTGTTGAAAACCTAGATTTTCAGCTTTTTCCCAATTGACGCGCAAATATCCGGCGTAAGGCCAGCAAAAGCCTTGGGAAAAGGCCGGGCCGCCGGTTGCTCTCGGCCCCTCGCCTCGCCATTGTCCGCAACCTTAAGAGTCGGCCGAAGGGCTGCGCCTCCACACCGACATTGCCTTCTATGGTATTGTCCGGCCTAAGAGATTCGCGCCCGGCCAACAGAGAATCTGTGCATGAAACTCACGCGTCTTCGTCTTCACGGCTTCAAGTCCTTTGTCGAACCCACTGACTTCGTGATCGAGCCCGGCCTCACCGGCGTGGTCGGACCGAACGGCTGCGGCAAGTCCAACCTGGTGGAAGCGCTGCGCTGGGCGATGGGCGAGACCTCGCACAAATCGCTGCGCGCCGCCGACATGGACGCGGTGATCTTCGCAGGGTCCGGCAATCGGCCCGCGCGGAACCACGCCGAAGTCGTGATGACGATCGACAATGCCGATCGGACCGCGCCGGCCGCGGTCAACGACCGGGAAATCCTTGAAATCTCGCGCCGCATCGAGCGCGAGGCCGGCTCGGTCTATCGCATCAATGGCCGCGACGTGCGCGCCCGCGACGTGCAGCTCCTGTTCGCGGATGCGGCGACCGGCGCCCGCTCGCCGGCGCTGGTTCACCAGGGCAAGATCGGCGAGATCATTCAGGCCAAACCGGAACAGCGCCGCCGGGTGCTCGAAGATGCTGCGGGTGTCGCCGGCTTGCATGCCCGCCGCCATGAAGCCGAACTGCGGCTGAAGGCCGCCGAAACCAACCTCACCCGGGTCGAGGACGTGATCGGCCAGCTCACCGGGCAGATGGAGGGCCTGAAGAAGCAGGCCCGCCAGGCGATCCGCTACCGCGAGGTGGCGGCCAAGCTGCGCAAGGCCGAGGCGACGCTGTTCCATCTGCGCTGGATGGAAGCCAATACCGACGTGGCGGAGGCCGGCCACGTGCACGACCTCGGCGTCCGCGCGATGGCCGAGCGCACCCGCGAGCAGGCCGAGTCCGCCCGCATCCAGGCGATCCGCGCCTCCGAATTGCCGGCCCTGCGCGACGCCGAGGCGCGCGCTGCGGCCACCCTGCAGCGCCTGACCAACACCCGCGACATGCTGGATCGGGAAGAGGCGCGCGCCAAGGAACGCGCCGCCGAGCTCGACCGCCGGCTGACGCAGCTCTCCTCCGACATCGGCCGCGAACAGCAGCAGACGCTTGACGCGCAGGTCGCGCTGCAGCGGCTCGATACGGAAGACGCCGAGCTGAAGGAAGAGATCAAGCTGCGCGTCGAAAAGCGCAGCGGGGTCGATGAACGCGTTGCGCAGGCGGAAGAAACGCTGTCCGGCGCCGAGCGCCTGTTCTCGGAATTGACCACCGCGCTCGCCGACCTCACCGCCAAGCGCAACCAGCTCGAGGCGAGCGTGCGCAGCCATCGTGACCGGCTGGCGCGGCTCGATCAGGAGATTGGCAACGTCGCCGCCGAGCAGCAGAAGCTGACGCAGGAAACCGAGCGCGTCGGCGACCTCGATGCGCTGACCGCGACGATGGAGACGGCGCAGGAAAAGCTTGCCGAGTGCGAAGCCGCGGCGCAGACCAGCGAGGCTGCGCACGCGCGGGCACGCGAGACGCTGGAAGCTTCCCGTGCCCCGCTGGTCGAGGCCGACAAGCGCGTGCAGCGGCTCGAGACCGAGGCGCGGACCATCTCGAAGCTCGTCAACGCCGAGACCAAGAATCTGTGGCCGCCGATCATTGACGGCATCACAGTCACCAAGGGCTACGAAAAGGCCCTCGGCGCCGTGCTTGGTGATGACCTCGATGCGCCGGTCGAGCCGTCGGCGCCGATGCGCTGGACGGATGTCGGCGCCCATGGCGACGACCCGGCTTTGCCCGAGGGCATCGAGCCGCTCGCGGCCCACGTGCAGGCGCCGCCGGAGCTGTCGCGGCGGCTGCGGCAGATAGGCGTCGTCGCCAAGGACCGCGGCGCCGCGCTGGTTGCGCAGCTGAAGACCGGCCAACGGCTGGTCTCGCCGGAGGGCGATGTCTGGCGCTGGGACGGTTTCGTCACTGCGGCGCATGCCCCGACCGGTGCCGCACGGCGCCTCGCGGAGCGGGCGCGCCTGGTCGACATCGAAAGCGAGCTGGAGGTCGCACGGATGGATGCGACCACCAAGCGCCAGGCGCTCGAAAACGCCGAGGCCCATGTCAAGGCCGCCGCAGAGGCCGAGAGCGCAGCGCGCGAAGCCTGGCGCGCCGCCCAGCGCGAGGCCGATGCGGCACGCGAACGTCATGCCGCGACGGAGCGCGAGGTCAACCGTCACGCGGCGCGAAAATCCGCGCTCGAAGAGGCCCACAACCGCGTCAGCGCCGACCGCGCCGAGGCGGAAGCCGCGCACGAGACCGCGATTGCCGCGCTGAGCGACATGCCGGCGACGATCGAGACCGAAACCAGGCTGTCAGCGGTTCGCACCGACATCGACAATCACCGCCGCGCGGCGGCGCAGGTCCGCGCCGAGGCCCAGGCCCTGGCGCGCGAGGCCGAACTCGCCGACCGCCGCGTGCAGGCGATCATCGCCGAGCGCAACGAGTGGCAGAACCGAGCGCAGAGCGCAGCCTCGCAGGTCACGACCATCGAGGCACGCATCACCGAGCTGCGGGCCGAGCGCGCCGAACTCGACAATGCGCCGATGGTGTTCGCCGAAAAGCGCGCCGCGCTGATCAGCGAGATCGAATACGCCGAGGACCATCGCAGCGCCGCTGCCGATGCGCTGGCTGTAGCGGAAGGCGCGATGGCGGAAACCGACCGGGCCGCGAAAGCGTCACTGGAAGCGCTGTCGAGCGCGCGCGAAGCATCGGCCCGCGCCGAAGAGCGGCTGGAGAGCGCAAGGCGCCGGCTCGCCGATGTCGAGCGCGAGATCCACGACCTGCTCGAAGTCGAACCGCAAGCGGTGGCGGGCATGGCCGAGATCGAGCCCGGCGCCGCGCTGCCGCCGCTCTCGGAGATCGAGGAGAACCTCGAAAAACTGCGCCGCGACCGCGAGCGGCTCGGTGCAGTGAACCTGCGCGCCGAGGAGGAACTCCGCGAGGTCGAAGCCCAGCACACCGCGCTGACTACCGAGCGTGACGATCTCGTCGAAGCCATCAAGCGCCTGCGCCAGGGTATCCAGAGCCTCAACCGCGAGGCGCGCGAGCGGCTGCTGGTGTCCTTCGAGACGGTCAACAACCACTTCAAGCGGCTGTTCACCGAATTGTTTGGCGGTGGCGAGGCGGCGCTGCATTTGATCGAGAGCGACGATCCGCTCGAAGCGGGCCTCGAGATCATTGCAAAACCGCCCGGCAAGAAGCCGCAGACGCTATCGCTGCTGTCGGGCGGCGAGCAGGCGCTGACCGCGCTCGCGCTGATCTTTGCGGTGTTCCTGACCAACCCCTCGCCGATCTGCGTGCTGGACGAGGTCGACGCCCCGCTCGACGATCACAATGTCGAGCGCTTCTGCGGCCTGTTGCATGAAATGACCAACTCGACCGAGACGCGCTTCATCATCATCACGCACAACCCGATCACGATGGCGCGGATGAACCGGCTGTTCGGCGTCACCATGGCCGAACGCGGTGTCTCGCAACTGGTCTCGGTCGCGCTCGACGAAGCGGTCAAGATTCTGGATCAGCACGTGGCGTGATTGCCGGGCGCCGATCGCCAACTCTTGACGTCATCATCCGCGGAAGCGGATGATCCAGTAACCGGCACTGCCGGCGAGAATCTCAGGCTTCTCAGGCTACTGGATGCCCCGCCTTCGCGGGGCATGACAGCAACAACATGATCCCGCCCGATCTCCCCGCCGAACTGAAATCCGCGCTGGCTGCAAAGCTGGAGGGCGTGTCGCGGAGCGATACGGCTGGCCGCGCCGCGCTGATCTCGCAAACCTACCGCGACGGCGGCACCTCGCGCGGGATTCGCAGCGAGACGGACGCGCTCGCCTACGCGCTGGCGCGAATGCCGGCGACCTATGCCGCGGTCGTGGCGTGCCTGAACGCGCTCGGCGGCATGAGGCCCGACTTTGGCCCGGCCACGCTGTTGGACGTCGGGGCCGGACCGGGCACGGCGAGCTGGGCCGCTGCCGCGACTTTTCCGTCACTGACGAATTTCACGTTGCTCGACAACAACGACGCCTTGCGCGCCCTGGCGCTTGAACTCGCAGGAGGCCGCGACCGTCTCGACGGCGCGGACTATCGAAAGGGAGATGCCATCGGCCTTCTTGCCGATGCAGATCCCGCTGATCTCGTCATCGCGAGCTATGTCGTCGGCGAAATGCCGGAGCTGCAGCGGAGCGAGCTCATCGACCTCGCCTGGCGCAAGACCCGCGACACGCTCGTGATCATCGAGCCCGGCACGCCGCCGGGCTATCAGCGAATCCTCGCGCTGCGCGACCAGCTGATCGCCTCCGGCGCCCACGTCGCGGCCCCCTGCCCGCACCAGGCGAAATGCCCGCTGGCCGCGCCGGACTGGTGCCATTTTGTGCAGAGGCTGCCGCGCTCGCGCGCGCACAAGCAGGTCAAGGGCGCCGACGTGCCGTTCGAAGACGAAAAGTTCAGCTATCTGGCGCTGACCCGGCAGTCGCCGGCGCGTGCGGCCGCTGCGCGCGTGCTGGCGCCGCCCCATGTGAGCAAGGTGGGCGTGACCGCAAAACTCTGCCGCGCCGACGGGGCGTCACGGATCGTGACCGTGCCACGCCGGGACAAGGACGCCTATGCCGCGGCCCGGCGCTGGAACTGGGGTGATGCGGTCGATGCCGGAGCATGAGAGCGCCGGCCCATGCTCCGGTGCATGGGAACGAATGGTTAATTCCATCCGCTCAATTCTGATTTTGTCTCAGCCAATCGAAACCTGGAACTAACGAACGTCAGCTACTCTGAGTGGTATTTCGCGCGGCTTCGTGTACCTCAGAATGAGGCTTCAGATGTTCAGAATCGTGTTGCTCGTCGGGGCCATGCTCGCCTCGACCGGGATCGCCATCGCGCACGAGTCGTCGTCGCCACCGCCGCCCCCGAAGGAGGACAATTCGAGCATGCCGAAGGTGGCCCAGACCAAGAAAGGCCTTGTGCTGGTCGATCCCCAGGGCATGACACTGTATTATTTCGACCGCGACACGACGGGCGACAGATCGACCTGCGACGGCAAGTGCACCGAAAAGTTTGCCCCGCTCGCCGCGCCGAACAATGCCAGGGCCAGCGGCGATTTCACGCTGATCACCCGTAGCGACGGCAGCAGGATGTGGGCCTACCGTTACCGGCCGCTCTATCTGTTCCACGAAGATCACGCCCCCGGGGAGACCCACGGCACCGACCTGGAGCTGCTCTGGCACGTGGCTCGGCCGGAGTGATGAACCCCGCTTCGGCGAGACGATAGGACCAGCATCCGCGACCCGCAAAGCCCGGACCCGCACGATTCCGGTGAACTTGTCCGCTCCTGGAACCGACCAAAGCAAGGCTGACCTCCCGGCAGACCGGCCACGCGCCTATATCCGCCGGAGCCGTCGCTTGTGCCCTCCCCAGGAGTCTTTCATGTCAGGCTGGATCGTTCTCGGCATCATCGTCGTCGTCGTGCTGTTTGCCTTCGGCGCCTATAACCGGCTGGTCGCGTTGAACCAGCGCGTCGGCCAGGCCTTTGCCGACATCGACGTCCAGCTCAAGCAGCGCCACGACCTGATCCCGAACCTGGTCGAGACCGTGAAGGGCTATGCCGCGCATGAGCGCGGCACGCTGGACGACGTGATCAAGGCCCGCAATTCCGCAATGTCGGCACAGGGGCCGGCCCAGGTGTCCGCCGCCGAAAACCAGCTCTCTGGCGCACTCGGCCGGCTGATCGCGCTGTCGGAGGCCTATCCGGACCTCAAGGCCAACGCCAATTTCCAGCAGCTGGCGAGCGAGCTCTCCGACCTCGAGAACAAGATCGCGGCGAGCCGGCGCTTCTTCAACAACGCGGTCCAGGAATACAACACCGGCATCCAGCAGATGCCGGCCGCCTTGTTCGCGCCCATGCTCGGCTTCACCCGCAAGGACTTTTTTGATCTCGGCGCCAGCCGTACCGAGGTCGAGGCCGCGCCCGCCGTGAAATTCTGAGCGTCGGCCGCCGCCGCGAGGACCGCGCCGCATGGCCGCCTATGGTCTCTATACCCATATCGCGTCGAACAGACTGCGTTCGATGCTGCTGCTGGCCGGCCTATTCCTGCTGGTCTATGTGCTGGTCTATGCGGGCGCCTTGCTCGCCGAAGTGCTGATCAACGGCAACGCCTCGGTCGACTATTACCTTGCCGCGGCGCTTTCCGACCTGATCAAGGCCCTTCCCTTTGCGACCCTCGGCGCCGCGCTGTGGATCGCGATCGCCTACTTTTTTCACCAGTCGATCATCGACGCGGTCACCGGCGGCGCTGAGGTCACGCGGCAGGAGCAGCCGCGGCTCTATAATCTGCTCGAAAACCTCTGCATCTCGCGCGGCATCCCGATGCCCAAGCTGAAGATCATGCAGAGCGAGGCACTGAACGCGTTTGCGACCGGGCTCAACCGGCGGCAATACGCCGTCACGGTCACCAGCGGCTTGTTGAACGCCCTCAACGACCAGGAGGTCGAGGCGGTACTCGGCCACGAGCTGACCCACATCCGCAATGGCGACGTGCAGATGATGGTGGTCGCGGTGATCATCGCCGGCGCGGTGGGCTTCTTCGGCGAATTGTTCTTTCGGCTGTTCACCAATCTGGCGTGGAACACGGCAGGCACTTCGTCATGGTCCTCATCGTCATCGTCGTCTTCGTCGTCTTCGTCGTCTTCATCCTCCGACCGGAAGAGCTCCGGCGGTGGTGCAATCGTTATCATCATAGTCGCGGTTGCGCTGATCCTGCTCGCCTGGCTGCTGTCCCAGATCGTCAAGCTGGCGCTGTCGCGCTCGCGCGAACTGCTCGCGGATGCCGGCTCCGTCGAACTGACCAAGAATCCCGACGCCATGATCTCGGCCCTGCGCAAGATCGAGGGCCGCGGCGAATTGCCCGGCGCAACCTCGGCGGTAATGGAATTGTGCGTCGACAATCCGCGCGAAGGCTTTGCCGACCTGTTCGCCACCCATCCCTCCGTGGAAACACGGGTTCAGGCGCTGGTGAAGTATGCCGGTGGCCACGATCCCGGGCCGCTGGCGCTGCCGACGGGCGCTGCAAATGATACGCAGGATCAGTCCACCGATGGCACGGCCCCGCAATCCCCGCCGCTGCCCTCCGGGCCCTGGGGCCCGTCCCGCGCTTCGGACGATTCGCAGCCGGACATTGCGGAGAAACAGCGGACGCCGCGGCGGAACGACGCGGTCGGGCCATGGGGCCGCCACTAGCGCCCCTGTTTCGACGCGTTTCACAACATCAGAAACTCTTCTGTCACTTCTCCGCCGAACTTTGCTAAACTGGAAAGCGAAGCATCGGATTCATCACGGCGCGACTTGCCTGCGATGAGGTGCGCGCTCGCGCTCGACGTGATTGCAAGAGAGTATCATTTTGAAAAAACTGGTTACACCGGACCTTGCTTCCCTCCAAAGGTTTGATTTCTCCCTTGTTTCTGCCATGTTCGCGCTCAAAGCAGGAACGAGGCCGGCCCTGTGGGGGGGCAGGTTGGGGGCGTGCGAGGGGCCTACATGGCAAAGCCAGCAGTAATCGTCGTGGGAGCTGACAAGGGCGGGGTCGGCAAAACCACTGTTTCGCGGACCCTGCTTGACTATTTCAACGCCAACAACGTGCCGACCCGTGCCTTCGACACGGAGTCGCCGCGCGGCACCTTGAAGCGCTTTCATCCGGACATCACCGAAATCGTCGACATGACGGCGACGCCGGACCAGATGAAGATCTTCGACACGCTCAACACCGTGAGCCCGTCGGTCACCGTGATCGACGTCCGCGCCGGTCTGATGTCGCCCTC
>Ga0207699_10000367_pt1 | contig 23844 bp, 19 predicted proteins | sample LARL51metaG_FD_184344 | JGI IMG/M metagenome (GOLD analysis project Ga0207699, IMG submission 184344) | Corn, switchgrass and miscanthus rhizosphere microbial communities from Kellogg Biological Station, Michigan, USA - LAR L5-1 metaG... | ecosystem: Host-associated > Plants > Roots >...
TGCCCGTGCAGCAGCACGGCAGGCTGAAGCCGGGCGGTGAGCCGGTGCAGCGTGCGGAATCCCTGGTGCGGCGGGTCGCTGGCGTCGCCGACGCCCGCCGGTGGCGCGTGGGTGAGCAGCACGTCCACGCCGCGCCCGTCCCTGACCGTCCGCCACCAGGCACGCCGGGCCAACCCGCGGGCCCGGCGGGCCTGCTGCCGCTCGGTGTACTGGTTCGGCCCGTCCGAATACCGGCGGCAGCCACCGAGCCCGGCCAGCCGCAGCCCGGCCGCGTCCACGACCCGCTGCTCGGCGCTGATCGCCCCGTCCGGCCAGGGCGGCCTGGCCGGCAGCCCGGCCCGCAGCGGCAGGCCGGACCGGGCGATCCGGTATCCGGAGATATCGGGGTCGTGGTTGCCGGGTACGAAGACCAGCGGTGCGTCGAACCGGTTCATCAGCTGGCCCAGGTATTCGAACGGGAGGTCGCCGCAGGCGACGATGAGCTGGGGCCGGCGTACCGCATGCCAATCAGCCAGCAGCGCGTCGTCCACTTCATCAGAGACGGCGAGGACGAGGACCACATGCCGATCGTACGTGGTGCCCGGCCCGCCGCCCGTGGCCGCCGGGGCCCACCCGCCCGGCGCCGGCCGGCCGCGTTCTCGACACCGGCGGGCCGGCGGCACTAGCGTCCAAATGCGAACTTTTGCCCGGGGAGGCGCGGTGGATGGAGAGGTCAGGCACCTGGTAGGGCTGCTGCTGGGGACCGAGGACGACTGGCCCCGCGCGTTCGAGCACCTGGTCGCCGTGCTCGGCCCGGTGCCCGACGGAACCGGCCGGCGGCACAACTTCGCCACCGAGCGGCTGACCATCGAGCCGTTTTCGCTCAGGTCCAAGCCGCGCACCGACCTGGTGATCGACCGGCTCGCCTACTGGTACTACCACCCGCGCGAGTGGCTCAAGAAGGTCGCCCTCATGGACGACGTGTACCTGCTCAACTCGCCGTTCACGTTCCAGGCGATGGAGAAGCACGCGGCCTACTGCGCGATGATGCGGCTCGGCCTGAAGGTGCCGGAGACGGTCCTCGTCCCGTACAAGAACCCGGTGGACCACGACAAGTACGTCTTCACCGCGCAGCGCTACAACCAGCCGTTCGACCTGGACGCGATCGCCGCGGGGGTCGGCTATCCGCTGTACATGAAGCCCTACGACGGCGGCGGCTGGCGTGGCGTCTCGCGGATCAACAACCCCGACGAACTACACCGCGCGTACAACTCCTCCGGCGGGATGCTCATGCACCTGCAGGCCTCGGTGGACTACGACGTGTTCGCCCGGGCACTGTCGATCGGCGCCGAGACAATGGTGATGCGGTTCGACCCCGGCGCGCCGATGCACTCGCGGTACCGGGTCGAGCACGACTTCCTCGAGCCCGGGGCCGGGATCGAGACCATCACGATCTCCCGGGTCGTCAACGCGTTCTTCCGGTGGGAGTTCAACTCCTGCGAGATGCTCGTGCGCGAGGGCGACGTGTACCCCATCGACTACGCCAACGCCTGCCCGGACATCTCGATCACCTCGTTGCACTATTACTTTCCTTGGGCGATCAAGACGTTGCTGAAGTGGACGGTGTTCTGCCTGGCGACCGGCAGGCGGGCGCGGCTGGACACCGACACCCGGCGCTATTTCGACATCAGCGACCGCAGCGACCTGGACTACGGCGAGAAGCTGGGCGCCTACCGGCGCCTTGCCGATGAGCACTTCGCCGTGGACGACTACCGCGAGTTCTGCGCTGCGCACCTGGGCGACCTTGACCAGCGGGTCCTGGACTGGGCGTCCGGGCCGGAGTTCGACCGCCTGATCGTGGACACGGTCACCGCTACCTACCCCGAGCACGAGCACGAGCGGTTCATCGCGCATTTCCGCGGGCTGACCGGTCTGTGGGTCGACGACGAGACGGCCCGGCTGTCGTCCTCGCCGGCCTGACCCGGGTGGCCGTCACGGGACCGCGCGGGGCACCGGAACGGCCGTTACCGGAACGCGGCGGTCACCGGGGCCAGCCGGAGCACGTCCCGTGGCCCGGCCAGATCGGGCAGCGAGACGAAGACGGTGGCGACGCCGCGCTCGGCGAGCAGCCGGTAGCGGCCGATGTGGTCGGCGGCGGTGCCCGCGTGGTGCTGCCGGGCGAACGCGGCGGCGGGGGTGCGGCCGCGGAGCTTCTCGACCAGCGCGGCGGCATGCTCCCGGTCCTCGCCGATGACCGGGAGGTCGAGCACGGTCACCTGGACCTGCTCCGGATCGCGCCCGGCCTCGCGGCAGTGCTCGCGCAGCACCGCCAGCTTGCGGTCCAGCACGTCCAGGGCCGACGGCAGGTTGCAGCCGTCGCCCAGCCGGGCCGCGATCCGCAGCGTGCGCCGTTCGCCGCCGCCACCCACGATGATCGGCACCGGCGAGACGGGCCGCGGGTAGCAGGTGGTCTCCGGGAGGGACACCCCGGTGCCCTGGTAGGCCTTGGTGCCCGGCTGCCACAGCGCGCGCAGCGTTTCGATGGCCACCTCGAGCCGGTCCAGCCGCGCCGCCGCCGCCGGGAACGGCAGCCCGAATGCCGCGTGCTCGCGGTCCCACCAGCCCGCGCCGATCCCGCAGAACGCGCGGCCGCCGGTGAGCACGTCGAGCGTGGCGACGGCCTTGGCCAGAATCCCCGGGGCGCGGAAGGTCACCGGGGTGACCAGGGTGCCCAGCCGCAGCCCCGGCGCCAGGCCCGCCAGCAGGCCGAGCGTCACCCACGGCTCGGGGATCGGCTCCCAGGCCCGCCCCACCTGCGGGATCTGGATCAGGTGGTCCATCAGCGCGATGCCGTCGAGGCCGGCGTCGGCCGCCGCGCCGGCCACGGCGGTGAGCCAGCCGGGCGGGTCGTCCTGCCAGGGAAACCTGGAGATCTGCAGGACGAAACCCAGCCGGGCCGGGCGCAGGTCCTGCTCGGCGGCGGCGCGGCGGGCGCCGGGGGAGTGCGCGGGCTCGATCGCTGCGGCCTCGGGCCTGGTGACGAGGTCCCAGCCCTCGGCGCCGAGTTCGGCGGCTACGGCCGGCACCCGCCGGAGCTGCCCGTCCAGGACGGCGGCGGGCACGCCGCGGTCCCGCTGCGCGTTGCGGCGGCGGCAGAGCGCGGGGTCGGTGTCGAACAGCACGGCGACGGCCGGCAGCCCGGTGTGCCTGGCGGCCTCGAGTTGGGCGCGCCGCCGCGCCGGGTCGAGCCCGAGCGTGTCGACCACCGTGTTCAGGCCGCGCTTCAGCCGGGCCGCGACGATCTGGTCAAGCAGGGCGAAGGCGTCCGCCGAGGCGTCCAGGTCGTGCTCACCGCTGCCGACGACGCCGCGAAGCTGGTCGGAGGACACCACCTCCTGCGGCCGGTACCTGGCCTGCGCCCAGGCCGACTTGCCCGAGCCGGACGCGCCGACGAGCACAACGAGCGCGGGATCCGGCAGTACGGTGGCCACGCCTTTCTCTACCACAGGCGCTGCCTGCGGCGCTGCGGCGCGGGCACGGTCGGTGGTAGCTGCCCGGCGGTGCCGCGGGTGCCGTCAGTGGGCGGCCGGCTCCCGCACGTCGAGCCCCCGCTGCCGCAGCCCGGCCTCCACCCGGTAGATCTCCGCCTGGTTCGCGCGCGGGCTGACCGGACGCCCCTCGATCACCGGCGGGCTGACCTCAAGGCGCCGGCAGGCCGTGCCCAGGACGTCCAGGTAGGCGCCTCGCAGCGCTTCTACCCGCACGTGCTTGTTCGGAACGCCGCTGCGGGTCTCCATGTCTTCCAACTCGGCGCGGAGGCGGCGCAGGGTGCCGGCCAGGCGCTCGATCGGCTCCGGCTCGGGAGGCGGTATCCGGGATTGCCGCCAGTTGTCTGCCCACCGGGCCGCGCGGAACGCGCCGATGACCCCGTATCCGATGGCGGTGGGCAGGAGGACCACCGCGACCACAGCCAGATACGGACTCACAGGATCAAGTGTCCGCCTGTGGGGCAAGCTGTTCAAGTCGGGCCCGCACACATTGAGGAGGACCATGGACGCCAAGGCGGACGGGACGCGCTGGTGGCACGGTGCCACGCTGTACCAGATCTACGTCCGTTCGTGGCGCGACACCGACTCCGACGGGTACGGCGACCTGCCCGGGGTGATCGCCGGCCTGGACTACCTGCAATGGCTGGGGATCGACGGCATCTGGCTGTCGCCCACGATGCCCTCGCCGGACCAGGACTGGGGTTACGACGTCAGCGACTATCTCGCCGTCCACCCGGAACTCGGCACGCTCGCCGACATGGACAAGCTCATCGCCGAGGCCGGGCAGCGCGGTATCAAGGTCGTGCTCGACCTGGTGCCCAACCACACCAGCAGCGCCCATGCCTGGTTCACCGACGCACGGTCCGGCCGGGATTCGGTGCACCGCGGCTACTACGTGTGGGCCGACCCGGTGAAGGGGGAAAGTGAAGGGGGAATGGGGAAGCGGGCGGGGGCTGGGGGCCCGCCGAACAACTGGCGGGACGCGACCGGGGCGTCCGCCTGGACCCTGGATGACGCCAGCGGCCAGTACTACCTGCACAACTTCCTGCCCGGTCAGCCCGACCTGAACTGGTGGGACCCGCGGGTGCACGAGGAGTTCCGCGACATCATCCGGTTCTGGTTCGACCGGGGCGTGGCCGGTTTCCGCATCGACGTCGCCCACGGCCTCTACAAGGACGCCCAGCTCCGCGACAACCCGCCGCTGACCGGCGGCGGCAGGCTGGACGGCGGGTTCGGGCTGCGCCCGGTGTACAGCTCACACCGGCCGGAGACCCATGGCGTCTACCGCGACTGGCGGAAGATCGCCGACGGCTACACGCCGCAGCGGCTGCTGCTCGGTGAGACGTGGATGGGCGACCTGGGCAAACTGGCGTCCTACTACGGGCACGACGACGAACTCGACCTTGCGTTCAACTTCCCGTTCGTGTTCGCCGAATTCGGCGCCGACGCGCTGGCCGGCGTGGTGGACCAGACGCTGGCCAGGCTGCCGGCTGGTGCCTCCCCGGTGTGGATGGCGTCCAACCACGACATCAGCCGGTTCCCCACCCGCTGGGGCGGCGGTGACGAGCGCAAGGCTCGCCTCGCCCTGCTGGTGCTGGCGACCCTGCCCGGCACCACGACCTTCTACTACGGCGACGAGATCGCGATGACCGACGTCGCGGTGCCCAAGGAACTGCGCAGAGACCGGATGACCCCGGGAGTGGGCACCCAGGGCCGGGACGCCGAACGGACTCCCATGCAGTGGGACGCCTCGCCGTCGGCCGGGTTCACCGCCGAGGGTGTCACCCCGTGGCTGCCGTTCGGGGATAACGCCGAGCGCAACGTGGCTGCTCAGCGGGAGGACCCGGGATCAACCCTGCGCCTGTTCCGTGACCTGCTGGCGCTGCGCCGGACCGCGTTCGCCGGCCAGGTCGTGCGCTATGAGCGGCTGCCCGCCCCGCCCGGCGTCTGGTCCTACCGCTCGGTCCCCCTGCTGGTCACCGCCAACTTCACCGACAGCCCCGTGCCCATCCCCCCGCCCGCGGGCGAGGTACTCCTCGCCACCGGGCCCGGTGCGGCCCTGGGCCCCTGGCAGGCCCTGGTCACCCGGGCGTCCTAGCCGACATCGGCGCCGGCCTCGCGCAGGCCAGCCGCGTCACGCTCGTGCCGGGTCACCGGCTGCCCCGGCCCCGGAACCGACGAACCGCGGGACAAAGCCCGCGGCCGTCACACCTGTTGCGAACTACCACTGTGGGTCGTAGTGCTCATACCGATACTGCGCTGACGGGCGACCGTAACGCTTGGCCATGACACCTCCTTCACCGCTCCGGTTGCCGGCACCCCCGGGTGTGCCGCGCCTCAGGATGGATCAAGAACCGGCCTCAGAGGACGCCCTTGTCCGGCCATCCCGAGAGTACACGGAGCCATCCGCCACTGCTATTTCCCATAGTTGAGGAATGGCTTCGCGGATATGTGACGTCAGTGAATTGCCGAGACCGTTGATGTAATTGATGGGGTCAATGTGGCAAATGAGGCGCCAAAACGATGGCGTGCTGGCCCGGAAGCTAGGTCGGGGTAGCCCTGCAGGCAAACGACAACTACCCAGGCGCCCGTGAATCGGACGGGCCCCTGTGCATGAGTCCCCGGGCGCCGTCCGCGCGGAGCGCAGGCGCCCGGTCAGCTAGTTCACCCCGACGTTAAGCTCGCCTCCTTGAACCGCCCGGCAGCTTCTCTGTTGATGGTGGCGGCAGGCTTCTGGAAGAGGGCTGCCGATGGGTACTGCCAGGGATCGCGGAATTCGAGCGTGCGCATGTGCTCGAAACCCTGGTCCTTGTAGTACTGGTGCAGCGCGGTATTCGTGGTCCATACATCGACCCGGACCCAGTTGGCGCCCCACCTGTCCACGGCCTGTGCCCCCGCCCAATCGATCAGTGCGGCGCCGATGCCCTGGCCGGCATGGTCCCGGCTGACGATGAGCCGGGACACGTACGCGGCAGGCTCGGCCAGCTCAGCCTCTGTCCAGAGCATGTCGTTGCCGTGCTCGCGGCAGGTGACCGTGCCGATGAGGGCGCCCGCGCCGTCCTCCACCATGAAGGTCAGGCGGTCTGCGATCCCCTGCACTACCCGGGCATCCCGCTCGTCTTCGTTGGGCCACGGCCTGGCCCACTGGTCGGTCTTCTTGTATTCCTGCAGCCAGGTTGCTGAGGTGCCGATCAGGCGGAGGATCGCCGGCACGTCATCCGGCACCGCGGGCCGGATGCTGTAGGTAGGTGTTGTCATAGCTCCGATGTCGAGCAACAGCCCTGTGCCGGCCGTTGAAAGCGATCCCAGGCTGGTATCAGGGGAAATGGAGAGCGAGGAGGAGCGTGACCCGTCGGATGGGCACATCATCTGGGTCAGCACTCCGGCCTCCTCATGTCGCGCACCACAACCTCACTCGTCGCTGTCCGAAGCACCGCCGGTGCCGGCCGGGCCACCGCGTGGCGGGACCTTGCCCACGTCGACGCGGAGACGGTTTCTGTCCGACGGATACACGGTGATGGTGAGGCGGACCCGGTCGCCCTTCTCGTCAAAGCCCACCCGGAAGATCTCGAACACCGGGACCCGGCCGTCGGCCGGCAGCTTGAAGGTCCGGATCTCATTCGGATCTGGCGCGCGCACCGCGATCGTGTCCCGGTAGCCGGCCTGATAGATACCGCACGCCTCCGCCAGGTAAGCGACGGCGCCGCCATCGATGCTTGTGGCCTGAATAAGCTTGGTCGCTCCCTGCGTCACCAGGCTCATCGGATAGAACGAGGTCTGCAGGGACCATGGCGTGCCATCGATCGAGCGTTCCTGGTGACGGCTTACGACGTCGGCGCCCACATCGACCCTGAGGCTTCTGGCCACCACGTTGTCGGCCTTCTGGATCTCCACCCGGGGCTCGCTGATGTCGGACTTCCTGCGTGCGGCCTGGACCTCCGCGATGTAGTACGTCTCGTCCCCGCCCCCGCGGGAGGGATCTCCGGTCAGCGTGGTGACGTATGGGTTGATCTTCTGGACCACGAAGGTCCCCTGACCCGGACGGGTCTCGACCAGGCCCAGGTTGATCAGCCATTTGATGGCATCACGGACCGTGTTGCGCGACGCGTCGAACTCTTCCCGCAGTTCGAGTTCGGTGGGCAGCGGCCCGTCGGGCTTCTTCGGCAGTTCGCCGGACTCGATCTTGGCCCGCAGGTCGTCGGCGATCTGCTGGTACTTGGGGTCAGTCATGGATCCTCCCAGAGATACCAACCAGCCTGATGAGAGGACTGACTGGTCTCAAGTGGATCATTCCCGCAATCCAAGTCATCCAAATATTCAGAACAAATCCGGTTTTGTGCCCCCGCGGGCGGGCATAGCTCGTACCAGAGGTTGGGATGACTGGAACAGCTAGGATCATGCGGATCATGCTAGCAGGTCAACTGCTTGGGTGCATCAGAACTGGCCGACTAGTTCCCAACACAGGTCTGACCGGGATAGGCGGTATCGGACAGACCACCTAGGTAGGAGCTTGCGGACGGATTACCGCAGGTGAGGAAGTTAGGGGACCAAGACATGGCAACCATCGCCCTCATCGCAGCAATCGGGATCTTCACAATCGGAGTCGTCGTCGGAGTCATCGGCATGGTCAGCCACGGCATCCACAGGGAGCAGCAGCGCTTCGAGGAGGCGCGACGGTATCGCGACGAGAACGGGCTCTGGGATGACCCGGAGTCCCTGGGCTATTTCCTCTCCGATGAGGCTCCTGACGGAGTGAGCTTGGCGGCCCGGCGGTTCAACGGCCTATATGTCCGCCGCCCTGCCGGCCAGCGTCAGGATTCCGACCTGGTCCTGCAGGACCAGGTCGGAATCCTGACGACCACGGTCCCGCACGCGGGGTCCGAAGGCCACCACACCGGCCGCCGCCGCACCATCACGGGCGCATGGTGCACCGCGCGGCAGCCAGCCTCCTGAACCAGCGATCCAGACACCACCAGAGACGTCCGCGTCGCATCCACCGGGGCACGGTGCGGCGCGGACCTCTGTTTTTGGCACCGCACGCAGGGGCTGATCGGGACGAGGCACTGGTGCGGGCCCTAAGCTCGGCAGGGTGCCGGAGATCATCGAGGAGCGCTTTCCCTGGCCGCCCGCGAGTGCCACGGGAGTCGGCTCGCTGCCGGGCACGGATCCGGTGGAGGCCCTGCGGCAGGTCTTCGGCGAGCTCCCTGACCTGCCGCATCTCGCCGAACTGCCGGGCCGGGGCCCTGGTGCCGACCTGACCGGGCGCACCGCCGCGCTGCTCGTCGAGCTGCCGGTGGAGCTCACCCCTGGCGGGTGGCGGTTCACCGCACGGCCGGGCCGTGACCTGCGCCGGGCACGCGGGTTCCTGTCCGCCGATCTCGATGCCCTGGAGGAGGTCTCCGGCGGCTACTCCGGATCGCTGAAGATCCAGGTGTGCGGGCCGTGGACGCTGGCGGCCACGATCGAGCTCATCCGCAGCCAGGACCCGGCCCTTGCCGATCCAGGCGCCGTCGCCGACCTCACCGATTCCCTTGCCGAGGGCCTCGCCGCACACGTCGCAGACGTCCGCCAGCGGGTGCCCGGGGCCAGGATCGTGGTCCAGGTCGACGAGCCGGGCCTGCCCGCGGTGATCGCCGGGACCGTGCCCACCGCGAGCCGGCTGAACCGGCTGCCCGTTCCGGAAACCGCTGACCTGCAAACCCGGCTCGGTGCCATCATCAGCGCCGCACGGGCGTTTACCTTGGTGCACTGCTGCGCCCTGTCGGTACCGTTCGGCATCATCAAGGGTGCTGGTGCGGACGGGGTCGGGTGTGACCTGGGCAGGCTGGCGCAAACGGCGGAAGACGGCCTCGCAGAGGCCGTGGAGGCGGGGCTTGGCATCGTCGCCGGGGTGATCCCGGCGACCGGCACCGCAACCGCGCCGGAGCCGCCGGCCGCGGACGGGGCGGCACGCGTGGTGACCGCGCTGTGGCAGCGGATGGGCTGGCCCGTCGCGCAGAGCGGCGGCGCCGGGCCAGTGAAGGGGGACAGTGAAGGGGGAATGGGGAGGCGGGCGGGGGGTGGGGCGCCGGCCCAGGTCGTGCTGGCGCCGGCCTGCGGGATGGCGGGCGCCACGCCCGGTTACGCGCGGGCAGCGATGGCGCGCTGCCGCGAGGCGGCCCGGCTGCTGCCGGAATTGATCGAGGAGGAGCGGACGTGACCGAGCCGGAAGTTGCCGGGGCTCCCGACGCTGCGCGGCGCACGCACGCGGAGCTGAGCGTGGAGATCGCCGAGAACGACTACAGGTACTACATCCTGGACTCGCCGCTGGTCTCCGATGCCGAGTACGACAAGCTCATGCGCGAGATCCGGGCACTGGAGGAGCAGTACCCGGAGCTGCGCACGCCGGACTCGCCTACCCAGCGGCCGGCCGGCGGCGTCGCCACCCAGTTCACCCCGGTGCAGCACCTGCAGCGCCTGCTCAGCATCGACAACGCGTTCTCGGCGGAGGAGCTCGACGCGTGGGCGGCCCGGGCGGCCAGGCTCGGCGGCGGCGGGCCCTACCTGTGCGAGGTCAAGATCGACGGGCTGGCGGTGGCCCTCGTCTACCGGAACGGGGCGCTGGTCCGCGGGGCGACCAGGGGCGACGGCACCACCGGCGAGGACATCACCCCCAATGTCCGGACCATCCGCGATGTGCCGGCCAGGCTCACCGGGCCGGACGTGCCCGCCGAACTCGAGGTCCGGGGCGAGGTCTTCTTCCCCGTGGCGGGGTTCCACGAGCTGAACGAGCAGCTCGGCGCGGCGGGCAAGCCCTTGTTCGCCAACCCGCGCAGCGCCGCCGCGGGGTCGCTGCGGCAGAAGGACCCGAAGATCACCGCGAGCCGGCCGCTCGGGATGATCGTGCACGGGCTCGTGGTGCCCGGCGCCGACCCGGGTGCCGCCGGGATGCCCGAGCCGGGGGAGACCGCCCTGCCCAGCGCCCCGGATACCCAGTCGGGCTGGTACGACCGGCTGCGCGGCTGGGGGCTGCCGGTCAGCGATCTGATCAAGGTCGTGGCCGACCTGGATGGCGTGCACGCCTACGTCGGCCACTACGGCGAGCACCGGCACGACACCCCCTACGAGATCGACGGCGTCGTGGTCAAGATCGACCGGCTCGACCAGCAGAGCACGCTCGGCTCCACGAGCCGGGCTCCCCGGTGGGCGATCGCGTACAAATACCCGCCGGAGGAGGTGACCACCCGGCTGCGGAAGATCGAGGTGAACGTGGGCCGCACCGGGCGGGTCACGCCGTTCGGGATCATGGACGCGGTCAAGGTCGCCGGATCGACCGTGACGAACGCGACGCTGCACAATGCCGACGAGATCAAGCGCAAGGGCGTCCTGATCGGCGACATGGTGGTGCTCCGCAAGGCCGGAGACGTGATTCCCGAGATCGTGGGCCCGGTGGCGGACCTGCGCACGGGGGAGGAGCAGGAGTTCGAGTTCCCCACCGTGTGCCCGGCGTGCGGGACCGCGCTGGAGCGCGAGGAAGGCGAGGTGGACTGGCGCTGCCCCAACACGCGCGCCTGTCCTGCCCAGTTGCGCGAGCGCCTGTTCCACCTGGCCAGCCGGGCGGCGCTGGATATCGAGGTACTGGGTTACGAGTCAATCGTCGCGCTGCTCGACTCGGGGCTGGTCGGCGACGAGGGCGACCTGTTCTCGGTGACCGAGGAAGGCCTGGCCGGGGTCCCGTTCTTCGTCAACAAGCAGGGCACGCTCAAGGTCAACGCGGGCATGCTGCTGCGCAACCTCGACGACGCGCGGCACCGTCCGCTGTGGCGGATCCTGGTCGCGCTGTCCATCCGCCACGTGGGCCCGACCGCGGCCCGCGCACTGGCCGCCGAGTTCGGCTCGCTTGATCTGATCGCCAGTGCGCCCGCCGAGCGGCTCGCCGCCGTTGACGGGGTCGGCCCGACCATCGCGGCCTCGGTGATCGACTGGTTCAAGGTGGACTGGCACGCCGCGATCGTGGCGAAATGGCGGGCCGCCGGCGTGGTCCTGGCCGAGGAGCGGGCCGAGGGCGACGCGCGGCCGCTGGCCGGGGTCACCGTGGTGCTGACCGGCACGCTGTCCGGCCTGACCAGGGATGAGGCCAGCGAGGAGGTCACCGGGCGGGGCGGCAAGGTCGCGTCGTCGGTGTCGAAGAAGACCGACTTCGTGGTGGCCGGCGACAACGCCGGCAGCAAGTACGACAAGGCGCTCTCGCTCGGCGTGCCGGTGCTGGACGAGGCGGGCCTGCAGGTCCTGCTGGCGGAGGGTGCAGAGGCGGCGCGGGCGGTGGCCGAGACCGCGCCGGGCGGGCCCCCCAAAACCTAAGAAATTTAGTAGCACCGTAATGGCGTACTGACCTGGGGTTATTCCTAGCGGGCCAGGAAGTCAGTAACAGATTGTAGGCATGCGGTTTCGCGAAGTACCGTTTTCCCCTTACTCTTCTCGTGAGCACTGCGTATCCAACCGGCTGCGTTAAGGCACGAGGCGCTATGAGGGATCCGAACGACCCGCGCGACAACGGCCCGCGAATCGGCTCACCACTGTGGATCTATCTGACGGCGGTGACGGGGGCAGGCGGTGTGGTGCTTGCCGTGGCGCTCATCGCCCTTCGGAGCGCCGGGCTTCCCGTACTCGCCCGCCAGCCTCTTCTGCCAGCCATTGCCGTGCTCTGTGTGATCGGCGGGCTGCGGCCTATCGTGACCCCGGGGAAAACGCGCCAGGATTTCGGTGACGCGTCGCTGACATTCAGCTTCGCCGCACTTCTGTACTGGGGATTCCCGGTCGCGGCGCTGGTGGTTTTGATATCCGGCCTGTTCAGCGCGGTGATCGGGCGGCGGGTCCGGCACCGGGCACTGCTGCGGTCCGGGTTCAGCACCGCCCGGCTCACGCTCGGCCTGGCGGCCGCCTGGCTGGTGCTGCTCGCCACCGGGATCCACCCGCGCCCGCTGTCACCGTGGGAGCCGGCCGACCGGCATCTCGGGGCGATCGGGCTGGCCGCAGGCGCGTGCTTCGCGGTCAGCTTCCTGCTGGTGGGCGTGGCGGTGGCGGTGCACGAGCGGGCACCGGTGCCCGCGACCCTCCGCAGGCTGCTGCCCTACCAGGCGTTTGTCAGCCTGGTCCTGCTGTCCGCCGCTCCCCTCGTGGTCGTGGTCATGGGCCAGTCGGCGCTGCTGGTCCTGCTCTTCCTGCTGCCGCTGTCCGCCGTCTACGCCAGCGCCGCGATGTCGGTGAAACGTGAGCACCAGGCGCTGCACGACGATCTGACCGGCCTGCCCAACCGTGCCCTCCTCTACGCGAAGACCCGCGCAGCGGTGGCCGAGGCCGCGCGAAAGGGCGGCCGGGCGGGGTTCCTGCTGCTCGACCTGGACCGCTTCAAGCTGGTCAACGACACACTCGGGCACCCGGCCGGCGACCGGGTACTCAAGATCGTCGCGCACCGCCTCGCCCACGGCGTCCGGCCCGGCGACCTGGTGGCCCGGCTGGGCGGTGATGAGTTCGCGGTGCTGCTGCCGGCCGCCCCGCCCGGCAGCACGGCCCGTGAGGTGGCGGTGCGACTGCGGGCCGCGCTGGCCGCGCCGATCCAGATCGAGGGGATGACGGTCCAGATCGAGGCGAGCATCGGCATCGCGTTCTACCCGGACGACGCGACCGGGCCCGACCTCCTGGTGCAGCGCGCCGACGTGGCGATGTACCTGGCCAAGGAGCGCCGCACCGGGGTGGAGGCCTACTCCACCGGTGTTGCCCGCGGTTCTGCCACTCCGCTGTCACTGCTCGGGGACCTGCGGCGCGGCCTGGACCACGGCGAACTTGAACTGCACTACCAGCCGAAGGTATCCCTGGCGGGCGGGCGCATCTGCGGCATGGAAGCCCTCATCCGGTGGCGGCACCCACAGCGGGGGATGATCCTGCCGGGGGAGTTCATCCACGCCGTGCAGCGCTCCTCGCTGATGCACGACCTGACGGCGTTCGTGGTCGAGGCCGCGCTCACCCAGGCGGCGCACTGGCACCAGGACGGCCTGGCCGTGCAGATGTGCCTCAACCTTACCGACCGCGACCTGCTGGACAGCGGGCTCACCGGGATGATCAGCGGCGGCCTGCAGGCGCACGGCCTGGCGCCGGGCGACCTCATGCTGGAGATCGGCGAAGGGGTGCTCGCGGGCGAGCCCGCGCAGGCCATCGCCGCCGTCCACGCCCTTGCCGCGCTCGGGGTCGCGATCTGCATCGACGACTTCGGGACCGCCTCCTCGTCGGCGGTGAGGCTGAAGCGCCTGCCGGTCAGCGAGGTCAAGGTCGACGCGTCGTTCGTCACGAAGCTGTTCGACGTGGCCGACAACGAGCCGATCGTCAGGTCGCTGGTGGGCCTGGTCCGGGCCCTGGGCATCCGGTCGGTGGCGGAGGGCGTCGAGACGGCCGAGGTGGCCGCGGCGCTGACCGCCATGGGCTGCGACGCGGCGCAGGGCTGGTGCTTCAGCCGGCCGCTCGAGCCGGCCGCCGCGAGTCGATGGCTCGCCAGCCACCTGCCGGCCTCCGCCCGCGAGGAGGAATGCCCGCCGGTGGTGGCCCTGCCGCCGCAGGCGCGGCGGCCTGCCGGTGAGCGCCGCCGCCCGCGCACCCCGGTGCCTCCGGCCGGCGCCCCGGCAGGCTGACCGGCCGCCGGCCGCTCGCCACCCGGCCAGGCGGTCGCCTGCCCGGCCTTTAACCGGTCGGCGGCGGCTCAGCAGGACCCTAGGATTGCAACCATGCCTATCGCTCGTGACGACGTCGCACACCTGGCCAGGCTCTCCCGGCTTGCCCTGGCCGACGACGAACTGGATCACCTGGCCCCGCAGCTCGATGAGATCATCGCCGCGGTGGCCCGGGTGCAAGAGGTCGCCGCCGAGGGCATCCCGCCGACGTCCCACGCGGTTCCCCTGGTCAACGTGTTCCGCGAGGACACGGAGGTGCCGTGCCTGGACGCGGAGACGGTCCTGTCCCAGGCCCCCGCCGTCGAGCAGCAGCGGTTCCGGGTGCCGCGGATCCTGGCGGAGGACTGAGGCATGGCCGAGCTTTTCCGTATGACCGCCGCCGAGATCGCCGCGGCGGTCCGCGGCGGCGGGGCCTCCGCGGCCGAGGTGACCGAGGCGCACCTGGCCAGGATCGAGCAGGTCGACCCTCAGGTCCGCGCGTTCCTGCACGTCGCGGCCGACCGGGCGCGCGAGGCCGCCCGTGCCGTGGACCAGCGCCGCGCGGCCGGTGAGCCGCTGGGCCCGCTGGCCGGGGTGCCGCTCGCCCTCAAGGACGTGTTCACCACCAAGGACATGCCCACCACCTGCGGTTCGGCGATCCTCAACGGCTGGCTTCCGCCGTACGACGCGACCATCACCAGGCGGCTGCGCGAGGCCGGTGTGGTGATACTCGGCAAGACCAACATGGACGAGTTCGCCATGGGGTCCTCCACGGAGAACTCCGCGTTCGGGCCGTCACACAACCCCTGGGACCTGTCCCGGGTGCCCGGCGGCTCGTCGGGCGGGTCCTCGGCCGCGGTGGCGGCGTACGAGGCCCCGCTGGGCGTCGGCACCGACACCGGCGGCTCGATCCGCCAGCCGGGCGCGGTCTGCGGGGTGGTCGGGGTCAAGCCCACCTACGGCGGCAACTCCCGGTACGGCGTGGTGGCCTTCGCCTCCTCTCTCGACACGCCGGGCCCGCTGGCCCGCACGGTGCTCGACGCGGCGCTGCTGCACGAGGTGATGTCCGGGCACGACCCGTGCGACGCGACGTCGATCGACGCCCCGGTCCCGCCGGTCGTCGCGGCGGCCCGGCACGCCGACGTGAGCGGGATGACCATCGGCGTGGTGCCGGAGTTCACCGGCGAGGGCTTCCAGCCGGGCGTGCTGGCCAGGTTCACCGAGGCCGTGGAGTTGCTGGAGTCGCTGGGCGCGAAGGTGACCGAGGTTTCCTGCCCGCACTTCACCTACGCCCTGCCCGCGTACTACCTGATCGCGCCGAGCGAAGCCTCCTCCAACCTGGCCCGGTTCGACGGCATGCGGTACGGGCTGCGAGTCGGAGACGACGGCACCCGCAGCGCCGAGGAAGTGATGGCGCTGACCCGGGCTCAGGGGTTCGGCGCCGAGGTGAAGCGGCGGATCATGCTGGGCACCTACGCCTTGTCCAGCGGGTACTACGACGCCTACTACGGCAAGGCGCAGCAGGTTCGCACGCTGATCACCAGGGACTTCGAGGCCGCGTTCGACCGGGTCGACGTGCTGGTCTCGCCGACCACGCCGACCACGGCGTTCCCGCTCGGCGAGCGGGTCGACGACCCGATGGCGATGTACCTGGCCGACCTGTGCACGATCCCGTCCGACCTGGCCGGCAACGCAGCGCTGTCGGTGCCCTGCGGGCTCTCGCCCGACGACGGCCTGCCGGTCGGCTTGCAGATCATGGCGCCGGTGCTGGCCGACGACCGGATGTACCGGGTCGGCGCCGCGGTCGAGGCGGCGCTCGACACCAGCCGCGGGCATCCGCTGCTGAACGACGCGAAGGGGCTGGCCTGATGCCTAGCGCAATGGGGCGGGGTGGCGGGGTGGGGGCCAGCACAACCCTGGTCGGCTATGACGAGGCGGTGTCCAGGTACGACCCGCTGATCGGCCTGGAGACCCACGTGGAACTGGGTACCAGGACCAAGTTGTTCTGCGGCTGCCCGGCCACGTTCGGCGGCGAGCCCAACACCCACGTCTGCCCGGTGTGCCTGGGCCTGCCCGGGTCGCTGCCGGTGCCGAGCCGGACGGCGATCGAGTACACGATCCGGATCGGGCTCGCGCTGAACTGCTCGATCGCGGAGTGGTGCCGGTTCGCCAGGAAGAACTACTTCTACCCGGACATGCCGAAGAACTTCCAGATCTCCCAGTACGACGAGCCGCTGTGCACGGACGGCTGGCTGGACGTCGTCCTGGATGAATCGGAGGCCGGCGCGGACGGTGGCCCGCGGATGTTCCGGGTCGGCATCGAGCGCGTGCACCTGGAGGAGGACACCGGCAAGTCGCAGCACCTGGGCGGTGCGACCGGGCGGATCCACGGCGCGGACTACTCGCTGGTCGACTACAACCGGGCCGGCATCCCGCTGGTGGAGATCGTCACCAAGCCGGTCGAGGGCACCGGCTCGCTGGCCCCGGCCGTGGCGCACGCCTACGTGAGGGAACTGCGCGACCTGCTTCGCTCCCTCGGCGTGTCCGACGTGCGGATGGAAGAGGGGTCGCTGCGCTCCGACGTGAACACCTCGCTGTCCCCCCGCGGTTCCGGCCGGTGGGGCACACGCACCGAGACCAAGAACGTCAACTCGCTCCGCTCGGTCGAGCGGGCCGTGCACTACGAGATCGAGCGCCAGGCCGCGGTGCTCGACGCGGGCGAGCGGGTGATCCAGGAGACCAGGCATTTCCACGAGGACTCCGGGATCACCACGGCGGGCCGGAGCAAGGAAGAGGCGCAGGACTACCGGTACTTCCCCGAGCCCGACCTGGTCCCGCTCGCCCCGCCGCGCGACTGGGTCGAGCAGATCCGCGCCGCGCTGCCGGAACTGCCCTCGGCCCGCCGCGCCCGGCTGCAGGAGGCCTGGGGCATCACCGCGGCCGAGATGATCAACATCCGCAACGCCGGCGCGCTCGACCTGGTCGAGCAGACGATCGCCGCGGGTGCCTCGCCCGCCGACGCCCGCAAGTGGTGGCTCAACGAGCTTGCCCGCCGGGCCAACGACACCGGCGCCGAACTGGCCAGCCTGCCGATCACCCCGGCCGACGTGGCGGCCATTGCCGCCCTCGTACAGTCCGGCGCGCTCAACGACAACCTGGCCCGCCAGGCCATCGAGGGCGTTCTGGCCGGGGAGGGGACCCCGGACGAGGTGGTGGCGGCCCGCGGCCTGGCCGTGGTCAGCGACGACACGGCGCTGGCCGCCGCCGTGGACGAGGCGATCGCCGCCCACCCCGACGTGGCCGACAAGATCCGCGCCGGCAAGGTCGCGGCGGCCGGCGCCCTGGTCGGCGCGGTCATGAGGGCCACGCGCGGGCAGGCCGACGCGTCCCGGGTCCGCGAGCTCATCCTCGCCCGCCTCACCGATTCATAATCCATAACGATCAACCGCGGCCGGCCCGGATCCGCGGCATCCCGTGGGCCAGGCAGGCCGAGGAGCCGTGCCGGCCCGGCGCCGGCGGTTATTCGGGTGGCTGTGGGCCGGGTTCCTCGGGCGGGTAGAGCGGGGCCTCGACGCCGGGCGTGCGGATCGGGCCGAACTTCTGCTCGTACAGGGCGAGGTTCTGGCTGATGGTCCGGATGATGTCGAACACCGAGGTCGGCGGTACCCGCACCCGGGCGACCAGGCGGTGCGGCGCGCGGATCACCACCTCCCCGTCCGCCGTCCGCGCCTCGGCCGGCGGCTGGCTGCTGACGAAGAAGTCGAAGGTGAACTCGTGCAGCGTGTGCCAGATCGCCAGGCCGTTGGCGTAGGACCCGGCCTCCAGCGCGGGGTCGGCATGCGGCTCGAACTCGATCCGTGGTTGTCCCGGTGGCTCGCTCACACGCCGAACGCTACTAGCCCTGGGTGGAGAGCAGCGGCCGGGCCTGGTGAGTGACGTACAGGTTGGCCCGGAACTGCTCGCCCAGCGCGTCATAGGCCGCCTGGATGTCGTCCAGACTCACCGCCTCGGCGGTGAACCTGCCAGTCATGGTGTCATCCCACCAGTCCAGGTCGCGGCGGCTGCCCCACTTGCTCTCGATCGGGGCCCGGACCTTCGCATCGGCGCCCGTAGTGCCGAACATGTCGAACAGCACCGTCATGAACCGGTGATAGGCGGCGAAGAGTTCATCGGAGAACAGCACCTTGTTGGCGTACATGATCTGGTCCAGGTCGCGCTTGATCGCGATGGCCTTGCGCGGATCGGTGTCCTTCCAGGTGCCGACGAACGTGGCGAAGCACAGCAACTGGTTCAGGCCGGGCGCGAGCTTGTCGAAGACGTCCAGGCGGCGGGTGACCACGGTCTGGTTGGCCCACTGCACCTGCTCGATCTTCCGGCTGGCCCGGGCGAAGATCACGCCGAGTATCGCGACGGTCACCGGCGTGGCCGCGGCCACGATGACCGTGACGATCTGCACGCTGTTCCACGTATCCGCCATCAGTCGCCGCCTTCGTTCTGGCCGAAATCGGCGGCCGGCCTCAGATCCTCCGTCATGTCCAGATCCTCCCAGTAACCGGGCCTGGCCACAGCCATGATCAGGCGGCCGTTCAGGTTCATCGGAGGTTACTGCCGCCTTACCTTGCTGCACTCTCAATCGAAGTGTGACCTTTGGGACCTACAGTGAGAGTCACAGCGTAATGACGACACGTGTCCGTGTAGATGCAAGGGCGCGCTGCACGGCGGTTTTCGTTTTCCCCTTTGCGTGACAACGGGCCATGGCCCGATTACTGAGCGGCGGGCCCACCCACAAGGCGACCCACCGGCCAGATCAGCCTGACAGCGAGCGGGACTCGGTGGAAGGGAGAGGCTCGGTGCGCGGTACAGCATCGGGTGTCCTGCCATGAGCCTGGCACTGCTGGCAGCTACGGCTGCGGTCTTGCTGGCCACCATCGTGGCGGCGGTGAGCCTGTGGCGTGGCGCCGCCCGCCAGCCATGGCCGGATCTGCGCGCCTACCGGTGGTTCACGATCGCGGCCGGGCTGATCTGCGCCAGCGTGATCGTTGCGCTGGCTGTCCCCACCACGCCGGGCGCGGCGCCGATGCTCTCGTTCACCGACCTTCCGGCACTGCTCGTGCTGCCCGTCATGGCGGCGGGCCTGGCCGGCCTCGCCTCCGCCTCCCGCCGGGCGGTGCCCGACACGCAGCCACCGCGACGCCCGGGGCTGGCCGCCGCGGGCGCGTACCTGGCGGACGGCTACGTGCTGGTCGCAGCGCTGTTCCTGATCGGCTGGGTGACCCTGTTCGGTGCGGAGTTCACCAGCGCCGGCGCCGGGCCGTCGTTCGCCGTGGACCTGGTTCACCCCCTGGTGGACCTGATGGTCCTCTTGGTGACCCTGCCGCTTGTCCAGACGGCCGGGCGACGGGCCGTGGCTCCTTACCTTGCCCTGGTGGCCATCACCGCGGGCGACTCGCTCATGGTCGGCGCACGGATCGCCGGTACGCGCCCGGGGATCGTCGCGCTGGCCGCCGAGCTCATCGCGCTGGTACTGCTGGCACTCACCCCGTGGGTGAGCGACGCCTGGGCGGCCGGCGGCCGTCGGCTCGGCGGCGCACGCGAGGTGACCACGGCCACCGTTGCGGCCGCGGCCACCGTCGCGGGCCTGCTGGTCGTGGTGCAGGCGATCGTGACCGGGCACCTCACCGGGCTGGTGGAAATCCTGATCCTCGGCACCATGGCCGGCGTCCTCGCGGTGCGCGTGGTCAGCCTGGTCTGGCGGGTGGACACCTGGTCGCGGGTGTGGCAGGAGTCAGGCCGGCAGTTCCGCCAGCTCGCCGAGCGGACCAGCGACGTGGTGCTGCTCTGCGACGCGAACGGGGTGATCAGATACGCCAGCCAGGCGGTGACCGGCTATGGGTACGCGCCGGATGCATTGCGCGGTACCCCCGTGGCCGACCTGTTGCATCCCGAGGAGCGGACGGCCGGCATGCAGGCGATCAGCCGGGCGATCACCAGCAAAGCACAACGGCCGGGCCACTACCCTTGTCAGGTACGCGCCGAGGACGGCACCTGGCGCCACGTCGAGACCACCGTCTCCAGGTACCGCGACCTCGGCCAGCCGGACCTGGTCCTGATCACCGCCAGGGACATGAGCGCCCAGGTGGCGCTGCGCCGCCAGGTCACCCACCTGACCTTCCACGACGGGCTGACCGGATTGCCGAACCGGGCCTACGCCGAACAGCGCGCCCACGACGTGCTCAGCGAGGACCGCAACGCCGCGGCCGCGGCGCTGGCGGTGGCGGATCCACCGCTGCCCGGTGTCATCGTCGTGGACATCGACGGCTTCACCGCGGTGAACGACGCCCGCGGGCACACCGCCGGCGACCTGCTGCTCGCGCAGGTCGCCCGCAGGCTCCGGCTGGCGGTCTCGCCGGAGGACACGGTTGCCCGCTGGGGCGGCGATGAGTTCGCGGTCATTACCGAGGCCACGGTGAGCGCCGCGGAACTCGCCGATATCGCCGAACGGCTGGCGCGCGGCGTGGCCTCCATGCCGTTCCGGATCGGGGATACCGACCTGAGCATCACCGCCAGCGTCGGGGCCGCGATGGCCGACGGCAGCCCGGCGGCGCACGTGTGGCGCAACGCCGAGATGGCGCTCGCCCGGGCCAAGGCAGCGGGCAGCGGGCAGGTCGAGATGTTCAGGGCCGATGACGGCACCGCCATGGCCGGAGCCGGGCAGGCCGAGATGTTCAGCGCCGGTGACGCCACCGGCGCCGGGGGACCGGAGCAGGCGTCGGCCGAAGCCGCCGCCTCGCAGCGGTCTGGCGCGGCATGAGCGGCCCGCGTGGCGTGAGCAGTCCGCGCGGCCCGGCGGCCAGCGCACTACGGTCGGCTCCCATCTCATATCCTGAGACGAAACTGTTCTCAGGTTGACGGATCCGGCCCCATGGACCACAGTGGACTACGTGCATGGTGGCCAGATTCTCGTACTTCTCAGGCGCGCGGATCGCTGACGTCCGATTATCCGCGCGCTACCCCGACTGCCCGAGGCAGGAGGGGTTTTTTGTTGCCAGCGTTCGCGTAACCAAGGCAGATGAAGGAAACATTGGCGATGACTGACCAGACCACAACCACGGTCGGCTCCCGGGCCGGGACGACGGGCCCGCCCCGCCACGGCCAGGCGCCCTCGCCGCGCGACCTCGCGGCACGGGCGCCGGGCAACCAAGCGGCACCGTCGCCGGGCCCGCGCCGGCCCGGCGACGACCCGGCCGCCTCCGCCCCGGTAACGATGACGGGCGCCCAGGCGCTGGTGGCAGCGCTGGAACAACTCGGTGTCGACGTCGTCTTCGGCATCCCCGGCGGGGCCATCCTCCCCGCCTACGACCCGCTGTTCGACTCCCGCACCGTGCGCCACATCCTGGTCAGGCACGAGCAGGGTGCTGGCCACGCGGCGGCCGGCTACGCCCAGGTGACCGGCCGGCCCGGGGTGTGCATCGCCACCTCGGGGCCGGGTGCGACCAACCTGGTCACCCCGCTCGCCGACGCCTACATGGACTCGGTGCCGGTGGTCGCCATCACCGGGCAGGTGCCATCCGCCCTGATCGGCACGGACGGTTTCCAGGAAGCGGACATCGCAGGGATCACGCTGCCGGTCACCAAGCACAACTTCCTGGTCACCGAGGCCGGTGACATCGCCAGGACCGTGGCGGAGGCATTCCACGTCGCCTCTACCGGCCGGCCCGGACCGGTGCTGGTGGACATCGCCAAGGACGCGCTGCAGGCCCAGACCCAGTTCCGCTGGCCGATACCGTTCGAACTGCCCGGCTACCGCCCGGTGACAAGGCCGCACTCCCGGCAGGTGCGGGAAGCGGCCAAGATGATGATGTCGGCACGGCGCCCGGTCCTCTACGTCGGGGGCGGCGTGATCAAGGCGGGCGCGAGCGAGGAACTGCTCACGCTTGCCGAGCTGACCGGGATGCCCGTGGTGACCACGCTGATGGCCCGGGGCGCGTTTCCCAGCAGCCACAAGCAGAACCTGGGCATGCCCGGCATGCACGGCAAGGTGGCGCCCGTCGGCGCGCTGCAGAAGGCGGACCTGCTCGTGGCGCTCGGGGCAAGGTTCGACGACCGGGTGACCGGCCGCCTGGACACCTTCGCCCCCGACGCCGCGGTGGTGCACGCGGACATCGACCCGGCCGAGATCTCCAAGAACCGGCACGCCGAGGTGCCCATCGTCGGCGACTGCCGCGAGGTGATCATCGAACTCATCACCGCGATCCGCGGCGAGCAGGAGTCGGGCGAGCAGGCGGACCTGACCCCGTGGTGGTCGCAACTGGACGCCCTGCGGGTCACCTACCCCCTCGGCTACGACCAGCCCGACGACGGCTCGCTGGCACCGCAGTACGTGATCGAGCGGATCGGAAAACTGGCCGGCCCGGACGCGGTGTACGTGGCGGGCGTTGGCCAGCACCAGATGTGGGCCGCCCAGTTCATCGAGCATGAGCACCCCCGGCACTGGCTCAACTCCGGCGGGCTCGGCACCATGGGCTACGCGGTGCCCGCCGCCATGGGTGCCAAGGTCGGTGCGCCGGAGTCGGCCGTCTGGGCGATCGACGGCGACGGATGTTTCCAGATGACCAACCAGGAACTCGCGACCTGCACGGTGGAGGGCATCCCGGTCAAGGTGGCCATCATCAACAACGGCAACCTGGGCATGGTCCGCCAGTGGCAGACGCTGTTCTACAACGAGCGCTACTCGCAGACCGACCTGGACCGGATGGAGCAGGGCACCTCGGCGGGAACCCGGATTCCGGACTTCGTCAAGCTGGCCGAGGCCTATGGGTGTGTCGGCCTGCGCTGTGAGACCGCCGCCGACGTGGACAAGGTGATCAAGCAGGCGATGGAGATCAACGACCGTCCCGTCGTGATCGACTTCATCGTGCACCGCGACGCCATGGTCTGGCCCATGGTGGCGGCGGGCACAAGCAACGACGACATCAAGGTGGCGCGGGACATGGCGCCGGACTGGGATGTGACCGAATGAGCCAGCCACCGGTGCGGCTTCGGGAGCAGGAGCCGAGCGCGAGCAGGCACACGCTGTCGGTGCTCGTCGAGAACAAGCCAGGAGTGCTCGTCCGTATCGCCGGCCTGTTCTCCCGCCGCGGGTTCAACATCGAGTCGCTCGCCGTGGGGCCGACGGAGCATCACGAGTACTCCCGGATGACGATCGTGGTGAACTGCGCGGAGCACCCGCTGGAACAGGTCACCAAGCAGCTCAACAAGCTGATCAACGTACTGAAGATCGTTGAGCTGGAACCCTCCGTGTCGGTGCAGCGAGAACTCCTGCTGGTCAAGGTGCGGGCCGATGCCGAGACCAGGTCCCGTGTGCTGGAGACCGTCGCGCTGTTCCGCGCGAAGGTCGTCGACGTCGCCCAGGACGCGGTGACGGTCGAGGCCACCGGGAACCGGGACAAGCTGGACGCCCTGATCAGGGTGCTTGAACCGTTCGGCATCAAGGAACTGGTCCAGTCCGGCATGGTGGCCCTGGGACGTGGCAGCAAGTCCATTACCGACCGTGCGCTGCGCCCGATCGAGCGCGGCGCGGGCAGCTCAGCGCAGTAGTGGCTAGCCCTGACCCCACCACCCCGCGCTCTGCTAGTTCC
>Ga0207699_10000368_pt1 | contig 23746 bp, 17 predicted proteins | sample LARL51metaG_FD_184344 | JGI IMG/M metagenome (GOLD analysis project Ga0207699, IMG submission 184344) | Corn, switchgrass and miscanthus rhizosphere microbial communities from Kellogg Biological Station, Michigan, USA - LAR L5-1 metaG... | ecosystem: Host-associated > Plants > Roots >...
GCCGTCCCTGGTCAGCGCAGTGGCCTTGACCAGTTCGTCGTCCCAGTTGACGGCGATCGCCTTGGCGTTCTTGTCGACCAGCGTCTCGATGAACGAGAACAGGTTGCGGGCATAGAGACTGGAGGCGGATGCGGCGACCTTGCCGGCGAGATTAGGCAGCCCCACGATCTTGACGCCGTCGACCTCGGCTGTCTCGCCGACCTTCGCGCCCTCGACATTGCCACCGCGCTCGATCGCAAGATCGACCAGCACCGAGCCGGGCCGCATCGATTTCACCATCTCGGCGGTGATGAGCCGCGGCGCCGGGCGGCCGGGAATCAGCGCCGTGGTGATGACGACGTCCTGCTTCTTGATGTGCTCGGCGGTGAGTGCGGCCTGCTTGGCCTGGTACTCTTTCGACATCTCCTTGGCGTAGCCGCCCGCCGTCTGCGCGTTTCTGAACTCCTCGTCCTCGACCGCCAAAAATTTGGCGCCGAGGCTTTCGACCTGCTCCTTGGTCGCCGGCCGTACGTCGGTGGCGGTGACGATGGCGCCGAGCCGCCGCGCGGTCGCGATCGCCTGCAGGCCGGCGACGCCGACGCCCATGATGAACACTTTTGTCGCGGGCACTGTGCCGGCGGCCGTCATCATCATCGGGAAGGCGCGGCCAAACGCCTCAGCCGCCTCGATCACCGCGCGATAGCCGGCGAGATTGGCCTGGCTGGAGAGCACGTCCATCACCTGGGCGCGGGTGATGCGCGGCATCAATTCCATCGCGAACGCGGCGACACCCGCCTCGGCCATCGTCTTCAGGGCCGCGTCATTACCATAGGGATCCATGATGGCGATGACCAGCGCGCCGCGCCTGTACTGGCCGAGTTCGGAAGCTTCAGGCCGCTTCACCTTGATGACGATGTCGGCGTCCTTCGCGGCGTCGGCGCTGACATCGGCTCCCGCGGCGGAAAACTCCGTATCCAGGAGGCCGGACTTGATGCCGGCACCCGGCTCGACCGCGACGTCGAAACCGAGCGCCTTGAATTTCTTCACCGTATCCGGCGAGGCCGCGACCCGCGGCTCGGACGGATCGATCTCCTTGGCGACGGCAATCTTCATGAGGCCTCCGGCGGCGCGGGCGCGCGCGGGTACTTAAGAGAGAGAGAGGTTGTGGAAGTTCTCTTTATCGTTGAAGAGCCCGCCGCGGCCGCAAGGCGCGCGGCGGTCAAGCCACCTAGGTCAGGAATATGGCCATCATAGCGACGATGAAGATGACGGCCGCGCTGCCGTATTTTACCAGCTTGATGAAGCCCTCGTAGGTCGCCTCATGCGCGACGTAATCGTTGCCGTCGGCGGTCGTGTATGCCACTTCGCTATGGTCTGCCATCGTTGTCCCCGTATAAAGCCCATCTGTTAGGGCCTTACAGCAAAGCTGCGCGCGGGGCAACGGCGCGCCGCTGCGACGTATCTGGCCGGTCCGGCCGGCCAGTTGTCCCTGATGCGGCGGTGTGAGGCGTTCGGCAGATGTTCTGCAGAACGCGCTCAGCCCATGGCCTCCAGCTCATCGATCATGCCGGCAATGACCGACAATCCGCCGTCCCAGAATTTGGGGTCCTTGGCGTCGAGGCCGAACGGCCTCAGCAGTTCGGAATAGTGCTTGGAGCCGCCGGCCGAGAGCATCTCCAGGTAGCGCTCGGCAAAACCCTCGGAGGCATGTTCGTAGACCGCATAGAGCGAGTTCACGAGACAGTCGCCGAACGCATAGGCGTAGACATAGAACGGCGAATGGATGAAGTGCGGGATGTACATCCAGAAGTTCTCGTAGCCGGGCTTGATCTCGATCGCCGACCCCAGGCTCTCGCCCTGTACGGACAACCAGATCTGGCCGATCCGTTCGGCGGTGAGTTCGCCGTTCTTGCGCTCGGTATGAACCGCGCGCTCGAACGAATAGAAGGCGATCTGCCGCACCACCGTGTTGATCATGTCCTCGACCTTGCCGGCGAGCAGCGCCTGGCGCTGCTTGCCCTTGGCCTCTGCGAGCAGCCGCTTGAAGGTCAGCATCTCGCCGAACACGCTCGCCGTTTCGGCAAGCGTCAGCGGCGTCGGCGCCATCAGCGCGCCCTGCCCTGCCGCCAGCACCTGGTGCACGCCATGGCCGAGTTCGTGGGCCAGCGTCATGACATCGCGCGGCTTGCCCTGATAGTTCATGAGTACGTAGGGATGGGCTGACGGCGTGGTCGGATGCGAGAACGCGCCCGGCGCCTTGCCGGGCCGGACCGGCGCATCGATCCAGTTGTTGGCAAAGAAGCGCTCGGCGATTTCGGCCATGTCGGGCGAGAAGCCGCGGTAGGCCGTCAGCACCATGTTCTTGGCCTCGGGCCAGGCGATGGTCGCCGTCGCAGCAAAGGGCAGCGGCGCGTTGCGATCCCAATGCGCCAGCCGCTTCTTGCCAAACCAGCCGGCTTTCAGCCGGTAGTAGCGATGCGACAGTCTTGGATAGGCCGCACGCACCGAGGCAACCAGCGCATCGACCACCTCGCGCTCGACGCGGTTGTTGAGATGGCGCGAATCAGCGACATCGGCGAAGCCACGCCAGCGGTCGGCGATGTCCTTGTCCTTGGCGAGCGTGTTGGTAATCAGGGCAAAGGTACGCTCATTGGCCTTGAAGGTTTTTGCCAGCGCCTCGGCGGCGGCCTTGCGCTTCACGCCGTCGCGATCCTGCAGCAGGCTCAGCACCGGCTCGATCGCAAGCTCCTCGCCCTTGATCTTGAAGCGCAGGCTCGAAATGGTCTGGTCAAACAGCCGGTTCCAGGCTGAATAGCCGGTCTGCGACTTTTCCTGGAAAAGCTGCTCGATGCGGTCCTCGAGCTGATAGGGCTTGTCCTTGCGCAGATCCTCGATCCACGGCCTGTAATATCCGAGTTCGGGCGCCTGCATGGCGCGCTCGATCACGGCGTCGTCGATCCGGTTGAGCTCGAGGGCGAAGAACACGAGATGCAGCGACGCCGCCGTCAACCGCTCGGAAATATCGCCGTAGAATTTGGAGATCTCGGGATCAAGACTGTCGCCGGCATGGATCAGGCCCGCATAGGAGGACAGCCGTCCGGCAAGATCGTCGATCGCCTCATAGCGCCTGACGGCCTCGGCAAGCCATGTCCCGCCATCATCCCGCGCGGCGTGTTCCGCAAGCTTGCCTTTATAGGTTGTCTCAAAGGCGACGCATTCGGAAGCCATGGTCGCGAGGTCGCGCCCGATTTCCGGCGCGTCGGTCCCGGAATAGAGATCCGACAAATTCCATTCGGGCAGCTTGCCGACCTTGCCCGCAGCGGCGCGGGCAGCCTTTGGTTTGGCTGCGGATCGAGCGGAGTTCGGTTTGCGGAGAGCGGATTTGGAGCGCGCGTTCATCTTGTTCGAAGCCTGTGTTCAACCGGAGCCGACTAGTGCCCGCTTTCCGATGTCAGCGCTAGTGCCGCCTGCCCCGCCGAAGTCGCCGAAATCGAATTTGCGGCGCGCGGGCCGGACATTTCAGAACCGCGACACCACGGGAAGGTTTAAGAGCGCGTTAATCTGCATCGGCGAGAGTGCTCCGATTCGAGACAGATAGTCTTAGCGCGCAAGGAAAGCCATGGCTGCCAGGATTTTGATCGCCGATGACGACCCCGTTCAACGTCGCCTGGTCGAGAACATGGTGCAGAAATGCGGCTATGAAGCGTTGGTGGTCGAGAGCGGCGATGCCGCGATCGCCGCGCTGACCGCCGCCGACGCCCCCGCAATCGACGCCCTCGTTCTCGATCTCGTGATGCCCGGCCTCGACGGCATGGGGGTGCTGGCGAGGATGCGCGAGGCCGGCCTCAACATTCCCGTGATCGTGCAGACCGCCCATGGCGGCATCGACAATGTGGTCTCGGCGATGCGCGCCGGCGCCCAGGATTTTGTGGTCAAGCCGGTCGGTCTCGAGCGGCTGCAGGTGTCGCTGCGCAACGCGCTGGCGGCATCAGTGCTCAAGGGTGAACTGCAAAGGATCCGGCACAGCCGCGAGGGCCGGCTGACCTTCAATGACATCATCACCCGCAGCGAGGCGATGGCCGGCGTCATGCGCGTCGCGCAGAAGGCGGCAAGCTCCGGCATCCCGGTGCTGATCGAAGGCGAGTCCGGTGTCGGCAAGGAGCTGTTCGCGCGCGCCATCCATGGCAGCGGCGAGCGGCGGTCAAAACCGTTCGTCGCGGTAAATTGCGGCGCGATCCCCGACAACCTCGTGGAATCGATCCTGTTCGGCCACGAAAAGGGCGCCTTCACCGGTGCGACCGAACGCCATCTCGGCAAATTCGTCGAGGCGAGCGGCGGCACGCTGTTTCTCGACGAAGTCTCCGAACTGCCGCTCGCCGCGCAGGTCAAGCTGCTCCGCGCGCTGCAGGAAGGCGCGGTCGAGGCGGTCGGCGGCCGCAAACCCGTCAAGGTCGACGTCCGGATCGTTTCCGCGACCAATCGCAAGCTGCTGGACCACGTCAAAAGCGGCCATTTCCGCGAGGATCTGTTTTACCGCCTGCACGTCCTGCCGCTGACCGTGCCGCCCCTGCGCGCACGGCGCGAGGACATCCCGCATCTCTTACGCCATTTCCTGGCCCGCTTCGCCGCCGAAGAGAATCGCACGGTCTCCGGCATCAGCGCCGAAGCGGTCACCCACCTCGCCCAGTTCGACTGGCCGGGCAATATCCGCCAGCTCGAGAACGCGGTCTATCGCGCCGTCGTCATGAGCGAGGGCGACCAGCTCGAGCTCGGCGACTTTCCGCTGATGCTGGTCGCGCCGCCCACGACCATCGTGGCGGAGGTCGCCTATGAGCCGGTTACCGTCGCGCCGGTGCTGCACCAGGGTACGCCGGCTTTGGTGTCGGGTAGCGACATACCCATCGCGCCGCTGCCGAGCCAGGGCACCTTATCCATGCTTACCGCCTCTGGTGAAATGCGGCCGCTGGAAGAGATGGAGAACGAGATCATCCGCTTCGCGATCGCGCATTACCGCGGCCAAATGTCCGAGGTGGCGCGCCGCCTCAAAATTGGCCGCTCAACACTCTACCGCAAGCTCGACGAGGCCTCGGGAACTGCGCCTGACAAGGGCGGGGAAGAGCATGCAGGCTCGGCCTGATGCAGTAGATTGCGGCGTTTCGACGTCGCAATAGACCATATAAGCGTCGGAAATTTTGAGAAGATTCGAACCGTGTCCTGACGGTGACAGACAAAGGCAGCAGCACGTGGCAGAAAGCACGATCCGTTGCGAAGGATTTTGCCCGAAGTCAGTTTGTCGTGAGTTGCCCTGTGCGGTGCTGGCTGCAGAACTGGGGCGCATGTTACGCGTTTGGTAGTATGCTCATGCTGGTGAATCATTTGTACGGATGTGCCAGGCCCGTGGCCGGTGTTTTAGCTGAACTTGAAAAAACCATGACCGGAACTGCCGACCGACACGGGGCAGCTTCACCCGAGGGGTGTGACAAATGCGAAATGGTGTGAATGGCCGTCGAGGATACGATCGCGTGCTGATGGCCGTCGCGGCCACCTTCCTCACGATTTCGGCGGGCCAGGCGCTGGCGCAAAGCGACGGCGTGCACAAGAGTGCCGCGGACCTCGCGATCGACGCGGCCGTGCCGATCCCGGAGCCGGCCAACGTACCGCCTCCGACCGCCGGCGACTTCAAACTGGACAGCGCAGGCACAACGGCCTCGGTCTCCGACTCAGCCAAGACTGACATCAAGACCGGCGAGATCAAGACTGGCGACGACAGGGCCACCGACGTCAAGGCGCCCGAGACCAAGGCGGCCGACACCAAACCCGCCGACATCAAGCCGCAGGACACCAAGCCGTCCGACATGGCGACTGCGCCGGTCAAGCCGGACGCGGCCACACCGACCGCGGTACCGCCGGCCGCGGCTGCTGCCCCGGCCGCCGAACCCGCCAAGGAGCCGGTGAAGGCTGCGAGCAATGTGCCGCCGGCCGACCAGCCGGTCGCCGACAAGCTGCGTGACCTGTTCTCCGGCAAGACGCTGCGCACCTTCGACCGCAAGGCGGACCGCGCGGCGGCCGAGAAATTCTATGCCGCGCGCGACTACGCGCCGGTGTGGACACAGGGCGGCGGGCTGACCACGACCGCGAAGGGCGTCATCGCGCGCCTCAATGATGCGGCCTCCGACGGCCTCAATCCGGCGGACTATCCGGTGCCGGATTTCGCCGCCGCGACCACGCCGGACGCGCTTGCCGATGCCGACCTGAAACTGACCGCCAGCATGCTGGACTATGCGCGCCAGGCGCAGAGCGGCCGGATGCATTTTTCGCAGGTTTCGGGCGATATCCAGTATCCGGAGCACCCGACCGATCCGGCCGAGGTGCTGGCCAATGTGACGACGGCGAAGGATGCCTCGCTGGCCCTCGACAGCTACAACCCGCCGCAAAAACTTTACAAGGAGCTGAAGAAGAAGCTCGCCGAACTGCGCGGCCAGGGCGACGGACCGGCGGCGACGCCGATTCCCGACGGCCAGGTGCTGAAATATGTCCCCCGCAGCAAGAGGCAGGCCGAAGAGGTGATGGACGATCCGCGCGTGCCGCAGCTGCGCGCCAAGCTCGGCATCAGCGAAAGCGCCGACGACACCCGTTACGACGCCAAGCTCGCCGACGCCGTGCGCCGATTCCAGGATAGCGTCGACCTGAAGCCGACCGGCGTGCTCGACGAGCGCACCGTGCGCGCGCTGAACAGCCCGAAACACGATCGGCAGATCGACACCGTCGTCGTCAACATGGAGCGCTGGCGCTGGCTGCCGCGCGATCTCGGTGCGCCCGCAATCGGCGATGCCTATGTGATCCTCAACGTCCCCGACTACACGCTGAAGGTGATGCAGCGCGGCCAGCAGGTCTGGACCACCCGCGTCGTCACCGGCAAGCCGGGCATCCATGCGACCCCGCTGCTCAGCGAGACCATGAAGTTCATCACGGTCAACCCGACCTGGAACGTGCCGCCGTCGATCATCTACAACGAATATTTGCCGGCGCTGCAGCAGGACCCGACGGTGCTCGAGCGCATGGGGCTTCGGCTGGAACGCGGCTCGGACGGCCAGATCCACATTTCGCAGCCGCCGGGCGAGGCCAACGCGCTCGGCCGCATTCGCTTCAACTTCCCCAACAAATTCCTGGTCTACCAGCACGACACGCCGGACAAGTACCTGTTTGCCAAGGAGGAGCGCGCCTTCAGCCATGGCTGCATGCGGGTGCAGAATCCGGATCAGTATGCCTCGGTGCTGCTCAACATCACCCAGCCGAACGAGCGTTGGACGCCGGAGCGGGTCCGCGGCATGTACGGCTCGAGCGAGATCGACCTGAAATTCCCGACCCCGATCCCGGTCAACATCACCTACCAGACCGCGTTCGTGGACGATGCGGGCAAGCTGCAGATCCGCAAGGACGTCTACGGCCGCGACGCCACCATGATCGCCCTCTTGAAGAACACCAGGGGCAAGGACCTCGAGCAGGTGATCGCGCATGCGCAGCCGAACTATGTGAAGCCGACCGGCAACCTGCCCTCCAACGTCAACTTCGCCAGCAACAACAGCGGCTATCCGCCTGGACCGTCCGGCCCGTCATTCTTCGAACGGCTGTTCGGTGGGCCGCCGGCCCTGCAGCCGCCCGCGCCGATCGGCCGGCGCTGGCAGCAGCCACAACAAAGGCAATTTTATGCCCGCTGAGTGGCAGTGACGGCGCACTGAAGAATTCTATTGTAAAATCAACGACCTCGCCCCCTGGGCGAGGTCGTTTGATTTTAACCATTCTACAACGTGAAAGCGTAGAGGCACTTTTTCGCCACACTCAATGGTATATGTTAAGCATTAATTTCCGGGATGGGGGGTAAGTCTCCATTAACCATCCCGCTTTAGGAATGCGTTCACTCTCTTTCGTGGCACGGGGTTGGCGAAAGAGTCCATGTGATCGCTCGTCGACGGGGTGGGCTCATCTTGCTGGCTGGTCTTGCGCGCCGATTGATTGCGCTGTCGCTATCGAGAGCTGGTCGCCTGGGAGGCGCCGGTCGATTTGGCGTTGCCGGTGCGTTGCTGCTGCTCGGCGCGGGATCGGTGCAGGACGCGACTGCGGAGAACGAGACCCGCACGCTTTCCTTCCACCACACCCATTCCGACGAGGACCTCACCGTCACCTTCAAGCGCAGTGGCCGCTATGACGAGGAGGCGCTGAAGAAGCTCAATCACTTCCTGCGCGACTGGCGGACCCAGGACGAGACGGTGATGGACCGTCGTTTGTTCGACATCCTCTGGGAAGTCTATCGCGACGTCGACGCCAAGCAGCCGATCCAGATCGTCTCCTCCTATCGTTCGCCGGCCACCAATGCCATGCTGCGCCACCGCTCGGCGCATTCCGGCGTGGCGCGCTACAGCCAGCACATGCTCGGCCACGCGATGGATTTCTACATCCCGAACGTGCCGCTGGAGCAGATCCGTTTTGCGGGCCTGCGCTTGCAGCGCGGCGGCGTCGGCTTCTATCCGACCTCCGGATCACCCTTCGTCCATCTCGACACCGGCAGCATCCGTCACTGGCCGCGGATGACCCACGACCAGCTTGCACGCGTGTTTCCGGACGGCCGCACGGTCCATGTCCCCTCCGACGGCGTACCGTTGAAGGGATATGACATCGCCCGCGCCGAGATCGAGAAGCGCGGCGATGGCGACAACGCAGCCTCGCTGCCAACGCCCGGCAACTTCTTCGCCGCCCTGTTCCGGGGCAAGCAGAGCGAGGAGGATGACGAGGTCGCCAGCACTGCCGATGTCAGCGACAAGCCGGTGTCGGCGCCGGTCAAGCTGGCCGATGCCAAGACGGCCGATGCCAAGACGGCAGGCGCAGTCCCGACGCCGCGCGCAAAACCGCAGATCGCCACGACGCTGCAGCTCGCCTCGGCCGACATGCAGGCCGTCCAGCCTGGGAAGGCGAAGCCGGCTGTGGCCGACAAGTCTGACCCCAGCGCCGACTCCCGGCCGCAGACGCCCGCCGACATCATCAATGCCCGCGGCTTCTGGGGCGACCTCGCGGCGACGCCGAAGCAGGCAACGCCGGCGCAGATCGCGGCGATCAATGCCCGTCGGGCACTCGCCAGCGTGGATCCGCCGCAAGCCGTCCAAAACACGCCGGCGGCCTACCAAGCCTTCGCCTACGCGCCGCCCGCCGCCTCGCCGGTCGATCGCGCCAACGTCGTCGCCGCCTCTGCGCCGATGCCGCGCAACGTCCGCCTCGCGCAGGCCGAGCGCAATTCTGCGCCGGCGACCGACATCAACACCGTGGTCGCCAAGGGATCGCAGGACGCGCGTTCACAGGACCAGAATGGGCCGGTTGCGACCTCGACGCGGCTTGCCGCGGGAAGCGGCAACGAGACGTGGATGCGCGTCATGCTGCTCGCGCCGAGTGCCGCAACCATGTCGGTCACCATCTTCGGCGACACCGATCTCAGCGGCATGCGTCAGTTCTTCATCAAGCCGCAGATCGCGATCGCGATGGGCTTTTCGGCCGATCCGATGATGGGCCTGACCTGCGACCAGTTTTCCGGATCGGCGATCGCGAAGCTCGATACGACGTCGCTGAAGACCGCCGTGATCCAGCGCTGAGCGCTATCCCCCCCTTTCGTCATGGCCGGGCTTGTCCCGGCCATCCACGTCTTGGCAACGTCGCACGTAAGACGTGGATGCCCGCGACAAGCGGGCGGGCATGACGACCGAGAGAGGCTTCGAGAGCCAGCGTTTCGATCAGATCATCCCCAGCGCCTGCATGTAGGTCTCCAGGATGGTCTCCTGCTCCTGGCGCTCATTGGCGTCCTGCTTGCGCATGCGCACGATCATGCGCAGCACCTTGACGTCGTAGCCGTTGCCCTTGCTCTCCGCATAGACGTCGCGGATGTCGTCAGAGATCGCCTTTTTCTCCTCTTCCAGCCGCTCGATGCGCTCGATGATGGATTTGAGCTGGTCTTTTGCGAATTTCGTCGCCGGCGCTTCGTCTTCCTTGAGGGCGGCAGAGGTGGCCATCATTTACTCCTGAATAGAACTGGCGTTCACGTTCGCGCAGCGCGACCGCTGCAAAGCGAATCGCGACCGCGCTCCAGAACCTTGTTTGAACATCGCCTGGCAGGAAAGCTATCCGCCTTCCCCCGGGCCATGCTAGATGCCTCGCGCGCGCTCACGCGAGCCGCGCAGCAATTGCTCGGGGACCCTCAAGTTTGGCGCGCCGACCGTCAAGGCGACATCGCGCTCATCCACAGCGCGCCCACACCTTGTTGTGACGAAAATATTTCGATGGGGACAATCACGGGACGGGCGGCAGGCCTGGAGCCTTTCCGTTCCGATTGAATCGGAACGGAAAGGCTCCAGCTTTTTGTTTTGACGCGCTTTCTCCACGCGAACCGGCGCCCACTTCGCTCGAAGAATCTCCGATCGTGCCGCCCGTTCAGGCGCCGGTGAGGAAACACCTCAGTGTCCCGGGTGGGTCTTCTTCATCGCCTCGAGCTGCGCCGGGCTGGCCTCGCGCTGGTGCTTCGATTTCCAGTCCTCGTAGGGCATGCCGTAGACCGCCTCGCGGCTCTCATCCTTGGTCAGCGCAACCCCCTCTGCATCGGCCGCATCCTTGAGCCAGTTGGAGAGGCAGTTGCGGCAAAACCCCGCCAGATTCATCAGATCGATGTTCTGGACGTCGGTTCGTTCGCGCAAATGCTTCACCAGGCGACGGAATGCAGCCGCCTCGAGTTCAGTCTTTGTCCTGTCGTCGACGGCCATGATTGTCGTCCCTTCGTTACCGATGATTGCCCATAATGTGGAGTTGAGCAGCGCATTTGCCATGTCGCAGCGCAAGAGTGGCCTGCTCGGGAATTAGGGGCTGGAATTCGGCGCACTTCTGTTGCATGAAAACGCTGCCTTGGCCGTTGACAGTGACAACCGGGCGACGCGAATCTCCTTGGGGAACCCGACATCATCAGCGCAATGATGGCTGAAAAATCTTTCTGCCGCACTCCGATACGTGTTCGTCCGGCGCTGCGAGCCCTTTTGGCTCTCGGCGTTCTATGCCTGTGCGCGAGCCCTGCCGCGGCCGATTTCCGTCTTTGCAACAACACTGCGAGCCGGGTCGGCATCGCGCTGGGCTACAAGGACGCGGAGGGATGGACCACCGAGGGCTGGTGGAACGTCTCCTCGCGCAGCTGCGAGACCCTGCTGAAGGGAACACTGGTGGCCCGCTTCTATTATATTTACGCGCTCGATTACGATCGCGGCGGCGAGTGGTCGGGGCAGGCCTATATGTGTTCGCGCGACAAGGAATTTACCATCAAGGGGACCGAGAACTGCCTGGCGCGCGGCTTTGACCGCACCGGCTTTTTCGAGGTCGACACCGGCGATCAGCGCGCCTGGACCGTCCAGCTGACGGAATCCAACGAGCAGCCGGCCCAGCAACGCGTCCCCGGCATACCGGGGACAGTCGGCCCCGGCGGCAATGTGCCGGGCCTGCCAAACTCGCCGGGTGCGGCGCCTCCGGGCGCGTCTGGCCTGCCGCCAGCCGCAACGCCCGGAAACAAGCCATGAGACGTCTGCGTCGTATCAAGATTCTCGCGACCCTGGGGCCGGCCTCTTCGGAAAGCGCGATGATCCGCCGCCTGTTCGAGGCGGGCGCCGATATTTTCCGCATCAACATGAGCCATACGCCGCATGACAAGATGCGCGAGCTGGTGGCGACGATCCGCAATGTCGAATCCTCCTATGGCCGGCCGATCGGCATTCTGGTCGACCTGCAGGGGCCAAAACTGCGGCTCGGCTCGTTCGCCGACGGCGCCATCCAGTTGCAGAACGGCCAGAGTTTTGTGCTGGATTCCGACAAGACGCCGGGCGACGGCACGCGCGTCCAGCTTCCGCATCCGGAGATTCTAGCAGCACTCAGGCCCGGCCATGCGCTGCTGCTCGACGATGGCAAGGTGCGGCTGATCGCGGAGGAGACCTCGCCGGAGCGCGCGGTCACCCGCGTCGTGATCGGCGGGCGCATGTCGGACCGCAAGGGCGTCAGCCTGCCGGATACCGACCTGCCGGTCTCGGCCATGACGCCGAAGGACCGTGCCGATCTCGAAGCCGCCGTCACCACCGGCGTCGACTGGATCGCGCTGTCCTTCGTGCAGCGCGCTGAAGACGTCATCGAGGCCAAGAAGATGATCCGCGGCCGCGCCGCGGTCATGGCGAAGATCGAGAAGCCGCAGGCGATCGACCGCCTGCCCGACATCATCGAGGCTTCCGACGCGCTGATGGTGGCGCGCGGCGATCTCGGCGTCGAACTGCCGCTGGAGCGCGTGCCGGGCCTGCAGAAGCAGATGACGCGGCTGGCGCGGCGCGCCGGCAAGCCGGTGGTGATCGCGACCCAGATGCTGGAATCGATGATCCAGGCGCCGGTGCCGACCCGCGCCGAGGTCTCCGACGTTGCCACCGCCGTGTTCGAAGGGGCCGACGCAATCATGCTGTCGGCGGAATCCGCCGCCGGCAAATTCCCGGTCGAGGCGGTCTCGACCATGAACCGCATCGGCGAGGAAGTGGAGCGCGATCCGACCTATCGCGGGGTGCTCTCCGCGCAGCGGCCGGATCCGGAATCAACCGCGGGCGATGCGATCGCCGACGCCGCGCGCCAGATCGCCGAGACACTCGATCTGCCGGCGATCATCTGCTGGACCTCGTCCGGCTCGACCGCGGTCCGGGTGGCGCGCGAGCGGCCCAAGCCGCCCATCGTTGCGATCACGCCGAACATCGCGACGGGGCGCAAGCTGTCGGTGGTGTGGGGCGTGCATTGCGTGGTCGCCGAGGACGCCCGCGACCAGGACGACATGGTCGACCGTGCCGGCTCGATCGCCTTCCGCGACGGCTTTGTGCGCGCCGGCCAGCGCGTGCTGATCGTTGCCGGCGTGCCGCTCGGCATTCCCGGCACCACCAACATGGTCCGCATCGCCTCCGTCGGCCCGTCGGGCGAAGCGGATATTTAAGGCGCGGCGCGCGGCGTCAGCCCAATTTTCCGCTTACGCCCCGACCAGCGTCTTCACCGGCACCGTGGCCTGCACGACCAGCCCGCGGGCCCGCGCGTCCATCACGCCGACCGCGCGCAGTGCCAGCAGTGTTACCGCCTGCACGGTGTCGCGCAGCTTTGCCGGATCGTCCAGGTTGTCGGGCGCCAGCGGCCCGACCAGCGACTCGTGCAGCGCGCCGAGCAGCGCGGTTGCGGCGAGCGGCGTATCCTGCTGCGGCAGATGGCCGGCGCGCACGGCGGCATCGATCCGCGCGGCGATTTCGCCCGAGATCTCGCGCCGGCTCGCCAGGCGCGATGCGGTGACATCGACATCGACCGGCTCGGCCAAAATGCCCCAGGCGAGCTTGCGCTGGGACAGCACATGGACCGCGACCGTCGAGACCGCCGCGGCCAGCGCCGACGATGGTCCGGGCGCCGCATCGGCGGCACGGCGGATCGCGGCAAGCTCGTCGCGCGACACCTCGGCGATCAGTTCGGAGATCAGGTCCGCCTTCGACGGGAAATAGCGATAGACCGTGCCGGCGGCGACATTGGCCCTGACCGCCACCGGCGCGATCTGGACCGCGCCCATCCCCTGCTCCGCCGCCGCTTCCCGAGCCGCAGCCAGAATGGCGCTGCGCCGGGCCGCCAGCCTTTTCACGACCTGATGGGTCCGCCGATACACCATGGCGCGTTCCCCCGTCCCTCAAGGCCCGGTCACCAAACCGAACCGACTTTCACTGTTTTGAGCAGTGCCACCGCACACCGCCACAAAAACTGAACACCTATTCAGACAAGAAGACAAGGCCCAAGAGTCAGGCGGCCCGGCCGGATTCGGCACGATGGGCGCGAGGCCGCTCAGATGCAGCCGTGCGATGGCTTCCGAACGGCCAGCGTGGGCCACCACAGGCCGGCACGGCGCAGAACGAGGCCCGCCAAAAGCAGGTTGGCTGCCAGCCCGACCGGTTCGCCAACGAGGAGGAAGGTCGAGGCCAGCATCATCGTGCCCGCCAGCACCGTTGGTTCATGAGGCTCGAAGCCACCCGCGAGGCCATGGCGCACAATGAACGCGACGACAATCGCCAGCACCACCATGTCATACATGAAGAGATAGGGCGTCGTGAGCAGCGTGCCCAGCGCGAGCGCCGCAGCCTTGATCGCGTATGGCCGCTGGCTGCGCCAGATCACGACGAGCGCGACGGCCACCGCGCCGGCCAGCATCGCCTGCAACGTCCAGGCGAGAGTTTCGGGACCGCCGACATAGCGAGCAAACGCATAGAGACTCTGCAGCTTCCACCATGGCGCGTCGCCGTTGTGCAGGAAGGCCTGCGAGAACCTCGGCAGCCCGTGAAAGAAAGCCTGCCAGCTTGCGCTGCCGAACTGAAGCCAGGAGACGAAGGCCAGGCCGGCCGCGACGATCGCCGCGGTGAAGAACGTCCTCCACTGCGCGGCCGCCACGAGCACGATCGGAAACAGAATCCCGTATTGCGGCTTGTAGCTCAACAGACCGAGACAGACGCCCGCCAGCACCGGTCGGAGCGGCAGCAGGTAGAGCGTGCCGCCGATCAGCGCCGCCGTGAGGCAGCCGTTCTGCCCGACGAGCGTATTGATGACGACGGGGGGAAAGGCGAGCGCGAGCAGGAAGCCGGAATTGCGCCCGACGATCGCGCGCACGACCGCCAGATAAGGCACCATGCTGACGAGGGCCCAGCCGATGAACGCCACGGCATAGGGAAATTGTGCAAGCAATGCTGCGACGAACAGGAACGGCGGCGGATAATGCCAGGCCAGATAGCCCTTGAAATCCTGCTGCAGCAGGGCGACCTCCGCCTGCTTCTGGATATCCCAATCCCAGGCAAGCGACGGACGCCCGTCAAGCGCGAATTGGCCGGCCGTCCAGACATTGACGAAATCCGTCGGGATGCCCAGCCCATCGCGGTTGTAGATCCAATCGTGGGCCAGGATGTCGACCATTAGATAGGCGATGGCAACGCAGAGCAGGACGCGGCACGTCGTCAGCAGCGGGCGCGGAACGGCGCCCCGCTCCATCGCTTGTGCAGGCAAGGGCAGACTTGCAGTCATTTGATCCTTTGACGGACGATCGGCAGATCGCCGGAACTCTTCGCCGCGCCGTCCCTGCGCGGCTTGACCGCAACCCTACGCAATCAGATTTGATAATTCATTTTGGCGAATCCGACGACTTTACCGGAAGCGCTCGAGATCGCGTCGGATTCCCAACATCGGACAAACACCACCGACGCCACGCCCATGTTCATCTGATGATAACCATTATTCTTGTCCGGACTTTTACGGGGATTCCGGCAATCCTGCCGCCTGGAATTCGGGGACCGTCGGAGATGCTCGAGTCAGACACCCGCCTCGCCTGGAGGTTGTTTCACTTGAACTGGCTCCCCGTCGCCGCCATGGGCGGCGTTCTGCTGCTTGCGGTTCTCGTCGGCGAACTCTCCATCGCGCCCGCCACGTTCGCTATCATGTGCGGGTTTTGCTTCGAACTCGCGCTGATCGGCTATCTCTATATCCGCCTCAGAAGGCGTTCGGCGGATCTGAGACTGGTCTTTGCAATAGGCGCCATCGCCCAGCTCATCATGCTGGTCGTGATCACGGGCCCCCTGAGCTATGTGGCCGTGATGATGAATTGGCCGCTGCAGGATCAGACGCTGCTGGCGATCGATCGTGCGCTTGGATTGGATCCGAAAGTCGTGGCGAGCTTCGTCAACGATCGCCCCTGGCTCGCCGACGCTCTCGATACCGGATACAAATTCATCAAGTTGTTCATCCTAGCAACTCCCATCGTCCTGGCGGCGACGATGCGGCTGGTCCGGCTGCAAGTCTTTGTCGGAGCGATGAGCATCGCGCTCGCCCACACCCTTGCGATCTCGGTCTTCACGCCGGCAATCGGGACCTATTACGGGCTGAACGTGCCCGTTTCGGATTTTCCGTCCCTGAATCCGTCTTTCTATACGGCTCAGCTTCACGATATCCTGGCGGTGCGCGCGGATCGCTGCGCCACCTCGAATTTGTTCGATCTCGCCGGCGTCGTCTCATTCCCGAGTTTTCATGCTGCATCTGCTATTCTTTATCTATGGGCGCTGTGGCCGGTGCGCGGCCTGGGCGCGGTGGCAGCTGTCATGAACATCCTGATGATCCTCTCCACGCCCGTAATCGGCGCCCACTATGTGATCGACGTCATCGGTGGCATCGTGCTTGCGGTGGCCGCCATCTGGGCCGCGAAACGTTGCCGCGATGCCGTGGCACGCGAAGCCGCGCGCGCCGGCCGGATGCCGCCGCAGCCACAAGTCTCGTTGCAGCCGAATTGAGCCGTGCGGCCGGGCTCTACCGCCTGTTCTCCTGCGCGCGTACACCTGAAGATAACCATCATCATTACTCAAACCTTTAGGGGTTTTCGACAAAGCTTCGGGTCCGCAACAGAAGGTTGTACGGATGCACGAGCTGGACGCCCGTCTCGCCTGGCGGCTGTTTCATTTGAACTGGATTCCCATCGCCGCCATGGGCGGCATCCTGCTGCTCGCCATCATCGTCGGCCATTTCTCGATCGCGCCGGCGGCATTCCTGACCATGAGCGGCATTGCGATCGAGCTGGCGTTGATCGCCTATATTTACGTCCGTCTCAGAGCGCATGCAGCCGATCCAAGGCTGGTGTTTGCGCTGGGTGGCGTTTCCCAGCTTTTCATGATCGCCATCATCATGGGGCCGCTGAGCTATGTGGCCGGCGCCACCAGCCTGCCGCTGCAGGACCAGACCTTCCTCGTGATCGATCGCGCGCTCGGCATGGATCCGGGCGCGATTGCACGCTTCGTCAACGACCGTCCGCAGCTCGTCGGCCTGCTCGAGACCGGATATGCCTTCATCAAGTGGTTCCTGCTGATGACCCCGATCATTCTTGCCGCGACCGGCAGGCTGGTGCGGCTGCAGGTATTCGTCGGCGCCTTCGGCATCGCGCTGGCGGTCACGCTGGCCGTGTCGGCGCTGGTGCCCGCGATCGGCACCTTTTATGGCCTGGGCGCGCCGCTCTCCGACTATGGCGCGCTCAACACGACCTTCTACACCGCGCAGCTGCGCGACATCCTGTCGCTCCGCGACGGCTCGCTGCGGCATCTCGAACTGTTCGAACTCGCCGGCATCGTCTCATTCCCGAGCTTCCACGCCGCCTCCGGCGTGCTCTATCTGTGGGCGCTGTGGCCGGTGCGGCGCCTCGGCGGGATCGCCGGCGCCATGAATGTGTGGATGATCATCGCAACGCCGGTGATCGGCGCCCATTACGTGATCGATGTCATCGGCGGCGTCGCGCTTGCCGCCATCTCGATCCGGGCCGCGAGCTATTGCCGCGATCGCGCGCTGCGCGGAACGACGCCGGACTGCGAGAAGCTGTCGCAGATCTCGCTGCAGACGAACTGACGCCGCACGCGCCTCGACGCAAGTCGACTCGATCGTGAATGCGCTCTCCGCTGGCGCATGACCGCTGACACGGCGCGTTGAGCGGGCCAACGCACCGTACGACGTCGTGTCCGGGTGATTAACCCCCTGTTCAGCAAACCCGACCACACCAGAGTGTTGAACCCCGTAATTTACCGGGGCTTCAGCTTGCCGTGCTGCACTCACCGAAGTACCGCCTTTTCGTTCGTGCGTTCGGTCAAGCCGCGGATCCATCACCGCTTGCAGAAGAAACCCTGATGTCGCTCGCCGTTACCCATCGCGTGACCACCGGCCGCATCACGCCGGGCTTGCTGCCTCTGTGCGTCGGCGCCGGTGCCTATCTCTTTCTCTTCTTCATCGGCGACCTTCTTCTGCAGGACTCCGATACGTACTGGCACATCGGGATCGGGCAGTGGATCATCGATCACGCCGCGGTGCCCTATGCGGATTTCTATTCGTTCACGCGTTCCGGCAGCCCCTGGATGTCGAACGCCTGGCTATCGCAGGTCCTGTATGCGACAGCGTATGCTCACGGCGGCTGGGCCGGTCCCGTCGCTCTGGCTGCGCTTGCGACCGCCGCCGCGGTCATGATCTTTCTAAAGCTCATCGAATCCTGTTTCGAACCGGTGTATCGCGTCCTTCTGGCGCTGCTGGCTCTGCTGCTGTCCTCGCCACACCTGCTCGCGCGGCCGCATGTGCTGGCGTTGCCGCTCATGGTGGCATGGGGTGGAGGCTTGATCAGGGCGGTCGACCAGCGCTCGCCTCCCCCTTGGCTGCTGCTTCCCCTGATGGCCATCTGGGCCAATCTGCACGGCGGCTTCGTGCTGGGTCTCGCGCTGATCGCCCCGATCGCACTGGAGGCGCTCTGGCAGAGCGCGGCGGCGCAACGGTTCACCGTTGCGAAGCAATGGAGCCTGTTCGCCATGGCGGCGCTGGCCGCGAGCTGCTGCACGCCCTATCTGCACAACACGCTGATTGCCGCCGCGACGATCATGAATCTCGGACAGGTCCTGACGGTGGTCTCGGAATGGCGGCCGGCCGATTTCAGCAGCTTCGGGCCGTTCGAGGCCGCGCTGCTTGGCCTGGTCGGACTGGCCTTGTATCGCGGCGTCGTGCTGTCGCTGCCACGCATCGCCCTGTTGCTGCTGTTGACGCATATGGCCTTGTCGCATGTCCGTTGTCTGGAGGCGTTCGCGTTTCTGGTCCCGCTGGCGATGGCACGACCGTTCAGAGACCAAGCCACTCCTGCAACTCCGGCGGATGCGATCGATACCAGAGCCTCATCGCTCGTCTCCGCGCTGGCCATGCTCGCCGTCTTCGGCGGCACGCTCGCCTCGACGGTGATCTACGCGGCGCACCACGATTTCGCGTTCGTCAGGACACAGGCGCCGGCGGCCGCACTCGATATTCTGCGTCAGCGCCACACCAGGCGCATCTTCAACGACTATCAGTTCGGCGGCTTCCTGATTGCGAACCATGTCCCGACCTTCATCGACGGCCGGGCGGAGCTCTACGGCGAAAAGTTCGCGATGAACTATATCAGAACGGTCGAGGGCCGCAGTCTGGACCAGCTCACCGGGCTGCTCGACGACTTCCAGGTCGATGCCACTCTGCTTGCTCCGGACCGGCCCGCTGCGCAGCTTTTGGATCACATGCCAGGCTGGACCAGGCTCTACGCCGACGACATCGCCGTCATCCATGTCCGAACCGACAAGACCCGGGTCAGCAGCGCGACCGCGACCAGGGCCGCCGACTGACCGCGACAGCGGGCGGCGCATCGGCTGGAGATTTCTGAGTGAGCATCCCCGCAAGACCGGCCGCGATGTCGGATGTCAGCAGCGACTGGACCTGGCTTCGCAGGTGCGTGCTGCCGGCAGCATTGGTCGCCAGCTTCTATGGCTGGGCGCTGCTGGTCTCGACCTTCATCCGTCCCGGCTCGATCGGCCTGAACCTGATCGCGCCGGGGACGGACTGGATGGTGTTTTACGGTGCGGTCCGGTCGGCACTCGCCGGACATTTGCAGCTGATCATGAACGGCGATGATTTTACCGCGTATCTCAATCGCGCGTTCGCGGACTGGCTTTCATCGCCGCTGGAATTCCGTCCCTGGTTCTATCCACCGAGCTTTCTCGTCCTGCTGCTGCCTTTCGCGCCGCTCGGCTTCCTCGGCTCATATCTCGCCTTCCAGGCCGCCAGCGCAGGCCTTCTCGCAGCCGCCCTCGAGAAGGGCGCCGATGCCGCTTCGAGCCGCCACGTGATCGCAGCCGTCCTGATCTCGCCCGCGGCCGCGATCAACGTGGCCGATGGCCAGTGCGCGTTCCTGGTCGCGGCGCTCATGATCCTTGGTGTTCGCTGGCTCGAGCGCCGGCCGGTGCTGGCCGGGGCCGTGCTCGGTGTTCTCAGTTTCAAGCCGCAATTCCTGCTGCTCGTTCCGGTCGCATTGCTTGCAGGGTGTCAATGGCGCAGCCTGCTCGCGGCCGCCTGCTCCGCGCTTGCGCTGGCCGTGGCGAGTGCGCTCGTCTTCGGCGCAGAGCTTTGGACCTGGTGGGTCCCGCAGGCCGTTGCAAGTCTCAGCAGTCCGGAGCCGAAATGGATTGAGTACGGCCGCATCTGGGGTCACAGCGTCTGGGCGTGCGCTTTCCTGCTCGGGTTGCCGGACCGATTGGCATCGCTGCTGCAGCTCGTGGCGATTGTCGTGTCGGCGAGCGCAACCTTTGTGGCCTTTCGCTCGTCGCTCGGCAGAGACAAGCAGCTTGCGATCCTGCTTGCGGCTGCGGTGCTGGCTGCGCCCCACTCCGGTCCCTACGACGCGACCCTGCTCGTGGCCGCAGTCGCGCTTTGGCTCGCGGGCGAAATCGAGGCGCCAAACCGTTCGCATTGGCTGCTCGGCTTCGGCATATGGCTGGTGCCGTTGATCAGCCCGCCTGCCCTCGTCATGGCAGCGCGGTTTGCACCACTGCTGACGCTTGCTCTCATCGGACTTGTCCTGAGCGAGCTTCGCGAGCCGAAGAGATCAGGGGTCGGCGCTTCCCAATCCATGGGCTGACCGGGTCAATTCCCGGTCTGGAGATCGCCAAAGCGCTCCCAGGTTTTGCCATTGAAGCGCATGAACTGCATCTGGTCGACCGGCACGTGATCGGTCGGGCTGGTGTTGATGCGGATGCCCGGCAGCAGCATCGGCAGTTCGAGATCGTGGATCGAGAACGCCTGCTTCAGGATGTTCTCGGTCGAAAGGTCATCCCCGCAGGCTTTGAGCACGGCCACCAGCGCCATCGCGCTGTTATAGGCGTTGACATAGTTGGTGTCGTGCAGGTCGGCGTCCGGAACGTATTTGACCATGAACGCGTGCCACTCCCTCACGCCGGGATCGTCGGCCCATGACGGATCATCGGGATCCTTGACATAGGCGGTGGAGAGGATGCCGGTCGATGCGTCCAGCCCGGCAGGCTGCATCACGGTCGAAATCCAGACCGCGACATTGGACAGAAACGTCAGCGGCCGCCAGCCGATCTCGTAGGCCTTGCGGATCGATTGCGCGGCGAATTTTGGCGTCGCCGCAATGATGAAGACATCGGCGCCGGAGGCCTTCAGCTTGACGATCTGCGAATCGATGGTCGGATCCGAGATCTCATAGGTCACGCCGGTGACCACGGAATCGTATCTGTCGCCGAGCACGTCCTTCAGGCCGAGCAGATAATCGCGCCCGTAATCGTCGTTCTGCGAGATCACCGCGAATTTCGCATCCGGATTCTTCAGCAGCGCATAGCGCGCATAGAGCCGCGCCTCGTAGCGGAACGGCGCCTGCACGCCCATGGTGGCCTGCGGGTATTGCGCGATGTCGGAAAATTTCGAGGCGCCGGAGGCGAGGAACAGCTGCGGGATGTTCTTGCCTTGCAGATATTTTGCGATCGCGGTGTTGTGCGCGGTACCGATCGACGAGAAGATCAGCGCCACCTCCTCGCTCTCGACCAGCCTGCGCGTCTGCTCGACCGTCTTCGGCGGCGCATAACCGTCATCGAGCGAGATCAGATTGACCTTGCGTCCGTTGATGCCGCCCTTCTCGTTCAGCATCCTGAAATAGCCGAGCTCGCCCTTTCCCAGCGCGCCGAAGGCCGACACCGGACCGCTATAGGGCATGGTCTGCCCGATCCTGATGTCGGTCGCGGTGACGCCCCGCATCTCGGCGCCCGCCGCGATCGTCGAAGCCAGCCAGACAAGCACGCTCGCGGCGCAAAGCCGCGTCAGAGGGCGCATCGCATCCTCCCGCATGGAACGGTTGATGACGCTTGGCAGAACGCAGGCCTCACCCGTCCTTGTTGTGGCGGGACCATGCCACGCCGCCGCCACGAACACCATCGGGCGTTTGGCTCCGGCATCCGCCCCCAGGCCTAGCGCCTCGCGCGATGGGTCCTTTGCTCTTTGGGGATGACGAATTTCAGTCCGGACCAGGTCGCGTCGATCGCGCAGACCTTGACGTCGACAAGGCCGAGCGGCAGCGCGGTCTCGCGCACGACGACATCGCTGAGGCCGGTCGGAACCCCCGACGACCTCTTCGGCCACGACACCCAGATCATGCCGTCGTCCGCGACGGCCTCGCGATAGCGGCCGAGTTTGGCAAGCCCGGCTGCTTCCATCGCAAACACGTGCACCATGTCGAGCGGGGACGTGAGCCGTGGCACGAGCGTCACCCCAGCCGGCAAGGCGCCGACCATTTCGGCATAATCGCCGCGAAAGCCGGTCGCAAAAATGCGAAAGCCCGGCTTGATGCCGAGCTTTTGCACAACGGATCTACCGGGATGACCGGCCATTGACGCCCGGGCGTTACGCCTGCGGCTGCGGCTCCAGCCCGGCATCCGGATCCGGACGCGGGCGCGGCTTGCCGGCCGGTGGCACCGCGGACGCGCGCGGCGTCGAGGGCTCCAGCACCGACTCGCGGTTGGGCTTCTTGCCCTTGAGCAGATCGGTGATCTCGTCACCCGTCAGCGTCTCGAACTCGAGCAGGCCCTTGGCCAGGGTCTCCAGGTCGGCGCGCTTCTCGGTGAGGATCTTGTTCGCCTCGTTATAGCCTTCCTCGACCAGCCGCTTGATCTCGGAATCGATCTTCTGGACGGTCGCTTCCGACGCATTTTGCGTGCGCGAAACCGACATGCCCAGGAAGACTTCATCCTGGTTCTCGCCATAGGAGACCGTGCCGAGTTCTTCCGACAGGCCCCAGCGCGTCACCATCATGCGCGCGAGCCTTGTCGCCTGCTCGATGTCGGAGGCCGCGCCCGAGGTGACCTTCTCGCGGCCGAACACCAGTTCTTCCGCGACGCGCCCGCCCATCATGATCGCAAGGCGGGAGGTCATCTGCTCCAGCGACATCGACAGCTTGTCGCGCTCCGGCAGCTGCATCACCATGCCGAGCGCACGCCCGCGCGGGATGATGGTCGCCTTGTGGATCGGATCGGTGGCGACGACGTTGAGGCCGACGATGGCGTGGCCGCCCTCGTGATAGGCGGTGAGCAGTTTCTCTTCCTCGGTCATCACGAGCGACTTGCGCTCGGCGCCCATCATCACCTTGTCCTTGGCCTCTTCGAACTCGGCCTGCGTCACCATTCGCTTGTTGCGCCGCGCGGCCGTCAGCGCCGCCTCGTTGACCAGGTTCATCAAGTCCGCGCCGGAGAAGCCGGGCGTACCACGGGCAATGGTCTTGAGGTTGATATCGGGCGCCAGCGGCACCTTACGCACGTGGACCTTCAAAATCTGCTCGCGGCCGACGACGTCCGGGTTCGGCACCACGACCTGACGGTCGAAGCGGCCGGGACGCAGCAGCGCCGGATCGAGCACGTCCGGCCGGTTGGTGGCCGCAATCAGGATCACGCCCTCATTGGCCTCAAAGCCGTCCATCTCGACCAGCAGCTGGTTCAGCGTCTGCTCGCGCTCGTCATTGCCGCCGCCGAGGCCGGCGCCGCGATGGCGGCCGACCGCGTCGATTTCGTCGATGAAGATGATGCAGGGCGCGTTCTTCTTGGCCTGCTCGAACATGTCGCGGACGCGCGAGGCGCCGACGCCGACGAACATTTCGACGAAGTCCGAGCCGGAAATGGTGAAGAATGGCACGTTGGCTTCGCCCGCGACGGCGCGCGCGATCAGCGTTTTGCCGGTGCCGGGCGGGCCGACCAGCAGCACGCCGCGCGGGATGCGGCCGCCCAGGCGTTGGAATTTGCCGGGGTCGCGCAGGAATTCGACGATCTCCTGCAGGTCCTGCTTGGCCTCGTCGACG
>Ga0207699_10000369_pt1 | contig 23715 bp, 18 predicted proteins | sample LARL51metaG_FD_184344 | JGI IMG/M metagenome (GOLD analysis project Ga0207699, IMG submission 184344) | Corn, switchgrass and miscanthus rhizosphere microbial communities from Kellogg Biological Station, Michigan, USA - LAR L5-1 metaG... | ecosystem: Host-associated > Plants > Roots >...
AACCATCCATGACAGTCTAAAACGTGCTGGGCTCGGTTGGCACGAAAAACCAACACCTGCAGACCGCATGACACCAGGAACCTCGGCCACAAGAGCTGAGGCCCGCGCGACTCCCAGTCGCGCGGGCCTCGAAGCCGTCGAGGCTTCCGGTGGGCTCCCCCAGGGCAGTGCCCTAGCGCTGCTTGCGCGCGTACAGCCGGACGGCCAGCGGGAGGAAGACCACAAGCAGCGCGCCGGACCAGAGCAGCGTCGCCAGCTCCGGATGCTGCATGGGCCAGGCGTGCACCAGGGCCGACGGATTGGGGTTCCCGAACAGGCGGCGGCACGCGGCGGCGACCGCGCTGAACGGGTTCCAGTCGGCGACCACCCGCAGCCAGGCCGGCATCCCCTGGGTGGGGACGAAGGCGTTGGAGATGAACGTGAGCGGGAGGAACAGGATGAACCCCAGTTGCTGCGCCGCCTCCACGCTGCGCAGCACCAGGCCCAGGCAGACGCCGGCCCAGGTGAACGCGTAGCCGAACAGCAGGGCCAGGCCGATGGCCGCCAGCGCGTCGGCCGGGCCCGTGTGGATCCGCCAGCCGATGGCCAGCCCGGCCGCGGCGATCACCAGCGCCCCGATCACCTGGGTCAGCAGGTCCGCGGTGGTGCGCCCGAGCAGCACGGCCGCGCGGGACATCGGCAGCGAGCGGAACCTGTCGATGATCCCCTCCTTCATGTCCGCGACCAGGGCGACCGCGGTACCGGGCGCGCTGCCCGCGATGCCCATGCCGAACATGCCGCCGATCAGGTACTCGTGGTAGCTGCCGCCGCCGGGGAGCCCGATGGCGCCACCGAACACGTAGGCGAACAGCAGCACGAACATCAGCGGCTGGACGGTGACGTCCATCAGCGTCTCCGGCTCCCGCGCGATCCGGGCCACGCTGCGCCAGGTCAGCACGAGCGAGTCGCTGACCGCCCAGCACAGCCTGCGCCAGCGCGACTCGCGGCGCCGTGGCCGCGGGCCGCGGGGCCGGTCGAGCCTCGCCGGGGGCGCGATCGTGGTGGTGGTCATGCCGCTTCACCTTCGCGCGTCGTTTCGGCCTGTTCCCCCGGACCGTCCCGGCCGGTGAGCGCGAGGAAGACGTCATCCAGGGACGGCCGGCGCACCGTGATGCCGGTGACGCCGATCCCGGCGCCGTCCAGAGCCCGGACCAGGTCGGTGGTGATCCCGTCCCGCGCCGGCACGGCCGCGGTGAGTTGCCGCCCTCCGGCACCGATGGCAACCGGCCCGGTGGCGTGGGCAGACAGCGCCGCCACCGCCAGGGCAGCGTCGGCGCCCGGTGCCAGGCTCAGCGTGAGGCAGTCGTCGCCTGCCTTGGCCTTGAGCTGGTCCGGGCTGCCTTCCGCGACTACCACGCCGCCGTCGATGACCGCGACCTGGCTGGCCAGCCGGTCGGCCTCCTCGAGGTACTGGGTGGTGAGCAACAGCGTGGTGCCGCCGGTGGCCAGGTCGCGGATGATGTCCCACATGACGGCCCGGCTGCGCGGGTCAAGGCCGGTGGTCGGCTCGTCGAGGAACAGCACCTCGGGCCGGCCGATCAGGCTCGCGGCCAGGTCCAGGCGGCGCCGCATGCCGCCCGAGTAGGTCTTCACCGCACGGCCGCCCGCGTCGGCGAGGCCGAACCGGTCCAGCAGTTCCCCGGCCCGGGCCCAGGCCTCCGCCCGGCTGAGCCGGGACAGCCGTCCGACCATGACCAGGTTGGCCCGTCCGGTCAGTGAGTTGTCCAGCGCGGCGTACTGGCCGGTGAGGCCGATGCTCCGGCGTACATCGGCGGCGTGGGTTATGACATCGGCGCCAAGCACCCGGGCGCGGCCGGCATCGGGGCGCAGCAACGTGGCAAGCACCCGCACGGCCGTGGTCTTGCCCGCCCCGTTCGGCCCGAGCAGCCCGAGGATGCCCCCCTGGGGCACGCACAGGTCCAGGCCGTTCAGGGCCACTGTCGCGCCGAACGTCTTGACCAGCGCCTCCGCCTCGATCGCGGGAATCTCGGCCATGAGCCCCTCCAGATATCGCTCGTACGCTGTACGTCGTCGTGCGCTGTACGATAGCAGTACAATGTACTAGGCGCAAAACCGGCCGCGATGACGAGTAGGTTTCAGACACTGGGCGAGAGCGCGGCGCCGTACCGCGCCGACAAGGCCCGGCCTGGCGGGGAGGTGTCGGCGATGGAGCCGGAGGTGTCGCCAGTGGAGGCGGAGGTGGCGCCGGCAAGGCCGCAGGTGTCGCCGGCGGAGCCGCAGGTGTCGCCAGTGGAGCCGCCGATGCCGCAGGTGCCGTCGGTGGAGCCGGAGGACGAGGACTTCTGGGCGCCGTTCATGGCGTACCGGCCCGGAGACCGCCGGGCCCAGCGCCTCAGGGCGCACGCCCGCGAGGACGCCAAGCGTGGCCAGCGGCACCCGCCGCGCCGCGCGGCCGCGCTGTCCCGCGACGAGATCGTGCGCACCGCGATAACGGTGGCCGACGCCGAGGGCGCCGACGCCGTCAACATGCGCCGTATCGCCCGCGAACTGGGTTCGGGGACGATGTCGCTGTACTGGCATGTCGCGTCGAAGGACGAACTGCTCGACATGATGATTGACGCGATCGTCGGTGAGGCGCAGGCACCGGAGCCGTCCGGGGACTGGCGCGCCGACCTGCGCGCGGGGGCCTGCGCCACCCGCGACGCGCTGCACCGGCACCAGTGGGCGGTGAACTTCATGAGCACCCGGCCACCGGCCGGGCCCAAGATGCTGCGCAACCTGGAACGATCGCTCAGCGCGCTGGACGGTCTGGGCCTGGACAAGGCCACCGCGATGACCGCCTTGATGGCGGTGACCACCTACGTGCTCGGCGCGGTCCTGCGGGAACAGCAGGAAGCCAACGGCGAGCGCTACATGGCCGAACTGTTCGAGGGCATGTCCGAGGCGGAGAAGCAGGCGGTGCTCCGGGATTTCACCGAGCGCATCCGCACGGCCGGCCACTTCCCGCGGATGGTCGCGATGCTCAACGACGGCATCGACCCGGACGCGGCCGATACCAGGGACGAGCGGTTCGAGTTCGGCCTGGACTGCCTGCTCGACGGCATCGCCGCCCGCTTGTCCCGCGTCGCCGTCCAGCCCCCGCCCGCGCCAGCCTGATCCACCACTCCGGGACCCCAGAGCGCCCCGCCGTCACGGGTGACCACCAGCGCCAGGCCGGCCGGTCACAGAATCCGGGACGGGCGCGTCCGTGACGCGCCCGTCCCGGCTCGACGACCAGGAACTTCGGGCCTATGGCTTGGCGCAGATGCCGTAGGTCTCGATGTACCACGTTCCCGGCGAGACATCGATGAGTTCGTAGGCGGCCGTCTGGACGTTGAGGTTGGTAAGGATCAGGTTGTTGACCAGGATGCGGTCGCGCAGGCCGTGGACCTCAAAACCGCCGCCGAGAGGGACCTTCCCGCTGGGGCAGTCCACCAGCCCGAGTTTGTTGTCCGAGGTAGGAGACGTGTTGGCTGACACGATCTGCCGGCCTCCGGGGTCCGCACCGCACCGTGCAATTGCCTTCAAGGACCAGTTGCCCGAGTAGCCGCTGGTGATTCCGCCGTCGATCTCGTAGGCCGAGACCGAGACACTGGTCTTGGTCGGGATCACGTGGTCGACCATGACCTGACCGCGGGCCCCCTCGATCTGCCACCCCGTGCCGTACAGGACCATGCCGGCCGGGCAGGTGGCCGTGACCACGCGATTGACCGGCGAGCCGCCGCGCTGGGTCACCGACTTGGTGACCATCCCGCCGCTCGGGGGGTCGGCGCACACGGCCCACACCCTCAGGCCCCAGATCAGGTTCGTGGGCTTGTCCGGGTATTCGTAGGCGTAGACGCTGACCGAGTCCTTGTCGGGGATCAGCTGATCGAGGACGACGTACGGCCTTCCGGCCATCGAGACGTCCGCACCAGCACCCATCACCTGCTGGCCGGACGGGCAGCTAACGCTGACGCCCTTGTTGTTGGAGTCAAGTCCGGTGGAGTTGGCATAGACGCCGCGGTGCGGGACTGCGGCCGCGGCCGGGCGCGCCCCGGCCAGCAACAGGCACAGGACCGCGACCACGCCGAGGACCGCAACGGCCCAGCGGCGACGTGATCCGCTCACGCGCGTGACCGGGGCAATAGAGACGTTCATGGGAATCCCCCTGAATTCCAGTAACAGGCCCCTTTCGGGCCTTTCGAACGCTGTCAGCAGCGATCATGCACGAGCGGGGCGACGCGACGAATCCGTGAAACCCGCAAGGATCCGCGGGCCGGACGCAGTCATGCCCTGGCACGAAGCGGCCTTAAGCTCTCGGGGTTCCCCCAAAAGACACCGCCCGGCGGCCTGCACTCGGTGGGAGGACAGGCCGCCGGGCTGAGCTCTTCCGCGCTATTCCGGTTGCCGGACCTTCTCGCCGGCGCGGGCGCCTTCCCCGTCGGAGCCGGCCGGCCGGGCCGGGGCGATCTCGGCTGCCGCACCGACGCGCACCAGTTCCTCCGTCGGATACGCCTCCTCGCCGTGCACCGCGACGTCACCGATCTCCAGTTCCTCGTCGGGTATCCGCAGCTTCATGAACAGCCCGATGCCCTTGAGGATGAGGAAGGTGACCAGCCCATCCCAGACGATGATGGTCAGCGCCGCCCCGGCCTGGACGAGCAATTGATGCGGATGCCCGTAGAACAGGCCCGACGTGGTCACGTCGGGGCTCTTGCCGATGCCCAGGTAGACGATCATGCTCGGGTTGGCGAGCAGGCCGACGAGCAAGCCGCCGAGCAGGCCGGCGATGCCGTGCGTGTACACCACGCCGAGCGCGTCGTCCACCTTGCTGAACGGCCGCACCTTGGACAGGTAGTTCCAGGCGAACCAGACGACCGCCGAGGTGACCGCGCCGATGATGATCGCGCCGACGCCGTTCACGTACCCGGCGGCTGGGGTGATGCCGACCAGGCCGCAGATCATGCCGTTGAGGCCGCCGAGGAACGTGGCCTTCTTCCCCGGGCCGCCGATCATGTCCATGATGATCCAGGTCATCATGGCCACCGCGGTGGCGAGGTTGGTGTTGATCACTGCGGCGGTCGCGTCGGCGCCGGCGAAGTAGGGGTCACCGCCGTTGAACCCGTTCCAGCCGAGCCACAGGATGCCGGCGCACCGCGCGACGAACAGCAGGTTGTTGGGCACGCCGTGCTCGCGGTCACGCTTGAGCCTTGGCCCGACGACGGCCGCGGCCACGAAGCCGGACACCCCCGCCGCCAGATGGATGACGTAGCCGCCGCTGAAGTCCAGGGCGCCGTGCGCAGCCCACCAGCCGCCGCCCCACAGCAGGAACGCGTTCACCGCGTAGGCGAACGTGATCCACAGCGGGACGAAGATCAGCCAGACCTTGAAGCTGATCCGCCCGAGCACGCTCCCGATGAACAGGATCGGGGTGATCGCGGCGAACACGAACTGGAAGTAGACCAGTGACCCTTGCGGGAACCTGAATTTCGGCATCAGGCCGTTCAGCGACGGGATGTTCGCCTGGGCCTGCTCGGCGGCGGCGCCCACCACGGTTCCCGGCTTGCCGAGGAAGGTGCCGATCCACGGCGACCCGAACCCCATCTTGAAGGCCCACAGGACCCAGACGATGAGGACCAGGCAGAACGTGCTGAACACCATCAGCATGGTGTTCACCGCCCACTTGCGCTGCGCGAGTCCGCCGTAGAGCACGGCAAGGGCGGGGATGCTCATGAGGCCGACCAGGGTCGCGGCCGTCATCTGCCACGCGTTGTCACCCGAGCTCAGCCACGCTGCGTAGGGATTCACTGATTCCTTCCTCCGTGAGCTAGCCCCGAGGGCTTGCCGGGGGTTTCCGGCCGCGCGCCACGACCACATCACCGTGCAGGTGGTGCCGCCGTCCGCCGCGGCCGGGCCATCACGACGCCGTGATCCGGGGAGGTCCCGGGGTTAGCTCAGGCCGGCCGGCCACTTCGGTGTCCGTCAAGAACATCTCTTGTTTCCCATGGCCGGGTTTCGGACGCGTTTCCCGCCCGTTACGCCGGGAGGAACGGTCCTGCTGCCCGGGCGGGCGATGATTTCGGCGATGTTTCGGGCAGCCCCAAATGACCATGACTAGGTGGCCGAATCTGCCCCCGCTCGGCGGCTTCGGTCCAGACATGGGCGGCAATGTCACGTTCATGTAACGGTGGCAATCAGGTCTTGAGGCACCGGCCGGGTCCGTCGTACGCTCGGCGCAACCCGGTTGGTAAGCGCTTACCGGGGGATGGAACTGCAGGCGCTCTCGGGAGCGCCATTTTCTGGGCCGTCGCGGTAAGCGCTTACCGGCCACCGCCTCGGCAGTCACCGCCCGGCCCGGCCGGGCGCGACGTGAAGGAGTGCGCCGGTGGACGAGATCGTCCCTGGACCCGTGCGGGGAGACACCCGGCACGGCGGGGGCGTGCCAGGTGCTCCCGGCGCCACGATGCCGGTGCCCGGCGTGCTGCTGCCGGCCGACGGCGACACCGAGGCCGCGGAGCACGGCACGCCCACCATCTACGACGTGGCGCGCGCCGCGGGCGTGTCCATCGCCTCGGTGTCCCGCGTGCTCAACGGCCGCCGCAACCCGCTGCCCGACACGAGGGAACGGGTCGAGCGGGCCGTGGCCGAACTCGGCTTCATCCCGGACGGGGCGGCCCGGGCGCTGAGCGGCCGGCTCAAGGAGGTCGTCGGGGTGGTGATCCGCCGGCCCGAGGTCACCGTGTCGGCCGATGGCATCTTCGAGGACGAAGAGACGAGCCTGCAGTTCCCCGACCTGATCAACCGGGGCATCGAGGTGGCCGCCCAGCAGCGGGATTTCAACCTGCTGGTCAGCTCGGTCGGTCTGAGCCACGACGACACCCGCCGGATCTTCGCGCTGGTCGGCAAGAGCGACGGGCTCATCCTGCACGACCGCGTGCTCGATCCGGACCAGGTCGGCCGGCTCGGCCATCAGGTGCCCGTGGTGACCCTGGCGGGCATGCCGACCCCGGGCACGGTCAACGTGAGCAGTGACAACCGGGCCGGCATGGCAGAACTGGCCAGGCACCTGGTCCGCGACCACGGCTACCGCACGCTGGCCTATCTCGGCGGGCACGCGGACAGCCCGGACAACCTGGCCCGGCACGCCGCCCTGGCCGAGCAGGTCACCGCCGATGGCGCACGGTTCGTGAGCGGCCCGGCCTGGCAGGGCAATTACACGGCCGCGGGCGGTGCCAAGGTGATCGAAAACCTGCTGGCCAGCGGGGACTCCCTGCCCCAGGCGATCGCCTGTGCCAACGATCAGACCGCGCTGGGCGTGGTCTACGCGCTGGTGCGCCACGGCGTCGACGTGCCCGGCGGGGTCGCCGTCACGGGCTTCGACGACATCCCGGTGGCCCGGCACCTGCACCCGCAGCTCACCACCGTCCGCCAGCCCATCACCGACCTGGGCGCGGTCGCGTTCGAGACCTTGTATTCGATGATCAACGACGCCGGCCGTCCCCGGGACGACGTCACCCTGCCCACCCGGCTGGTCCGCAGGGAAAGCTGCGGGTGCCCGCCGATGCCGACGCCGCTCACCGTGCGGCAACCGTAGGAGAGGGTCCGGCATGCGCGTTATCGGGCGGCGGCTCGTGTTCTACCTGATCACCGCCCTGGCAGCGATCACCGTGAACTTCTTCATCCCGCGGCTGATGCCAGGAAACCCGGTGGAGGCCATCCTGGCCCGGCTCCAGGGGCAGATCACCCCCGGCACGATCAAGTCGCTCGAGACCCAGTTCGGGGTGCGGACCAGCGAGGGTCTCTTCGGCCAGTACCTCCACTACCTGAACAACATCCTGCACGGCAACCTGGGCATCTCCACCAGCTACTACCCGTCCACGGTGAACAGCGTGATCAAGGGCGCGCTGCCGTGGACGCTCGGGCTCGTCGGCGTCGCCACCGTGATCAGCTTTACGCTCGGCACGCTGCTCGGCGTGCTGGTCGCCTGGCGGCGCGGCAGCTGGCTGGACAACGCCCTGCCAGCCATGACGTTCTTCCAGGCCGCCCCGTACTTCTTCATCGCGTTCCTGGCCCTTGAGCTGTTCTCCACCAGGCTCGGCTGGTTCCCGTCGGGCCGCGCCTACAACCAGCTCGACTTCCCCGCCTTCAACGTCTCCTTCGCCGGTGACGTGCTCAGCCACGCGGTGCTGCCGGCGCTCACCATCGTGGTGTGCTCCGCCGCGGGCTGGATCGTGGGCATGCGCAACGTCATGGTGTCCACGATGGACGAGGACTACGTGCTGGTCGCCCAGGCCAAGGGGCTGGGCAAGCGCCGGGTGGTCTGGTACGCGGCAAGGAACGCGATCCTGCCGAGCGTCTCCGGGTTCTCCCTCGCCATCGGGTTCGTGGTGTCCGGTGCGCTGCTCACCGAGATCGTCTTCAGCTACCCGGGGGTGGGCTGGATCCTGCTGCAGGCGGTCAACAACCGCGACTACCCCCTACTCCAGGGGATCTTCCTCATCATCACGTTCGCCGTCCTGGCCGCCAACCTGGTGGCGGACTTCGTGTACGTGCTGCTCGACCCCCGGACCCGCCAGGAGGCATGAGCCATGTCCGCGACCACAGACCTTGGTACCGGAAGCGCTGGCGGCGCCCCCGGCTCCACGGGCACGCCGGAGGCCGCGGCGCTCGCCATCGTCCCCGGCCGGGCCCGCAGCGTCCGGTTCCCGAAGTCACCGAAGATCATCATCGGCCTGGTCATGCTCGGCTTTTTCCTGCTCCTCGCCATCGCCGGCCCGTGGATCGCGCCTTACAGCCCGGGGGCGAGCGTGTCCACCACCAACGGCGTGCCGCAGCCACCGTCGGCCGCGCACTGGCTCGGCACCACCCAGCTGCAGCAGGACGTGTTCTCCCAGTTGCTGGCCGGCGGGCGGAGCATGCTGCTCGTCGCTTTCCTGGCCGGGGCGGTCGCCACGGTGCTTTCCGTGGTGATCGGGGTGACGGCGGGCTTCGTCAGCGGCCTCACCGACGACCTGCTCTCGATGCTGGCCAACTTCTTCCTTGTGCTGCCCGCGCTGCCGCTGCTCATCGTCATCTTCGGGTTCCTGCCGAGTTCGGGCGGCAGCAACGACGCGCTGATCGGCCTGATCATCGCGATCACCGGCTGGGCGTGGGGCGCCCGGGTGCTCCGCGCGCAGACGCTGTCGCTGCGCAACCGCGACTACGTCGACTCCGCGCGGCTGGCCGGCGAGCGCAACTGGCGGATCATCGGCTACGAGATCCTGCCCAACCTGCTGCCGATCGTCGCCTCCTCGTTCCTGTTCACCGTGTTGTACGCAGTCGGCACCTACACCGCCATGGCCTTCCTCGGCCTGGTCAACCCGCAGCACTGGAGCTGGGGCACGATGCTGTTCTGGGCACAGAGCGCCAATGCCGAGATCAGCGGCTACTGGTGGTGGTACCTGCCACCCGGCCTCGCCGTGGCCTTCCTCGGCACCGCGCTGGCGCTGCTCAACTTCGGCATGGACGAGTTCATCAACCCGCGACTGCGGGCGGCGGGGCTGACCCACAAGCGGGTGAAGAAGTACGCCACGGGCGAGGTGCCGCGGCGCTTCACGATCGGGCTGACGCCGGTCGTGGAACTGCGCGAAGGAGAGCGCCCATGATCCGCCGCCGCGCCGTGCAGGCCCCGGCGACCCCCCTCGCCCCGGTCACCACCGTGGCCGGCCCGGCCGGCGACACAAAGCCGCCCCCGGCCGGCCGGCCGTTGCTGGAGATCACCGGCCTGAAGGTGGACTACGGGGTGGGTGACGCGGCCGTGCACGCCGTGGCCGGGGCGGACCTGGTGCTCCACTCCGGCGAGGTGCTCGGCCTCGCCGGCGAGAGCGGCAGCGGCAAGTCCACGCTGGCGTACGCGTCGATGCGGCTGCTGCGGCCCCCGGGCCTGATCACCGGCGGTTCGGTCCGCTACCACCCGCCCCAGGGGCAGGCGGTGGACCTGCTCGCCGCCGACGAGGAGCAGCTCCGCCGGCTGCGCTGGGCGCACATCGCGGTGGTGCTGCAGAGCGCGATGACCGCGCTCAACCCGGTAATGCCCATCGGAGTGCAGCTCACCGACGTGCTCCGGGCCCACCGGCCGGGGATGGGCGCCGACGCCGAGCGGGCCAGGGCGGCCGAACTGCTTGACATGGTGGGCATCTCCTCCGAGCGGCTGGCCGGCTACCCACACGAGCTGTCCGGCGGCATGCGGCAGCGGGTGATGATCGCCATGGCGCTGGCCCTGGATCCGCGCGTCGTCATCCTGGACGAGCCGACCACCGCCCTGGACGTGGTGACCCAGCGGGCGATCCTGGAGGAGCTGATCGCGCTGCGGGAACGGCTCGGCTTCGCCGTCCTCTTCATCACCCATGACCTGTCGCTGCTCGTCGAGGTGACCGACTCGATCGCCGTGATGTACGCGGGCCGGATCGTGGAACGGGCGCAGGCGAGTGCCCTGTTCCGTGCCCCTCGCCACCCCTACACGCTGGGGCTGCTCAACTCGTTCCCGCCGCTGCACGGAGCGCACCGGAGGATGACGGGCATCCCCGGTTCCCCGCCGGACCTGCGGGCGCTGCCGCAGGGGTGCGTCTTCCATCCCCGCTGCGGCTACGTGATGGACCGGTGCCGTACCCAGGCGCCGCCGCTGGTGCCCCTGGCGGGCCAGGGCGGCAGGCTCGCCGCGTGCTGGCTGCAGGACCCAGGTACCGTCCCGCCGCCGGAGCTCGGCCGGGACGAGCGGGCCGCCGCATGGGGCAGCGCCCCGGTGCCGGCCACGCTGCCGGCGGCGGCCACCACCGCACCCGCGGCCGCCAGCGCGGCGGCGGACACCCGGGGAGGACTCGATGACTGAACCCGCCCTGGCACCGCCGCCGCCCCCGCCCGCTGCACCCGCGCTGCTCGAAGCGCGCGAGCTGACCAAGCACTTCCAGCTGCACGGGACCCGGCGGCGGCGCGGCAGGTCCGGGCTGGCCAGGCAGGCCGGCCGGCATCCCGTGGTGTACGCGGTCGAGCAGGTCTCGCTGTCACTGCCCGCCGACGCCATCACCGCCGTGGTCGGTGAGAGCGGGTCGGGCAAGTCCACGCTCGCCCGGATGCTCGCCAGGCTGATCACCCCGACCACGGGACAGATCCTGCTTGACGGACAGCCTGTGCCGGCCTCAAGCCGGGGCCGCCGCGCCTACACCCGCGACGTGCAGATGGTCCTGCAGGACCCGTTCTCCTCCCTCAACCCCGTCCATGACGTGCACTACCACCTGTCCCGGCCGCTGATCGTGCACGGCACGGCGCGCCGTGGCCGCGCCCTGGACGAGGCCGTCGCCGACCTGCTGGCCCGGGTTTCCCTGACCCCGCCCGAGCTCTTCATGCGCAAGTACCCGCATGAGCTGTCCGGTGGGCAGCGGCAGCGGGTCGCCATCGCCCGGGCGCTCGCCGCCCGGCCCCGGATCCTGCTCGCCGACGAGCCGGTCTCGATGCTGGATGTCTCCATCCGGCTCGGCATCCTCAATCTCCTGGCAGACCTGCGGCGGGCCGGTCATCTCGCGATCCTCTACATCACCCATGACATCGCCTCGGCGAGGTACCTGGCGGACTCGATCATGGTGATGTACGCGGGGCAGCGTGTCGAGTCGGGCCCGGCCGCCACCGTGACGGACCAGCCTGCCCACCCCTACACCCGCCTGCTGCTCAGCGCGGCCCCGGACCCCGACCGGGCCGAGCCGCCCGTCCTTGCCGACCGCGGCAGTCCACCGAGCCTGGTGAACCCGCCCGGCGGCTGCCGTTTCCATCCACGGTGCCCGCATGCCATGGCGGTATGCGCCGAGCGGGTGCCACCGGATTTCGAGGTCTCCACCGGCCATGTCAGCGCCTGCTGGCTGCAGGCGACCGACCTGACCGGCGGACAATCCCGCCCGCTGGCCGGGCGCGCGGGGCGCCTCGTGTCCTCTCGCATAACGCCTGACCAGGGAAAGGAGGCGTGATGCAGCGGAACACCGGCTAGCGGGCGCGCCGCTCGTAGCGCGCCGCGCAACACCTTCACGAGCGATGGGCGGCCCACGGCAGGCCAAGGTCCCCGGCCGGCCACCACCCGCCCCCCTGAAACGGACCCACCACGGTCGTATACAACAAGGCCGGCGACGAGCCGGCCGGGTACATCGGAGTTTAAGCAATGCGACAAACAATCTTGAAGAGCGTGGTTGCCGCCGGCATCCTCGCGCTCGGCGTCGCGGCCTGCGGCAGTTCGAGTTCATCGAGTTCCTCGGGTGCCTCGCACACCAAGACCGGCCAGACACTGGTCATCGAGAGCACTCCCCTCTCGCCGATGACCGACAACTTCAACCCACTCTCGTCCACCTCCACCGGCTTCCTCACCAATTCGGTGGCCCTGTACAACGAGCCGCTCTACATCTGGAACTACCTGAAGCCGACGCAGCCGGGGATCCCGATGCTGGCGTCCGGCCAGCCGACCTTCTCCAACGGCGGCAAGACGCTGACGATCCCGATCCGTTCCGGAGTCAAGTGGAACGACGGCAAGCCGTTCACCGCCAGCGACGTGGCGTTCACCTTCAACATGGTCAAGGCCCACCCCGCGCTGTTCACCACCGGGGCGCCGGTCGTCACCAGCGCCTCGGCGCCGTCCGCCACCTCGGTGCAGCTGAACTTCAGCACGCCGCAGTACGCCAACCTGTTCCTGATCGGCCAGGTCTACATCGAGCCGCAGCACATCTGGTCCTCGGTGGCCAACCCGGTCACGTTCGCCGACCCCAACCCGGTCGGGACCGGCCCGTACATGCTGGACAAGTTCACCCCGCAGGGTTACACGCTCAAGATCAACCCGTTGTACCGTGACAAGAGCGCGCTGCACGTGCCGGTGATCGACTTCCCGTCGTACAACACCAACGCCAACCTGGTCCCCCCGATCCAGAGCGGGTCGATCGACTGGGCGGGCAACTACGTCTCCGACATCCAGGGCAACTACCTGTCCAAGAGCCCGGAGAACCACACGTGGCTGGCTGGCGCGCCGTACTTCAACGCCAACAACGTGGTGTCGCTGTTCGTCAACACCACCAAGGCACCGCTGAACGACCCGGCGGTGCGGCAGGCGATCGAGTACGGCATCGACCGGCAGCAGCTCTCCCAGCAGGCGGAGACCGGCTACGAGCTGCCCGCCTCCTCCACAGGCGGGCTGATGCTGCCAGCGCAGAGCGCCTACCAGGACCCTTCGCTGGCCAACAACCTCCCGGCGACCAGTGACGCGGCCAAGGTGGCCTCGATCCTGCAGGCCGATGGCTGGGCCAAGACGAACGGGAAGTGGACGAAGAACGGCAAGACCCTTGCCTTCAAGATCTCCGACCCGATTCCCTACAGCGACTACTACACCGCCGACCAGCTCATCGCGAAGCAGCTCAACTCGCTGGGGTTCAACGTGACGGTGGATGGCATCGGCAACCCGACCGTGTGGGCCGGGGATGTCACCAACGGCACCTTCGACACCACGATCCGCTGGTCGAACCAGGGCCCCACGCCGTATGTGTTCTACAGCGGATGGCTGGACAGCAGGCTGACCGCCCCGGTCGGCAAGCCGGCCACGGCCGACTTCGGCCGGTTCTCCAACTCGCAGGCCCAAGCGGCGCTGCAGCAGTACGAGAGCTCCGGCAACAGCACCGAGCAGTCGGCTGCCATCACCAAGCTGCAGCAGGTCATGACCAGCCAGGCCCCGGTGATTCCGCTGCTCTACGGGGGCGCCTGGGCCGAGTATTCCTCCCGCAACTACACGGGATGGCCGACGGCGAGCAACCCCTACATGGCGCCGGTGCCGAATACCCCCTACCTGGAGTACACGGTCCTGCAGCTGAAGCCGAAGTCCTGACCAGATGACAACTCAGATGTCCGGGGAGCGCAGCCAGCTGGCTGCGCTCCCCCTTGAGGACAAGGTCCGGCTGCTGACCGGCGCGGACAGCTGGCGGATCCCGGGTTGCGACGCCCTCGGGCTGCGCCCCATGGTCACCTCGGACGGCCCGTCCGGGGTGCGGGGCACGACCCTGGACGAGGCCAACCCCTCCAGCTGCCTGCCCTGCCCGTCGGCACTCGGCGCCACATGGGATCCGGAACTGGTCCGCGAGGTGGCCGCTGCCCTCGGCGCGGAGGCGCGCAGCAAGGGCGTGGACATCCTGCTGGCCCCGACCATCAACCTGATGCGCACCCCGCTCGCCGGGCGGGGCTTCGAATGCTTCTCCGAGGACCCCGAGCTGACCGCGCGGATCGCCGTCGCCTACGTAACCGGCGTCCAGTCGGCCGGCGTCGCGGCCACGGTGAAGCACTACGTCGGCAACGACTCAGAAACCGAGCGGTGGACCTACGACGCGCGCATCGCCGAGCAGGTGCTCCGTGAGCTGTACCTGGTCCCGTTCGAGGCTTCCGTGCGGGAGGGCGGCGCCGCCCTGGTCATGGCCGCGTACAACGTGGTCAACGGGAGCCGGATGACCGAGCACGCCACGCTGCTGCGGGCGGTGCTCAAGGGCGAATGGGGCTTCGCCGGCCCGGTCACCTCCGACTGGGACGCCACCCGCAGCACGGTGCCCACCGCCGTGGGCGGGCTGGACCTGGCCATGCCCGGGCCGAACAGGTACTGGGGCCCGGCACTGGCCGACGCGGTCCGGGCGGGCGAGGTGCCCGAGGAAATGGTGGACGACAAGCTGACCCGGCTGCTCGGCGTGGCCCGCCGGGTGGGCGCGCTCAGCGAGGCGGCCGCGGGCAACGGCGCCGGCCCGCCCGCGCCGCCGGACCTGGTCCCTGCCGCGCTGCTGCGCAGGGCCGTGACCGGCTCGCTCGTGCTGCTGCACAACGACGGCGCGGTCCTGCCGCTCGCGCCGGACGGCATCCACCGGGTCGCGGTGATCGGCCCGAACGCGCTGCACCCGGTGATCCAGGGCGGCGGCAGCGCCCGGGTCATCCCGGCGTCCGCCCCGGCGCCGGTCCAGGCCCTGCGGGAAGCATTCGGCAGCGAGGTCACGGTAACCTCGGCACCCGGCTGCTGGACCTGGCAGGGCGTCCCCGAGCCGCCCCGCCGCTCGGTCACCGATCCGGTCACCGGCGAGCCCGGCGTGCGGCTGGAGTTCGCCACCCCCGGCGGTGAGGTGTTCGCCAGCGAGCATCGCGCCGCGACCGCGCTGGCCTGGTGGGACGGGTTGCCGCCGGGCGTGGGCTGGGGCGAGAGCGGCATCATCAGGCTCCGCGCCGCTTTCCGCCCGGAGGCCGACGGCCCCTACCTGTTCGGCGCCTCAGGCGTGGGACGGCTCACGATCACCGTGAACGGGGCCGTCGCCGCGCAGGGCGAGACGCCGGTCCCGGCCGACCCGGTCGAGACCATGACCCGCCCTGGCGAGATCCGCGGGCAGGTCACGCTGCCCGGCGGGCTGGATGCCATGGTCACCGTGGAGTTCCGCCCGGCGGCCGCCTGCCAGGGGCCGGTCGCGCTGCGGCTGGGCGTCACTCCCTCCGCGGATGAGCAGACGCTGATGGCCGAGGCGGTGGCGGCCGCCGCGGACGCGGACGTGGTGGTCGTGGTGGTCGGCTCGGCGGAGACCTCGGAGAGCGAGGGCTACGACCGGGACACCCTGGCCCTCCCCGGCCGTCAGGACGAGCTTGTCCGGCGGGTCGCCGCCGCCTGCCCGCGGACGGTCGTGGTCGTCAACGCCGGGATGCCGGTGCTGATGCCGTGGGCCGGCCAGGTCGGCGCGGTGATCTATGCCTGGCTGCCCGGCCAGGCGATCGGCGAGGCGCTCGCGGACGTGCTGCTCGGCCGTGCCGAGCCGGGCGGCAGGCTGCCGGTCACCCTGCCGGCCGCCGAGGCCGACTGCCCCGTGCTGCACGCGCAGCCGCGGGACGGCCGCCTCGACTACGCCGAGGGGCTGCTCATCGGGTACCGCGGCTACGACGCGGCGGGCGTTGCCCCGATGTTCCCGTTCGGCCATGGCCTGGGCTACACCACCTGGAACTACGAGTGGCTCAGCGGCCCCGCGGGCACCCTGGCACCAGGCACCGACGCGCAACTGCGGGTCCGCGTGCGCAACTGCGGATCACGGCCTGGCCGGGAGGTCGTCCAGGCCTATGTGACCGGAGCGGCGGGCTCCGCTAGCCCCGACCCCGCCGCCCCGCGCTCTGCTAGCCCCGACCCCGCCGCCCCGCCCAATGGCAGCCGGCCGGTGCGGGTGCTGGGCGCCTTCGGCGGCGTGACGGCCGCGCCCGGCGAGGCGGCCGAGGTGACCCTGCGGGTGCCCGCCCGGCTCTTCGCCGTGTTCGACGAGGAGGCCGGGCAGTGGGCATGGCCGCCGGGCGAGTTCACCGTGCAGGTCGGCCGCTCCTCACGGGACCTGCGGCTGTCGGCCACCGTGCGGTCGGGGTGACGCAACGCCGCGGGGTGCACCCCTACGACGGCGCGACCAGTTCGACCTCGTAGCCGTCCCGGTCCTCCAGGTAGGCCGCGTAGTGGTCAAGGCCGCCCGCGTGCGGGTGGCGGTCGCTGAAAAGCAGCCGCCACCCGTGCTGCGGTGCTTCCTCGGTGAGCTTGTCCACCTCTTCCCTTGAGGCGACATGGAAGGCCAGATGGTTCATTCCGGGGCGGCACCGGTCGTGACGGCCGGCCACCCTGTCGGGCGATTGCTCCAGGACGATGTAGATGGCACCCGCCCGCCAGCTCTGCCCCTCGGGCCACTGGATGAACGGCTGGTAGCCCAGCTCGACCAGTAGCCATCCCCAGCTGGCCTCGGCCCTGGTCAGGTTGGGTACCCAGAGCTCGATGTGATGGATCATCCCCGTGCCAGCATGCTCCACCGAGCCAGAATGCCAGGTTAAGCGGCCGGACGGGACCGTTCAGGTGACAAGACAGGGCAATTAGCCGGCCAGTTCCGCAACGGCCGCGAGCAACCGGCCCACATCGGAGCGGTCGTTGTAGTGCACAAGACCGGCCCGGACCGCGCCGCCGGTGTCCCTGATGCCCAGCGCGCCTGCCGGTTCCCAGGCGTAGTTGTCCCCGTCCCAGACGTTCACCTGGCGCTCCGCCAGGTGCTCCGCGACCGCCCGCGGGGTCAGGCCGGCCACGTTGAAATACACGGTGGCGGTGCGGCTGCGAGCGTTGCCGTACAGCGTGACCTTGTCCAGCGCGGCCAGCCCGGCCAGCAGCACGCGCAGCAGCCCCTGCTCATGCTCGTGTGCGGCGGCCATCGAGGTGAGCAGGCGCTGCCGCCTGGTCCCGGCCGCCGTGGCGTCAAGCCCGGCCAGGTGGTCCACCGCGGCGGTGACTCCGGCGAAGTCGGCAAAGGACGGGGTGCCCCACTCGAACCGGTCGGGCACGGTGCCGGGCGCGGGGGCCAGCTTGTCCTGCCGCAGCGGCTCAAGCAGCGCGGGATCGGCGATGACCGCGCCGATGTGTGGCCCGGACCACTTGTAGGCACTGGTGGCGTAGAAGTCGGCACCGAGCGCGGCGACGTCGGTGGGGCCGTGCGGGGTGGCATGCACCCCGTCCACGTAGCTGAGCGCGCCCGCGGCGCGGGCCTTCGCGGTGATCGCCGCCACGTCGGGCCGGGTGCCGAGGATGTTGCTTGCCGCGGTCACCGCCACCAGCCGGGTCCGCTCGCTGAGCAGCGCGTCGTACTGCCCGGCGGGCAGTTCCGCCGCGGGCAGGTCCATCTCCGCCCAGCGGACCACCGCGCCGGCCCGCCCGGCCGCCTGCACCCACGGCCGGATGTTCGCGTCGTGGTCCAGCCGGGACACGATCACCTCGTCACCCGGCCGCCAGTCCTTGGCCAGCGTGGCGGCGAGCCGGTAGGTCAGCGTGGTCATGTTCGGCCCGAGGATGACGCCGGCCGGGTTCCCGCCCACCAGGTCGGCGACTGCCTGGCGGCACTCGGCCACGATCGCGTCGGACCGCGCGCTGGCCGGGAACGCGCCGTCGGAGTTGCCAAGCCCGGACCGGTGCGCGCCGCTGATCGCGTCGATCACCGGCGCGGGCAGTTGCGTGCCCGCCGCGCCGTCGAGGTAGGCGTAACCGTCGGCCAGTGCCGGGTACATCGCCCGTACCGCGCTGACATCCAGGCCCATCCAGTAGTCCTCCCCCGCCTTGGCGCCCTGGCGTTAGTGAATGGGGCAATCCCACTCTCGCTGACCAGGACCGACGCCTGACAATCGAGTGGACGACCATCCTGTAATAGCGCTCTTGGGCACGGCCCCTTACCAAGGGTAGATGCATAGAGCGGTATCTGGCCCGGCAGCACGTGGCCGAGGACTACCTGGCCCTCGCCGTCAGGTAGTCCTCGGCCAGGTGCGCCTCATACGCTGCGAGGCTCTCTCGCAACGTGTAAGGCCCGCGGAGCCGCTGAAGCCGGGCCGAGACCTCGGAATAGTCCAGAGAGGGATCGTCGCCGCAGTCGCAGCAGATGACCTCGAACACGCTGGTGTAGCCGCTTTCGCTGCTGCCCTCAACGATGCGGATGGGCTGGCGCCGGAGGAACGACGGGACGGTCTGCCCGTTGTGATGAGCAGGAGTGAGCGGCATCCCTGTCAGCTCCGCCACAGTCCGCAGAACCGCTTCGATGTTCGCTAGATCAGGGTGCATCGTATGAGACGCGCGTTCCGGCTCATCTGGAGAGGTAACGTCGGGCGGTACGGGCGCACCACTCTCACGGTTACCCCGGCGATTGCCGTTGACGTCGTGCGGATTCGCGCTGCTCACCTCAACTCACCCATGCCAGCGGTTCTGACCACTGCCGGGGTCTGGAGCAGCGTACTCAGCGACTCCCTGTAACTATTCCACCGCGGTTCATGCCTGGCAACTCTGATCACCTGCGACGCCGGGCGTTCATCTAACAGCCCCGGCCGGTACTGGCCGATGTGTAGGCGCTGGTCCAGCACGAGATCGTGTGGGCCAGCGAGGCCGAGCTGACCTGGCCGCCGCCGACCGGGGCGGGTCAGCGCGGGAGGCGGCCGGAGGCGCGCAGCAGCGCCTGCCAGGCACCGTCGTGGCTGGCGCCCGCGCCGGGGTGGCCGTTGGCCGGGCCGCCCGCGACCGCAACCGCCCCGCCCGCGACGGCGGCACCGCACGGTGCGACGTGCACGCGGGTATCCAGCGGCAGGTGAGGCACGCCCGCCTGCCAGCCGGCGGCCAGCAGTTCCGGGCTGGCCGGCTGGTAGTCCTTGCCCAGTGAGGCGGCCAGATCCCAGGCGTGCAGGTGCCACTCGGCGCAGGCGGCGCCCACCATGCCGCCCACGGTCACCACGGTGTCGCGGAACCCGTGGTGCGGCAGATCCCAGACCCCCAGGGCACGGTCGGCGTAGGCACGCGCGGCGGCCGCGAACGCGGCGATGTGCTCGGGACCTGTCGCATCGGGCAGCGCCGCAAGCTCGGCCGCGTTCTGCCTGGCCAGCTTGCGGGCCAGGCTCTCGGAGCTGGGGCCACGGGCCATCAGCCGGGCCATCCGGCTGGCCGGGGCGTCGTCGAGGTACTCGTGGTAATCGTCGGCGACGCAGCGCAGATGCCCGGCCAGGTCGGCGGCGCGCCACTCGGGGCAGGTGGTCGGGGCGGCCCAGGCTTCGCCGGTGAACTGGGCAGCCAGTTCACAGATGACGGTCACGCCGGAGTGGTATGCGGCGAGCGCCGGGCCAGGTGCCCAATCGGTCATGGACTGCCCCCAACGGTCCGTCCCGGCCACGCCCCACGGGCCGGGCTAGCCAGCGTGCCAGAGTCGGGGTCACTCCGCTACCCCCGTCGCGGGCATGGTTTCGCCACGAAACAGGCCATATAACCGCGATCAGGTGACAACTGGGCAGGTACCGCGGCTGCCGGCGGCCTTCGCGCCGCAGAAAACCAGATGACATACGCGCGGCCCAGCGGTTAGCGTCACGATAATGCCCCCTGTGCACGCCGCTGCCGACGCGCGTGCCCATTCCCCGGCGACGCCGCTTGCGGCGCTGTGGCGGCTCCGCAGCTATCTGCGGCCCTACCTGTGGCGATTGATCGGAATGCTGGCGGCCGCATGTGCCTCGGTCGCCACCGCCCTGGCGATCCCGCTGCTGACCAAGGCCCTGATCGACGGCGCGCTCCAGACAGGTGACCGCAGCCTGCTGCTGCCCATCGGCCTCGCCGCGATCGGGCTGGGCGTAGCGCAGGCAGTACTGAACTTCACCCGGCGCTGGGTACAGGCCAGCGCCGTTACTGGCATGGAACAAGCCATGCGCCGCGACCTGTACGCGCACCTGCAGCGGCTTGACATCGGGTTCCACGACGAGTGGCAGTCCGGGCAACTGCTCTCCCGTGCCACTACCGACCTGTCGGCGATCCGGCGGTTCGCCGGGTTCGGCACCGTGTTCCTGATCACCAACGCGGTCACGTTCGTCGCGGTCATCGCGCTGCTGATCCACCTCAACTGGTGGCTGGGCGTGATCACCGGCGCGGTCTTCCTGCCGGTGGGGGTGGTGTGCCACCGGTTCGAGCGGCGCTACCGGGTGCTGTCCCGGCGGGCCCAGGACCAGCAGGGCGACCTGGCCACCTACGTCGAGGAGGCCGCCACCGGGATCGCCGTGCTCAAGGCACTCGGCCGCCGCGCGCAGGCACAGGCCAGGCACGGCGCCCAGGCGTCGCTGGTCTATCAGACCCAGATCGAGAAGGCACGGCTGCGCGGCTCGTTCTGGGCCACGCTCGACCTCATCCCGAACGCCGTCATCGGGCTCATCGTGCTGCTCGGCGCGATCGCGACCAGCCAGCACGCGCTGACGCTCGGCGGCCTTGTCGCGTTCATCACGCTCACGCTGGAACTGGTCTGGCCGATCGAGGCGATGGGCTACATCCTGGCGAGCGGCCAGGAGGCCGCCACGGCAGCACAGCGCGTGTACGAGATCCTCGACACCCCGCCCGCCGTGTTCAGCAAGCCCGCCAAGCTCACCTCGGCCTCGGCTGGCAAGGCTCGGGGCCCGGTGACGGAGGAACCGGGTCCCGGGCCAGCGGGGGGTTCCGGGCCGTGGGGTCCGGGGGCTCCCCCCCGGGAGGGCGGAGTGCCCCCCCGGGCCAGCACCGTCCGGTTTGACCGGGTGGAGTTCCGCTACCCGGGCACCGAGCGGCCGGTGCTGCGTGGGGTGTCGCTGGACCTGGAGCCGGGCCAGACCCTCGCGCTGACCGGCGCCACCGGCTCCGGCAAGACCACGCTGCTGCAACTGGTGCCGCGGCTGGCCGACCCGACCGCCGGGTCGATCACCCTGAACGGCACCGACATCCGCGACATGCCACTGGCGGTGCTGCGCACCCTGATCGGCAGCGGGTTCGAGGACCCCACGCTGTTCTCGGTGAGCGTGCGGGAAAACGTCACGTTCGGCGCACCGGACGCCACCGATGAGCAGGTCGAGCAGGCCCTCGCGGTGGCCCACGCGGGGTTCGTGGCACGGCTGCCCTGGGGCCTGGACACCAGGATCGGTGAGCAGGGCATGGCGCTGTCCGGCGGCCAGCGGCAGCGCCTGGCCCTGGCCCGGGCCATCCTGGCCAAGCCGCCCGTGCTTGTCCTCGATGACCCGCTGTCCGCGCTGGACGTGCGTACCGAGGAAAAGGTGACCGCCGCCCTGCGGGAGGCGCTCGCCGGTACGACCGCGCTGCTTGTCGCGCACCGCCCGTCCACCGTGCTGCTCGCCGACCGGGTGGCCCTGCTCGCCGGCGGCCGGATCGTGGCGACCGGCAGCCACGCGGAACTACTCGCCACCGAGCCCCGCTACGTCGAGTTGATGGGCGACGTGGCAGCAGCCGATTCCCGCGACGACTCCGAGCAGGCGGTGGCCAGGTGAGCGAGCAACCGTGGCGGGGCGTTGCCGCGGAGAGCGCCGAGATGGTCACCGGCAAGCTGTCGGCCCTGCTGCGCAGGCGGGCCAGGCGGCTGCTCACCGCGCTGCTGCGGCCCTACCGGCGCCAGGTGACCTGGGCGCTGGCGCTGATCGTGGTGGCGAACCTGGCGGCCCTGGCCGGGCCGTGGCTGGTCGGGGTGGCGATCGACCGTGGCATACCGCCGCTGTGGCACGGCCACGACGTGGGCCCGCTGGCCGCGATCATGGCCGCGTTCTTCGTGGCGGTCGGGGTGCAGGCCATCACGACCCGCGCCTTCGTCCGGGAGGTCGGCCGGTTCGGTGAGGGCGTGGTCAGGGAACTGCGCCGCCGACTGTTCGCGCACTTCCAGCGGCTGCCGGTGGCCTTCCACGAGCGGTACACCTCGGGCCGGGTCATCTCCCGGCAGACCTCGGACATCGACTCGATCTCCGACCTGTTCGAGGAGGGCCTCGACTCGCTGGTGTCGGCGGTCTTCTCGCTGCTGCTCGTGGGCGTGGGCATGCTGCTGCTGGACTGGCCGCTGGCCCTGGTGGTGCTGCTCGGGTTCGGCCCGCTGACCGCGCTCACCCTGTGGTTCCGCCGCGAGTCGGCGCTCGCCTACCGGCGCAGCCGGGAGGCGATCGCGGACGTGATCGTCGCCTTTGTGGAGACTTTCGGCGGCATCCGCGCGGTGCAGGCCTTCCGCCGGGAGCGCCGCAACGAAGAGATCTTTTCAATGCTGAACGGACGCAACGCCGCGGCCACCCTGCGTTCGATGCGGCTGATTGCGGTGTACTCACCGGGGATCACCCTGGTCGGCAACCTGGCCACGGGCGCCGTGCTGCTGTACGGGGGGCTGCGCGTGGCGAACGGCGACATCAAGGTGGGCGTACTCGCCACCTTCCTGCTGTACCTGCAGCGTTTCTTCGACCCGCTGCAAGACCTGTCGCAGTTCTACAACTCGTTCCAGTCCGCCGGTGCCGCGCTGGAGAAGATCTCCGGGGTGCTCGACGAGCCACTGGGGGTGCCCGAGCCCGAGGTCCCCGTGGAACTGCCGCCCCGCACGGGGCCCGGCCGGGAACTGTGGCTGCGCTCGGTGCGGTTCGGGTACCGCGAGGCGATCGTATTGCCGGATATGAACCTGCGGATTCCGGCGGGCCAGACGGTGGCACTGGTCGGCGAGACCGGCGCGGGGAAGACCACCGTGGCCCGGCTGGTGGCCCGCTTCTACGACCCGCGTGAGGGCAGCGTCCTGCTCGACGGCACCGACCTGCGGGACCTGGCGGCCGAGCGGCTGCGGTCCGAGGTAGTGCTGGTCACCCAGGAGAACTTCCTGTTCACCGGGTCGATCGCGGACAACATCGAGCTGGGCAAGCCAGGCGCCGGCCGGGCGGAGATCATCGCCGCGGCGAAGACGATCGGTGCCGACGCCTTCATCACCGCCCTGCCCGGCGGCTACGACGAGGAGGTCGGCAAGCGCGGCGGCCGACTGTCCGCGGGCCAGCGCCAGCTCGTCTCGTTCGCGCGGGTGTTCCTGGCGGCCCCCTCGGTGCTGGTGCTCGACGAGGCGACGTCGCTGCTCGATCTGCCCGGGGAGCGGGCCGTGCAGGCGGCGCTGCGCACGATCCTGGCCGGGCGCACCGCGCTGATCATCGCGCACCGGCTGTCCACGGTGGCGATCGCCGACCGGGTACTGGTGATGAGCGAGGGCGAGATCGTCGAGGACGGGCCGCCGGATCTGCTGCTTGCGGGCAGTGGCCGGTACTCTGCCCTGCATGCCAGCTGGCAGTCCAGCCTCGCGTAGGGATTCGCCTGCCGGCAGGGACTTGTAGGCACGCGGCCGC
>Ga0207699_10000371_pt1 | contig 23690 bp, 40 predicted proteins | sample LARL51metaG_FD_184344 | JGI IMG/M metagenome (GOLD analysis project Ga0207699, IMG submission 184344) | Corn, switchgrass and miscanthus rhizosphere microbial communities from Kellogg Biological Station, Michigan, USA - LAR L5-1 metaG... | ecosystem: Host-associated > Plants > Roots >...
GGACGCCGCTGGGGCCGCCGCTGGGGCCGCCGCTGGGGACGCCGCTGGGGCCGCCGCTGGGGCCGCCGCTTGGGACGCCGCTCGGGACGCCGCCAAGCAGGTCCTTGCCCCCACCGTCGAGCAGCTCCAGGACTCCGCGATCCAGGTGTTCACCCGCATGGTGCGCATCGGCAAGGACCCGGTCCCGGCCGCCGAGTAGCCCACCCCCAGACTCCCTCGGGCCGCCCGCACTGCGGCCCGAGGGCCCACACCCGAAGGACACGAACATGCTCGCTTGGTACTTCGTCGCCGCCCTCGGCGGCATCGCATTCGGCGCTATCGCCGCCCTGGGCTTCGCCTACCTGCTCGCCGAAACCCTCCTGAAGATCTACGACAAGAACGAGAACCCGAGCATCGACCAGGACTTCGACCCGGACGAGGAACGCCTCGACCTGATCGCCATCCGGGACCTGCTCACCGCGATCGACGCCATCTGCCACACCGACACCGGGGACGACCCGGAGACCGTGGCCGCGATGCGCCAGCTGCTCGAGGCGTCCGACCGGGCGCGCGACCGGTTCGAGGACCTGATCGACGACCTCGACGACGCGGCCGGGGACAGCGTCGACGACGCGCGCCCTATCTGCCTTAAGTGCAAGATCCCGTTCGACCCCACTGACACAAGCTCCGAGGGCTCGGCCATGCATGGTGGCGGCCCGTTCTGCCGCCACTGCGTGACCCTGTGCCACGACAGCGAGATCGCCGACCACCGCTGCATGGTGTGCACGCCGAAGACCGAGGCGGGCGGGCGATGAACTCCGGACCGGAGAATTACACCGAGGCGCTCAAGCTGATCGCCGAGGCCCGCACCATCGGCGCCGACGACCTGAGCCCGGCCGAGCTGCTTTTCGCAACACTGCTCGAGGCCCAGACCCGCGCCACTCTCGCGCTCGCCGCCGCGACCGCGCTGCAACACGACGCGCCATGGTGGCATGACGCCTCCGACCACGGCTCCGGCTGGGCGGAGGTCGCCAGCTGATGTGGCGCCTGAAGCGCACCGACATCCCCGGTGTCCCGGACGCGGTCCGCGTCTCGATCGAACCCGCCGACGACACCCCGGTCGCCGTCTCCGCCGAGGCGCTGACCGCCGCCACCGTCGGCCCTACGCCGCTCACCGACGCCGCGGTCATCGCGCAACTGCGCCAGCAGCTTGAGGCACGGGGCCGTACTGTCCTGCGCCTCCAGGCAGAGATCCGGGCATTGTCCGCGCCCCCTGCACAGCCACGCCCATTCCACGGCTGTCCGGGCTGCGCCGGGCTGCGCAAGACGATTGCCGACCTAGAGGCGGCGGCCAAGGCTGACCGGCGCCGGATCACCGAACTCCAGTTCGCCGACCCGGCCGAGAAGGCCCGCGTCCTCGGCGCGCCGCTGGCACCCATGGCGGAGACGTGATGGACTGCGTCACCCTGCCCGCGCACGGCACCCTCTCGCGCTACCACCGCCACGGGTGCCGCTGCCCCCACTGCCGTGAAGCAGCGCGCCTCTACGCCGCCCGGGTCGCACGCCTGACCGCCTACGGCCAATGGCGCCCCTTCGCCGACGCCGACCCCGTGCGCGAGCACCTCGCAGTCCTCGCCGAGTTCGGCATCGGCGCCCTGCGCGCTGCACGCCTCGCCGGCGTTTCACCCGGCGCCGTCCAACGCCTGCTGTGGCCGCAGAAGGGGCGCCCCGTCTCCCAGCGCATCCGCACCCAGACCGCGCAGAAACTCCTGGCCGTACGCCCCACCCTCGCCAACTGCGCCCCGCTCGCCGTCATCCACGCCGCCGGCACCCGCCGGCGCCTACAGGCCCTGACGGCCAGAGGGTTTCCCGCCGCGCATCTCGCGCCCCGTCTGGGTCTCGCGCCCTCCCACCTGTGCATGATCATGCGGCCGGGTTACAGCGGCCGGGTGCAGGTGGCCACCGCCCGCGCGGTCGCCGCCCTCTACGACCAGCTGTGGGACGCCGACCCGCGCGAGTGCGGGGTGCCGAAACACGGCGCCACCTACGCGCGCACCATCGCCAAGAAGCACGGCTGGCCGCTGCCGTGCGCGTGGGACGACGATACGATCGACGACCCCGCCGCGCGGCCGGACCTCGGCGAGCGCACTCGCCGCCAGGACGCGCTGATCGAGGACGCCGCGTTCATCACCGCGACCACCGGCATCACGGACCTCACGGTGGTCGCGGCGCGTCTCGGGGTGTCGCGCACCTACCTCGACAAGGTCCGCGAACGCCACCGCGCCGCACTCGCGCAGGCCGCCTGATGCCCGGCCGCGACCCGAACAAGGTCTACCGCAGCGACCACCGCCGCGAACGCGCCTGGGAGGCCCTGGACGAGGTGCCGCCCGGCGCCGAGTTCACCGTGCGCCAGCTGTGGACGGGCGAGCTCGGGCCGCGGCCGTGCGCCGGCTTCTCTATGACCTACCAGGTGGTGCGCGACGCCCTGAAGGCCGGGCTGCTCGAGACCACCGGCCGCGACCACACCAAGCAGGGCTGCCCGCGCCTCTACCGCAGGCCGCGGTGACCCATGACCTGCCACACCACTACAAGCGAAAGAGAGCAACGATGCACCACCCACCAAGCGCGCGGCGCTGAGCACATGGCCTTCTTCCAGATGGACGACAAGTTCCACTCCGAGCTGAGGGTGATGCAGGCCGGCACCGCAGCGTTCGGTCTCTACTCGCGTTGTGGCGACTGGGTGGCAGAGCACCTCACGGACGGATTCGTTCCGAACGAGGTCGCAGCCCTCTACGGCACGCGCGAATGGATCGAGCGCCTGCTGGCGGCTGGCCTGTGGTTGCCCGCAGACGGGGGATACACGATGCCGGACTACCTGGAGCGACACGGCAACTGGCCCGCCGAGAAGATCCGCGCCCACAGAGCCGCCGCCGCCGAGCGGCAGGCCAGGGCGCGGACGCGGAAGGCTGCCGCCGCACACGAAGACCCGTCACGCGGTGAGTCACGCGTGACTCACACCGCTAGTCACGCCGTGAGTCACAGTGCCCCATCCCATACCCATCCCATAGATCTTCTTCCTTCGGAAGAAGAGTCGGCGGCCGAGCCGCCCGACGCATCCGAGCCGAAAGAGCAGCCGGCCGAACGATCCGACGTCGAACGGCTCTGCCAGCACCTCGCCGCCCGCATCGCCGAAGACGGCAGCAAACCGCCCAGCATCGGCAAAGCATGGCGCGACGCCGCCCGACTCATGATCGACAAGGACGGCTACACCGAAGACCAGATCCGCCGCGCCATCGACTACGCCCACGACGACGAGTTCTGGCGCACCAACATCCTGTCGATGCCGACCCTGCGCAGGCAGTACACCGCCCTGCGCAAAAGCGCCCAGCGCGCCCAGAACCGCGCCGCCGCGCACCCCGACGACCTCGGGGGCGACGCCCACATGCAGCGCTTCCTCGAACGCCAAGCCGCCCGGAGCGCCCCGTGAACGAGCAGCAGACCGCGGCCCTGATCCGCACCGTCAAAGCCCTCTGCCCCGCGCAGAAGTTCGACGAGTTCACCCCCGACGCATGGCTGCTCGTCCTGGGCGACGTCCCCTTCGAAACCGCCCTGGGCGCGCTCAAGCCGTTGGCCCGCACCTGCCGGTTCATCGCCCCCGCCGACATCGCCGACGAGATCAAACGCCAGCGCGCCGCGCGCCCGGACAGCAAGACCCTCGACGAGGCCCTCACCGTCCCCGACGCAGACCCCGACGACGTCGCCGGCTACATCGCCGCCCTGCGCGCCGGAGCCACACGCCCAGCAGGCCTCGAACGACCCAGGCCCGTTGCCGCGCTGCTCGCCGGCGCCTTCCACGACACCCGCAACATCTGACCTGCAAGGAGACCCCATGTCCACACCCGTGAAGCTCGCCAGCGCCCTGCCCGGCGGAAACGCAAATGGCTTGGGCGCGATCCTCGACGAGCTCACCCGCGACCCCGAGGGCAAACGCGTCGTGATCGCGATCATCGACACGAAGAAGGTCGAGACCGACATCGACACCGGCGAGGTGGTCCCGGTCGTGCGCATCCGCCGTATCGAAGCCCTGACCGGGATGGACCTGCGCGCAGGCCACCAGCTGTTCCGCCGCGCCCACGAGCACCGCACCGGCCGCGTGCAGCTGCCGATCGAGGACGAGGACGAGATCCGCGAAGCGTTCGGCGAGACCGGCTTCCAGACCACGCTTGAGACCGACCGATGACCGCGACCGTCCAGGGCGGCATGAGCGCCCCCGTGCAAGAGGGACCGCCCGACAGGCCTGCCCGCCTGATGTGCCGGGGCCAGTGCGGCTACGCCCTGACCACCGAACTGGCCCGTGCCCGCGGGTTCGGGCACCGCTGCTGGGACAAGCTCCCGGCCCCGGTCCAGGACGCCATCACCGCCACCATCCCGGCACCCGCCAAGCCCCGGCGCCGACGCAGCCGCCCGGCCGAGCCCAATCCCGACCAGATCCCCATCGCCCCGGAGAACCCCGTGACCGACAGCGCGATCCTCGCCAACACCATCCGCTGCCTCGAGCTGTTCGCCGAATCCCAGCAGGCGCACGCCGCAGGCGACCACCAGCGCTGCCACGACCTGATCGACCAGGCCGCCACCGAGTGCGGCGCCGACACCGTGGTCCTCATCCGCGGCGGCATGACCATCGGCGAGATCCCCAAGCCCGACGACGAGGCCTGGCACCAATACCTCCAACACCAGCGCGACCGGCTCGCCCAGCTCGCCACCAGCGAGGCCTGACGTGATCACCTCCTACCTCGAACGCTGGGACCTCGCCAAGGAGGGATACCGCGTCGCGATCCTGCGCGACGGCGACACCCTCGAATGGCGCGAGACCACCGCCGACGGATGCACCACCGGCCGCGGCGCCACCCTCGAGCACGTCACCATGCCGACCGCCGCCCTGAACCTCATCAGCTCGTTCATGGGCGAGGGCTACGAGTTCGCCGGACACGAGCAGTACGACCCCGGGCAGCTGCTCGCCTACCTCAGCACCGAACAGGCGCTCGACATCGAACGCGCACGCACCGCCAGCGCCGAGAAGCTACTCGCCGAGGCGAGGGCCGAACTCGAGCAGCTGCGCCAAGCCGCCGCCACCGACCACCAGGCGGCGCACCGCGTACGCGAGGACTGGGACGCCGGCCGCGGCCAGTGCGACGACTGCACCTGCTGCACCGCCTCCGGCTGCCGCGTCGGCCTCGGCTCCACGTGCCCCACCGACCGGCTCGGCGACTCCGTCTGCCCCTGCACAGGAGACTGACGATGACCAACCAGACCCCGATCGAGGAAGCAACCGGCTACCTCGAAGCCCGCCGCATCCGTAACGCGATGCTGCGCCAAGAGGACACCAACCCCATCGACACCATCCAGGGCAAGCCCCTGACCGCGCACACCGTGCAGCTGCTGCTCGAGCAGATCCAGCTCGACGGCCAGCGCCTGACCGAGCTGCGCCGCCAGCTCGACGCCGCCGAAGCCCAACCCGCCGGCCTCGAGCAGCTGCTCACCCTCATCGCCGACCTCGCCAGCGCCGACGAATGCGAACTCGACCGTAACGGCGGATGCCAAGTCCACAACTACCTCAGCCTCGAACCCGGCGAACTATGCCCCCACGCCGAAGCCAAAGCCGTCCTCGCCGCACGCAAGCAGCCCGAGCCCAACCCGCTCGAGTCCGCGGTCGCCGAGGCCCGCGCCGACATCGCCGCCACCCCGGCCGACCCCGAGCCCGCACCGATCCGGCACGCATGGCTCATCGAGGCAGGCGACGACTGATGCCCCGCCGCATCGACGACCTGCTCGCCATGCCCAGCAGCCGCCACGCCTTCAGCCGAGAGATGGCCGCCGCGATGACCGAGGCGACCTTGCAACTCAACATCACCAGCGCCGCCCGAGACCTCGGCTGGCGTCCGTACCATACGCACGACTCACGGCGCAGCCAGCCCGGGTTTCCCGATTTGTGCCTGATCCACGCCCGCAAGGACCGGGTCATCTTCGCCGAACTCAAAACCGAGGCCGGCCGCACCACCAAGGACCAGCGCGCATGGGCCGCCGACCTGCTCGCCCTCACCGTCGTCGAGTACTACCTGTGGCGCCCCTCCGACTGGCTGGCCGGCGACGTCACCCGCATCCTCGCCGCGAGGCCGGCATGAGCGGCCACCACATCGACTGGCGCACCGCCAGAGCCCTCCAGGAACAACGCAACGAGACCCCCCTGAGCGGCGGCCTGTCCCTCAACGACGCCCTACGCACCCTCGCGCTCGGCCCCGCACCCCGTGGCGTCCCCATCGGCGCCGCCTGGTTCTACGACCACGCCCCCTACACCTGCGGCTACGACGACGGCACCCGGATCCGACACCGCGACACCGGCCAGACCGGCGTCGTCGTCTCCACCCGCCTCGGCGGCGGCGACCTCTACGTCCTCGTCCACTGGGACGACACCGAATACCCGCACGGCCACTGCGACGTGCACTTGCCCGAATCCCTCGAGATCACCGGACCAGCCAAACCCACCCGCACCGCGCTCAGGCAGCCAGAACAGCTCGCACTCGACGACGTCGCCGCGAGGCCCACATGACCACTCGCGCCACCCGCGACGTGCGCGAAGACGCCAAGAAAGTCCTCGCCAACGCCCTGCCACACCTCGGCCCCGGCGACCCCGAATACATCGCCCTCGGCCTGCTCGCAGCCCTCGACGGCGCCCGCGTCGGCCTGGTCGACCTCACCCCACCCGACGACCCCAACGCCGACTGGCACCCACCACCCGGCACCATCCCGGCCGCCGCCGACACCCCCGGAACCACCGCCTACCAGCAAGCCCGCGCAGCACTGCGCGCCACCACCGAACCCCAGGAAGGCCGACAATGACGGAGACCCCGGCCTCCACGCCGAACGCCACCATCCGCCGCGCCGCAGACGCCATCGACCTCGCCGCGGCCGGAGCCAAATCCAGCGCATCCGGCCGCTGGTACGTCGCCACACCCGAAGGCGGCTACCCGCAGACCGTCAACGAGTCGGCCACGGTCACGCTCAAGGCGAACACCTTCGACGAGCCAGGACAACCACAGAGCACGAGTCGCTTCATCGCCTCTATGGATCCCGTCGTCGCGTTCGGTGTCGCGAAGCTGCTCAACGCCGTGGCGGACGCCGACCTCGCAGCAGCCCACGCCGCGGCGGCGGACCTGGCCGTCGACTACCTGCGCGAAACACGCACCTGCCCGGCCTGTGACGCGGAAATTCCGATCACCGCCAGCGGCGCGCTCGTCCAGCACGGCACCATGGCGGCCGACTGCCCGGGAGGGCTCGCCCGATGAACCGCACGCCCGAATGTCCACACTGCCCCGACGGCCACGACGACCCCAGCACGAAGCCATGGGCCGTGTCCGTGGGCCCCGAACGCGACGGCGACGGGCAACCGCTCACGCTCCACGTCGGACCGACGAACTGCGCCCACGTCGCCGAGTCCGACGCCGAGTGGCTGCGCCAGGTCATCCGCGACGCCAAGGCCACCCGTCACGCCCCGCTCGCCGATGAACCCCGGAGCGCCCCATGAGCCTCTGGGCCCTGCCACACGACCGCAACGGCGCCCGCTGCATCTGCGGTGAGCCGGTCTACCTCACCTCGGACGGCTGGCGAGACCGCCACGGCAAAGGCCGCCACCGCGAACCCACACCAAGGAGGTACGCATGGTGACCCGAGGCGCCCGCATCGGCCGGCGCATCCTCGACACCGCGGCACGACTACCGATCTACGTGCTGCTCGTCGCCGCGCTCACGCTCGTCCTCACCACCGCCAACGACGCACCCCACGTCACCACCGCAGCCGCCTACGCGCGCAGCAGCCCATGACCCGCAACCGCAACCGCGCCTGCACCGGCAAACAGCGCCACGCCAGCAGGGAACAGGCCCGCGACCAGCTCGAAGCGCTCGTGCGCAAAGGCGCGCCACGCGGCCGTCTGGAGGTCTACAAGTGCCGGTTCTGCGGATGCTGGCACACCGGACACCGCATCGGATCCGGCGGACGGCGCAGATGAGCGGCCACCACCGGTGACCGGCCACCAAACCCAACCACCATCATGAGAATGTAAGGACACTCCGATCAACATCCCCGACGAAACCCCCCAGCCGCCCAGGCCGGCCGCAGATGTCTTCATCTGCCCGCTGCCCGACTGCGAATGGCGCCACCACGCCCCCGCGATCTACGAACTGCCCGAGGGCATCACCCCGGACGAGCTCGGCGAGTACAGCGCCAAACGCACCAACGAGATCGAACAAGCCCTCACCCTGCACTTCACCGGCGACCACAAGACCACCGACTGGGTCAACGAGGTCTCCCGGCTGCGCACCCTGCTTCGCGAACGGCCCCCGCTGATCTGCGCCCTGTGCTTCGTCGACCGGCACAACGCCCGCGAGGCCGGCCAGCCGCTGCCGCCGCAGGAGCTCGCTCAGCTCGTCGTGAACGGCGCGAGCGTCTGCCCGGGACACGTCACGATCGTCGACGGACCACCGCCGACGCCGGGCCGCACCGGCTCCGGGCTGATCGTGCCGGGAGCCTGAGCCGATGCCGAACTGGGTCTACGACCTCATCAACGCCGTCGCGCAGTACGAGGAAGAGCACGGACACCGCAACGACGGCTGGCCGTGCCTGAGCGCAGCTCTCGCCGCCGTCCCGGCCGAATACAGGCACAAGGCATCGGCCATCGCCGAGTACAAGCGCCAGCAGGCGGACGCCGAGAACCAGCCGTCGTGAGTGCGCGCCGAGGGTACGCCGTTCCCCACGGTCGGCGTACCCTCAAGGTGGCGACGCTATCGAACTGAAGTTCGAAGGATGTCAGTGCAGATCAGTAGGCTTAGACCAACAAGAACCCCGGCGACGGAGGCAACCGTCCCGGGGCGTGGCCGACTGCGAGGAGTCGACGTGGCCCAGCCTACAGTTACCGGAACCTGTGTCCACTGTGGAACGACTTTCGAGAAGCGCGCGCGGAGTGGCCGTGAGCTGAAGTTCTGCTCCAGGCAGTGCGCAGGAAGCATCCACAGGAAGAGCGATAAAGAACGCACCTCGCACGTCAGCATGGAATGCGAACAATGTGGAAAGCAATTCAGCTACCGGGCAACGGCTCAGATAGTGCCGCGCCGCTACTGCTCGCGAGCGTGCTTCGGCAAGGGCTACAGCGCCGATGCGATAGCAAGGAACACCGTCGAGGTGAGGGCGCTCTGCCCATACTGCCAGCAGGAATTCACGCACCTCGCGAAGTCGCCACGCACCTTCTGTTCGCGCCAGTGCCGAGCGCGCGGCGTCGCCGTGGTCCCAGCCGGGCAAGATCCAGCCCGCTGGCGGAAGCCCAAGAACCCCAAGTTGTGTGATAGCTGCTCGCAGCCGTACATGCCGACGAGCGCGCGGCAGCGATGGTGCGAGACGTGCGTGCCCGATAAGGCAGCCGCGGCGCGCGCGAGGCGATATGGGATCACCGCGCAGCAGTTGAGCGCTCTTTTGGCGACGCACGACGGGATGTGCTGGATCTGCCGCCAGCAGGGCGCCCAAGCGATCGATCACTGCCATGAGACCGGGCGCGTCCGCGGCGTGCTCTGCCGCTCGTGCAACATGGCACTCCACTATGTCGAACAAGCCGGTTGGTGGGATGCCGCCACCGCCTATCTGAAAGGAGGTGATCAAAGTGCCGAGTAAGAACAGCAGCGGACACCGGAAGTCTCCGGGTCCGATGCATTCTCAGGCACAAAGATCGATGGAGGTACCTCTTCGCATCCCACAAGCCGTTCGCGCGTAAATGGGCTGATGAAGTGGTGGCCGAGCGAGGTAAGAAGACCGGTTTCCACTTCCTGCCCAAACGCAAGAGCATCCGTAAGAAGTAGCCTCGCGCGCCCGCCCTGTGCTCGAACTAGTGTGCGAGTACCGTTGGGTGTGGCGCTGGAGAGGATCCCGCGGCCCGACATGGCCGTCGGGGCTTCCCCCCTCGTACCGCGGGTGAACTCCAGCGCCACCACCCCGACCACCCGGAGGCACCGTTGGCCACCATGACCCGGACCGGCGACACGTCACCGCCGCGGTGCACCAGGCGCCGGTCGCTCGTCACGGTCGAGACCAACGAGGGCGGCCAGCTGCTGCTCGCCGCCGTACACAAAGCACTCGAGCACCTCCCCGTCCGCGTCGAACCCGTGACCCGCACAGCAGGAAGGAACCACAGTGTCTGAGCCCGTCATCGCCGCCGCGGAGACCGCCGCGGCCGCCGCCGTCCAGGCCGCCGTGAAGGAACTCGCGCCCGAGGCCGAGCAGCTGCTTCGCGAGCTGGAGAGCGTCGCCCAAGGCGAACTCTCCAGGCTCGAGGCGGCCATCCCGCAACTCGCTGCCAGAGCCGAGGGCGCGTCCGCCCATGCCGTGAACGAGGCACACCAGCACCTCACCGCGCTGCTCGAGCACCTGCACTCCGTCCTCGGCGCCGGCGCCCCTGCGAGCGGCGTGGACCCTACCGTCGGGCCGACGGCGCCCACCCAGTCCTGACCCACTTCGCCGGCATCCGCGACCTCCTGCGCAAACGGGTCCACGCGGACTTCGCCGAAATCGAACGCGCACTCGCCGCGCTCGAGCACGACCTGGCCGCCGCGCTCCACCACTGCCATCACCACGGTGGCAACAGGAGCACCCCGGCCAGCATCACCCTCACCGCAACCCAAGGAGGCACCACCATGGGCACCTACGCCCCCGGCGCACCGATCGACCTGACCGCGGACGTCAAGAACGCCGAGCAGCAGGACATCACCGACCAGGTCAGCTGGTCGACGACTGCGGGCACCGTCACGCCCGACGCGACCAACCCGCTCAAGGCGGTCCTGACCGACGCGCCGCTCGGCGACACCACCGTCACCGCCACCACGTCGAACGGGATCGCGGCCACGGACACCGTCACGGTCGCGGACCAGACCCCGGCCAGCATCACCGTCACCGACGCGGCCGCGTAGTGGACGCAGCAGACCTCGACAACCGCTTCAGCTACCACCCGCCGCACGGCGACCAGACCCAGCGCTACGAGGCAATCCGCGCCCGCGCGAAGGACTTCGCCGCGCTGCTCAACGGCTTCTGCCCCGACTCGCGGGAGAAGAGCCTCGCGGTCACAGCGCTGGAGGAAGCGGTGATGTGGGCCAACGCGAGCATCGCCCGGAACGAGGCCGCCCCAGCGGCTCCAGCCTCGTAGCGACCCAAGACCGGCCGCCCCCGACAGGGGATGCGGGGGCGGCCACCCACCACACAGCGGAGAACACGATGACCCGGACCAGCGAACTACATCAGTACCGATACATCCACCCGAGCGGCAAGATATCGCGCCGCCTGCCGCTGCCGCTCATGACCCGGCTCAGGCTGCGCGTCAAGCGACGCATCGACCTGGCTTGTGGCTGGCTTTGCGAGCACGGTCGTGACAACCTGGCGGTGCTGATCTGGCGCGTCTGTGGGATGTGGCCATGAACCTTCCTGCACGCCCCGAACTCTCGGTCGACCCAGGCGAAGCCCTGTCGGACGCCCACGCGCTGCTCGCCGTCCTCGTCGAACAGGCCGGCGGCCGCGTCGAAATCCCCGCCGAACTCTGGTACCGCGCCAAGTACGAGGACGGCGAGTTCGTCCTCTTCCAGCACCAGAAGCCCACCGAGCAGGTCATCGTGCTCGAGGTGCGCCGATCGAGCGCTCAGGCGCCGGCCGCCGCCAAGCCGGACGAGGGGGTCGTGGACGCCGAGATCGTCGACGACGCGCCGCCGACCTTTCACCACGAGCCGCACCCGGAGCTTCCCGGCGTCGTGCGGCCGGTCCTGGACCAGGCGATGCGGATGGACCCGGCAACCGGCGCGGTCGAGTGGGGTAACTAATGCCCACCGACCCCATCGCCATCCACGTCAACGCCACAAGTAGCGCCTGGGACGAGGCCATCGACTCCTGCCTGGACGAGCTGCGCGCGCTCTGGGAGGCGCAGCACCCGGACGGCGTCGACGGCAAGAACTGGGACGAGTGGCAGCAATGGCACGAACAGCAGGAGAAGCCGGGATCGGCCAACGAGTTCGGCGGCTGACGTGAGTGTCATCATCATCCCGGTCCCCGTGCAGACCGGCGCAGCCAACGACAACGGACCTACCTGGGTTGTCGCCGTCATGTGCGTCCTGCTAGCGGCGGCCGTGCTGCTGGGCATCATCGCCACGTTCATAGTCGTCCGGGATGTGCTCGAAGAACGTCGTGCGCGGCGGAAGCGCTAGCCGTCGTCCTCATCGTCATCCGCGCGGCGCCACGCGTTCTCTTCCGTGACCTGCGCAAGCCGCAACATCCCCGCCGACTCCCACGGCTTCAAGTCATCGCTGGTGCGCGTCCACAGGCCGCGCTCACCGTCCGGCCCGACGGTCTCCGCGATCAGCAGCCATTTCGTGACGATGCCGCCCTCCACGCGCCGGAACACGTCCTCGATCCCGGTGGCCAGCTCGGCCGTGAGCTTGTCGCCCAGCTCGCTCATCGCGGCACACCCTTCCCGGCCGTATGGCCGTCCCACACGTTCCACACCCACGTCTGGACGTTGAGGTGCGTGAACCGCGCGCCCGCGTCGAGCATGGCCACGAGAAACAACTCGTCCTCACCCTGATACCGGCCGTCGGGCAGCGTGCGTCCCTCCGGGAAACCACCCGCCTTGCGCGCCATCGACGTGCGGCACATGAACGTGATCGGGATGAACGAGCCGCGCTCGCGTAGATGCCGCGCCTGCTCGGCGCCGAACGGAACCCCCCACGGCTTCACCATCCGGCCGCGATAAGTGACCGCCGTCGGCTCTGCCCCCGTCGCGCGCGGTGTCGAGTAGACGAGATCGTAGTCGCCGAGCGCATGCTCCAACGCGCCGAGATGATTACGCAGCAGCTCGTCATCGTCATCGAGCCAGGCGATCAGGTCACACTCGACCCGCGCCAGCGCCCGGTTCCGCGTCGCCGCCGCACCCGTCCGATCCGGATCCGCCTCGATCACCAGCTGATCCGGCGCACGGTGCTGCGCCAGCACCGAATCCACCGCACGCGCAAGCAGAAGCTCCCGGCCGGGGATCGTGGGGATGACGACCGCGATCGACTGGCGGGTCACCGCTGTTCCTTCAGCAGCGCCGCGACCGTGCGCTCCACACCCGCCTCCAAGCCCAGCGGATGCCGCCACCCCGCACCGGCCAGCCGCGACGGATCCAGTACCACATCACCGTCCTGGCCGAACCGCAACTCCTCCAGCAGACGCAACGTCACCTGCGGCACCTCACGCCCGGTCTTGAGCATCGCGGCCACGATCAGACCCGCGAACGTCGCGTGATCCGTCTCCTGCTCGCCGGCCACATGACAGTGCGTCCAACGATCCGGGGCGTGCTCGAGCATCCACACCCACGCCGCCGCACAGTCCCGCGCATGGATGAACCGCCGCCACCCCGGCGCAATCAACACATCCTCGCCCGCCAACGCGCGCCGCACGACGCTCGGCAGGAACCGCGCCGACGGCTGCCCCTCCCCGAACACGTTCGCCGTGTGCGAGACCAGCACCGGCACGTCGTACGCCTTCCGGTAGGCGTAGGCGAACGCGTCCTGGCCGGCTTTCGATGCCGCGTACGGCGAGAGCGGCCGCACCGGCGAAACCTCCGTGAACGGACACACCCCGACGCCGAACACCTCAGCCGACGACACCTGCACGAACCGCTTGAGCCCCGGGCGGCCCCGCGCCCACTCCAGCAGAGCGAAACACGACCCGACGTTCGCCAGCGCCAGCCCCGGCTCCTGGGTGACCATCCCTGCGTCCGCGTACGCAGCCAGGTTGATCACATAGTCGACGGCGCCCAGCGGCTCTTCCGCCACGTTGTAGATCCAGGTGACCCGAGGCAGCTCCCGGCGCAGATCCGGCACGGTGCTCTCGTCGAGCGCCACCACATCCCAGTCAGTCTCTTCGAGCACGTAGTCGACCACGTGGCGCCCGATGAATCCGGCCGCGCCTGCCACCAGGACCCGCGTCACACCGCGCTCCCGAACCGGGCGTACCGCGCCTCGAACAGCGCCCGATCCGCCGCCTCCGACCGGGCACCCAGGGCGTACACCTCGTCCGTCTGCGCCTTACCCCACGCCGGATGCATGTGCTCGATCACGCAATCCCGCGCCGCGACGAACGCGCCGCGCTGCTTGGCCGCGCAGACGATCTCGTCATCCGCGAACCAGTGCGAGTAGCCCTCGTGCATCACCACCCCGGGCTCACGCCACCCGGCGCCGTGCTCGTCCACATAGGAGCGGCGCAGCAGGAAATGCGTCGCGTGCTCCCCGGCCAGCACCTTCGGATGCCCGAGATCGTTCGTGCCGATCACCCCGCACGCCTCGTCCGCCCCGGCGCGCATCGCCGCCTCATGCCAGCCCGGATGGAAGCGCACGTCCTCCCCGACGAACAGCGCCCACGTCTGATGCGTCGCCCGGAAGCCGGCGTTCACCTTCTGCGGCATCGTCGTGCCCTCACACATCACCACACCCGCGCCCACGTCCAGCCACTCCCGCTGAACCGCCTCGTCGAGGTGATACGCGCACGCCGAGACCAGCGACCCGATCCATGGCGAACCCGACGCCCTTAGCGACTGCATGAACGGCCACGCCATCCCGCGCCGCATCACCGGCACCAGAATGTCCACACCCTCAGCAGGCGACATACGTCCTCCACTCGTACACCAGTTCGAATAGAATGAGCACAAAGACCCCGGCGAGCGCTGCGAACGCTCCCGGGGCATGGCCGACTGTTGAGGAGTCGACATGGAGAAGCGTACCTGCACCCTGGACGGGTGCACCGGGCCGCACAAGGCGCACGGCCTCTGCGGAACGCACTACGCCCAGGCGCGCAAGCGCGGTGAGTACCGATCGCGGCCGACGGATATAGAGCGCTTCTTGGCCAAGGTCGAGGAGCAGCCCAACGGATGCTTGTACTGGAAAGCGGCTCTCACCGAGCAGGGATACGGCCAATTCAAGCTCCATGGCCGCATGATGGGCGCGCATCGCGCCGCCTACCTGCTTTTCGTCGGCGATATACCGGAGGGGTTCGAGGTCGAACACGTGTGCCATTCGGCCGACGTGACGTGCCCGGGCGGGGATGACTGCTTGCACCGTCGCTGCGTCAATCCAGACCCGGCGCACCTCGAGGCGATTACGCACGCAGAGAACACCTTGCGTGGAAGAACGGTGACGGCAGCCAATGCCGCCAAGACTCACTGCCCGCAGGGCCATCCATACGACGCGGCGAACACCTACATTTACCCGAGCACCGGCGGCCGTGGCTGCCGAGCTTGTATCGCGGTCGCTGCCGCAGTACGCGTCCGAAGCTGAGATCAACTTTAACCCCCGTAGGCGTTTTCCCACAGGCGAATGTGGTTTTCGATGATGCGCTGCCGTGCGACCTCTCGCGCGGCAGCGCCCATGCGAGCGCGCAGGCCTGAATCGGCAGCCAGGATCCGTAAATACTCAATCCATTCATGGTCGCGCTTTACGAGGAATCCTGTCTCGCCATGGCGGACGAAGTCCGAGTACGGCGTGATGTCGCTGGCCACGACGACGATCCCGCGCGCGCCATATTCAAGAGCTTTGAGGTCGGATTTCGCCCGGTTGAACTGGGTCGGCGCGAGCGGCGCCAACCCCACCTGCCAGTCCAGCCGCCGCATATACGCCAACGGATCCGACCAGATCGGCACCCACGGCACCAGCCGCCCCCACGGCGCGCCCACGACGTGCCGATAGTCGACCCCCATGAACGTCATCCCGATCCCGGGGTGCCGGGCAAAGAATCGGCGCAGCGGCCCGCGCACGTATGCGAAGTCGCCGGCGTGCGTGTCGGAACCGGCCCAGCCGACCGTCATCGGGCCGGCCTGCGCAACCGGCGCCAGCCCGAGCACCGCGGAGTCGAGACAGTTCGGCAGCACGAACACTGGCGCATCGACCTCGTACTGGGCCTGGACCACCCCGGCGAGATAGGCCGTCGAGACCGTCACCGCGTCGGCCGACCGGATGTTCTCCAGGAAGCGGCGCCGCACCGCGACGTCGTTGTAGAACGCCCGCGCCATCGGCGATCCCAGATCGACGTTGAGCAGATCATCGTCCAGCTCGAACACCCGGCGCACCTCCCCGGCCGCGGCCAGCCACCGCTTCGACGTGCCCTCGTTGCTGATCCGCTGCCCCACCAGCACATGACTGGCCGGCCGACGCCCGGGTTGGAACGGCAGCACCATCCGGTACTCCACCGCGTGCCCGCGTGCCGCCAGCGTGTCCAGCGGCAGCTTCATCCGGTAGTAGCCGACACCGTCCTCACCCGCGAGCCACCCGCCGACAGTGAGGGGCCTAGAACTGTGTTCCACGCTCACGATGATGGCACGTCTTAGTTCATATGTTCGACAGTGAGCCGTATCATCATGGGCATGACCATGGTGACGGACGAGATGGTGCAGGCAGCGCGCCGATGCATGCCCGCGCGCTGGTCCATGGACGACCTCCGCAACGCCATCGCGGCCGCCATCGCGGCCGTGCCACCGTTCGGACTAGTGTTCGAACCGGGAGTGGAACTCAGCGACGAGGACCGGGCCGAGTTCAGCCGACTGCTCGAAGACAGCGCCTCGGCGCCGATCATCCGGCTCCCGCCCGGACAGATCATCGTGCACGAGCCGCAGCTTCACCCCGCGCTCGACCACCCGCTGGTCCTCGGCGGCATCAGCGAGATCGCGGCACAGCTCGAGGTCGCCCGATCCACCGTCGTCGGGTGGATCAAACGCGCCGAGAAGATCGCCATGCCCGGCCCGATCGCCGTCCTCGCCGCCGGCCCCGTGTACGACCTGACCGCGCTCGAGGCGTGGCACAAGGCGTGGAAGAGCGGGGATGTCGATGAGTAACGACTTCGGCAACGTATACGAAGCCCTGCTAGAGCTGGACACGATCTGCAAACAGAATTCCGTCGAACCGATCAGTTACCTGCCCGCTGTGATTAAGGGAGCGGAAGGTCTACAAGGGCTCGTCAAGCGCGTTGACGAGCTGAAGGTTGCACTCAGCGGAAGTTGCGACGACCTCGAAAGGCTTCTCCAGCACATTCGGGGATCGTGCGATCTTTGCCAGGGCAAGCCGCCCGCTGGCTTCATGTGCTCCGCCTGCGGCCAGGAAGGCGCTGATCCAACGATAGGGGCCAACGGTGGCGGGGGGTGACTTCGGCGGCAGCACACACCAGAGCGCCGAGTTGCGCAGGCGCATCGTCGAGTTGCGCGATCAGGAACTGAGCTTCCGCCAGATCGCCGCCGAGGTCGGCCGCGATCTCAATACCGTCTGGTACCACTACCAGGCCGCGATGCGTCAGATCCCCGCAGCGGCCGTGGAGGAGCACCAGAAGAAGGTTGCGGCGCGGCTTGACGAGCAGCTGCGCCGGATCGACATGGAGCGCGAAGTCCTCATGGAGATCCTGGCCAAGCGCCACGTCGTGATCAGCAACGGGCACATCGTGAGCGAGATCGTCGGCGAGGACGAGGAAACCGGGCGCCCGATCTACGGCGAGCCGTTCGAGGACGACGCGCCTACCATGGCCGCGATCGACCGCCTCGGCAAGCTCGACGACCAGGAGGCGAAGCTGCTCGGGATGTACCCCAAGCAGCAGGTCAGCATTACCCGCGAGACCAGTGAGCTCGATGCCGCTGTCATCACCCTGATCGGGAAGGCGAAGGAACGCGCCGACGCCAAGCGGGCCGAGATCGAGCAGCGGGCGGCCGGCCAATGACGGCCGTCCTCGAGCAGCCCTCACCGACCGAGTTCGACCTCGACGCATACCTCGCGTCCTTCGACCTCCAGCAGCTGGGGGAGCCCGAGTGCCGACGCGTCCTTACCGCAGTCGACCCGCTGCTGTTCTGCCTGCTCTATCTCCCGCACCATCTCGCGTCGAAGGAAACCCACGACGAGATCAGCTTCTCCAGCTTTCACCTGGACCTGTGCACGTGGGCTGAGACATGGTCGCTGGCGCACCACGGCGAGGCCGAAGAACGCACAGGCTGGGTAGCGCCCCGTGGCTCGGGCAAGTCGACCTGGGGGTTCCTCGGGCTGCCGATGTGGGCCCTCGCGCACAGGCACCGCTCCTACGTCGCCGCATACGCCGACTCCGGCTACCAGGCGCAGCAGCACTTGATGTCGTTCAAGCTCGAGCTGGCCACGAACCAGCGGCTGCGCGAGGACTACCCGGACCTGTGCGCCCCCGCGATGCGCGGCGGCGCGACCGTCGCCGACCGGCAGGACATGTACATCGCCCGTTCCGGCGCGGCGTTCACCGCCAAGGGCATCGACTCATCCACGCTCGGCGCGAAGATCGGCAAGCAGCGCCCGGACCTGATCCTTTTCGACGACATCGAGCCCGACGAGGCGAACTACAGCCAGTACCAAAAGGAGCAGCGCCTCAAGAGCGTGCTCCAGGCCGTGCTCCCGATGAACCTCAACGCCATCGTGATGTTCCTCGGCACCACCACCATGCAGGGCTCGATCATCCACGACATCGTCCGCCAGGCCACCGACCCCGAACCGCCCGACTGGCCGCGCGAAGAGAAGATCCGCGTCCACTACTATCCCGCGATCCTGGCCGGCCCGGACGGCGCGGAACGCTCCCTATGGCCGCAGCGCTGGTCGCTCGAGTTCCTCCAGTCGATCCGCCACACCGCCAGCTACAAGCTCAACTTCGAGAACCAGCCCGTCAGCCAGGGCGGCTGGTGGCAGCCCGGCGACATCCGCTACGACAAGCGCCCCAAGTACGACCGGGTGGTCATGGTCGTGGACGGCGCCGTGACCGCGAAACCCACCTCGGACGAGACCGGGATCGCGATCGTCGGCCTGTCACTGCGCGAACGCAAGCTGTTCGTGCGCGAGGCAATCGGCATCCGGCTGACCGGCGAACCCCGACGCCGCCGCATCATCGACCTGATCGTCGCCAACGACGTCGACTACGTCCTGGCCGAGGCGAACCAGGGCGGCGACATGTGGCACACCGAGCTGCACGACCTACCGGTAAAGCTGAGCACCTTCACCCAGAAGGAACCCAAGCCGCTACGCCTGCGACGGCTGCTCTCGGTCTACCAGCGCGCCGGGGGCGCGATCGCGCACGAGAAGGTGCTGCCACAGCTCGAGGCGCAACTGCGCGGCTACCCGAACGTGCTGCACGAGGACATCGCGGACGCGGAGGCCGCAGCTGTGGAACACCTCGTCGCCATGATCTTCAGCTCGGCGGCCAACCGCCGCGACCAGGCGCTCGTCCATCAGTTCTCCTACCGGTAGAAAGGGGCCCCCTCGTGTCGCTCGATGGCGGCTATGCGCCGAACGACTTCACCTTCACAGGCGAACTGCTCGAGGAGTGGCCGCGCGACGATCTCGAACTCGCCCTCGCCGAGATCACCGCCAACGTGGACGGCTACGACCACGCCCAGGAATACGACGAGATCAACCTGTGGGAACAGAACATGATCTCCCGCGAGGGCCGCACCCTGCGGCAGGCGGACATCGAGTTCGACCCCAACTTCTGCAGTCCCGTGATCGACGCGCTCAACGACCGGCTCATCATCACCAGCGTGACCGCGACCGCCGGCGCCGACACCGACACCGAGGCCTCCGACGCCGCGACAAAAGCCCTCGCGCAGGTCATGAAAGCCAACGAGATGGAATCGCGCTACCGCGACTGGAACCGCAAGACCCTACGCGACGGCGACGGCTACATCATCGTATGGCCCGACGAGACCCGGGCGCCCGGCGCGCAACCCGAGCTGACGCGCGACGTCGACCCGACCGACGGCACCGCCGCGGCCCCCGCGACCGGGGTGAACATCACCTACGGCGATCCGCGCACCTGCCGCATGTTCTACGACCCGCAGAACCCGCGCATCAAACTGTTCTTCGCGATGATGTGGGAGACCACCCTCGCGGGGGAGAAGAAGCCACGCATCCGCATCGACCTGTTCTACCCGGACCGTATCGAGAAGTGGGTCAGCGGCCCCGGCACCCGGCAGAAAACGGCGAAAGAGTTCAAGCCGTACCTCGACCCGGACGACGACGGGGACAACGACTACCCCGGCTCCGGCGACGACGAAGACGGCGATACGGCGCCGGCCGCGGTATGGCCGATGCCCAACCCCTACGGGCAGATCCCCGCCTGGCACCTGCGCACCGCGTACGAGTACGGCAAGCCCGTGCACGCGAACGCGTTCGCGTTGCAGGACGGCATCAGCAAGCTGATCGAAATGCTGATGGTGACGATCGATTTCCAGGGCTACCCGCAGCGCTACGCCATCCAGGAGGCCGACAGCCTGGGCACCCAGTCCATCCGTGAGGATCCGCTCGCGGAGCACTCGCCCGCGGACTGGGACCGCGACCCGGCCGTGACCATGTACTCCACCAGCAGCATCCCGCCGGGCGCGGTGAGCAACGAGACCGGGTCGGAGTACGAGGCCAACCCGGGCGCGATGCAGATCTACAAGGGTTTCAAGGAGGTCTCCCAGTTCTCCACGGCCGACCCGAACGCGTTCCTGGAGCCGTTCAAGCAGCTCATATTGAGTATCGCGACGACCACCGGCACGCCGCTGTGGAAGTTCTCCGGGATCGGCGCGCAGACGCCCTCCGGCGAGATGCTGAAGATCGCCGAATCGCCGCTGGTACAGCACGCGCTCGACTTGATGCCGCTGCTCGGCGCGCCACCGCAGGAGGCGTACGAGTTCGCGCTGAGCATCCTCGGCATCACCGCCACGGTGAAGATCTCGTGGGCGAACCCGGCCACTTCGGATCTGATGGAGATCTGGCAGCTGGTCAAGACGAAAATCGAGCTGGGTGTGCCGCGGGACGTCGCGTTCATGCAGGCCGGCATCTCCGAGGCACAGGCGCAGGAATGGGCCAAGACCTACAGCGACACGTTCGCGACCGCCGCCTACTACCAGGGCCGCGCCGACATGTACCTCGCCCAGGCCGAGCTGCTGCGGCAGCAGGCGGTCGCGGCGAAAATCGCCAACGGCGTCCCCCAGCGCGTCGCCCTGATCGAGGACGGCCGCAACGAGCACGACGTCGACGAGTGGCTGGCCGACACCGAGCAGGAACGCACCCTCGAACGCAAGGTCCAGATCTTCCAGCAGCTGACCCAGGGCATGCAGTCGCTGGGCATGGCCGTCAACCTCAACGTGGTCAGCCAGGAGGGCGCGAACCAGATCGTCATGTCGCTGTTCGGTGAGCTGATGCCCGAGATCCCCTCGGCCGAGCTCGAGGTCGAGGAGGAAGACGAACCGGACCCGGCCGCGTTCCCGCCCCCCGGCCAGCCCGACATGCCCGAGCAGGAGCCGCACGAGGGCGGCGCGCCGCCGGCCATCCCCGGCGTGCCCGGCCTGCCGTCCGGCACACCTGCGCCCGTGCACATCTACGACCCGAACAACTAGCCCATGGCCGGCGCGCAGGACACGATGACGCAGTGGGACCTGGCCGACCGCCAGGCCCTGCAACTCGAGCTGTCCTCGGCCGCCACGGTCACCAAACCCCTGCGGCACGCGGCCGCAGCCCTCACGGCGATGCTGCTCGCCCTCGGCGCCCGCTACGCCGACGACCAGGGCCAGATCCCCCCGCAGCGCCAAGCCGAGATCCGCGCCGCCCTGGACGCCGCGCTGGCCGGGCTCGCGGTGGACGTGGCGGCCGAGACCACCCGTGCAGTGGCGGCGGCGATCGCGCTTGCGGTGCGGCAGGAGACCCGGGCCCTGCGTGCCCTCGGCGTCGACGCGAAGAGGCTGCGGCTGCGGCCTGATGATCCGCTGCTCGCACAGGCCGGGGCATCCTCCACCCGCGTGCTCGCCGCTGCGATTAGCGACGCACGGCGGTTCGCCGCCTCGGTGCCGCTGGCCAGCGTGGCGCAACTTGAGGCGGTCGCAGCGAAAGCCGCTGGGATCGCGCCCCGCGTGGAAGCAAACGTGCGGTTCTTGACGAACCGCGCGATCAACGAGACCACTCGGCAGCTCGCGAAGGAGGCGACGCAGCTTGTGGCACCTCCGATGCCCCCCATGGGCCGCATCACGCTGCCATCGGCCAATACGCCGCTCGCATTGCCGCCCGGGGGTCCTCCACCGCTCGAACCGGCGCGGGCGCCTCTGATCCAATCGTCAATGCGTTTAGTTTGGATAGCAGAGCGCGACGCCTGTCTCACGTGCTTAGCGCTGGCAGGGCACGTCTCCGATCCGAACAGCGGGATCGGATTCGACGAGGATGCGAGCTTCTCTCCGCATGGCGCACCACCCGTTTGGCCGCCGGGGATGCCGCTGCTAGCGCCCCCGCGCCATCCCAACTGCCTGCCGGGAGACGCCCTCGTAACGTCCAGTGCCAGGATCACGGGTGCGAGCGCGCGGATATATCACGGTGAGCTCGTCGAGATCCGCACTCTCTCGCAGAAGGTCTTCACCGCCACCCCCAACCATCCTGTACTCACGGACCGCGGATGGGTTCCGATCGGCGCTCTTCAACGCGGCGGCTATATAGTCAGCACCCTGAGACGTGAGGGGACACTCCTCGGTGATGACCACTATGAGAACGTGCCAGCCCGCATCCAGGATGTAGCGGAAGCGCTCCTGGGCTCGGGCGAGGTGGCGTCCGCCGAAGTGCCAACGTCCGCCGAAGACTTCCACGGCGACGGGGGCGGCAGCAAGGTCGCAGTTGTAGGGTCCGATCGCCTTCTGCGGCACCGTGGGGACACCTCGCTCTGCCAGCATCATCGCGAGATGGCGTTCCAGATTGCTGGCCTGCCGCTGGGATCGCTCGTTGCCGAGCGCGCGGCGCAAGAGCTCCTCCTCGCTGGCCCGGGCGCCGCGGCGAGCACCATTCGCCGCTCGGGCCAATCGCTTCCGTTCCTCGGAGCTGGTGGACTGCATGCGGACCACCATTCCCTGGCTGCGGTTACGCGGTTGAACCCCGGCCTCGAGCAGGACTCGACGGATCGTCGCGCGGCTGACTCCGTGGGCTTCGGCGAGCGACTTCTCGCTAGTCCCGTCGGTGTAGCGCTGGATCAGATCGTTGAGGTCCGGCGGTATCCATTTGAGGGGCACGTCTACAACCTCGAGACGGATGAAGGATGGTACATCGGCAATGGCATTGTAACCCACAACTGCCGATGCCGGCTGCGCATCATCACCGCAGACAACACCCTCGTGCCTGAGACGCTGCGCCTGAACGCGCAACGCTCCGTGCTGCGTGGCTTGTCCGGCTACGACTCCAACCGGTCCCGCATGACCGCCGCGCGGCGGCTGCTGGCCCACGGCACCGGGCTGCCCGGTGCCGTCCACGAACGTGCCGCCCGCGACCTCGCGCGCGGCCGCTTCACCAAACCCCGGGGGCCGCTGGCCAAGCGCCGCTACCCCCAGTCCCGATAAGCGGAGGAAACCATGGCAGACGACCCGACCACACCCGGCCCGGCCGACCCCGAGCCGGCCGACCCGGACGAGCTCGAGGAGGTCGACGACCCGCAGGACGGCGACGACCCCGAGGGCGAGCCGTGGACGCCTCCGACCCGTGAGGAGTGGGCGGCGCAGCAGGCCGCACTCGAGGCGGAGCGCGCGAAGCTCAAGCGGGCCCGCGACCAGGCCAAGCGGCTGCGCGAAGGCAAGCCCTCCACCGATCCGGCCGCGCCCGCGC
>Ga0207699_10000376_pt1 | contig 23432 bp, 17 predicted proteins | sample LARL51metaG_FD_184344 | JGI IMG/M metagenome (GOLD analysis project Ga0207699, IMG submission 184344) | Corn, switchgrass and miscanthus rhizosphere microbial communities from Kellogg Biological Station, Michigan, USA - LAR L5-1 metaG... | ecosystem: Host-associated > Plants > Roots >...
CGCAGCGTTCACATCTTCTCTGCTGGATTTCTGAAAAATTCCGACCAGATCGCGTGTGTCGGCGGGATTGCGATTTTCGAAAGTTTCTCCGGTCGAGGCTTCAACCCACTCGCCGTCGATAAAATTCTTGAAAACACGAGTTTGGCTGGTACTGAGCGTGGCTGGCGTGGCTAGGGTATCGGTGGCCATGATGACGTCTCCTTACGCGGGAAGCAATGAATGCCCAAACCTTTTGAGGCTACAACCTGTGGGGATGAAGCGGCAAGGCGAGGAGTCTAGCGCACCTCGATCCTGGGCTTAGTAGGAGTGAAGCTGTAGGGCCACTTCACCGGGTGCGCAGGGTTGATCCATCCTTCGCCAGCGCCCAACCGGCTGCAGTCAGGTTCTCCTGAGTGGCTGGCACTAAGCAAAGATCTTCCTTCAAATACAATAGTCGGTTTCCCACCTGAAGTCCGTCCGACGTATCTACCACGATATCGAAATCCTGCCATTGGGGGAGTGAGGGCTCCTGCCATATGTCCGCACGTTCAGGGACACTGCCCGGCAACCGATGCACCGTCATAAGGATGGACCATTCGTTAAGCGGTTTCAGCTTGGTGACTTTCACAAGATCTATGCGACGGCTCTGGCGGCTGAGGACACGAATCGTAGCGAGTCTGCAAGGGTCGAGAGGTTCTGGGCGCGTTCCGCTGTTTCTTCCCGCATCTCCCTCCAAGCGGTGGGAAGAAGATCCGCTTGCTCGGTGCAGTGGCGCCAGCGGGTGAGGCAGGTGAAGTTGAGATCGGTGAGACGCAATACATCCTGCGGATCGGCAAAGGGAGTGAAGTTGACCGAGCCCAGCCTGCAACTCGTGCATATGTTTGTGCCGCCGCTCTGGTATTCGGGATGGCGAGCCGATACCCATGAAAAATGATCGTCGGTTCCAATGCTGCCCTCCAGCCAATATTCGATACGCCTGCCGTCCGGTTCAGTGGTCAGAGTCTCAATGCCCAGGCTTATGCCTTTTTCCCACAGCAGGTTGTCTCAAACGCGGATGAAGGCATACGTGCCGGCGACACGTCCACCAAGACGGTGATAGATGGCACGAATTGTGAGGTGATTCAAAAGAAACTCGAGATGCGCCCAGCCCGTGTTCTTCACGGAGATTTGCAGGTCGCACCAAGACGGGCGGCAGACTCCTTCCTTGGTATCGTCGAGCCAACGCTCTTCGATTCGACGAGCATCTGCGTAGGTGCTCTTACGCAATTCGAGCGCGCGCATGTCGGACTGAAGTCGTTCTCCGCGCCACCGCAGAAGGTATTGGTCTAGCCGGATTGCGATCGCCAGGAGCGCGATCTGTAGCAGTGAACCGCCTAGCACCAAACCGCCTAGCACCAAACCGAGCAGGCGAATAATCCATCGCCTCATGTTCCTATTAGACACCGACGACTGCTGGGTGGAAGGTTACGATCGTGAGCATCAAGGCATAGGGGCGTGTCTGACAATCTCTGCGGTGAGCAGTGATAGATTTTCTATGTGAGGTAAGGATGAAAGAATTCGCAGGAATCACCATTCCCCAGTCCCTCGACGAAATCATCACGCCGCGGAACACGGCACTCATTGTTTATGACATGCAAGTAGGCATCGTTAAACAGATCAAGAATGGGCATGAGATCACGCAGAAGGTGAGCCGACTAGTGAACGCTGCCAGATCATCCGGCGTGCGGATATTCTTCACGCGTCACCTGTCACTGCCGAAGGAACTGATGGGAGCGTTTCAAAGCCGCACGGCGATGGCGTGGCAGCGTGTCGACTCGATGGACAAGGTGCAGCCCATGTTTCTCCGCGACAGTCCTGGATTTCAGGTGATTCCGGAACTCGCGCCCCGGCCAAGCGAAGGCATCGTCGACAAGATCACAATGTCTGCCTTCGAGGGAACGTATCTGGAGATCGCTCTACGCGATTGCGGCATTCGCAGCTTCCTCATTGCCGGCATTGCGCTGGAGATTGGAATTGATCCCACATGTCGGCATGGATCGGACCTGGGATTCTGGCCGATCCTGGTCGAGGACGCCTGCGGCTTCGGCAATGAGGAAGCGGCGAACCACTCCGTGGCATCGCTGAAGCATATGGGAGATACGACAATCTCCGATGTGGAGACCGTGTGTGGACTGCTTTCCAAGGAAAGAAGATGAAGATCTCCTCTCGGCGTTCTCTGCGGAATTCCTCAGCGAGCTCTGCGGTAAGAATGTTCTCAGAAACCACAGAGATCGCAGAGAAATGCCGCAGAGGCCGCTGAGAGAGTCAGAGCATGCAGTTACTAGTGCCAGCGCTTCAGGTGCGGCCAAACACTGCCCGACCAGGATTCAAACTTCTTTCCTTTGCAGATAAAAACCGGAATCTGCTGTTCTAGCGCCCATTCGTTTCGAGCAGAAGTGCCCACGTATTCGACATCCGTCCAGTAGCGCTCGAGAACTTCCTTGCGGTCGTCGAGCACGATCATACAATTGCCAGAATAGTTGTGCGGACCCCAGAGCCAATACGTACGATCTCCGCTCATCGTGCCGGGAAGGCCTTCGCGGCGCCCGAAGAAATCGATAGCGCCTGCCTGGCCGTAGTCTTGCGCGAAGATCCCACAGTCGGCGCGCTCACTCGATGGTATGCGGTTCCAGGCGACGGCCGTTTCGTCGGCAATCTCTTTCCAGCCAAACTGGTCGGCATACCACTGAGGCAGGGCAACGCGGGCGTGAGAGTGCTCGTTGATGGGGAGTTTTACCGGTAGGGTCTTGGTGTAGGCAAGGAAGTGGTCAGGGGAAAGAACCGGAACGGTGATCGGGAGCAAGTAGATGCCGTTGACCAGAATGCTCCAGGTAATCGTGGATCTGAGCCATGCGAGGCGAGACGGGGACTCGCCCATCAACGAATCGATTGCGACCGCTCCGGCGGCAAACAGAATCGGGTAGACGGGAGCAAGATAATAGTTCTTTCCGTGCTGCAGGAAGATGACAAGATAGCTGACAATGTAGCTCCATCCAAGAACGCGATACGGTCTTAACGGACGCCAGAACAGAAGTGCCAGCAAGCCTGCAATCCAGATAGCCCCTGCGAGCAGACCCACCTCCAACATTTGCTGGAAGAAGAAGGCGAAGGGCCCCCAAACGACATCGCGCCCCTCGGCGCGGATCGCCCGGATCAGTTGAAGGAAGGGCCAATCATAGTGCCAGTTCCAGAGAAGATTGGGTAGAAAGATCAGGAATGCGACGATGCCCGCCAGCCAGAACCAGCGATTCCACAGTGTGCGGCGCTGCTCGGTTAGCAGCAGGCCAATGACAACTCCCAGCCCGAAGGTTGCGATCGTGTACTTCTCCTCCATCCCGAGACCGGCGACGATGCCGAAGCCGATCCAGTACCGCGGATCATCCTTCTGGATCGCGAGGATTACGAACTGTGCACATCCCAACCACAGATTGGGCTCAAGGGCATTGGTACCCAGCAATCCGCCGTTCGAAAGATATTGCGGCGCAAGCGCCACACAGATCGCGGTGAGCAGCAAGGAATAGAAACGTCCGCCAAGTTGACGGGCGGTTGCTGCGGCCTGAACGACCAGCAAAGACGATGCCAGCGCGGGCAGAAATCGAATCGCGCGAAGCGAGTCTCCGAGTACGGCGCGGCTGAGGTGGGTGAGGAACGGAATCAGCGGGGGCTGATCGACGTATCCCCATTGCAGGTGATCGCCGCACGACATGTAGTCGAACTCATCGCGGAAGTAGCCGTAGCGATTGTTGAAGTAGACGTGAAGTATGAACTTGGCAATGGCTATGGCCCAAACGATGGCCATGCCATTTGCCAGCAGGGATTGACGGCCGCGATCAGAATCGAGACTCGACACGCTAGGGGTGGCCATAAAAGGACTAGAAAGAATAGCCGAGCCCTAAGGGTCGTGTCATGGGGTAGACGGAGTGAGCGAGTGATCTCCAGGCCGAAACTCAATCGTGATGAAACGTGCCGGATCGCGCCCTGCATTGGTCAGCGCTGCCCGTTGATCTGCGGCAATCCATGCCACCTCGCCAGAAGAGTTGCGAATACGAATTCCAGTGCCACACTTTAAATCGACGTCCGAGATTGGAATGACGAGTCGCGCATTCGGTTTATCCGGAGCGGAAAACGAGTCGCCAGGCTGGAGCAGCACATCGCTCACCAGTGCTCCTCCGACGAACATCGAAGGCGGCGAGCCGATTGTGCCGCCTTGAGTCAAGTTCCAACCCACGTTGGGGTCCAGAAACTCGAGCGTGATGTTTCGGTAGGCGGGCGGCCGGTCATTGCGAAAACCGCCGGCGATACCTTTCTCGAGCAGTTCTGGTGTGGCGCAGAAAGTGCCCAGGCAGCGAAAGCTGGCCTCTCCTTTTCGTACCTGAAAGTGCTGGATCGGGGACTTTCCCTCGTCCCAGATGATGATCTCGCCATCCTGTAATGTCACGGTCAAGAAACTATGGCGGAGACGCACCAAAGCGGATTCATCGGAATGGAGGGTCAGCAAATACACTCGCACTTGCTCGTTTTCGAACTGGAGCCGATAGTGCGGCTCGGAGGAGATATCGGCGGCCTCTTGCGACACCACCAGGCAAGTGTGAAACAGCAACCCGACCAGGATCGCCCACTTCATGTGTTGATTGTAGGCCGAAGAGTGGCCTGCTTTTGGTAAAGATAGGTAGAGATTCGTATGAGTCTGATTCTGCGCGTTTTCAAAGGGACTCATTGCCCGGTGCAGGCAACGGTCACTTCGGTAACCTCCGCTAGAGACTCTCGTGTGTTTCCTCAGTTTTTCCTGTGCTACCGTCATTCTTTAAGGACAGATTCACCAGGAAATCTCGATTTAGAGTGGCCTCCAACAACCGCAAACCGGGGATCCACATCGCGTGGACCACGATTACCTACCGAAGTGTGGCGTTGGTGATCCTCGCCTTCCTGGCAATCACTTTTGTCGCGATGCGCGTAGCCTTCCCGCAGTTTACCCAGAACACGCTGCAGAAGGCGGGTGACGCGACCAACAAAATATTGGAGAAAGTTGCAGGCATGGCTCCGCCGGCTGGCACCGGCGCGGTCACGGCACAGCAGGCTCACTTTACCGCACTGGATGGCACTGTCCGGGTGAAGAAGGGAAACAGCAATACTTGGGAGGCTGCGGGTTACAACGTTCCGCTCGAGAAGGGCGATGTCGTCCAGACCGGCTCCGAAGGTATGGCGAAGGTCGTCTTCAACGATGGCACCAGTTACACGGTGAAGCAGGATTCCCTGATCGTGATCCAGGAGAATTCAGCCAACGATCAGCAGCAGACCAACGTGGCGGTGGCGGTAAGCACAGGAACGGTCGATCTATCAACCGCGACCTATAGCCAAGGTTCGAAGTCACAGGTGATTGTGGCTGGCGCTACCGCGTCGCTGGCTCCAGACTCGGCTGCGCAGGTTCATAACGATCCCAAGGCAGACCAGCACGAAATCATCATGAAGAAAGGTGCGGGCGAGGTCACGCGCAATGGCGAGACCGTGCAGTTGGCGAACTGGGAGAAGGTAAGTTTCCAGGGACAGCAGTCGCACATGGAGAAGGCGCGAGAGATCGGGCCACCGACACCAATTGCGCCCGCCAATATGGCGCCGCTGTTCTCCAATGGCGCTCCGACCAAGGATGTTGAATTTTCTTGGACAGCGATGGCGAATGCAGTTGGTTACCGCCTCCGTATCTCCCGCAATCCCTACTTTTCTTCTACACTCGTTGACAAAAAGGTGAACACGGCTGCAGTGACCGTCACCAATCTCGGCGAGGGCGTTTACTACTGGATGGTGCAGTCGTACGACACCGCCGGAAAAGAGTCGGTCGAGAGCGAGAAAAACCGTTTCAACATCATCTCGACGGGAAAGGCAACCGAAGCGATCGATCTGGAGTTGGATCCGTTCATCCAGCATGGGCACGTTATTGAAATCACAGGCAAGACGCAAACCGGGGCCCGCGTCATGGTGAACGGCAGTGAAGTTCCGCTGGTTACCACGGATGGCGGTTTTCACTACTTCACTCCGCCTCTGCCCTCAGGCGAGGCAGTCATCACGGTTACGGCGCAAACGGCTGCCGGCGGAGTGAATACGCAGCAGAAAAAGATTGTGATCCAGTAGAAGCATGGTTTCAGAGTTTCAATGTTTCAAAGTGAGTACATGGGTTGTTCCCGGACTGCTCGAACATTCGGGCCGAGAGCCTTAACTTTGAAACTTTGGAACTTGCGTTTAAAGCAGGGTTACCGGTTATCACGTAGAATAGAGATGACCATTATCCCTAAAAATTTATAGTTCGACCCGGGAGCGATTCCGGCCCGGACAGCATTGTGAGAAAGACGGACTAAGTCGTCATGTCAAACAACGGATTCCATTCAGGCCCCACGCGCAGCCACAACTTACGGTCGCTGTTCAGTATTTTCTCCAGCGATCTGGCGATCGATCTCGGCACCGCCAACACGCTGGTATATGCGCGCGGCAAGGGCATCGTGGTCAATGAGCCATCGATTGTCGCCATCAACAAGAACACTGGCGAAGTCGAAGCCGTCGGCAAAGAAGCGAAAGAAATGCTGGGCCGCACGCCCGGCAACATCGTCGCTATCAAGCCGATGAAAGACGGTGTGATCGCCGACTTCAAAGTCACCGAAAAGATGTTGAACTACTTCATCCAGAAGGCGCACAACCGCAAGATGCTGGTGCATCCGCGGATCGTGATCGGCGTGCCTTCGGAGATCACGCAAGTGGAAAAGCGCGCTGTCATGGACTCAGCGTACCGCGCGAAGGCGAGTGAAGTGCACCTCGTCGAGCAGGCCATGGTGGCGGCGATCGGAGCCGGCCTTCCCATCACCGAACCCAGTGGCAACATGGTCGTTGATATCGGCGGCGGCACCACGGACATCGCGGTCATCTCTTTGAGCGGTATCGTCTATTCGCGTTCGGTCCGCATGGCAGGCAACCAGATGGACGAAGCCGTCATGAACTACTTGAAGAGGAAATACAACCTGCTGATCGGCGAGCGCACCGCGGAACAAATTAAGATGGAGATTGGCTCGGCGCACCAGCTCGACAAGCCGATGACAATGGAGATCAAGGGCCGCAACCTGATTGAGGGCGTGCCCAAGACAATCACCGTTGATGACGGAGAAATTCGCGAAGCTTTGAGCGAGTGTGTTTCGACCATCATGAACGCGATTCGCGTCGCACTGGAACGTACGCCGCCGGAACTCTCGGCCGACATCAGCGACCGCGGCATCGTTTTGACGGGTGGTGGCGCTCTGTTGAAGAATCTGGATAAGCGCATCCGCGAAGAAACGGGATTGCCGGTCTCGATCGCCGACGATCCGCTATGCAGCGTGGTGCTCGGCACCGGCAAAATGCTGAGCGACTTCAAGCTGCTCAGAAAGATTTCGATCGAGTAGCAAAACCAGTGGTCAGTGGCCAGTGATCAGAGGCCAGTAAAATCCTACTGACCACTGACAACTGATCACTGACCACTGATGTTATGGAATCCTTCCTCGGCCGCTACCGCAACCTGACCATCCTGGTATTCGTGTTGTTTCTCCAGGTGCTCGGGCTTGCCGTGCAGGTCAAAACCGGAGCTGGAGAAAAAGCGGAGACACGTCTGATCCGCATGTGGGCCGCCACCGCGATCACTCCTTTCGAGCGGGCCGTCGTGTGGGTGCAGACCTCGACCGGCAATCTCTGGCACAACTACTTCTATCTGCGCGGGGTGCGCGCGGAAAACCGCCAACTCAAAGAGCAGATCGAGCAGATGCGGCTGGAGCAGGTTCGCCTGACCGAAGACGCCGCACAGGCGCGCCGCTTGCAGACCCTGCTCTCCTTCAAGGAACAATTCGTATCCAAGACCGTGGCGGCCCAAGTCATCGGCACCGCAGGCAGCGATCTTTCGCGAATGGTGTACATCGATAAAGGCGAAAATTCCGGAATCGGTCCCGACATGGCCGTGATCACCTCAGACGGGATCGTCGGCAAAGTTCTGCTGGTCGGGCCCAACGAGTCGCGCGTCTTGTTGATCAGCGATCAGACTAGCGGCGTGGGTGCGATCCTTGAGAAGTCGCGCTTGCAAGGAGTGCTGCGCGGAACCGCCAACGGCGAAGTGATGCTCGAGCGCGTCATGAGCGACGAGCAGGTTCAGGCCGGCGAGACGGTGCTGACCAGCGGTGGGGACCAGATCTTTCCCAAAGGATTGCCCGTCGGAACGGTCACGAGAGTTGGCAACGGCAAGGACCTGTTCCTGACTATCAGGATCAAGCCGGCGGCCAATCTCGCCAAACTCGAAGAGGTTCTGGTGCTGACCGAGAAACAGGAGCGGCAGGCCGTGGCAGAAGGTCCGGGGCGGGTTCGCGCCGCGGATATCCTGGCACAGAGGTTGCCGTCGGTGCCCGATAAACCGGCGGAAACTCCTGCAGGAACACCCGGCTCGTCTTCCGGTCCTGCGAATGCCACGCCCAAGCCAAACTTGCCCGTTGCCGGGATTACTGCGGGAGCCGTGAAGAGTGCGTCTGGCAATTCGGCTGCGAAGCCTGCCGGTATTACCGCACCACCGCCGAAGACTACATCCCAGGCCTCCGGTGTCCAGAAACCGAAGCCGATAAATCCTGTTTCCAGCGAGCAGAAGCCGGAGTCGGCTCAGAAACCATTAAACGTGGAACAAAAGCCGACTCCCGACGCGCCTACGGCTGACACTCCGCAGCCCCCACAGGACAACAGCCTTCAATAGCGTGCCCATTACTTACACATCCGGGGAGCAGATTGAGGTCTACCGGTTCAGTATTCCGGTTACCATCGGCGTTCCATTGATGGCGCTTGTAGTCCAGGCGTATGTCCACAAGTACTTTCCCGGCTTCGCCGCCTATGTCGATCTGCCGCTGCTGGTCACGATCTTCTTTGCCATGGCCCGGCGCAGCCCGATCGCAGGATTGTTCACCGGGGCAATCATCGGTCTGTTTCAGGATTTGCTCGGTCACAACCCCATTGGTATCTATGGGATCGCGAAAACGGTCGTCGGCTATGGAGCTTCTTCACTAGGCGTGAAACTCGATCTGGAGAATGCCGGAGCCCGCCTGCTGGTAACCCTTGGCTTTTACCTGGTGCATTCGTTGGTCTATTTCACGGTCGCCCGAGGGCTGGTCAATTCGACCCAGCACTGGAGCCTGCCGCAGGGGATATTGGCCGGCATCGTCAACGGTGTGATTGGAGTTCTGCTGTATTTCATGCTCGACAGGTTCAAACAACGAACTTAGGCAGTGGTCAGTTGTCAATCGCTGGTGAGCATTAAAACCGTGCCGATCCGTGACTTCCGTTACCCCTCCCATTCCCAGACCATCGGAGCTAGGCAGTAGAATATGAGTTATCCGATTTCATTCCAGCGAGGAATAGTGACACGTTGCGGCCTGAAGGCTTTCATCGGCTCTACTGGCAACTGGCAACTGGCCACTGACCACTGATGTTTGGTCGCGACGAAAAAGTTCCTGCGATGCGCCTCACGGCGTCGCAGTACATCATTCTCGGAATCTTCCTGATCCTCGCTTACGGATTGTGGCGGCTGCAGGTGATGCAGAGCGACTACTACTCGCTCGCCGCCGAGAAGAATCGCATCCGCAATGTCCCCGTGCTCGCGCCGCGCGGGAAGATTCTCGACCGGGAGGGGCGCGTCATCGTCGACAACTATCCGTCATTTTCGGCGCTGCTGTTGCGCGATTCTTCGCGCGATTTGAATGCTGATGCCGACCTGATTGCGATGGGATTGCACCTCAATCCTGACGAGGTTCGCGCGCGCATTAAACGGTTTGCGTTGATGCCGCAATACCAGCCGATCTTCCTCAAAGAAGACATCACTCCCGACGAGTTGCAATTCATCGAAGCGCATCGCAACGAGCTTCCGGAACTCGATACCATCATGGCGCACCGTCGCCTGTATCCGCGCAATGGATTCATGGCGCACATCATCGGATACGTGGGCGAAGTCAGCGATGACATGCTGAACCAGCCCGCGTTTGAGCTGTATAACCCGGGCGATGTCGTCGGCATCTCCGGAGTCGAACGCCAGTACAACACGCTGCTGATGGGCAAGAATGGGTCGCGTCAGGCGCTGGTCGACAGCAAGGGGCGTGAAGTCGGCCGCTTGGGAGAAACCGAAGCAATTCCCGGAAAACAATTGAAGTTGACGATCGATCTTGATCTGCAGATTGCCGCCGAGGAGCAATTGCAGGGCAAGAACGGCGCAGTCGTGGCCATGGATCCGCATACCGGCGAGATTCTCGCGATGGCCAGCGGGCCGACGTTTGATCCCAATGATTTTGCGGTGCGCGTCTCTCGTGATGAATGGACCAAGCTGGTGAATGATCCCGACAAGCCGCTGCTGAACAAGGCAATTCAGGCTCAACTCGCACCGGGATCGACATTCAAAATCATCATGTCGGTGGCTGGCTGGCAGGATCACATCGCGCAGGATCTGCACGTGAACTGCGCCGGAGGCGCGGAATTTTACGGCCGCCGTTTCGGTTGCTGGGTGAAGGGTGGGCACGGCGCCGTCGATCTGGAAAAGGCAATTTATCAGTCGTGCGACGTCTTCTTCTACACGCTTGCCAACAAAATGGGCATCGATCGCATTGCGAAGTACGCCAGCGATTTCGGGCTGGGACAGAAAACCGGGATCGATCTGCCCAACGAAGTCAGCGGCGTGATGCCCTCGGAAGAGTGGAAGATCCGGAACTTCAAGCAAAAATGGTTCGCGGGCGAGACGATTTCGGTGGGCATCGGGCAAGGCGCGATCGCGATTACGCCCGTTCAATTACTGCGCGCCATCAGCACGATTTCGATGGGCGGGCGGATGGTTGTGCCCCACGTGATCAATCCTGTGGATATGCCTCCAGGCTACGTTGAGGCGGCGCGCTATACCGAGGTCAAGCAGGTTCCCATCGATCCCAACGGCTGGAATTTCATCACCGATGCGATGTCGCGCGTGTTGTTGCCCGAAGGCACTGCGCCTTCGGCCCACGTTCCCGGCATTGATATCGCGGGCAAGACGGGCTCGGCACAGGTCGTCTCCCTGGCCCTGCGCGCGAAAGCCAAGAACCAGGATGATTTTGCGCAGAATGGCTGGTTTGTCGGATTCACGCCGCGGCGGAATCCAGACATCGTAGTCTGCGTCTTGTTCCAGGGCGGCGAGCACGGCAGGCTGGCGGCCCGGCTGGCGACGCAAGTGATCAAGGCCTACGTCGACAAGCAGCATCGGACCCCGCAGAAGATGGTTCAGCAGCCGAAGAACGGCACGGTGGATATAGGCGGTCTGTGGACCGCGCCTGGTTCGGATGGCGATACCGACGACCTGAAAGCGGCGAGGTTCGCAGTCGATCTGCCGAAGAAAAAAATGGTGCTGGCAACAGCCGCACCGGGAATGAATTAAGAACTCGCAAGTGATGACAAGAGCTTTAACTGAGAACTGAGAGCCGAAAACTGACAACTGATTTCTAATGTCCCGTTACGTTTCATACCGCGATTTTGACTGGCTGCTCATGGGCTTTGTGCTCCTGATCTGCGGGCTGGGGGTCATGGAGATCCACAGCGCCACTATGCACACCAAGTTTGCCGGGGCGCATATTAAGCAGATTTACTGGGTCGTCGCCGGCGTCGGCGTGATGTTCCTCATGAGCCTGATCAACTACCAGGCGCTGCTCGACCAGATTCACTGGTTCTACATTGCATCGGTTGCCTCTCTTGTGGCAGTCCTTCTGTTTGGGACCAAAGCCTTGGGCGCCAAGCGCTGGATCAAAATGCCGGGCGGAAACCACTTCCAGCCTTCCGAGTGGGTCAAGTTGATCCTCATCCTCGCCATGGCGAAGTTCTTTGCTGATATGCGCCAGCGGGAACTTTCCTGGAGCGACTTCTTCAAGGCGGGTGCCATCATCGGCGTTCCCATGCTTCTGGTCTTGAAGCAGCCGGATTTGGGTACGGCCCTAACCTATATCCCTATCGCTGCTATGGGTATGTTCCTTGGAGGGTTGCAGTGGAGGCAGGGACTGGCAATCTTTCTGGTGGCGGCAGTCGGGATCGGCGTGGTCTTATATGTTCCCGCCATCAGCCATCACGTCTTGAAGGGCTACCAGAAGCAGCGGTTGACCAGCTATCAGGATCCGGATTCCGATCCCCAGGGTGCCGGGTATCAAGTTAAGCAATCCATGATTGCGGTCGGGTCGGGAGGCATTTGGGGCGGTAAAGGCTCGCAAACACATGGTGCTTTTCTGCCTATCCCTCAGACAGACTTCATTTTTGCGGCTTTTTCCGAGGAACACGGGTTCGTAGGCGCTCTCGGGGTTCTGCTGTTATACTTCATTGTGCTGATGCGTTTGACCCAGAACGCGCAAACAGCGCCCGACCGCGCTGGCACGTTCGTGGTGATGGGTGTGGTAGCTGTGCTTAGCTTCCATGTCCTGGTCAATGTCGGCATGGTGGTTGGCTTTATGCCGGTCACTGGAATACCTCTGCCGCTGATGAGTTATGGCGGTTCTTCCGTGTTGTTTATGTTCCTGGCGCTGGGGATGGTGATGAACGTCCGTATGCGTCGCTTCGTGAATTAAATCGCAGGACTGGGTGAGCCAGTTCGGGCAAATCGCTGGGAACAGACGAGTTTTAGACAGGGAAGACGGCAGGAAGCAGTTTGCTGTGCCGGTTCGGAATTTCCGACGGTGCGGCCCAAAAATATCGATCGCCCTCGCGTAAAGAGGGCAAATCACCGGCTCTTGGAGCAAGAATGCCGGGCAGGATTGAGCAGTCAGCCGGGGAGGAACGGCCCCCCGACCCCAACGGGTCTGAGAGTGCGGTCACAACTCCGGCGGAATATAAGCGATAGTGCAAACGATCTCTCAGCATTTGCAGCGGACTCAGCCAGGAGAAAGTCTCTCCCGCCTAAGCCGTCCCCTATCCGGGGCAGCCTCGCCATTCTCAATCTTCCCGCGCACTTTCTGACTCCACCCGGTGAAACCGTCCGGACTCCTTGAAGAATCCGGCGGAACCGGAGTGTTGCATGAATAAAGAACTATTTGTCTCGTCCACGCCCCACGAAACCAAGGTTGGGCTGGTCGAGGATGACCTTCTCGCCGAAATTTACATGGAGCGAGAAAACGAGTACACCTTAGCGGGATCCATCTACAAAGGAAAAGTTACACGCGTGCTGCCAGGCATGCAGTCGGCGTTTGTCGACATCGGCCTGGAGCGCGATGCCTTCCTTTATGTTTCGGATTTCATGGATTTGGAAGAGCACGATGACGATCTGACCGACGTAGTTCCGGCAAATCGAGCAGTGCAGGATATGCGCCCCCAGGCGGCGAGGCCCGAAGGCGCGGCGTCGGATGAATCTTCTGAGACAGCGGCCTTTGAGAGCGCGGAAGCAAAAGAGGCATCCAGCGGAAGTGAAGCCGAGGGCGAACCACAGGCTGCCGTCGCTGACGGGGAAGCCACCGATTCGGGGAACGGCAGTGAATCAGGGCGCGACCGCGGACGATGGCGCGGACGTCGTCGCCGTGGAGGCCGCCGGGATCGTGGATCTGACCGCGGTGGAGATCGTGGCGCAGACAGAGGAGATCGAGGCGACCGCAGCGACCGTGGTTCGGAGCAGCGATATTCGCGCCCAGCTGAAAGTTCGACTGCCCGGCCCTCAGGACCGCCCGCCGGATACACACCGATCCTGTTGCCCGGCGAATCGATTTCGAAATATTCTCGCTATTCGCAGGCCCCGGCTCAAGTTGCGGTCTCGAGCGAACCCGCCGACAGCGCTGCTGAGCCCTCTGCGAAAGTCTCCGCGCCGCTCGCCGCTACATTTCCTGAAGATGAACCAATTTTTGCTGCGGGCGAGGCTAGTGCCGAGCCCTTGCACGAGCAGCACGATGATTCGCATGCGGTAACCGAGGAAGCTGTTGACTCGGCCTCCACTTCAGCGAATTGGAACCACGAGTTCCGCCGTGCCGAGGAAGTCGCCGCCCCGGTTGCAGAGTGGCGGTCCCCTGAACCGGTCGCGGTTGAATCCGAGCCAGTTGTGGCAACCCACGAAACCGAAGAGAAGCGGGAAGAAGTTAGCTTCGAAGAGGAGACCGAGATCGCACCTGAGGTCGTCTCCTCAGAAGAGCATCGTCACGAATCTCACGAAGAACCTGCTCCGATGTTCGCGGCTCCCGGAACGGTGGAAGAAGAAACCATCGATGAGGAAGAAGCGGACACGATTCACTACGAGTCTTCTTCCGACGAGGGTTATGACGAGTTCGAAGAAGAGACGCAGGCGGCCGACCACCTGAACGGCGACGCGCGCGAAGCTGTGAGCGAGATTCACTTGGATTCGCTGGCCGCGGAAGGCGTAGCTCCGGCCCCCGAAGCAACGCAGGCAGAAACCGAAGAAGACAGCGAAGAACTGGAATTGGAAGAAGCGCAGGCTGAGGCTGAGGCGCTTCTCGATGCCGAAGCACGCGGAAACGGCACCGTCGACGCGCGGGCCGAAGTTCGTGCTCCCGCGGCTACGGCGGGGTACACGCAGAGGACGTCTCGTCCGCGCTTTGAACGCCCGGGATATGAGCGCCGCGGCGGCGACCGTGGCCGGCGCGGAAGTGGTGGACGTCGCTTCCGCCGTCGTGAGTCGGCTCCAGTTCCACTGATCAGCGACCTCCTTAAGGAAGGACAGGAGATCATGGTTCAGATCGCAAAAGAACCCATCGGCAAGAAGGGCGCTCGCATCACCAGTCACATCGCGCTGCCCGGACGCTTCCTCGTTTACATGCCCACCGTGAATCACACCGGCGTGTCACGAAAGATTTCCTCCGAAGAAGAACGGCAGCGGCTGAAGAGAATCATCCTGAGTGAGCGAGAGAACGGCCACGGAGGCTTCATCGTCCGCACCGCCGCACAGAGCGCTTCGGAAGACGAACTGCGCGCCGACATCCGCTTCCTGAAAGGCTTGTGGCAGGACATCAAGAACCGCGCTGAGGCCTCGAAACCACCGGCGCTGATCTATCACGACCTCAACGTTGTTGAACGCGTGCTGCGCGATCAGGTCACGGCAGACTTCAACGTGATTTGGGTCGACAGCGAGCAGGAGTACGAGCGCATTCTCCGCTTCTTCAATCGCTTCCAGCCTGCAATGGTGAAGCGGGTGAAGCTCTATACCAAAGAGATACCTCTGTTCGAGCAATTCGGCCTGCAGGAAGAAATGAACAAGGCGCTCAAGTCAAAAGTGTGGCTGAAGAGCGGCGGATACATCGTCATCAACCAGACCGAGGCGCTGGTCGCGATCGACATCAACACCGGCAAGTACGTCGGCAAGACGCAACGGCTGGAAGACACGATCGTCAAGACCAACGTCGACGCGATCAAAGAGATCGTCCGCCAGATCCGGCTGCGCGATCTGGGCGGCATCATCATCATCGACTTCATCGATATGGATGAGCGCCGCAACCGCCAGCGCGTGATGCAGGCACTGGAAGAGGAGCTGCGTAACGATCGCGCTCCTTCAAAGACGCTGCAGTTCAACGATTTCGGCCTGGTTGCAATCACCCGCAAGCGCGTGAAGCAATCGCTCGAACGCACGATCGGCGCGCCGTGTCCGTATTGCCAGTCAACGGGATACGTGAAGTCGGTGAACACGATATGCAACGAGATCTACGTCGAGATGCGCAAGATTGCGAAGCACCTGGAGCATGAAGACGTCATGCTGCGCGTGCATCCGGATGTCGCCAAAGAACTCAAAGCCAACAATGCTCGCCTGCTGAACGAAATGGAAGAGATGACCAAGCGGACGATCATCGTGAAGAGCGATCCGGCGGTGCATCAGGAGCAGTTCGATATCAACTGAGCTGCGAGCTTTGAGCTTCGAGCTACGAGATAAAGACGGGCGAAATCGCCCGTCTTTTTCCTTTCCTGAAGAAATATAGCTAAATGCAGATGGTTTCGCCCACTACGCCGACACAACACCTACGCGTACCAGAAAGTTCGGTAAAACACTGCCAAAAAGAACCATGCAGCTATCACCTGCAGTCGGGGAACGCCCTTCAAAGCGAGCGCAAGCGGTAGAGCTGGATATGCATAGAACGCGGGCAGAAGCGTCTCGACTTCGATCCAACTTGGACTCAGAAAGCCGGTAAATTCGCCGCGAGCCTCGATCGCAGCCCAGCGTGCTGTTTGGATCAACCAAAGAGCGAACACAATGAACATGGCTGTCAGACCCACACCATCCCGCCAATTCGGCAGTTCAAGCCGGACTGCTCTTCTCCGTTGAATGTAAGCGAGGATCATCAGTGTGGGGGTGACGGCGCAGGTCGTGGCTCCGAGTATCAGGCGCGTAGTGAACTCCTGGTGAAAATCATTAGTCGTTTCATATGGAGAACGAATCAGGCGACCGTCCTTGCAGACCTCGATGTCGGAAATAGGGCGGCAGGCCCACACCCTCGGCCGCATTCCTGATCTGCAGCGATGCCGTCACAATATTTCTTCCAATCCTCTTACAAAGCGCTGACAAAGGCATGACAAGCCTTCGATCGATCCCTTGTAGTTTTACAACCACATGGGGGCGTGAACATCCAGGATAGTCAAGTCGCACTAGAGCAGTGACAGAGTCGTCGAGACCTCGTTTCTTCGAAAGTGAAGACTTGTCGCATTCCTGGTCTTTTTCCTCCGAGTAACAACTTCCCTAATACTGCAAGACCCTGGGCCCTCTCGTTTTTCAGCAGTAAAACATGTTCGCTTGAAAGATCAAACTTACGATAGGAGATAGTCTTGTGAAAATACTTGTGCGTGCAATTGTCGCGCTATCGCTTTGCTCAATTGGTTTTGCCCAACTTCCAGAGGCAGGGGGCCTCCGGGGCACTGCGGAGCAGACTACCGCGTTGAGTAAGAAAAACAGCATTGATGCAGCGCCACGCAGTCCACAGGCCGACCCGGGATGTTCGTTTCTCTTCACCTCCGGCGCCAACAATACTTTTCTTAGTTATTGCCTCACCACCAACGGCAACGTTACGCAACTGATCACGCCTGCAGGTCACTTCCAGATTGTGAACCCTGTCGAAGGATATGGTTTCTGTGATGGTTTTACCGGCACGGAGTACTTTGACTATGCCTTTGAGGACAGTTTGAACTGGGGGCCGACTACATCTTCGAGTCCGTCGGCCACCTCAAAGAAGTTTGTCCGCACAACCAGCGATGGACTGTGGACTCTCACCCAGACCATCACTCAACAGGCCGCCACTTCTTCAGTGAAGGTGGTTATGACTCTCAAGAACAATACGTCCGACAACCGCCCCGTGCTGTTGGTGCGCTATGCAGATGTGGATGTCGACGGCGTACTCGCGAACAACTTCGACGGCACGCTGAATAGTGCCATGGCTTGGAATAATTTCTTCTCGGGGGCCCATCCATTTGGCCTCGTGCTGCAGAACGTGGGGACACCTCCATTTCCAGACTTCAACGGATTTGCCCAGACCATTCCGGGCGTCGTCCACCCCTGTAACCCATTTGCGAATGTGTCCCGGACTGTCGAAGTTGGAGTCGATGGTTCACTCGTCATGAACTACCAGGGCACGATTCCCAAAAAGGCGTCCAAATCGTTCACGATCAGTTACAAGGGACTCTAAAGCAGTATCCCTGCATTTGTGGCTCCTGTCGACGTCATCCAGAAGGTGGGCTATGAGCCGCGACGGCGAGTGGCCCACGTGGTTTTGCGCGGTTACCACGACTCAGTTTCCAGAGTCATCCTAAACTTAAGAATTGGCATTCCGACTCCGAGCGAAGTCGAAGGGGAGGAATCCCTACCCACCACCGCGTTGTGGGGGTAGGTATGCTCGACTCCGAACGAGTTTTCCGTGCGACCTCATTCTCCGCCCAGCGTGACTCGGCGCTTTTCGCCACGCCGCCCAGCAGCCTCTTTAGTCATCTTCGCCGCGTCGAGCAAGAACACCACAATGTCGCACGGGACAAATGGGAGGGAACTACGGTACTTCCCCGATTGACCCCTTAGCGGTCACCTCCTAGCGTACTTGCCTGAACGCTGTCCTCCGAAGCTCCTGGTTTATCGAGAAATCTGGGCCCGCATATCCATATCGAGGTGAGGTGCGACAGCGTGTGTCTGGGAGGAAAAAATGCAACGACTCCAATCACACGCGTCTTGCCTCAACTGCATCGCTGCCGTCATCGCAATTCTTTCGATGTTGTTCCTGCCGCCGTCGCTCGCCGCAGAGGATGACACTATCGGACGCAACGCCGTTCTCTACAGCATCGCTGCGGACACCTGGAAGTTCTACGCCGCCGACATCGATCCCAATACCAACCTCCCCATGGACAACCTCACCTGGGCAGGCGGAGGTCCGCTGAGCGGCAAAGGTCAGTACACGTCTGCGTCCAACATCGGTGTGTATCTTTGGGCGGTCGTCGCTGCCAAAGACCTGAACCTGATCACGCGCTCTACCGCCGATTCCCTCATCAGTGCGACACTGAGCGAGGTTGCTACGCTCGATCGCTACCAGGGCATGCTCTATCAGTGGTACGACACAAGTAATGGGCACAAAATCCGCAACCCCGGCGACATTGACTGCGCGAACGATCCGCTGCCGCACACCGACAACTGTGACTTTCTTTCTGCGGTCGACAATGGCTGGTATGCGTCCGGGCTCATCGTCGTGCGGCAAGCCTTACCGGAGTTGCGACCACAAGTCGATGCTCTTCTGAAGCCGATGAACTTCGGCCTCTTTTACGACGGCGGATATCAGACGCCCGGGTGCAACGTCAATGCACCGACTGACCCCGACCCGAATCAACCAACCGGACAGATGTTTGGTGGCTATTTTGCGAACCAGGGACCCGCTGGATATCACAATGGCGCTTTGTACAGCGACCCGCGAATCGCCATTTACATCGGGATGGGCCGTCACCAGATGCCCGGCGATGTGTGGTGGCGTTCATGGCGTGTATTACCTCCGAAACAGTGCGCCACAGATCCTGATTTCTCCTGGATCGGTCAGTGGCCAGCGCAAGGCTATTGGCACACTTACAAGGACCCTCAGTCTGGCAAGCCGTTCAACGTATGGGAAGGCCACTACCAATATGAAGGTACGTCCCCAAACTTCGTTCCCACCTGGGCTGGCGGGATGTTTGAAGGTTTGATGGCGAACATGGTGATGCCGGAAACAATCTTTGGTCAGCGCAGTTTCGGCCTCAACGATCTTCGTTGGGCGCAAGTGCAGGTCGAATACACTACTCAAGCCCTGCATTATCCCGTCTGGGGCATGTCTCCTTCGAGTACGGCAGACGATACCGGCAACTATGGCGGCTTCGGTGTCGAGGGCTTGCTTTTTCCGTACTTCGGAGGCGGAGCGGACGCGAGCCACCCGAACTTAGGATTGTCGCAATGTTGGGCCTGCGCCGGTGAGGATACCGTAACCCCGCATGCCTCGTTCCTTGCGCTCTCGGTTCTGCCGCAGCAAGCCTATACGAACATCGTCAACTTGCGAACTCTATTCCCCGACGTCTACAGCTCCGACGGAGGGTTTTATGACGCCGTCAGCCCAATCAGTGGCTCCGTAGGTCATCGCCGGCTGGTGCTCGATCAATCGATGGTCATGGCCGCGCTCGACAACGCGATCAATCACGGGGCGATGCAGCGCCATTTTGCCAGCGACCCGATTGCTCGGATTGGATTGCTGTATCTCGCCTACGAAAAGATGTCGATTCATTAGCGAACCTCAGCAGAGTATTTGTCATTCCGACCCTGAGCGGGGTCGAAGAGGCGGAATCCCATGCAGTGTAGGGATGCTTCGACTCCGAACGAGTTCGCTATCGCGACCTCGTTCTACGCTCGCATGACATTTTGTTGATGATTCGCGTTAGCTAACGTTGGCGAGCGTCTTCACGGCGATATCGGACTGGTTGCGCAGCTTCTTCACTGAGTCATGGATGGAACGCGCGGCTGCGCCCGAGCCGTTCTGCTCGGCATTCTTGGCGACGCTGCCTGCGTCTTCAGTAGTGCTGTTGGCCATATCGAGCAGGACTACTACGGCGTCGGCATGGAGCTTCCACAACGACGACATTTTCTGGCTCCGCTTCAGTTCTTCGAGTTCGGTACTGATGCGGGCCGAGACCGAAACCAGCCGGATCAGCGTGCGCGCCACATCCGCCCGCAGACTCTTTTCTTCCAGGAACGCCGCGCTATAAGCATCCGCTTCGGGCGCAGTAAGCGTCAGGTTGAAGAAGCGCATGGGAACAACCTGTCGATACTTGGGATCGGCCACGCGCACGAACACGCGGATGGATTCTTCCACACGTCGCAGTTTGCCTTCTTCCGCTGAAAGTTGCTGCTGGGTAATTGCCGGCGGCTGGAAAACTGCAGGTGCTTTGGCCGCAGCTTTGGCGCCTGCCGCTGCTTTCGCTGCCTTGGGAGCTGCACCCGTGCTGCCAGCCGCTCGTGTCGTCTGAGACGTAGGAGTGAGCAGGGAACGCCGGATCGGTGGCCGCCGATCGAGTTCTTTCTTCAACTTCGACACACGGCGGAATTTCTCGAACGTGCTGCCGTAGTCAGCCTCGAGCATCTGCTTTTCCTGGATGGCCGCGACATGTTCGACGGTGACTTCCACGCCGTCGACGGTGGTCAGAATCGTGCCACCCATATCTTCGAGGGCCTGGCCGAAGTTCTTGATTTCACCGAGCGCCTTGGTAAACAGATCGTCAAATTTATTCCCGAATGCTGTGTTGTATGCCGAGACCGTCGCCAGTACGCCCGGATGATAGAAAGACGAATCCAGCCACTGCTTGAGTTCGCGCACGCGTCCGATCATCCCGGAATCAATCAACGAATTGAAATCACGGAAGCGGTTGACCTCTTCGATGAATGGATCGAACCGCCGCAACAATTGCACATGTTCTTCAGGCAGCGACGGCACATCGGTATCCGCCAGAATTTCAATGAGTGCGATTTCAAACGGCGACAGCGGAAGCGCACCGTCGAGTCCATATCCGCTCTGCTCCCACTGGCCGGGAACGCGCGGATGGCGGTAGAGAAAAGTCGCGACCAGATCGGTCTTGTCGCGGTTGATGTCGGTTGCCTCTCGCCGCCGCACAAAATAGCGCAGCAGGGCCTCCGCCACTTCGGAATCCGTATCGGGAGTAAGCGCTTGCCGGAGCATCGCGGGCGTGATCGCCATATCAAGCAGATGCAGCCAGCGATACATGCGCGAGAGTGTGTTGGGCAACTCGCGTTCGGTATGGCGCAGCGCATCCTCGTCCAGGCCGTTCGGAATGGGTACTTCGCCTCCGAGCGTGTCCTTCAGTAGCCTCTGATAGAAGCCCTGGACAGTCGCCAAAATGGCTAATTCAAACCGGAGATCTTCGGCCAAAAACCCGCTCCCACCCGCAAGAATTCCCCTAAAAATTTACTCAGGTTCAAGTAAAAACGAAAGGTTACCAGCGGTGCAAGTTACCATCGGTAGCGGGATTTGGAGGGATTGTAGCGGCAGAAACCCGGAAGTACATGGACTTCTGCGAAGGTCACAGCTTCGAGCTTCGAGTCACGAGCTACGAGAAACGATACGGGTTTAGCTCGCGGCTCGGGCCTCGTAGCTCTTAGCTGGCTAAAACACCACGGTCTTATTGCCGTACACTAACACCCGATTCTCTACATGCGATCGCACCGCGCGCGAGAGGACAACTTTTTCCAGGTCGCGTCCTTTCCGGATGAGATCCTCAACCGTGTCACGGTGAGAAACGCGTACAACATCCTGCTCGATAATCGGCCCATCATCGAGCACCTCAGTGACGTAGTGGCTGGTAGCTCCAATCAGCTTCACTCCGCGTTCGAACGCCTGGTGATACGGGCGCGCACCCACGAATGCCGGGAGAAACGAGTGATGGATATTGATGATGCGCTGCGGATATCGGCCCACGAATTCATTCGACAGGATCTGCATGTAGCGGGCGAGAACCATGAAGTCAGGCTTATACTCGGCGATCAGTCTGTGAATCTGATCCTCCGCCTGGGCCTTGTTCTCCTTCGTGACGTTCACGATCCGGTAGGGAATCTTGTAGAAGTCGGCAATCGCCTGGTTATCCGGATGATTGGAGATAATCAGCGGGATCTCGCAGGCCAGTTCGCCGCTCTGATGCCTATATAGCAGATCGACCAGGCAATGATCATACTTCGAGACAAAGATGATCATCCGCTGCCGATGTGACGACTGCGCCAGCCTCCACTTCATAGCGAAGGCATCGGCAACCGGGGAAAAGTGCTTGGCGAAATCGGCGAGCGGGATATCAAAGTCCTTGGGATCGAACTCCACCCGCATCAGAAAGAGGCCCGACTCTTCATCTCCGTGCTCATCGGCGTGAAGAATATTGCCGCCGTGACGATAGACGAAGTCGGCGATGGTCGCGACTTCACCTTTGCGGTCTGGGCATGAGATCAGGAGTATGGCGGAATCTCTCATAGTAGCGCCGCCATCTTGGCGGCTGTCGCGGCGGCGTCTCGCCGCCGCTACTTTTTAAGCACTTTCACGATCTCCCGCGCGGCGTTCGCCCCCGACCCTCCTGTCAATCCAGCGCCCGGATGCGTTCCACTTCCGCACAAATACAGATTCTCAATCGGCGTGCGATAGCGCGCCCAATCCAGCAGCGGACGCATGGTGAAGAATTGATCGAGCGACAGTTCGCCGTGGAAGATCTGTCCGCCCGTCAGTCCGTATTTGTCTTCGAGGTCATGCGGCGTAATGATCTGGTGCGTCAAAATCAGTTCAGGCAAGTTCGGTGCATATTGTGCGAGAGTCTGCACGACGGTCTGGCCGAGCGCTTTGCGCTGCTGTTCCCAATCCCCCTTCAGTTTGTAAGGAGCGTATTGCATATAGACCGACATCACATGCTTGCCCTCAGGGGCGAGAGAGGGATCAGTGAGCGACGGAATTGTCGCGTCAAGATACGGCTGGCGCGAGAAGCTGCCGTACTTCGATTCATCGAAAGCTCGTTCGATGTAATCGATCTCGTTGCCAATGTGGATGCGTCCGCGCAGCGCATTGGAATCGCCGTTACTCAGAGCCGTGAACTTAGGCAATCCCGAAAGTGCAAGATTTACCTTCGCTACGGTGCCATTCCCGCGATAGTGCTGCAGTTTCTGCACGAAGTCTGGCGAGAGATGCATGGGATCAGTTAGCTTCAGCAGCGTGCGCTTTGGATCGGCGTTCGAGATGACCGCGCGAGCCAGGATTTCTTCGCCGGTCGAAAGCAGTACACCAGTAGCAGCGCCATTCTTCACGTGAATTTCAATGACTTCCGCCCCGGTGCGAATCTCCGCTCCTGCCGCCGCTGCAGCCGCCGCCATCGCCTGCGTGATCGCTCCCATGCCTCCGATAGCCATGTGCGCGGAGCCGGCAGGGAAGTAA
>Ga0207699_10000377_pt1 | contig 23426 bp, 21 predicted proteins | sample LARL51metaG_FD_184344 | JGI IMG/M metagenome (GOLD analysis project Ga0207699, IMG submission 184344) | Corn, switchgrass and miscanthus rhizosphere microbial communities from Kellogg Biological Station, Michigan, USA - LAR L5-1 metaG... | ecosystem: Host-associated > Plants > Roots >...
GCAGATCGCTCAGGCGCAGCAGATTCCCTATAACCGCAAACCGGCCACCACGATCGGAAAACTGAACATCGAGGGCGTCGCGCTCGCCACCGGCGCGGCGTATCTGCCGATGAACGACAACGCCGCCATCGCCGACGTGATCGGTAGGGCCAATGCGATTGCGGCTGACGGGCGCCCGGTGATTGTCTGCGTGCGCATCGATTACTCCAAGCGCACCGCGTTCACCTCAGGTGCGGTCAAGACGAATTTCTCACGCTTTCCGTTGAATGAGAAAATGCGCTTCCTGACCCGCGCCGCGGTTCGACACGTCATCGGCTGATTTGTTCCAGAGCCTGCGACGCTTGCATCCACGTCTGTCGCGCACCATGTCGTGCGCGGGCGAAAAATGATGTGGGATGGATGCGATGACGAGCCGTGTCGATTTCGCGAGCGAAGCGTTCTTTCGCGATCCCGCGGCAACCGTGGCTGCACTTCGCGCGGTCGCACCTGTGGTCAAGAGCCGGTTCCCGATCGTCGGCCCGGTCTGGGTCACGACCACCTATGAGGCAGCAGCGCGGGTGCTGAAGGACGCCAAGACGTTCACCCTGCGCAAGGAGGGCGGGCAACCGGCCGGCCTGCGCTGGTGGATGCCGCGCTCCGTCGCGGCGCTGACCTCCAATATGCTTGCTCAGGATGAGCCTGATCACACCCGCCTGCGCAGCATCGTCGACGAGGCCTTTCGCCGCCGCGCCGTGCTGGGCATGGAGCAGAATATCCGCGTCATTGCAGATCGGCTCGCCGGCGAGCTGTTCGCGGAGGGACAGCCCGCCGACGTCGTCGCACGCTACGCGCGGCTCGTTCCGTTGTCGGTGATTTGCGAACTGCTGGGCCTGCCGGAGGCCGACCGTCCGCAATTCATCGCCTGGGCCAATGCGATGGGACGGCTTTCCGGCGTCATCGACTTCCTGCGCGTGAGTTTTGGCCTGAAGAAGATGCGGCGCTATTTCGAGGCGCGCCTCGCCGAGGCCCGCGCGCAGGGCGGGCAGGGACTGATCGCCGAACTCGTCCGGGTCGAGCGCGAGGGCGGGCGGATTACTGGTGACGAACTGGTCTCGATGCTGTTTTTGCTCCTGCTCGCGGGCTCGGAGACCACCACGCACCTGATCAGCGGCTCGGTATTCGAACTGCTCAAGGATCCGGCGAAACGCGACTGGCTGACAGAGGACTGGAGCCGGGCAGGGCTTGCGGTCGAGGAATTCTTGCGCTTCGTCGCACCCGTGCAGTTCTCGAAACCGCGTTACGTCCGATGCGACGTGGAGATCGAGGGCGTTTCCCTGAAGCGCGGCGAGCAGGTCATGGCCATGCTGGTGGCGGCGAACCTCGACCCCGACGCCAACGAGCATTCGGACGCGTTCGACCTGGCGCGCCACCCCAACCGGCATCTGTCCTTCGGCACCGGCATCCATTTCTGCCTCGGCAATCAGCTCGCGCGACTGGAAGCGATCTGTGCATTGCAGGCGCTGTTCACGCGCTGGCCGAGCTTGAAGCTCGCGGTCGCGCCTGACGAGGTCCATTGGCGCAAGCGGCCGGGCCTACGATCGCTCGTGCGGCTTCCGGTTGTGGCGGGCCAAGCCGAGATTGGCCAAACACAAAAAGCCGGGTCTGATAGCAAGCCCTCATGGTGAGGAGCCGCGCAAGAGTCCGCCTCTGGAGAAGGGGATAGAACGGTCGTGACGCGGTAGGACTATCCCTCATGCATTGCGCGCGCCAAAACGGGCGGTTCGGGGTGGGCTATTGCTCACGCGGTGGGCATATGATCATATCGGCGGATGATATCCGGCCTTCCGAAACCCGACCTCGTCATCTTCGATTGTGATGGCGTGCTCGTCGATAGCGAGCTTCTGAGTTGCCAGTGCCTGTCTGAAACGCTCGGCGGTATCGGCATCGAGGTCAGCGTCGAAGAGGTGCTGAAGCTGTTTCTCGGGCGCAGCACGGCGGCGGTGACGCAGTATTGCGCGGATCTCGGCCGGCCGGTGCCGGAGACGTTCCTGCCCGAATTGCGGCTGCGGCTGCGCGAAAGTTTTGAGCGCGCGCTCAAACCCATTCCGGGCGTCGGTCTGCTGCTGTCGGACTTCAGGGTGCGGTCCTGTGTCGCCTCGTCAAGCGATCTCGATCGCGTCACGCTGTCGCTCGTCCTGACCGGACTGGCGGAGCATTTTGGCAACCGGCTCTACACCGCGCAGATGGTCAAGCACGGCAAGCCGGCGCCCGACCTGTTTCTCCATGCCGCCGCGCAGATGCAGGCCGCGCCCGCGAAAACCCTCGTGATCGAGGACTCGGTGAGCGGTGTCGTTGCGGCGAAAGCGGCGGGCATGACGGTCTGGGGATTTGTCGGCGGCAGCCACTATGTGTCGCGTGACGGGCGCGCTATGCTCGCAGATGCCGGTGCGGACCGCGTTTTTGACCGGATGGTTGATTTCTGGAAGGACGAAGAAGCTTTGTCATGACGGTGGCCGACAGCGAAAGATCCCGCCTCGACGACGCCGCGCGCGCCGGCTGGCTGTATTTCATCGCCGGCCATACCCAGGACGAGATCGCAAAAATGCTGCAGGTCTCGCGCGCCTCGGCGCAGCGGCTGGTGTCGCTGTGCCTGGCGGAGCGGCTGATCACGTTCCGCCTCGAACATCCCATTGCAGCCTGCATGGAACTCGCAGCGCGGCTGAAGCAGCGCTTCGATCTCGTGCATTGCGAGGTGGTGCCGACCGATCCAGCTTCGCCGCAGGCGACCGCCGGGATTGCCGAGCGCTGCGCCAACCTGCTCGACGTGACGCTGCGCACCGAAACCCCTGTCATCGTTGCGCTCGGCACCGGGCGCGCGGTGCGCGCTGCGGTGGAGCGGGCGACGCCGATCGAACGTCCGAATCACCAGATCGTCTCGCTGGTCGGCAACATCTCGGCCGACGGCTCGGCGAGCTTCTTCGACACCGTCGGGCGGCTCGCCGACCGCACCGGCGCCCGCCATTATCCGATGCCGCTGCCGTTCCTGATGTCGTCGGAGGACGAGCGCAACCGCATGGTCCGGATCGAGCCGATCGCAAAGGTGAAGGCGATCGCCGCCAAGGCCGATCTGCGCCTGATCGGGATCGGCCAGATGGACCAGAAGGCCCAGGTCCATGTCGACGGCTTCGTCACCCGCGAAGAGCTGTTCGAGATGATGCGGCTCGGGGCGATAGGCGAGGTGACGGGCTGGGCCTATGACGCCAAGGGCAAGCTGATCAAGGGCGGCACCAACAAGCGGCTGACCAGCATTCCGCCGGAGATGCCGGCCGAGGCCACCACGATCGGCGCGGCGCTGGGACAGGCCAAGGTGCCGGCGATCCGCGCCGCGCTGCTCGGCCGCCTGGTCAACGGCCTGATCACCGACGAGGCCACCGCGCGCGCCATCCTCGAGAAATAGCGCATGATCCGGAAAAGTGCGAAGCGGTTTTCCGAAAAGATCATGCTCAAACAATAAGCCGCCCTTCTTTCCTTGCCCCGCATCATCGGGTGCGCGAACGCAGCGCAGCATGCGTGACGCGGTTTTCCGAGTGCAAAGTCGCATTGGCGGCGCTTGACAACTCGAATCCTTTGATGTGAACATACGCCCAACGCGTGGGCATATACTCAAAGCCGGTCAAGACCGGCCAATACTCCAAACGCGACATAGGGAGGTTACCCGTGAAACACGTCTATGGCGCCCTGCTGGGCGCGACTGCGCTTTTGTTGTCTTCCCCCTCATACGCCGAAACCACGCTGACGATCGCCACGGTGAACAACAGCGACATGATCCGCATGCAGGGGTTGACGAGCGAGTTCACCGCCAAGAACCCCGACATCACGGTCAAATGGGTGACGCTTGAGGAGAACGTGCTACGCCAGCGCGTCACCACCGACATCGCCACGAAGGGCGGCCAGTTCGACGTGCTGACCATCGGCACCTATGAGGTGCCGATCTGGGCCAAGAAGAACTGGCTGGTGCCGCTCGACAATCTCGGCGCCGACTACGACGCCGGCGACCTCCTGCCCAAGATCAAGGATGCGGTCTCCGTGTCCGGCAAGCTCTATGCCGCGCCGTTCTATGGCGAGAGCTCGATGACGATGTATCGCACCGACCTGTTCGAGAAGGCCGGGCTGAAAATGCCGGACAATCCGACCTGGGATTTCGTGATCGACGCGGCCAAGAAGCTGACCGACAAGAATGCCGGCGTCTACGGCATCTGCCTGCGCGGCAAGGCCGGCTGGGGCGAGAACATGGCGTTCCTGACCGCGATGTCCAATTCCTTTGGCGCACGCTGGTTCGACGAGAAGTGGGAGCCGCAGTTCAACACGCCGGAATGGAAGAAGACGCTCTCGACCTATGTCGACCTGATGAAGGAGGCGGGACCTCCCGGCGCCAGTTCCAACGGCTTCAATGAGAATCTGGCGCTGTTCAATGCCGGCAAGTGCGCGATGTGGATCGACGCCACCGTCGCCGCGTCCATGGTGTCCAATCCGAAGGACTCCAAGGTCGCCGACAAGGTCGGCTTCGCGCAGGCGCCGAACACCGGGCTTGGCAAGAACGCCAACTGGCTGTGGGCGTGGAGTCTCGCGATCCCCGCCGGCTCCAAGAAGGCCGATGCCGCCGAGAAGTTCATCGCCTGGGCCACGAGCAAGGACTACACCAAGCTCGTCGCCTCCAAGGAGGGCTGGGCCAACGTGCCGCCGGGCACGCGGACGTCGTTGTACCAGAATCCCGAATACCTGAAGGTCGCTCCGTTTGCGAAACCGACCCTGGCTTCGATCGACGCGGCCGATCCGAACAAGCCGACCGTCAAGCCAGTGCCTTATGTCGGCGTGCAGTATGCCGCCATCCCCGAGTTCCAGGGCATCGGCACCTCGGTGGGCCAGCAGTTCTCTGCGGCTCTGTCCGGCTCGACCAGCGTCGATGCAGCTCTCGCCGCGGCGCAGTCCTCGACCGAACGTGAAATGAAGCGCGCCGGCTACATCAAATAGGCGCATCCCTTAGCTCGATTTCTCCCGAGAGCTAAGTCTTGCGGCCATCCAGGACCCTGAACCGGATGGCCGCGCTTTCCAGGAAGCCATTGACGGAGCCACTGACATGGCGACCCGACAGACGCAAATCCTTGCGCGCACGCTGCTGGCCCCGGCGGTCGGGCTGCTGTTCGTCTGGATGATCGTGCCGCTCGCGCTCACGATCTATTTCGCCACGCTGCACTATAACCTGCTCGATCCTGAGACCGAGCAGTTCGTCGGCTTCGAGAACTTTCGCTACTTCCTCACCGATCCCGCCTTCCTGGCCTCGCTGCAGAACACGCTGGTGCTGGTCGGCTCCGTGCTGCTGTTGACCGTGGTGCTCGGCATTTTGCTGGCGCTGCTGCTCGACCAGCCGGTGCTCGGCCGCAGCATCGTCCGATTGATGGTGATCGCGCCGTTCTTCGTGATGCCGACCGTCAGCGCGCTGGTCTGGAAAAACCTGTTGATGCATCCGGTGTCCGGGCTGTTCGCCTGGATCGCCAAACTGTTCGGCCTGACCCCGATCGACTGGTTCAACGACGCGCCGATGCTGGCGATCATCCTGATCGTGTCCTGGCAGTGGCTTCCCTTTGCCACGCTGATCCTCTTGACCGCGCTGCAGTCGCTCGACGAGGAGCAGAAGGAGGCCGCCGAGATGGACGGGGCAGGGGCGCTGTCCACTTTCGTCTACATCACGCTGCCGCATCTGGCGCGGCCGATCACGGTGGTGATCCTGATCGAGACCATCTTCCTCCTCACCGTGTTTGCCGAGATCTTCGTCACCACGGGCGGTGGGCCGGGATTGCAGACCACCAACATCGCGTTCCTGATCTATTCGCAGGCGCTGATCCAGTACGACGTCGGCAGCGCCTCGGCCGGCGGCCTGGTCGCCGTCGTCCTCGCCAACATCGTCGCCTTCTTCCTGGTCCGCATCGTCGGACGGAACCTGGAGGCCTGAAACCATGGCGCGAATCGCAACGAACAGGCAGGTGGTGATCTCCACGGCAGCGGCCTGGCTGGTCGGCTTCCTGATCTTCTTCCCGATCCTCTGGATGGTGCTGGCGAGCTTCAAGACCGAGCTCGAAGCTTTCGCCATCCCGCCATCCTTCCTGTTCTTCCATTGGACCACGGAAAACTACGCCACCGTGCAGGAGCGCAGCGACTACATCCACCATGCGCTCAATTCGATCATCATCGCCGGCGGCTCGACGCTCATTGCCATGCTGATCGCGATCCCCGCCGCATGGTCGATGGCGTTCTCGCCGACCAAGCGCACCAAGGACCTCCTGCTCTGGATGCTCTCGACCAAGATGATGCCGCCGGTCGGCGTGCTGGTGCCGATCTACCTGATCTGGCGCGATGTCGGCCTCTTGGATTCGCTCACGGGTCTGGTTTTCATCCTGTGCCTCGGCAACCTGCCGATCGTGGTCTGGATGCTGTTCACCTATTTCAAGGAGATTCCCCGCGACATCCTGGAAGCCGCACGCATGGATGGCGCCACGATCGGCCGCGAGCTCATCTATGTGCTGACGCCGATGGCGATCCCGGGGCTCGCCTCCACGATGCTGCTCAATCTCATTCTGGCCTGGAACGAGGCGTTCTGGACGCTGAACCTGTCCACCTTGAACGCCGCGCCGCTCACCGTCTTCATTGCCTCCTATTCGTCTCCGGAAGGGCTGTTCTGGGCAAAGCTGTCGGCGGCGTCCACGCTGGCGATCGCGCCGATCCTGGTGCTCGGCTGGTTCAGCCAGAAGCAGCTCGTGCGCGGCCTGACTTTTGGCGCGGTGAAGTAGCAGAAAGGCCTTTTGACCATGGGTCAGATCACGCTTCGGGATGTGCAAAAATCCTTCGGGCCCGTCCACATCATCAAGGGCGCCAATCTCGACATCGCGGACGGCTCGTTCGTCGTCTTCGTCGGCCCCTCCGGCTGCGGCAAGACCACGTTGCTGCGCCTGATCGCGGGGCTCGAGGACGTCACCGGTGGAGCGATCCTGATCGACGGCAAGAACGTCGTCGACACCCCGCCCGCCAAGCGTGGACTGTCGATGGTGTTCCAGTCCTATGCGCTCTATCCGCATATGAGCGTGCGCGGCAACATCGCGTTCGGCCTGAAGATGGCGGGGCTGCCGAAGGACGAGATCAACCGCAAGGTCGAGGCCGCCGCGGCGACGCTGAACCTGACGCCCTATCTCGACCGCAAGCCGCGCGAGCTGTCGGGCGGGCAGCGCCAGCGCGTCGCGATCGGCCGCGCCATCGTGCGCGAGCCGAAGGCGTTCTTGTTCGACGAGCCGCTCTCCAATCTCGACGCGGCGCTCCGCGTCCAGATGCGGATCGAGGTGACGCGGCTGCAAAAGCAGCTCGGCACCACCGCGATCTATGTCACCCACGACCAGGTCGAGGCCATGACCATGGCCGACAAGATCGTCGTGCTGAATGCCGGCAAGGTCGAGCAATATGGTTCGCCGCTCGAACTCTACGAACGGCCCGCCAATCTGTTCGTGGCCGGCTTCATCGGCTCGCCGAAGATGAACCTCGTCACCGGCGAGGCGGCGGCCAAATACGGCGCGCCGACCATCGGTGTGCGCCCCGAGCACCTGAAGATCAGCCGCGACGGCGAGGGCTGGCCGGGCACCATCATGGTCGCCGAGCATCTCGGCAGCGACACGTTTCTCTATGTCGATGCGGGCGCCCTCGGCACCCTGACCGCGCGCCATGTCGGCGAGCTCGACCTCACGACCGGCGACAAGGTCGTGCTGGCGCCGGAACAGCAGCGCATTCATCGCTTCGACGGCGACGGCAGGTCGCTGCGAGCCCAATAGGACGACGACGATGTATCTGGAAAAATTCAAGCTCCCTGGCAAGACCGCGATCGTGACCGGTGCCGGTCAGGGCATTGGTCTGGCCTGCGCCGAGGCGCTGGGGGAGGCCGGCGCGCGCGTCATCGTCGCCGATCGTGATGTCGCGCTGGCCAAGAGCGCGACCGCCCAGCTGACGGCCAAGGGTTTCCAGGCCGAGATGGCCGAGATGGACGTGACCGATTCCGGGCGCGTCACCGAACTCGCCGATGAGCTCGTCGCGCGCCATGGCCGGGTCGACATTCTGGTCAACAATGCGGGCATTGCGCGCAGCGAGACCCCGGCCGAGACCGTGACCGACGAGCACTGGCTCAACGTCCTCGACGTCAATCTCAACGGCACCTTCTGGTGCTGCCGCGCCTTCGGCAAGCACATGCTGGCGGAGAAAGGCGGCACCATCGTCAATGTCGGCTCGATGTCCGGCTTCATCGTCAACAAGCCGCAGGAGCAATCCTACTACAACGCCTCCAAAGCCGCGGTGCACCATCTGACGAAGTCGCTCGCGGCCGAATGGGGGGCGCGGCGCGTGCGGGTCAACGCGGTGGCGCCGACCTATATCGAGACCCCGCTCAATGCCTTCGTGAAGAGCAACCCAAAAATGTGGGACGCCTGGATCGGCGGCACGCCGATGGGGCGGCTGGGACAGGTGGAGGAGATCGCCTCGGTGGTGCTGTTCCTCGCCTCCGACGCCGCCAGCCTGATGACGGGCAGCATTGTTCTTGTCGATGGCGGCTACACATGCTGGTAAGCTCGTCCCAAACATTCGGGAGCGAGCATGCGGGCTTTCATCGGCGTCGACGTCGGGACCTTGAGCGCGCGGGCGGGGGTTTTTGACGAGAAGGGAACCCTGCTCGCAACCGCAAAACAGCCGATCAGGATCTGGTACGAGGCCGGCGACATCGTCGAACAGTCGTCGTCCGACATCTGGGAAGCCTGCGCCGCCTGCGTCCGCAGCGCGATGACGGAGGCCGCGCTCGCGCCCGACGCCGTCAGCGGCATCGGGTTCGACGCGACCTGTTCGCTGGTCGTGCTCGATCGGGCCGGCGATCCGCTCACCGTGAGTGCGTCCGGTGACAATGCGCGAAACGTCATCGTCTGGATGGATCATCGCGCCATCGCGGAGGCCCGGCTGATCAATGACACCGGCGACGACGTGCTGCGCTATGTCGGCGGCTCGATCTCGCCCGAGATGGAGGTGCCAAAGCTGCTCTGGCTGAAGCGGCACATGCGTAAAAGTTTTGATGCGGCCGGGCATTTTTTCGACCTCGCCGATTATCTGACCTGGCGCGCCACGGGATCGCTCACCCGCTCGACCTGCACGGTGACCTGCAAGTGGAACTACCTGGCGCATGAGGCGCGCTGGAGCGCGCCCTATTTCGAACGGGTCGGCCTGTCGGAGTTCGTGTCCGACCAGTATCGCAAAATCGGGACCGACATTGTCGCGCCGGGGACGCCGGTCGGCGCCGGCCTGACGGGGACGGCTGCGCGGGACCTTGGCCTCAAGCCAGGAACCCCTGTCGGTGCTTCGCTGATCGATGCGCATGCCGGCGGCGTCGGCGCGATCGGTGGCAAGGACTTGACCGGCTCCGACGTCGATGTCTGCGACCGCCTCGCCTATATCATGGGAACCTCCGCCTGCATCATGGCGACGACAGCCGATCCCTGTTTCGTGCCGGGTGTCTGGGGGCCGTATTACCAGGGCATGGTACCGGGCTGCTGGCTCAATGAGGGCGGCCAATCGGCCGCCGGTGCCGCGATCGACCAGTTGATCCGGTCGCATCCCGCGCACGCGGAAGCCACTGATGCGGCCCGGCGGGAGGGCACCGACGTCATCGGCCTGCTCGAAAAGCGCATCATCGGCCGGGCGGGAAGCGTCAGTCGAGCCGCGCTGCTGGCCCGCGACATTCACGTTCTGCCTGAATTTTTGGGCAACCGCTCGCCCCATGCCGATCCGGACTCGCGGGCCGTGGTCGCCGGCCTCGACCTCGATACCGATATCGGCGCCATGGAGCGGCTGTTCGTGGCCGGCCTGTGCGGGCTCGCCTATGGGCTTGCCGACGTCATCGCCGCGTTCAACGCGCAGGGCGTCCGCAGCCGGGTCATCGTGATGGGCGGCGGGGCAGGGCGCAGCCCGCTGGTGCGGCAGATCATGGCGGATACGACCTCGCTGACGGTGGCACTGCCGCAGACCCCCGAGCCGGTGCTGCTCGGTGCGGCCATGCTCGGCGCTGTCGCGGCCGGCGCCTATGGCTCGCTGGGTGAGACCATGGCGGCGATGTCGGCGCTCGGCCGGTTGACCGAAAAGGCCGCACCGGGCATGGCCGAGTTCCACCGCAGCAAGCGCAAGGTCCACGCGCTGCTGCGCAGCCTCGATCGCGACAGCCGCGAGGCGATGCGCGGGTTTGAGCGCGACGCCGCCGAGATCGAAAGGGCGAAGGCATGATCTTCAGCTGTGGCGATGCACTGATCGACTTCGTCCCTGTAATGGCTGCGGACGGCCGCGAGGCCGTGCGGCCTGCGGTCGGCGGATCGTGCCTCAACGTTGCCGTGGGGGTCGCGAGGCTGGGCGCGCCCACCGGATTTGTCGGCGGCCTCTCGACCGACCTGTTCGGCCGCATGATCGCCGATCACGCCGCAGCCTCAGGGGTCGACATCACGCTTGCGACGCGCAGCGATCGCCAGACCACGCTGGCCTTCGTGCGGATCGTCGGCGGCGAATCGCAATATGCCTTCTATGACGCCGCGACCGCCGCGCGCGAATGGACCTTTTCACGCGACACTGTCCCGCTCGATCGCGTCGAGGCGCTCCACGTCGGATCGACCACGCTGGTGCACGACCAGGGGGCTGCGGAGACTCTTGCGCTGATCGCGGCCGCAAAGCCGCGCGCGACCATTGCGTTCGATCCGAACTGCAGGCCGAACCTGGTCAGTGATCGCGACGCCTATCGCGCCCGCATCGATGGATTCGCTGGCGGCGCCGACCTCATCAAGATGTCGGACGTCGACTTCACGTATCTTTATGGCGAGGATTCCTATGCGGCCAAGGCCGCTGCCCTGCTGTCGCGTGGACCGAGCCTTGTCGTCATCACCCGCGGCAATCACGGCGCGCAGGCCTGGCACCAGAGCGCCGGAATGGTCGAGGTCCAGGCACCGAAAATCGAGGTCGTCGATACGATCGGCGCCGGCGACAGTTTTCAGGCCGCGCTGCTGTTCGCGCTCCGCGAACTCGGCTGCATCGCGCGAGAAAAACTGCGGGCTGCGTCGCTGGACGACCTCCGCCGCGCGCTGTCCTTTGCCTGCGCATGCGCTGCGGTGACCTGCACCCGCGCCGGCGCCGATCCGCCCTGGCAGCGCGAGGTCACAGCGCTCTATGAACGGTTGCACGCGGGCTGATCTAACCCTCATGGTGAGGAGGCGCTCTTGCGCCGTCTCGAACCATGAGGCCCGGAATCATCGGGGCCTCATCCTTCGAGACGCGGCGAAGACGCCGTCCTCAGGATAAGGGGATGGAGCCTTCCATGATGCCGTTGGAAGCGCCTTTTGCCCCTTTTCAGGCGGTCCTTCCCCCCGTTAAAGTCCATCCCGTGAACCCGGCCCTCCACCTGTGGCTGAAGGCTTTGGGAACGACTGGCCCGCCTTGCGGGTTGGTTGAGTCAAGGGAGGACAACATGCGACCCGTCGCCAACGAGCCCCTCGCGCGGCATGCCCTTGCCTTCGTCCTCGCTGGCGGGCGTGGCAGCCGGCTATTGGAGCTGACCGACCGGCGGGCCAAGCCCGCTGTCTATTTCGGCGGCAAGTCGCGCATCATCGATTTCGCGCTGTCCAACGCGCTCAACTCGGGCATCCGCCGCATTGCGGTGGCGACCCAGTACAAGGCCCACAGCCTGATCCGTCACCTGCAGATGGGCTGGAATTTCTTCCGCCCCGAGCGCAACGAGAGCTTCGACATCCTGCCCGCCAGCCAGCGCGTTTCCGAGAACATGTGGTATCTCGGCACGGCGGATGCGGTATACCAGAATATCGACATCATCGAGTCCCATGCCTGCCGCTACATCGTGCTGCTTGCCGGAGACCATATCTACAAGATGGACTACGAGATCATGCTGCAGCAGCATGTCGACCGCGGCGCCGACGTCACGGTAGGGTGCCTCGAAATGCCGCGCGTCGAGTCCAGCGGTTTTGGAATCATCGACGTCGACGAGGACGACAATATCCGCGCCTTCGTCGAGAAGCCGGCCGACCCGCCCGCGATGCCTGGCAAGCCGGACAAGTCGCTGGCGAGCATGGGTATCTACATCTTCAATTCGAAATTCCTGTTCGACGAATTGCGCCGCGACGCCAACGATCAAAATTCCAGTCACGATTTCGGCAAGGACATCATTCCCTACATCGTCAAGAACGGCCGCGCGGTCGCGCATCAGTTCAGCCGGTCCTGTGTCCGCGCTGGCGACGACCCACGTAGCTACTGGCGCGATGTCGGCACCGTGGACGCCTACTGGTCAGCCAACATCGATCTGACCGACGTTCTTCCCGAGCTCGACCTTTACGACCGCGCCTGGCCGATCTGGACCCATGCGGAGATCACGCCACCGGCCAAATTCGTGCATGACGAAGAGGGGCGCCGCGGCGAGGCGGTGACGTCGCTGGTGTCCGGCGGTTGCATCGTTTCCGGCGCGTCGCTGCGGCGCTCGCTGCTGTTCACCGGCGTGCACCTGCATTCGCACGCCAAGGTCGAGAATGCGGTGATCATGCCCTATGTCGATGTCGCCCGGCATGCGCGCTTGAGCAATGTCGTGATCGACCGCGGCGTGCGGATTCCCGAAGGGCTCGTGGTCGGCGAAGACCCCGAGCTCGACGCCAAGCGGTTCCGCACCACATCGCAAGGCGTCTGCCTGATCACACAGCCGATGATCGACGGGCTGAACGCATGAGCGTTCGCGTCCTGTCGGTCGCCTCCGAGATCTATCCTATCATCAAGACCGGCGGCCTCGCCGATGTCGCAGGCGCGCTCCCGCCCGCGCTGAAGGCGGAGGGCGTCGACGTCCGCACCCTGGTGCCCGGTTATCCCCAGGTGATGGGCGGGATCGGAATCGCGCAGGAGGTGCTGCGCTGGCCGGACTTCTTTGGCGGTCCGGGCCGCCTGTTGCTCGGCAGGGCTGACGAGCTCGAGCTGTTCGTGCTCGATGCGCCGCATCTGTATGCCCGCGCCGGCAACCCCTATGTCACCCCCGAGGGCGTGGACTGGCCTGACAACGGCGTGCGGTTCGCGGCGCTCTCGCGCATCGCCGCCGACCTCGGCCTCGGTGCCGTTCCGGCCTTCGTGCCGGACGTCGTGCATGCGCATGACTGGCAGGCGGGACTCGCGCCCGCCTATCTGCGCTACAGCGGCCGGCCGCGGCCGCCCACCGTGATGACAGTGCACAATTTGGCCTATCAGGGCCGCTTTCCGCAGGACCTTTTGGGCCGGATCGGCCTGCCCTGGGAGTCCTTCACGCTGCACGGCCTCGAATATTACGGCGAGGTCAGCTTCATGAAGGCCGGCCTGCAATTTGCCGACCACATCACGACGGTCTCGCCGACCTACGCCAAGGAGATCCTTGACGAGGAGGGCGGCATGGGCTTCGCCGGGCTGCTCCGCGAACGGTCGGGTGCGCTCAGCGGCATCCTCAACGGCATCGATGTCAGGGTCTGGAATCCGGCAACCGACCCGCAGATCTCAGGCCGCTTCAATGCCAGGGATCTCGCCGCACGGCCCGCCAACAAGGCCGCCCTGCAGCACCGGCTTGGCCTCGAGCCGTTTCCGGATTCATGCCTTGTCGGGGTCATCAGCCGTCTGTCCTGGCAGAAGGGGCTCGACCTCCTGCTCGAGGTGCTGCCGGCGCTGCTGGACGAGGGCATGCAGCTCGCGCTGCTCGGCAGCGGCGATGCCGACCTGCAGGAGCGCTTTTCGGCCGCGGCGCGCGCCAATCCCGAACGGGTCGGCGTTGTCATCGGCTACGACGAATCCCTGGCGCATCTGATCCAGGCCGGCGCCGATGCGCTCGCGGTGCCTTCGCGCTTCGAGCCCTGCGGGCTGACGCAGCTCTGCGCCTTGCGCTATGGCGCGGTCCCGGTCGTCTCGCGCGTCGGCGGCCTGGAAGATACCGTGCTCGATCCCGCCGATGCCGCGGCTGCCGCGACCGGAATCAAGTTCGCGCCGGTCACCGCTGAACAGCTCGCGCGCGCACTGCGCCGGGCCGCCTTCGCCTTTCACGACAAATGCGCGTGGCGGCGGCTGCAGCACAACGGCATGGCGACCGACGTCTCCTGGCGCGGGCCGGCCAAGCAATATGCCGAGCTCTATCGCCGGCTGGCACGGACGCCAGGCAGCATGTGAGGGGTCTAACGATGCACGATGGCGTGTGATCTCCCGCTGTCGTCCTGGACAGGCGGGCATCCGGCGCATCGCGCCGCGGTCATTGGGCTCGCATCGTGTGCTCGATACTTCACAACGTTATCGTATACTCCTGGAGTAGCGTCGTCGCCGCCCTTGCCTTGAAATCGACCCGTGCGAGCGCTAGCTCAGCCGGGATCGAAAGCGCGTGGATGCCTGATGAGCTCTTCGAACATCGAGCCGCTCGCCCGGGAAATGGCCGAGCGCATCTGCCGGCGCGAGGGCATGGCGGAAGCGAAGATCGCGGCGTGGGTGGACCTGCACTGGCCGTGCGCCGCCGCCATGCTGGAAGCCGGCATCATGGATGAAGCGGGCGAGTGGCTGCCGGGCAAGAACCTGGTGCGGGGCGTCGAGGCCTATCGCGAGCGTCTCGAACGCTCCTGATAAGCCGTGCGGTCATCCGCCGTACAGCAAGGACGGGCCAAACTGCACCAGCGCGAGCAGCACGATCGCCAGCAGCGCGGCGAGAGCGATATATCCGCGCATCGACATCACTCCCTGTGATTGGAGCCAAAGCAACCGTCGCACTCCGCGTGACGGTTCTTGGCCCGTCCAAACGTTGCAAGTCCGGATACGGGATCAAGCCTCGGCGGTAACGTCGACCACCGCCTCCGCAAACGCCTGCGGGGCCTCTTGCGGCAGGTTGTGACCGATGCCGCCGGTGATGGTCCGGTGCGAATACTTGCCGGAAAACATTTTTGCGTAGGCGGCCGGCTCCGGATGCGGCGCGCCGTTGGCATCGCCCTCCATCGTGATCGTCGGTACCGTGATGACCGGACCTTGCGCCAGGCGCTTTTCGATCTCGTCGTAGCGCGCCTCACCCTCGGCAAGACCAAGCCGCCAGCGGTAATTGTGAATCACGATCGCAACATGGTCCGGATTGTCGAACGCCTGCGCGCTGCGGTCGAAAGTGGCGTCGTCAAAATTCCAGTTCGGCGACGCGAGCTGCCAGATCAGCTTTGAGAAATCGCGACGATATTTTTCGTAGCCCGCGCGGCCGCGCTCGGTCGCGAAATAGAACTGGTACCACCATTGCAATTCGGCCTTCGGTGGCAGCGGCATCCTGCCAGCTTCCTGGCTGCCGATCAGGTAGCCGGAGACGGACACCAGCGCCTTGCAGCGCTCGGGCCAGAGCGCTGCGATGATGTCGGCGGTGCGCGCGCCCCAGTCGAAGCCGGCCAGCGTCGCCTTCTCGATCTTGAGCGCATCCATCAGCGCGATGGTATCGACAGCAATGGCCGCAGGCTGCCCGTTGCGGAGCGTCGCCTCGGACAGGAAGCGCGTCGTGCCATAACCGCGGACATAGGGCACGATGACGCGATAGCCGGCCGAGGCCAGCAGCGGCGCGACATCGACGAAGGCGTGGATGTCGTAGGGCCAGCCGTGCAGCAGCAGGACCGGCTCGCCATCGGCGGGGCCGGCTTCGCCATAACCGACGTTGAGCAGCCCGGCATCAATCTGTTTCAGCGCGGCGAACGACGTGTTGGTCCCCGGCTTGACCGTGCCCGTGATGACGGGCTTCATCCTGTTCGGCTGTGCATCGGCGGAGCCGCTGAAGGCGAACTGGGCCGCGGCCAATGTCATCGCGGTACCAAGGAAGCTGCGACGATCCTGGTCGATGGGGTCTGACATGATCGTTCTCTCATGAGGGGCGGCAGGGGTAACGTGATTAGGCATCCCATTGAAATCCCAATCGCGTGATGGCTGTGACAGTGCATCAAAGCGCCGGTATCCGCCCGTTAGATGTTGTTAGGTGTTGCGAGCGCCGTGGTTCGAGGCGCACCGCCGCTCACGAACGCGGCGGCGATCGCGCGAAGGCCGTGTCTTGCGCCGGAGAGCCGACTACGCCGCCGCCGGCACGCTGGGCTTGGCCAGCGCGCCCGCGACGCGGACGCGGACCCTGAGCGCGTTTCCCGGCAGATAGGCGATCGGCATGTCTTCGACATCGACCGTCTTGAGGGTTTTTCGTTCGGCGCCGGCCTCGACAGCGCGGTCTTCGGCAATGCCGCGGGCCGCCGCGATCGCCTCGTCACGCGAGAGCTCGCGAAAGACCTGGTCGGCCTCGCCTGAGACCTGCGCGATCGCAGCGCCCACGGCGTTGGCGCAGTCGCCATGCGGCACGCGGATGATCCTCGAAATGCCGGGCAGGCGATCGGGCACGAGAAAGGCGCCGCCGCCGACCGCGAGCAGCGGCACGTCGGCGGCCTCGGTCTTCATGCGGTCGATGTCCTCTTCCAGCTTGCGCTGCGCGTCGGACAGCGCGGCGTCGATCAATTGCCGCGGAAGTTTTGCGACGCGGGCGCGGTCACCGATCTCGACGAGTCCAGCGGCCACCGCAATGTCGGTCGCAGTGAGCTGCGTGCCGCCGAACACCAGCGCATCCGACGTCAGGCGATAGCCGACGCTGACCGGACCGACGCGGACCGGAGCATGCGCGACATGGCTGCCGCCGCCAAGCCCGATCGACAGGAGGTCCGGCATCCGGAACAACGTGCGGACGCCGCCGACCTCGACCACCGCGTTGGCCTCGCGCGGAAAGCCATGGCGGAGCTGGCCGATGTCGCTGGTGGTGCCACCGACATCGACCACCATTGCGTCATCAAGGCCGGAGAGATGCGCGGCGCCGCGCATCGAATTGGTGGCGCCGGAAGCAAAACTCATCACCGGAAAGGCGGTGGCGATCTCGGCCTGCATCACGGTGCCATCGTTCTGGGTCAGATAAAGCGGCGCTTCGATGCCGCTGTCGGCAATCGCCTGGCGGAAGGCCGCCACCGTGGTGACTGCAAGGTCGTTGAGCGCGGCGTTCAAGAGCGCGGCGTTCTCGCGTTCGAGCAGGCCGATGCGGCCGAGTTCATGCGAAAGCGTGACCGTGACATCGGGGCAGAGCTCAGACAGAATGTCGAGCGCCGCCGTTTCATGACTCGAGTCGAGCGGCGAGAAGCTCGCGGAGATCGCCGCCGCACGAAGGCCCATGTCGCGGATCTGGCGCGCCGCGGCTTTCAGGCCCGCGATATCGAGCGGCATGAAGGGGCGGCCGTCATAGTCGTGGCCGCCTTCCAGCATGAACGTGCAGCCGTTGACCAGGCCGGCCAGATCGGCCGGCCAGTCGCAGAACGGCGGCAGCGACGCGCTGGCCGGCATGCCGATGCGGATCGCGGCAACTTTCTGCAGATGCCGGCGCTGCACCACGGCGTTGATGAAATGCGTGGTGCCGATCACCACGACGTCGACCGGCGTCGCCGCGGCGGGATTGGCACGTAGCGCCTGCAGCGCATTGAGAATACCGGAGGTCACGTCCGAAGTGGTGGGGCGCTTGACCGAGTGAACCACCTTTTCGTCCGAGATGAGGACTGCGTCGGTGTTGGTGCCACCGACGTCGATGCCGATACGCTTCATAGGATCACGCTCCTGCCTCAGCGGGCGAGAAGAGGGAGCGGAAGTCGAGGTCGTAGCCGAAGGCGCGGGGGCCGACGAATTCCAGTCCACGTGGGGTGGTCAGCACCGCGGGTGCAGGCAGCGCCACGATGGTGACGCGCTGGCCGTAGCGCACGGTCTCGGTGCCGATGCCGTGGCCGTTGACGCTGTCGAGCACGCAGATCAGGTCCGGCGACATCGCGATCGGCGCGCTGTCGCGCCAGGCGATGATCCATTCGTTCTGGAACGACAGCGTCAGCCGATGGCCGCGATCGGCATCGCTGCCCTCCACGATGGCACTGCCGCGCAAGAAGCCCTCCGTGGTGCGGCGCGCGACGTCGACGATCTTGCCGGTGAACAGTTTTTTGCCGCCTTCGGCCGCAAGCAGCGCCGCGATTGGGTCTTCATGCTTGCGGTTTGCGGCGTCGACCGCGCGGCCGATGCGGATCGCCTTGGTCGTGGTGAAGTGGATGCCCCAGTCCTTGACCTCGCGGCCGGTGCGCGGCGCCTTGCTGGTCGAGGCGATCGAGCCCATCTCGATGCAGATTTTTCGGCTTGCGCGCTCCATCCATTTCCAGCTCGGCACCTTGGTCACCACCGCCTCGATGCCGCGCGGGTCGTAGAGAGTGCAGGGATAGGGACGCAGGCCGCCGATCGCGACCGACGTCATCTGCGCTTCGGGAAACGCGCGGCCCATGCAGTCCGCGTCGACCACGGGAATGCCGAGATGGGCGGCCGCCATCAGCGCCTGCATGCCGTTGCCGCCGCCGATCTCGACCGACATCACGGCGCGGAAGGCGATGTTGTTGATCTCCTCCTGCATGCGCACGGCGCGCGCGATGCTGCGGCTGTCGGCGAGCCGCTCCTGACCGACCAGCGGCGCGCCCATGTTGGAGACCACGGCGACCCAGTCGTCGTCGGCAAGGTCGAGCGGCGACATCATCTGCACGCGGTGCCCCTCGGCATAAAGTTTTCGCAGGTTGAGCAGACCGAGATAGGGGCTGCCGCCGCCGCCGGTGCCGAGAATCCAGGCGCCGACGGCGAGCGCCTCGATGTCGTCGAGGCTGATCGTCTGCAAGGAAACTTCGTTCACGACACCAGCTCCGCGACGACGCGCGCGGCGGCCGCGATCGCGAGGATCACCGGTCCCGAATAGGACAGCCGCACCCGCGCCTTGTTGGCGCTGGAATAGCTCATGCAGTCCATCACCACGAGGTCCGGATGTTTTTCGGCCATCGCGCGTGCCGCGCGATCGACGGCGGCGTCGTCCGAGCCGGGGCGCAGCGTGACGCCGACCACCTCGATGCCCTCGCGTCGCCACTTCCGCTCGATCAGTGCGGTCTGTTCGGGCAGCGGCGAGACCACCCCAATCCGGCCCCGCGGCAGCACCGCATCGACGATGCGGTGCAAAACCACCGACGGCAGGATCAACAGACCGACTTTCGACAGGTTGGGAAATCTGCCGGTGCAGGCGAGCATCGTGACACCGACGCCCTCGTGCTTGAGCTGCGCAAGCTGAAGGCTGGCGCGAAGCTCGATCGCCTTCTTGCTGATCGTGACCGCATCACCGTTCGGCAGCAGCGTGAACAGCGCGTCAGTAGCGTCCCTGGGCGGGATCGTATCGATCTCGGCACGGCTCATGCCGTCCAGCGCGCCGCGCAGTTCGATGGCGACATCGGGGGGCACGACGGCGGCAATTTCCGCGGCCACGGCAGGACGTGGGCTCTGCCCGATGACGACCACGCCGAGGCGTGTGTGTTTCAATGGCTTGTTCATGTCATCAGTCCTTCAAGACGACGAGATCGGCCGGCTTCCAGTCGAGCCTGACCGTCTGCCCGGGTAGGAAGACGCGCGTCGCGCCGGCGTTCGGCTGTTGCGCGAGAATGCGATGTCCGCTGTCGAGCGCGATGCGATAGAGCACCGCACCGCCCAGGAAGTTGGCGCTCTCGATGCTGCCTCGCGCAGGGGGCGCGGACGCAGCGTGCTCGGAATCGCCGGACGACAGCATGATCTTTTCGGGGCGTAGCGCCACCGACAGCAAGCCCGTTCCGGGGGCCGGCGCCGGCAGCGTGAGAATGAGTCCGTGGCCGACCGCAAGGCCGAGCCCCGCACCGGTGGTAACCCGCTCGCCGCTAAAAATATTGGTGTCGCCGATGAAGTCGGCGACGAAGCGGGACAGCGGCTGATCGTAGATCTCGACCGGCGTGCCGATCTGCTCGACGCGCCCGCAATTCATCACGGCGATGCGGTCAGACATCGCGAGCGCCTCCTCCTGGTCATGGGTGACGAACACCAAAGTCAGGCCGAGGGATTTTTGCAATTGCTTCAGCTCGAATTGCATCTGCTGGCGCAGCTTCTTGTCGAGCGCGCCCAGCGGCTCATCGCAGAGCAGGACGCGCGGCTCGATCACGATGGCGCGGGCGAGCGCGACGCGCTGCTGCTGGCCGCCCGAGAGTCTTGCGGGGCGGCGGTCCTCGAGGCCCGACAGTTCGACCATGTCGAGCGCCGCCTTCACCCTGGCTGCGATGGCATGCTTGTCGATGCCGCGCATGCGGAGACCGAACGCGACGTTCTCCGCGACCGTCCGATGCGGGAACAGCGCATAGTTCTGGAACACCATGCCCATGTCACGCTTGTGCGCAGGCACGTCAGTGATATCCGCGCCGTCGACGCGGATGGCCCCGGCATCGGGCGTCTCGAAGCCCGCGATGATCCGAAGCGTCGTGGTCTTGCCACACCCCGAAGGGCCGAGCAGTGAGAAAAACTCGCCCTGACGGATGTCGATCTTGATCGTGTCGACCGCACGCACGCCACCGTCATAGACCTTGCTGACGCCGGCGATTTCGATCGAGGCGCTCATGCCCGAAAGATCCGGTTGACGCGGGAGTCGATCTCATCCTTCTGGGCGTTGTACCATTTCCAGTCGACCTGGATCAGTTTCGAAACCTTCTCCGGCGTGGTCAGAAGCCTGGCGTCATATCTCGCGTCGAGCTTGACCTTGTTGTTCGCCGGTGAATACCACACGGTTTCCGCGAGCCGCTTCTGCACTTCGGGGCGCAGCATGTAGTTCACATAGGCGTTGGCGAGCTCCTTCACCTTGCTGCCGGGCGTGATGGCCAGCACCTGCTCCAGCGACAGCACGCCTTCGCCGGGCGTGACGAACTCGATCGGCTGGTTCTGCCCGTCATAGCGGTAGATGCCGGAATCGTGGATGACGCCGAGGCAGACCTCGCCGGACAGGAACAGCTTTTCCATCGCGCCCGTGAAATCGACCAGCTTGATCGGCTTCAGCTTCTCCAGCGCCGCATAGGCCGCATCGAGATCGGTCGGGCCTTTGCCGAACAGCGTGCCGCACATCATCACAAAAGCCTGGCCGAGGCTGTTCACCGGGATCACATAGCCGCCGCGCACGCCGTTATATTTGGCGTCCCACAGCTCCTTCCAGGAGGTGATGCCGGCATAGCCCTGGTCGGTGCGCATCCCGAGTCCGATGGCACTGGTGAAGATCGAGACGCCGACGATCTTGTCGCTGATCGCATAGGGATAGACGTCGGCAAGATTGGGCACGAGTTTTGGATCGATCTTCGGCTCGACCAGGCCCATTTGGGCTGCGGCCCATTGCTCGTTGGAATTGGTGTGCAGCACGTCATAGATCGGCGCCGAACGCGAGCTCGCCTGCAGTTTTGGGAGAAATGGCAGTGCGGTGTCGGTCCGGAGCTTGCACTTGAACTCCTTCTCGAAGGCAGGGCCGACCTCGCTGCTCATGATGTCGCCCCATTTGCCACCCCAGCCGGTGATGTTCAGCACCGGCTCGTCGGCGCGGGCGACATGCGGCGCGGCCAGCGCACTGAGGCCGAGTGAGGCACCGAGCGCGAGGACATGGCGGCGGTGCGGAGTTTTCGGTGAAAGCGTCATGACCAGAGTCCTCCCCTTTTAAAGTTTCACGTAGGCGCGCAGGCCGACCGTGCGGTCGAGCGCGAGGACGACGAGCAAGGCGAGCAGGATCGATACGACCGACGCGGCGCCGATCGTGCCGTCGAGATCGAATTTCAAATAGTTGAACAGCGTGATCGGCAGCGTCTCGTTGCCCGGACTGACCAGGAACAGCGACACCGGGAACTGATCGAATGAGACGATGAAGGCAAAGATCGCGCCCGCGAGCACGCCGGGCTTGACCAGCGGCAGCGTCACTTCGAAGAAAGTGCGGGTCGGACTTGCGCCGAGGTTTTGCGCGGCTTCCTCCAGGCGCAGGTCGAAATTGTGCAGTACCGCGAGCGTGGTGCGTACCACATAAGGGATCGTGACCAGCGTGTGGCCGGCGACGAGGCCCCAGAGCGGGCGCCCGACATCGAGCAGCACATAGGCCTGGAACAGAGCGAGCCCGGTGAGGATGGCCGGCAGCATCAGCGGCGACAGCATGACCGCGAGCACGATGCGCGCACCCGGCAGGTTGCCGCGTGTGATCGCAAGCGCCGCGCACCCGCCGAGCAGGGTGGCGCAGGCGGTCGTCAGCACGGCGACTTCGAGACTGAAGCCGAGCGCATGCATGAAGTCGCGCGCCGCGAAGAATTTTTGGAACCAGCGCAGCGAGACGCCGACAGGCGGAAACTGGATGAAGGGCGTCGGGTTGAGCGCGAACACCACGACGATTGCGATCGGCGCCAGCAGGAAGATGAGGACGGCGATATTGACGGCGAGATAAAGGGTACGCCCAGCGCGTATTCGTTTCCTTGCGACGGGTCGGCGGGACTGCGCCGAGGCGCGATGGCGATCGCTTGGCCGCGATTCCGCAGCCAATGCGCCGGGAAAATCTCGCGAAGGAGTATGCGGCACGAGCCGTGACATCATCAGCCTCACTGCAAGTCGTGCTGGCCTGAGACCAGGCCGAGCACGCGGTTGTAGGCGACGATGAGAATCAGGGAGACGAGCAGCAGCACCATGCCGAGCGCCGCGGCGAAGCCGATATTGAAATTCGCCGAGATCTGCTGATAAATCAGGATCGGCAGCGTCATGATCTGGAAGCCGCCGAGCAGGATCGGCGTGACATAAGCGCTGATCGACAGCGCGAAGACCAGAAGCGATCCGGCCAAAATGCCGGGCAGGCTGAGCGGCAGCGTCACCTCGAGAAAGCTGCGCAGCGGGCTGGCGCCCAGATTTTCAGCAGCTTGTTCGAGTCGCTCGTCGATGCGGCCGATCACGCCGGTCAAAGTCAGCACCATGAACGGCACGTAGATGTGCACCAGACCGACCACGATGCCGGTCTCGTTGTACATCAGCTGCACGGGCTTCGTCGTCAGGCCGAGCGACGCCAGGATCTGATTGACGACGCCCTTGTCGGAGAGCAGGGCCATCCAGGCGAACGTGCGCACCACGATGCCGGTCAGCATCGGCGTTAGCACCGCCATCAGCAGCGCGGCGTGTCCCGCGCGGCTCCTGATCCGCGCCATCCAGTGCGCCAGCGGATAGCCGATCAGGAGCGAGATGAGCGTGGTCCAGAGCCCGATCCGGATCGTGGTCCAGATCACTTCGAGGTAGTATGGATCATGGACAATGCGCAGGTAATGCCGCGCGGTGAAGCCGACATTGGCTGCGACGACCGGATTGCCGGTCAAGAGGCTCATCAAGGCCATCAGTCCGATCGGCACGAAGAAGAACAGCACGAAGAGCAGGGCGCTCGGCAGCAAAAACAGCGC
>Ga0207699_10000379_pt1 | contig 23393 bp, 25 predicted proteins | sample LARL51metaG_FD_184344 | JGI IMG/M metagenome (GOLD analysis project Ga0207699, IMG submission 184344) | Corn, switchgrass and miscanthus rhizosphere microbial communities from Kellogg Biological Station, Michigan, USA - LAR L5-1 metaG... | ecosystem: Host-associated > Plants > Roots >...
GCGATCGACAAGGAGGCGCACGAGATCTATGTCGCGGACGGCTATGGCAACCGCCGCGTCATCGTGTTCGATGCCACCACACTCGCCTACAAGCGCCATTGGGGCGCCTACGGCCACGTGCCTGACGACACGAAGACGCCGCCCTACGATCCCAAGGCCGAGGTGTCCCAGCAATTCGGCAATCCCGTGCATTGCGTCAAGATCGCCAATGACGGCCTCGTCTATGTCTGCGACCGCATCAACGACCGCATCCAGATCTTCAAGAAGGACGGCACCTTCGTGAAGGAATGGTTTTTCGAGAAGAACACTCTCGGCAATGGCGCGGTCTGGGACCTCGCGCTGTGGCCGGACCCGAAGCAGAGCTATCTGCTGTCCGCCGACGGCGAAAACAACGAGATCCGCATCATCCGCCGCGAGGACGGCGCCGTGGTCGGCAGCTTCGGACGCAGCGGCCGCAACGCCGGGCAATTTCACTGGGTGCATGCGATGGCGGTCGATGGCAAGGGCAACGTCTATACCGGCGAGGTCGACAACGCCAAGCGCATCCAGAAATTCCGCCTGACCTCGGACGCGCTGCGGTAGCCGGTGCCTTTGCAACAGGCACATCTGCGGTTAACCCTTAGTCGTAGCGCGGCAATTGGCTCGCATTCGCAATGTCTCAGGGCATTGCCGCGGTCGGCTGAACCGGCTATCGGAGGATCAGGCTGCCGGCCAAAACCCCCTTCAGAGGGCTGCCGGCTCAACGCTCTGGAGGAGCCCATGAAAACGACGCCTACCTGGCGCATCGCGCCCGTGATTGCCGTTGCCACGTTCGGCATCGCCACCTCGGCACTGGCCGACGACAAGACCGTCAAGATCGGCGTCCTGAACGACATGTCGAGCCTCTATGCCGATATCGGCGGCCCCAACTCGGTCGCGGCGATAAAAATGGCGGTCGAGGATTCCGGCCTCGCCGCAAAAGGCTGGACCATCGAAGTCGTCAGCGGCGACCACCAGAACAAGCCGGATGTCGGCGTCAACATCGCCCGGCAATGGATCGACAGCGACAAGGTCGACGTCATCGCGGACACGCCGAACTCCGGTGTTGCGCTGGCGGTGAGCAACCTCGTCAAGGAAAAGAATGCGATCCTGCTCAATTCGGGCGCTGCGACCGCCGATCTCACCGGCAAGGCCTGCACGCCGAACACGATCTCCTACACCTACGACACCTACATGCTCGCCAACGGCACCGGCAAGGCGCTGACCAAGGCCGGCGGCGACACCTGGTTCTTCCTCACCGCGGACTACGCCTTCGGCCATGCGCTGGAGCGCGACACCTCGAACGTGGTCACCGCCAATGGCGGCAAGGTGTTGGGCGGCGTGAAGCATCCGCTCAACACCTCCGACTTCTCCTCCTTCCTGCTGCAGGCGCAGTCCTCGAAGGCCAAGGTGATCGGGCTCGCCAATGCCGGCGGCGACACCACCAACTCGATCAAGCAGGCGGCCGAATTCGGCATCGTCCAGGGCGGCCAGAAGCTCGCCGCCCTGCTGCTCTTCATCACCGACGTGCACGCGCTCGGGCTGAAGACCGCACAGGGGCTGACCTTCACCGAATCCTTCTACTGGGACCTCAACGACCAGACCCGCGCATGGTCGAAGCGTTTCCAGAAAGTGTCGCCGAAGAACGCGATGCCGTCGATGACGGTCGCCGGAAACTATGCGGCGGTGCTGCATTATCTGAAGGCGCTGGAAGCGCTCGGCGGCAATCCGCATGACGGCGCCAAGGTCGTCGCCAAGATGAAGGAAATCCCGACCGACGATCCGCTGTTCGGCAAGGGCCCGCTGCGTGCCGACGGACGCCGCATCATCCCGGCCTATCTGTTCGAGGTAAAGAAGCCGGAAGAATCCAAATATCCGTGGGACTATTACAAGCTGATCGCCACCATCTCGCCCGACGATGCGGCAAAACCGCTGGAAGCCAGCGAGTGCCCGCTGGTGAAGAAATAACGGCTTAGCAGTGTAGGGTGGGCAAAGGCGCGCTTGCGCCCGTGCCCACCAAATTTTTTCTGCACTACGACCGCGACGGTGGGCACGCTTCGCTTTGCCCACCCTACAACTCCAGTGCGCAATCGCACACCGGAGTTCGCCTCTCGGGGCGCCGCGGAATGATCCCGGATCACCCTTGGGACTTGCGGGGCGCAGACCACTACACGACCCTCCGCGCCCCGCACTCCACCCTCGCCGGGGGTCCTTAGAAGCCGGTCAGTCAACTCCTTTCAGCTGCGCCGCCTCGACCGACGCATCGCCGTCCATTCCCTCAAGGCGCTGCAGGACCTTGCTTCCTTGCGAGCGGGGCTGGCGGCGAATGACGGCGAAAGCCCCGCGCGCCACCAGGCCGAGGAAGTAGGCCCATTGCACAATGGCCTGCACGAGAAACACCATCAGCACCGCGTCCACGACCGCCAAACCGCGCGCGATCGACAGGATGATCGAAGCGAACAGCAGCAGCAGCAGGATGGGCAGCAGCACCTTCATCCGGACCCGGACGCCGAGCGCGAAACCGACGATCGCGAGCGCAAGGATGGCGTACCCCATTCGACTTCCCCAACCTGTCGTTGATCGTGCAGATCATTCCGTTCCGATGGACGCGAAACGCGGACTTCAACCGCCTTGACCCATCGCGGTCGCGCGAGGCGGCTATTCCGCCGCGATCAGCGTGACACTCCCTCGCCCGGCCGGCACCTCCGGCCGCACGTCAAGGCCGATCGTCACGCGATGGACTTCGTTTCGCCTGGCGTCCCTGACGCGGATCCAGCTGCGGCCATTGCGCAGTTCGGGACGTACCACGGCCAGATGACGCGCCATCTCCCTGGCGGCGAGCTTTGCGCCCGCCCTGCGCTCGAGCAACATCCCGCCGGGATCGAGAACGACATAGCGATCGTAGTAGAGATCGAAAAAGAAGCGAGGCATGAGATCAAAACCATACAAATTGAACGAACTGGAACTGCGCCGAAAACAGCGCATGACCATGCTCTAGGTCACGAGCCGGCCCGCCTGGTTCAACTGACGGGGCACAGAACCGCCAAACGCGGCCCGTATAGTTACGTCACGCGGAATCGACTTGGACAAAAGCGACGACAAACATGTGCCGCCATCAAATTCACACACGGGCGCGTGATATCAGCGGATTTTGACTTGCAGCGCAGATTGTTTCAACCGACGCGAGCAGCATCCAGTCGCTTTACGACGGCCGCTTGCGCTTGTGCGCGAACGGGTTCTGCTTCTCGCGCAGCGTGATCCGCACCGGCGTGCCCGGCAGAGCGAAGGCCTCGCGCATGGAGTTGACGAGATAGCGAAGATAGGAGTCCGGCACCGCATCGGCACGCGAGCAGAACAGCACGAAACTCGGCGGGCGCGCCTTGGTCTGGGTGATGTAGTTCAGCTTCAGCCTGCGGCCGGAGACCGCGGGCGGCGGGCTCGCGCCGGTCGCCTGCTCGAACCAGCGATTGAGGGCCGCGGTGGCGACGCGCTTGTTCCACACCGCATAGGCCTTCTCGATCGCCTCCATCAGGCGGTCGATGCCCTCGCCCATCAGGCCCGACACCGCCACCACGGGCACGCCTGCGATTTGCGGCAGCCAATGATCGGCGTCGGCGCGCAGGGCCGCGATCTGGCCGCCCTTGCCGTCCATCAGGTCCCATTTGTTGACGGCAATGACGAGCGCCCGGCCCTCGCGCTCGATCAGGTCTGCGATGCGAAGATCCTGCTCCTCGAAGCGATGCTCCGCATCGATCATCAGCACGACGACCTCGGCAAAGCGCACCGCGCGCAAGGCGTCGGCAACCGACAGCTTTTCGAGCTTCTCCTCGATCCGCGAGCGGCGCCTGAGGCCCGCGGTATCGAACACGCGGAAGCTGCGCCCCTTCCAGGCAATCTCGACCGCGATCGCATCGCGCGTGGTGCCGGCCTCGGGGCTCGTCAGCAGCCGCTCCTCGCCGAGCAGGCGGTTGATCAGCGTGGATTTGCCGGCATTGGGGCGGCCGACGATCGCGACCCGAATCGGCCGCTGCGTATCCTCATCGGCGCCTTCATCCTCGTCCTCCGCTGCGTCTTCCTCCGCAGGCTCCGGCATCAGCGCGCGCAGCGCGTCATAGAGTTCGCCGAACCCCTCGCCATGTTCGGCCGAGATCTGGATCGGCTCGCCGAGGCCAAGCGCGTAGGCCTCCATTGCGCCGGCCTCGCCATGTTTGCCCTCGCTCTTGTTGGCGAGCAGCAGCACGGGCTTGTCCGCACGCCGCGCAAAATCGGCAAAGGCGCGGTCCGTCGGTGTCAGCCCGGCGCGGGCGTCGATCACGAACATCAGCGCGTCGGCGGACTTGATCGCGGTCTCCGTCTGCTCCCGCATGCGCGCGGTCAGCGATCCCTTGGCGCCCTCGTCGAGCCCCGCGGTGTCGATGATGGTGAAGGCGAGATCGCCGAGCCGCGCCTCGCCCTCGCGGCGGTCGCGGGTGACGCCCGGCTGGTCGTCGACCAGCGCGAGCTTCTGGCCGACCAGGCGATTGAACAGGGTCGATTTGCCGACATTGGGCCGGCCGATGATGGCGATCGTGAATGACATGAGTGATCCCAAGCGCATCTTGTGATGCGCCTGTCAATGAGCGGAGAGGCGAAAAACGACCCGGGTTAGCGCGTGAACGTATTGCTGGGCAGCGGGGCGGGGAATGCCGAGGGCGCCTGCTGCTGCTGGGCGGACTGCGCCTGCGACTGATCGTCCGGCGTCGTCACGCGCTTGCGCGAGGCGACCCGCTTTGCCTTGGGCGGCGGCGGAGGCGCGGCGGCGGTGGTGTCTTCCTCGGGTGCGGCTTCGCCATCCGCCGTGGCGGCGGGCTGCCCGGCGGGCGCCGCTGCTGCGGTGGCGGGCTGCTTGCCCTTGCCCTTGGACTTGGCCTGCTTGGCGGGCTTTGCATCCTCAGGCGACGGGGGCGGCGCCGCTGCGGTCTGCTGCGCGGCCATGTCGGGATTTGGCTGGTCCTGCTGCTGCTGGGCGCCCTTGTAGAGCTCTTTCGGCACGCCCTGTTCGAGGCCCGGCACGCCATCAGGGAAGACCGGCTTGCGGTCGCCCGGCAGCTTCTTCTTGGTATCCAGGAAGTCGAGCAGATCGGAGGGATCGAAGCCGCCGCCAAACCCCGAGGAACAGCCTCCCAGCACGCCAGAGAAGGCGACGAGGACCGCGGCTGCAATCAGACGGTGCGGACGGCGCATGATCGATCCCCTTCGTTCCCTAAAACCGTCAGCTGCCGTCAGCTCTTGGCAACTGGCGGCAGCAATGCCTGCAGCGCTTCGGCACGCCCACGCACGCTTGGCGGCGTCTCGCCGTCGAGCGCGATCTGATCGAGCCACTGGCGGGTCGCGGCTGCATCATTGGTCCGCCACGCCGACAAGGCCAGAAGCTCGCGCGCAGCATGACGGTAGGTCGACCCGGCACCGGTGAGCGGTTCGAGACGCTGGACCATGTCCTGATAGCTCGCGCTATCGACCTGCAGTCCAGCAGCCCGGATCTTGGACAGATCCCGGAAATCGGAGGCAACGCTGCGATCGGCGGCAATGTCGTCGAACATCTTGGCCGCGGCCTGCGGGTCGCGCGCGGCCGCCTCGGCGGCGGCGCGGAACCGGCCCAGCGTCCGGTAGCCGGCGGGCGCCTTGGCCGCAAGCGCGGCAAAGGCCGTCTCGGCATCGCCGTGCTTGCCCTGGTCGGCGAGTTCGACCGCCTTGTCGAACGCGTCACCGGCTTCCGCGGCCTTTTTGGCTTCGAGATACTGGTAGCCGCGCCAGCCACCGACGCCGGCAACGATCAGGATCGCCAGCGCGACGATGAGAACTGAATATTTGTCCCACAGCTTCTTGAGCTGATCGCGACGGACTTCCTCGTCGACTTCGTCAAATAATTCAGACACTTAGGCCTTTCCCAGGACCGTGACAGCCGAGTCTCTCGAGGCTGCCCTTGGCATCACGCCCCGACATTGTGGCGGCGATACCCTATCGCTATGGCGGAGGCAAGGCAAAGTGAACCGGATCAAGGTCTTGGCGGGAACCGTTGCAATCTTGCCTTCAGCCGTTAAGTGCCTCGCGGAGCTGTCGTTTCATGACCTTGCCGTTGGCATTGCGCGGCAGCGCCTCCGTAGTCAGCGCGATCGTTTCCGGGACCTTGTAGTCGGACAGCCGCGCCGCGCAAAAGGCGCGCAGCGCCTCGCCTGTGACCTGTTCCCGCACGACGATGACCGCATACACGCGTTCGCCGAGCACCGGACAGGGTTTGGCGAGGATCGCACTCTCGACCACGGCCGGATGACCCGCCAGCACCGATTCGACCTCGGCCGAATAGATCTTCAGACCGCCGCGGTTGATCATGTCCTTCTGGCGATCGAACACGCGGACGAAATTCTGCGCATCGACCGCGCCGAGATCGCCGGAATGCCAGAAGCCGCCGGTGAAACTCTCGGCGGTGGCTTTGGGGTTGTTCCAATAGCCGCTGATGACCTGGGCCCCGCCGATAAAAATCTCGCCGATCTCACCGCGTGGCAATTCCCTGCCCTCGGCATCCATCACGAGGATGCGCGTCCCCGGGCACGGCAGGCCGACACTGTCGATATGACTGGCGGTCAATTCGCCCGGCATCATGGTCGAGGGTGAGCTGGTTTCGGTCGCACCATAGGCATTGATCAGCTTCAAGCCCGGAATTGTCGCGGCGAGTTTTTCGATGGTCGCGATCGGCATCGGCGCACCACCATAGCCGCCGATCCGCCAGGCCGAGAGATCGTGGCTGGCGAAATCGGCCTGCAGCAGGCAGAGATTGTACATCGCCGGCACCATCAGGCTGTGCGTGATGCGCTCGCTTGCGGCGAGTTTCAGAAATGCCGCCGCCTTGAACTCGGGCAGGATGATCAGGCTGCCCGCGCAGCGCACCATGCTCATGATGTTGGCGACCACGCCGGTGACGTGGGCGAGCGGCACGGCGGCAATCGAACGATCGGCCGCCGTCAGCTGCATGCAGGCCTCGAACAGCATGGCCGAATGGACGATGTTGCAATGGGCGAGCATGGCGCCCTTCGGCCGTCCTGTCGTACCCGAAGTGTAGAGGATCATGGCCGTGTCCTCTTCACCGACCTCTGCCGCCTGTTGCAATGGCGGGCGATCCGCAAGCTCGGCAAACTGCGAGAGCCTCACATCATCATCGACGGCGATCCGATGCTGGAGGTCCGGCACGTCGCCGGCGTCGGGCAGCCGGTCGGCCAGATCAGCTTCGTACATGAGGAGCTTTGCGCCGCAATCGGCCAGCACATAGGCGATCTCGGGCTTCTGCTGCCGCGTCGACAGCAGTACCGTGACGAGGCCGAGGTAGGCAGCGGCGAACATCGACAGCACGAACTCGATGCGGTTGCCCAGCAGCAGCACGATGCGGTCGCCGCGTTGCAGGCCTCTGTCACGCAAGCCCGCCGCAATTTGCGCGGCCTGTGGTGCGACATCGCGCCAGCGCAGGCGGCGCTCGCCGCAGATCAGCGCCTCCCCGTCGGGGTTTCGCGCCGCTGCGGCTTCGACCATCTCCCAGATGCTTTTCGGCCGGTCGACAAAAGCCTCCACCACGCGATCGCCGAAGCGGGTTTCGAGCCGCATCGCGGGCAAGGTCTGGCGCGGCCACTCCATCTCAGCTCCCCATCACGGGAATACCGAGCACGACCGGATGGAATGCGAAGGCCAGCGCCAGATAGACGATGATGCCGACGACGATCGCGATCAGGTCGTTGCTGATGCCGCCGACGGCAATCGGAGGGCCGCCCGGATCGGCGCGGCGTTTCAGCGAAATCCGGTCATAGACCGCCCAGCCGAGGAAGGAGCCGAACAGGATGATACCGCCGAGATCACCATTGGCCAGGAGATGGCCGAACGCCCAGAGTTTGACGCCCGCGAGCATCGGATGCTTGACCGCCTGGTAGATGCGGCCGCGCAGGTACGCCGCCACAATCAGGATGACGGCCGGCAGCATCAGCGCCACGTTGAGATGTTTCAGGAACGTCGGCGGCGGCCAGATTTCCCGCCACTCGGTCGCACGATAGTGCGCAAAGCCCCAGACGATCAGCGCAAGGCCCGCAAGGGAGATGAGCGCATAGCCGATCTTGTAGCCGCTCTCGCCCGTCGCGGCGATCAGGCCGGCGCGCAGTTCGCGCGCCGTCGTGAGTGTATGGGCGCCGAGAAACAGCACCAGGCCCAGGATCATCACCAGAAGCCCCAAAGCGTGTTCCTCCCCTTGATCCTGCTCGGCCAGCGCCTGTTCGACATCGCGTTCGCTCATGATGCCGCAGGCCGGTCCCGGCACGGCCGGCCGCGAAAGTCAGGCCGACACTTACCGGGACAGGTCGGCCGGGACAAATTCGATGTCCGTCTCCTTCCAGCGCTCATAAGTCGCCGGGCCGAGCATCGTAAATGGCTGGCTCTGCATGACCGCGCGGACGGCGCTGGTCGCGGCCGCCTGGTAATGGGCGGCATCGGTCGGATCGGACACAATCTCCGGCGAACCGTCGATTGAGCCGTCCCGCTTCAAATGAACCCTGACGGTGATCGTTCCCTCGAAACCTGCGGGATCCCACCCCCGCAGGATCGCCGTCCGCATCTCCTGCAGCTGTTTCTGCAGCGTCGCCGCAGGCGCGTTCTGCTTCTTCGGCGCCGCGGCGGCACCGTGGCTCCAGCAGCCGATCAGGAATGCGGCTGCAACAGCCGACAGCGTCTTCGCACGAACCATTGTCCCGCTCCGCTGGAAAACAGCCCTCGCAGCTTCTCGCCCGCGCAGAGCCGTCTAGCGGATGAATCTGATAGCAAGATAGATGCCATCAGCGCAACTGGCCGAACGGCCTATGGTTTCTCGGCCGCCTTCTTGTTCAGGTCGCGGTTGTCGACGTAGCGGATCATGATCGGCCGGCCTGCCAGGGCGCCGCCAAGTCCTTTGGTAAATTTCAGTGGCAGGCAGGCGTCGAGCGAGGAATTGATCGCCGTGAGGTAGCTGGCGCGGGTGTCGGCCGGCACACCTGAGGTTGCGAACGTCAGGCGTGGCGGAGCGATCATGTCCCCCGAGGTCTTGAAGCTGAAACGCACGGACATCTGCATGCCCTCGCGCGCGGCATCGCCCGCCGGCGGCGACCAGCAGGAGCGCAATTCGGCAAACAGATCGCCGATCGTGTCGAGGTCGTGGTCCGGCCTCTGGTATTTTGCCGCATCCTTCTGGTCCGGCACGCTCTCGATCGTGAGCTGCAGGTTCTCGCCATAGGGATAGTCGATTTCGGGGATGCAGGGCCCATGGTGAAACACGCTGCAGAAATACGGCGTGCAAGGCCCGGGGTCGAGCACGCTGCAGGGCGAGTGCGAGAACGGGATCGGATTGTTCTGCCGCTGCCGGGCGTCCGCCGCGCCGGCCAGGGCCAGCGCAACGCAGCCGATCACGAAGGCAGTGATGATATGCCGCTGCATGACCATACCCGAGAATGCAACATGTCGCCGTCCCGAGAAAAATGGTCCGCCACCTCGGCGGCATCAAGGCGGGCGCGCTTCACATCCACGCGTCCATCGCCCGCTCGAGGTCAACCAAGTCTTTCGGCACGTGCGGCCACAGCTCCCGGACTCGACCCCCGCGCGGGAACTTGCTTAGATGCGCCGCACTGCGACACGTGCGCGACACCAGATGGACGACGACATGAACCAGCCGCCGCGCAACCGGGACTATTTGATCAACGTCATCAATCCGAACACGACGGAATCGATGACCGCCCTGATTGCCGAAGCAGCCCGTGCCAGCGCCTCGCCGCAGACCCGCATCATCGGTCGCACCTCGAGCTTCGGTCCCGCCTCGATCGAGGGCCATTATGACGAGGCGCTTGCGACCATCGGCATGCTGAGGGCAGTCGAGGCCGGCGACAAGGACGGCGCCGACGCGCATGTAATCGCCTGCTTCGGCGACCCGGGACTGCTGGCCGCGCGCGAAATCAGCGCGGCGCCGGTGCTCGGCATCGCGGAAGCGGCGATGCGAGCGGCGAGCTTTGTCGCCACCCATTTCAGCGTGGTCACGACGCTGTCGCGCACCCGCGTCATCGCCGAGCACCTGTTGCGCAACTACGGGTTGGAGCAGATCTGCCGCAAGGTCCGCGCGGTCGACGTGGCGGTGCTCGATCTCGACAAACCGGAATCCAATGTCCGCGGCCTGCTGCTCGGCGAATGCCGTGCGGCGCTCACCCAGGATGGCATCGGTGCCATCGTGCTCGGCTGCGCCGGGATGGCCGATCTTGCCGAGGAGCTGTCCACCGAGCTCGGCATTCCCGTCATCGACGGCGTCGCCGCAGCGGTCCGCTTTGCCGAAGCGCTGATCGGGCTCGGGCTGAAGACCTCGAAATACGGCGATCTGGCATTTCCGATCCCGAAGGCGCGCACTGTGATCTGAGACCACGGTCTCGTCATGCCCGGCCTTGTGCCGGGCATCCACGTCTTTCTTCCTCGCGTTCAAGACGTGGATGGCCGGGACAAGCCCGGCCATCACGACGTGGAAAGGTCAGTGCTAGCGCCTATGATATGGCCGACCGGCCACCACCTTACGCCTTCTTCTTCACGTCCTTGACGTTGGCGAAGGAGATGCCCTCGGCGCGCTCCTTGGTGTAGCCGAGATAGAACTCGTTCTTGGCGAGATACACCGGGTCGCCGTCGACATCGTCGGCGATGGAGGAGGCGTTGGCGGTGATGAACGCCTCCAGCTTCTTCCTGTCGTCGGAGGATACCCAGCGCGCGAGCTGGAATTCGGAGACTTCGAATTCGACCGGCAGCGAATATTCCGCGTCAAGCCGCGCCTTCAGGACGTCGAGCTGCAGCGGGCCGACCACGCCGACCAGCGCCGGTGCACCGTCACGGGGGCGGAACACCTGCACCACGCCCTCCTCCGACATCTGCTGCAGCGCCTCTTTCAGCTTCTTGGCCTTCATCGCGTCGGTCAGACGCACCCGGCGGACGATTTCCGGCGCAAAGCTCGGCACGCCGACAAAGGTCAGCTCCTCGCCTTCGGTCAGCGTATCGCCGATCCGAAGCGTGCCGTGATTGGGAATGCCGACGACATCGCCGGCAAAGGCCTCGTCGGCCAGTGCGCGATCCTGCGCGAAGAAGAACTGCGGGCTCGCCAGCGACATCGATTTGCCGGTCCGCACCAGCTTTGCCTTCATGCCGCGGCTGAGTTTTCCGGAGCAGAGCCTGGCGAAGGCGATGCGGTCGCGGTGGTTCGGATCCATGTTGGCCTGGATCTTGAACACGAAGGCGCTCATGCGCGCCTCCGCGGCGTCGACCTTGCGCAGATCGGAATCCTGGGCGCGCGGCTGCGGCGCAAACTGGCCGAGGCCTTCCAGGAGGTCGCCGACGCCGAAATTGCGCAGCGCGCTGCCGAAATAGACCGGAGTCAAATGTCCTTCACGAAACGCATCGAGCTCGAATGGCTTGCAGGCCGTCGTCGCCAGCTCCAGCTCGTCCTTCAGCGCTGATATGTCGAGGTTCTGGCTATAGCGCGTCAGCTCGCCGAGCTCGATCTGCTGCGCCGCGCCGGTCTTGGCGCCGCCGCCTTCGAGCAGGCGAATGCCGCCGTTCCTGACATCATAGGTTCCGACGAAATCGCGGCCGCGGCCGACCGGCCAGGTCATCGGCGTGGTGTCGAGCGCCAGCGTCTTCTCGATCTCGTCGAGGAGCTCAAACGTGTCGCGGCTCTCGCGGTCCATCTTGTTGATGAAGGTGATGATCGGGATGTCGCGCAGCCGGCACACCTCGAACAGTTTTCGGGTGCGCGCCTCGATGCCCTTGGCGGCGTCGATCACCATGACAGCGGAATCGACCGCGGTCAGCGTACGGTAGGTGTCTTCCGAAAAGTCCTCGTGGCCCGGCGTGTCCAAGAGGTTGAACACCAGCCCCTCGAACTCGAAGGTCATGACCGAGGTCACCACCGAGATACCGCGCTCGCGCTCGATCTTCATCCAGTCCGAGCGGGTGTTGCGGCGCTCGCCCTTGGCCTTGACCTGCCCGGCGAGATTGATGGCGCCGCCGAACAGCAGCAGCTTTTCGGTCAGCGTGGTCTTGCCGGCGTCGGGGTGCGAGATGATGGCAAAGGTGCGCCGCCGCGCCACTTCCGAGGCAAGCGGCGAGCGGGACGGCGAATCGGTCGTGACGGCAAGCTCTGACATGAGGGGCACGCGTTTGGCAGGGAAAATGCCGGCAATCAAGGGGCAATCCGGCGTTTCCCATATGGGCATTCCCTGCCCCGAATCCAACGGCCGGTGGCGCCTAGCGGCGCAGCAGCAGCAGCACGGCCCAGTAGGTCAAGGCCGCCACCAGCGCCGAGGCCGGGATGGTGACCACCCAGGCATAGACGATCGAACCGGCGACGTTCCAGCGCACTGCGGACGCCCGGCGCGCCGCGCCGACGCCGACGATGGCGCCGGTGATGGTGTGCGTGGTCGAGACGGGAACCCCGAGGAAGGTGGCCATGAACAGCGTCGCCGCGCCCCCGGTTTCCGCGCAAAATCCCTGCATCGGCGTCAGCTTGGTGATCCGGAGGCCCATGGTGCGGACGATGCGCCAGCCGCCCATCAGCGTGCCCAGCGCCATCGAGGCCTGGCAGGCCAGCACCACCCAGAATGGCACCGAAAACTCGGTGCCGAGATGGCCCTGCGAGTACAGCAGCACGGCGATGATGCCCATGGTCTTCTGCGCATCATTGCCGCCATGGCCGAGCGAATAGAGCGAGGCGGAGGCGAATTGCAGGATGCGGAAGGCGCGGTCGACCGCGAAGGGTGTCGAACGCACCGAGGCCCAGGAGACGATCGCGACCAGCACCATTGCGAGCAGAAAACCGACCAGCGGCGACAGCACGATGGCGGCGACGGTCTTGGACAGACCGCCCCAGACAGCGGCCGACAGGCCGGCCTTGGCCATCCCGGCGCCGACCAGCCCACCGATCAGCGCATGCGAGCTCGAGGAGGGAATCCCGAGCCCCCAGGTGATCAGGTTCCAGACGATGGCGCCGACCAGCGCCGCAAAGATCACGCTGGCGTCGACGATCGACGGCTCGATGATCCCGGTGCCGATGGTGGTCGCGACATGCAGGCCGAACACTGCGAAGGCGACGAAGTTGAAGAACGCCGCCCAGAACACCGCATAATGCGGCCGCAACACCCGGGTCGACACGATGGTCGCGATCGAATTGGCGGCGTCATGCAGGCCGTTGAGAAAGTCGAACAGCAGCGCGACGGCGATCAGGCCGACCAGAACCGGAAATCCGAGAGCGATGTCCACGAGGTCCTCGCTCTAAACCTGTTCGATGACGATCGAATTGATCTCGTTGGCGACGTCGTCAAAACGGTCCGCGACCTTCTCCAGATGATCGTAGATTTCGGCGCCGACGATGAAGTCCATCGTGTTGGCGTTGCGGTGCTTGAGGAACAGCTCCTTCAGTCCGATGTCGTGCAGGTCGTCGACGCGACCCTCGAGCTTGGTCAGTTCCTCGGTGATCGCCGTCAGCAGCGCCACGTTCTGGCCGATCGACTGCAGCAGCGGCAGCGCGCGCCCGACCAGGTTGGCGCATTCGACCACCAGGGTGCCCATCTCGCGCATCGGCGGCTCGAAGGAGCGCACCTCGAACAGCATCACCGCCTTCGCGGTCTGCTGCATCTGGTCGATGGCGTCGTCCATCGCGGTGATAAGGTTCTTGATATCGCCGCGGTCAAACGGCGTGATGAAGGTGCGCCGCACCGCGGTCAGCACCTCGCGCGTGATGTTGTCGGCCTCGTTCTCGAACTGGTTGACGCGCTGGCAGAACACCGGGGTGTCCTCGCCCCCCTTCAGCATGCCCTGCAGGGCGACCGCGCCCTGCGCCACCGTCTGGGCATGGCGCGCGAACAGGTCGAAGAACCGTTCCTCTTTCGGCAGAAAGGCACGAAACCAGCGCAGCATCGATGCAATCCGTTCATTATGGAGCGGTCATGGACCGGCTGGCACCAGCCCGTCACGAAACTGTCATATATCGATTGCCGGGAAAAGGACCGGGTCCTCCCTCCCCGGGCCAGGGTCATCCACTGCTTTGTGCCACCCCTTCGGGACAACGCCTGTGGCACAGGGTGGCTTTCTTGCGACCAGCAGAACAGCTATAGCGACAAGCGGAAATAGTGGGCAATCTCGCCGACAACGCCGCGGCGGAAGGTGAGCACGCAGGCCACGAAGATCACGCCCTGGATCACGGTGACCCACTGGCCAAAACTGGCCAGATATTGCTGCATGGCGATGATCACGAAGGCGCCGACGACGGGGCCGAAGATGGTGCCGAGCCCACCGACCAGCGTCATCAGCACGATCTCGCCCGACATGCTCCAGTGCACGTCGGTGAGCGATGCATTCTGCGCCACGAACACTTTTAGCGCGCCGGCAAAGCCCGCGAGCGTGCCGGAGAGGATGAAGGCGAGCAGCTTGTACTGGTCGGTCTTGTAGCCCAGCGAGATTGCGCGCTGCTCGTTCTCGCGGATCGATTTCAGGACCTCGCCGAACGGCGAGTTGATGGTGCGGAAGATCAGCAGGAAGCCGCAGAGAAAGCCGACCAGAATCACGTAATAGAGCGTCGTCGTATTGGCGAGGTTGAAGACGCCGAACAGATAGCCCTGCGGAATGCCCTGGATGCCGTCCTCGCCATGGGTGAACGGCGCCTGCAGATAGATGAAATAGAGCAGCTGCGACAGCGCCAGCGTGATCATCGAGAAATAGATGCCCTGCCGGCGGATCGAGATAAAGCCCGTGACCACGCCGAGCACCGCAGCCGCAGCGGTGCCGGTGAGGATGCCGAGCTCCGGCGGCAACCCCCAGACTTTTAGCGCATGCGCGCTGCAATAGCCGGCGGTGCCCAGGAACATCGCGTGCCCGAACGACAACAGGCCGCCATAGCCGATCAGGAGATTGAAAGCGCAGGCGAGCAGCGCAAAGCACAGCGCCTGCATGACGAAGAACGGATAGATGCCGGTCCATGGCACGATGGCAAGCAGCACCGCCATGAGACCGAACACGACCATCTCGTCGCGCATCGCGCGCGGGCTCGCCTGCAGGGCACTATCGGTCATCGCTGTCATGTCAAGCCGCCCGTCCCGTCAGTCCCGTCGGTTTCACCAAGAGCACCAGCACCATCAGCACGAACACGACGGTGTTGGAGGCCTCGGGATAGAAATATTTCGTCAGTCCCTCGACCACGCCGAGCGCAAAGCCGGTGATGATCGATCCCATGATCGAGCCCATGCCTCCGATCACCACCACCGCGAACACCACGATGATGAGGTCGGCGCCCATCAGGGGCCGCACCTGGTTGATCGGCGCCGAGAGGACGCCGGCGAGCGCCGCAAGCCCGACGCCGAGACCATAGGTCAGCGTGATCATGCGCGGCACGTTGATGCCGAAGGCGCGCACCAGCGTCGGGTTCTCGGTGGCGGCGCGCAAATAGGCGCCGAGCCGCGTCCGCTCGATCAGGAACCAGGTGGCGAGGCATACGACCAGCGAGAACACCACGACCCAGCCGCGATAGATCGGCAGGAACATGAAGCCGAGATTCATGCCGCCCTTGAGCTCGTCGGGAATCGAATAGGGCAGCCCCGAGGAGCCGAAATAGTTCTGGAACACGCCCTGCACGATCAGCGCGATGCCGAATGTCAGCAGAAGCCCGTAGAGGTGATCGAGCCCGGCCAGCCATTTCAGCAGGGTGCGCTCCAGGATCATGCCGAAAATGCCGACCGCGACCGGCGCGACGAGAAGCGCCCACCAATAGCCGATGCCGAGCAGATTGAGCAGGAAATAGGCGCAGAACGCGCCCATCATGTAGAGCGCACCATGGGCGAAATTGATGATGTTGAGCATGCCGAAGATCACGGCGAGCCCGAGACTGAGCAGCGCGTAGAACGAGCCGTTGATCAGTCCGACCAGAAGTTGGGCATAGAGAGCTTGCATCGCCTCGCTCTTTCGTGGGTCAGACGCCGAGATAGGTGTGGAGCTTGTCCATGTTGGACGACAGCTCCGAATTGGCAAAGCCGTCGATCACCTTGCCGTGCTCGACAATGTAGTAGCGGTCGGCGACCGTCGAGGCGAAGCGGAAATTCTGCTCCACCAGGAGGATCGTAAAGCCCTCCTTCTTCAGCCGGGCGATGGTGTGGCCGATCTGCTGGATGATGACCGGCGCCAGCCCCTCCGTCGGCTCGTCCAGCATCAGAAAGCTGGCGCCGGTGCGCAGGATGCGCGCGATCGCCAGCATCTGCTGCTCGCCGCCGGACAGTTTTGTGCCCTGGCTCGACAGCCGCTCCTTCAGATTGGGAAAGAGGTCAAAGATCTGGTCGAGCGTGAGCCCGCCTTGTCGCACCACCGGCGGCAGCAGGAGGTTCTCGCGCACGTCGAGGCTGGCGAAGATGCCGCGCTCCTCGGGGCAGAACGCGACGCCAAGGCGCGCGATGCGGTCGGAGGTCGTGCGAATGAGCTCCTCGCTGTTGAAGCGCACCGAGCCGGTGCGCTTGCCGATCATCCCCATGATCGACTTCAGCGTCGTGGTCTTGCCGGCGCCGTTGCGGCCGAGCAATGTCACCACTTCGCCGGCATTGACGTCGAAATTGATGCCGTGGAGGATGTGGGATTCGCCGTACCAGGCCTCGAGATTTTTCACCGACAGGATCTGTCCGCCGGTCGCGGCATTGGCAGTGCCGGGCGCGGTGCTCAGCTCAGGCATGCCCGGCTCCCAGATAGGCTTCCTTGACGCGCTCGTCCCTGGAGAGCTCGGCGTAATGGCCCTCCGCGAGCACCTGTCCCCGGGTCAAGACGGTGATGATGTCGGAGAGATTGGCGACGACGCTCAGATTATGCTCGACCATCAGGATGGTGTATTTGGCGGAGATCCGCTTGATCAGGGCGGCGATCTTGTCGATGTCCTCATGCCCCATGCCGGCCATCGGCTCGTCCAGGAGCATCATTTCCGGATCGAGCGCCAGGGTTGTCGCGATCTCCAGCGCCCGCTTGCGACCATAGGGCATCTCGACCGCCGGCACGGCGGCGAATTCGCTGAGGCCGACATCATTCAGGAGTTCGAGCGCGCGGCCGTTGAAGCGGTTGAGCACCGACTTGGAACGCCAGAAATCGAAGGAATGGCCGTGCCGGCGCTGCAGCGCCACCCGGACATTCTCGAGCGCCGTGAGATGCGGAAATACCGCCGAGATCTGGAACGAGCGCACCAGCCCGAGCCGGGCCACATCGGCCGGCGCGACGGCGGTAATGTCTTGCCCCTTGTAGAGGATCCGTCCCGCCGAGGGCTGCAGAAACTTGGTCAAAAGGTTGAAGCACGTGGTCTTGCCGGCCCCGTTCGGGCCGATCAGGGCGTGAATGCTGCCACGGCGGACCTTCAAAGTGACATCGCGAACGGCAAAGAACCCCGCGAATTCCTTCGTCAATCCGTGGGTTTCGAGAATGAACTCGTCGGCCAAAAATTCTCCCCCCTTCCGGGCGCGACTGGCGCCCGGCTCCCTGTCCTCTCATCCTCCGACCGGCAGACCGCGCAGGACGTCTTGGACCGTCCCGCGATCAGTGCCGGCTGGCGCGGAATATGCCGTCATTCGAGGAAGTTAGGCAAGGCGGAAAGCTGCGCATGGGCGCCGACGTCGCACCCGGCGACGGCCCCCTCCCGCCACGGGGGCAGCAAGTCATCCGAGGCGGCCTAGCGCCGCTGCAATCGAACCTGCACGCGCAAAGGTTGATTAACCGTCATTCGGCTACTTCACATGTCTTTCATGGAAAATTTCCACGAGACACCAGTTTTGAGTCCTGCATCAGTCCTGCAGCTCCGGTCAGTACCTTGGATTTTGAAAGCGCAAAACCATCCGTCGTGAAATCGATCAGGCAACGCGACCTTCTGAACAATTGGCTGCGCCTCTGCGCCAGGCAGCAGCGGTTGCCCCGCATCGAAGACTATCGGCCGGAACGGCTTACCGAAGAGCTGCCGGATCTCGTCCATTACGCTGTCGACATCGCCAGCGATCCGGCCCGCCTCACCATTTTGAGCAACGGCACGCGCGTGTCATTCGCGTACGGTCGTACCGGCGGCGGACGCCTGCTCGACGACTATCTCGGACCGAGTCTCGCAGCGGTGGTGATGCCGATCTACCGTCATTGCCTGGCGCGCGCCCTGCCCGTCTACACCATCGCTCACGTCAAGGACATCCATGGGCACGAGGTCGCCTATGAGCGATTGTTGCTGCCGTTCTCCGACAACGAGGTCGTGACCCACGTGATTGCCTCCGTGAAGATGATCTGCCAGGGACGGCGGCTTCGAAATCAGGAACCTGATGCGAGATACCGGCAGCTTGCCGCAACTGGCGCTTCGCTCCGTGATCGATCGCGACCTCTATCATCGGACCGGCCGGGCCAGCTCCGGCGAGGTCATCGAGTTCAGCTGAGCGGCTTCACTAACCAGCCCGCGAGCTTTTCGACGGGGCCACTTGCTTTGCATAGATCTCCGGCTTGAAGCCGACGACGAGCTTGCCGCCGAGATCGAGCACCGGACGCTTGATCATCGACGGCTGCGCCAGCATCAACGCAAGCGCCTTCTTCTCATCGAGGCCTTCCCGGTCGGTGTCGGGCAATTTGCGGAAGGTGGTGCCGGCGCGGTTGAGCAGCGTCTCCCAGCCGAGCGCGTCGCTCCATTGCTTCAGCCTGTCCTTGGCGATGCCCGCGACCTTGTAGTCGTGGAAGTCGTAGGCAACGCCATGGCTGTCGAGCCAGGCCCGCGCCTTCTTCATCGTGTCGCAATTCTTGATGCCGTAGATCGTGATGGTCATCGCGCAAAAGCCCTTGTTGCCCTGCTCGCAGGCCGTTCACGGCCGCTTTGGAATGTTGAGGCCGCGCTCGACGGCAGGCCGCTTCAGGCCGCGTTCGAGCCAGGCCGGCACGTGCTTCAGTTCGTCGAACGCCACGAGTTCGGCTGCGCCGTAGAAGCCGATCAAATTGCGCACCCAGCCGAGCATCGAAATATCGGCGATGGTATAGTCGTCATCCATGATCCATTGCCGCCCGGCAAGATGCTGCTCGATGACACCGAGCAGACGCCTGGACTCGTTCACGTAGCGCTCGAGCGGCCGCTTGTCGGCGATCTCCTTGCCGGCGAATTTGTGGAAGAAGCCGACCTGGCCAAACATCGGCCCGATGCCGCCCATCTGGAAATGCAACCATTGGATGGTCTGGTAGCGGCGCGCCGGATCCTGCGGCAGGAGCTGGCCGGTCTTTTCGGCAAGGTATTGCAGAATGGCACCGGACTCGAACAGCGGAAGCGGCCGTCCGCCGGGCCCGTCGGGATCGATGATGGCGGGAATCTTGCCGTTCGGATTGAGCGAGAGGAATTCCGGCGTCTTCTGGTCGTCCTTGTTGAAATCGACGAGATGCACCTCATAGGGCAATCCGATCTCTTCCAGCATGATCGACACCTTGACCCCGTTCGGTGTCGGCAGCGAATAGAGCTGCAGGCGCTCGGGATGCTCGGCAGGCCAGCGTTTGGTAATAAGAAAGGCGGCGAGATCGGGCATGATTGTCGGTTTCCTGTCAGGTATCGCCAATGTACGACCAGGAACCGGCGAGGCAAGGTCCGCCTTGCGCGGATCTGCATCTCGCAATCGGGCTCATCTGCAATCTCGATCGATCCGGCCTGAAGGTCGATCTAAGGCAGCCCAGTTCCAAGGCTTGTAGAGCAAGTTCAATAGCTTGCAACTCTGCGATCGCTATGTTTATTGTCCGCCCGATCAGGGGCCCCGCCATGCGCGACAAGAGTTTCGGCTCGCACGAATTGCTGGTGCGGGAAGAGGTAGTGAAGACATCGTCCAACAAGAGCTTCGGGCTCGTGTTTGCCGGCGTCTTTGCGCTGCTCGCGCTGTCGAGCTATTTCTTCAGCCATCACGAGCGCTGGCCGCTCTGGCTTGGCCTGTCGATCGCGTTTGCAGTCGTTGCTTTCGTCGCGCCGCAGATTCTAAGCCCGCTCAATCGCTGGTGGACCAAGCTCGGCCTGCTGCTGCATGGCATCGTCAGCCCGATCATCCTCGGTTTCATTTTCTTCTGCTGCATCGTTCCGATCGGCTTCTTGATGCGGCAGTTCGGGAACGATCCGCTCAGGCGCCGTTTCGAACCAGAAGCCAAGAGCTACTGGCTCGTGCGCGAGCCGCCCGGTCCGACCCCCGAATCCTTCAAGAGGCAGTATTGATATGATCGCTTTCTTGTCCGAGTTCTGGGGCTTCTTGCGCGTGCGCAAGAAGTTCTGGCTGTTGCCGGTGCTGATCGTCATGGCGATCTTCGGCGCGCTGCTCGTGCTGACCAAGGGGTCCGCTGTGGCGCCCTTCATCTACACGATCTTCTGATGGCGCCCTATCGCGTCCTGGGTATCTCCGCGTTCTATCACGACAGCGCGGCGGCGCTTGTCGAAGACGGTCACGTCGTCGCGGCCGCCCAGGAAGAACGCTTCACGCGCAAGAAATTCGACGCCAACTATCCGCGCCGGGCGATCGACTATTGCCTCAAAGCCGCCGGCGCAAAACTCGACGACGTCGACTGCGTCGTGTTCTACGACAAGCCCTTCATCAAGTTCGAGCGCCTGCTCGAAACATACCTGACCATGTCGCCGCAGGGCTTCACGTCGTTCCGCATGGCATTGCCGCTGTGGCTGCGTGAAAAACTGTTCCAGAAGTCGCTGCTTGCGGACGAGCTCAAGGAGGTGGCGCCGGAGTTCGACTGGCACAATCGCCTGACTTTCTGCGAGCACCATCTGAGCCACGCGGCGTCCGCCTTCTATCCATCACCGTTCGAACGCGCGCTGGTGCTCACGCTCGACGGCGTCGGCGAATGGACCACGACGGCGGTCGCGCTCGGCGAAGGCGACAAGCTCGAGATCCACAAGGAAATCCACTTCCCGCACTCGCTCGGCCTGCTCTATTCGGCCTTCACCTACTATACCGGCTTCAAGGTCAATTCGGGCGAGTACAAGCTGATGGGACTCGCGCCCTATGGCACGCCGAACTACGTGAACGTGATCCGCGACAAGCTGATCGACGTCAAGGACGACGGCTCGTTCCGCCTCAACCTCGACTATTTCAATTACTGCGCCGGACTGACCATGACGAACGCGCGTTTCGATGCGCTGTTCGGTGCGCCGCCGCGCGACCCCGAGGGCCTGCTCGAGCAGAAGCACATGGACATCGCGGCCTCGATCCAGGCCGTGCTCGAGGACATCGTGCTGAAGCTGACCCGCAGCCTGGCCGCCGAGACCGGCATGGAGAACCTGTGCCTCGCCGGCGGCGTGGCGCTGAACTGCGTCGCCAACGGAAAGATCCTGCGCGACGGCCACTTCAAGAATATCTGGATTCAGCCTGCCGCCGGCGATTCCGGCGGCGCGCTTGGCGCCGCGCTCGCCGCCTATCACATCCATGCCGAAAAACCTCGTCCGGCGGCGAACGCGCTCGACGGCATGCGCGGGGCCTATCTCGGTCCGGCCTTCGACCAGCCCGACATCGATCAGCGGCTGCAGGCCGCGGGCGCGCATTTCACGACGCTGTCTGAAAGCGAGATGCTGGAGACGACCGCACAATCCCTTGCCGACGGTGCGGCCGTCGGCTGGTTCCAGGGACGCATGGAATTCGGTCCGCGCGCCCTCGGCAACCGCTCGATCCTCGGCGATCCGCGCAGCCCGTCGATGCAGAAGAACCTCAACCTCAAGGTCAAGTACCGCGAAAGCTTCCGGCCTTTTGCGCCGTCCGTCCTTCGCGAGAAGGTCGCCGACTGGTTCGCGCTCGACGTCGACAGCCCCTATATGCTGCTGGTCGCCGACGTCGCCGAAAGCCGCATCCGCAAGATGACGGACGAGGAACAGGCGCTGTTCGGCATCGACAAGCTCAACATCGTGCGCTCGAGCATTCCGGCGGTCACGCATGTCGATTATTCCGCGCGCGTCCAGACCGTGCATCAGGAAAGCAACCCGCTCTATTACGGCCTGATCGAGCGTTTCGAGCGCCTGACCGGCTGCCCGGTCCTGATCAACACCTCCTTCAACGTGCGCAGCGAGCCGATCGTCTGCACGCCCGAGGATGCGTTTCGCTGCTTCATGGGGACCGATCTCGACCTCCTGGTCGTCGGCAACGCGGTGCTGCACAAGCGTGACCAGGATGCCGCGCTGAAGGTCGTCTACAAGGACAAGTTCGAACTGGACTAAAGCGACGGCTCTGTCATTGGACCGGCCTTCGTCGCAACCGAGCACTGCGATGCTGTTGCGGCCGGTCACGCCGGCCTTGCCCGCCCCTGGTAGAGAAAGGTGTGCGTCGGCGGCCCCGGCAGGCGCGGATTCTTCAGCGTATCGATGCGAAAGCCGGCCTGGATGAGCAGATCGTCCATCTGGCGATTGAGATGACAGCCGCCGGCGATGTGCGACCATAGCGGATCGAGCCGATCCTGCCAGCGCGCGACACCCGCCTCCGGCGCGCGACCATGTTCGACGAACAGCAGCGCGCCGCCGGGCTTCAGCACGCGGCGCATCTCGGCCAGCGCGCGCGATATGTCGGGGATGCTGCAAAAGCTCCAGGTCGAGACCACCGTATCGACGCTTGCGGCCTCGAGCGGGATCGCCTCGGCCGAGGCATCGAGCAGCGTGACCGGGACCGCCGCGGCCGACGCGCGGGGCCGCGCCATCCGCAACAATTCTGCCGAAGGCTCGAGGGCGATCACCGAACTCACGGCGCCGCCATAGAGCGGCAAATTGAGCCCCGAACCGCAGCCGATTTCCAGCACGCGCCCTTCCGCCGCGCTGACCGCCTGCTGGCGAAACGGCAGCAGCTGCTTCTGGCGCATCGACAGATCCGTGAGCCATGGCACGATGCGGCGCTGATAAAAACCCATCCTTCAGTGTCCTGTTCGAAACCCGGGGACGCCAGCTGGGAAGGCGGACGCCGGGCCCTCAAGACCCAAAATGGTTTTCTCCATGCGCCGCTGCAAGAGTTCGACGGTTCGCCGCGGCGGCGTTGCGCGAGCACGGCTCGCAGGCCTAGCGAGGCCGCGTCGGGCTCGGCAACAGGCTGACCGCGAAATCGGAGCGGTCGTCCGCGCGAGCGCTGCTCGACGACTGTTCGACCGCCGAACCGCCTTCGGCGCGCCCACGAGGTCGTGCCCGCTGCGCGATCCGCCGCGCCCCTTCCAGGATCGCGCGCTTCGAGATGTCCCTGATGCCGCGCAGGCTGAAGTCGACGACCACCTCATGGTGCTTCAGCCCCTTGCCGCCCTTGACCGGGCCGAGGTCGCACCAGACAGTAGTGACCGTCGCT
>Ga0207699_10000384_pt1 | contig 23251 bp, 20 predicted proteins | sample LARL51metaG_FD_184344 | JGI IMG/M metagenome (GOLD analysis project Ga0207699, IMG submission 184344) | Corn, switchgrass and miscanthus rhizosphere microbial communities from Kellogg Biological Station, Michigan, USA - LAR L5-1 metaG... | ecosystem: Host-associated > Plants > Roots >...
CGCGGCAGCGCCCGTGGCGAGCCGGCCCCGCAGTCGACCCTGCGACCAGATGAGTGAGGGACGTGACGCACACTCAGCCCACCAGGCCTGGAAAGCGGCCCGGGTTCCGGGTCGGCATCCTTGCCACCATCTTCATCGTCGCCGCCGCGGGCATCGGCGCCCTCGGCGCCTACCTGCTGACCGGGAAGTCCAGTACGCCTGCCACGACCCAGCCCGCGACCGGGAAGTGCGCACCGAACGCCATGCTGGTCAACCCGTGCCGGCCCTGGTTCGGGGCCGCCGCCAACGGCAACCCGGGCGCGTCGGACTCCAGGGTCGCCCAGTTCGACTACCTGGAGAGGCTGGTCGGCCAGCGGCTGGACATCTTCCGGGACTACCACAGCGCGCCCGGCAGCAACGCCCTCGGCGACCTGCCGCTCAACAGCAACGAAAAGCAGCTTGCCCGCAGGCCGGGCACCTATATCGATGTCAACTGGAAGCCGGCCGCCACCTTCGCCCAGGCCGGTGGCGGCGACCCCGTGGTCAACAGGGAGATCGACCGCGTCGCGGCCAGCATCAAGTCGGTCGCCCCGCACAAGATCTTCATGACCATCTGGTGGGAGCCACAGAACGACGTCACCGCCGCCCCCGGCGCCAACTGCTACCTGAACCCGAACGCCACCGGCGGTACCCCGGCCCAGTACATCGCCATGTGGCGGAACGTGGAGAACCGCTTCCGTGCCGCCGGCGTGACCAATGTCGTCTGGGCCATGGACTACCAGGCGCCCGCGAACGGCCTGTACGACTGCCTGGTGCCGCTGCTGTGGCCAGGCAACAGCCTGGTCGACTGGGTCACTTACGACACTTACAGCCGGAACGGCCGTGCGACCTGGGACAACACCGTCGGCCGGTTCTACCGCGTGCTCGCCGGCGACAGCAGCCCCAGCGTCGACTTCGACTCCAAGCCCTGGGGCCTTGGCGAGTTCGGCACCTGCTCGAACGCCAACACCGCCGCGGCCAACGACTTCTACCTGCAGGCAAAGAGCGCTTTCGAGGCCGGTACCTACCCGAAGCTGAAGATGTACCTGGTCTACGCCTCCAGCGGCGGGCCCAAGGCAGGCCCCGGCTGCCTGAGCAACTACAACAACGTCGGCCAGCCCGACTCCGCCAAGCAGGCCAACTTCAACCAGTTCGCCAAGGCCGTGCTCTCACACGAGTGACACAAGGCGCCGGGGGTCGCCTCCCCGGGCCAGCACCCCCTACTGCTCGACCTGGCTTGCCAGGATCCTGAGCACGTCGCCCACGGAAGGCACCTCACCGTGCCGGCGGCGGATCAGGTCGGCGATCACGCCGGTCCAGCCGGTCTGGTGCGACGCGCCGAGGCCTGCCCCGTTGTCGCCGTGGAAGTACTCGCTGAAGACGATGTTGTCCTTCCACGCCGGGTCGTTCTGCAGCCGGCCGACCTGCCCGAAGCAGGGCCTGCGGCCGTCCGGGCCGACCAGGAACAGCGAGATGAGCCGGTCGGACAGGTCGGCCGCGACCGCGTCAAGCGCGAGCCGCCGCCCGGAGCCGGCCGGGTACTCGACCGTAAGTTCGTCCCCGAAGAACCGGTGGTAGCGCTCCAGGGAGCTGACCACCAGGTAGTTGAGCGGCATCCAAAGCGGCCCCCGCCAGTTGGAGTTCCCGCCGAACATGGAGGTAGTGGACTCGGCCGGTTCGTAGTCGATGCTCGCCTGCACCCCGTCGGCCGAGAATGCGTAGGGATGGTCGCGATGGTAGGCGGACAGCGCGCGCAGCCCGTACGGGGACAGGAACTCACGCTCGTCGAACAGCCGGGCGAACAGCCGCTCGATGCGGTCGATGCCGGCCACGGAAAGCAGCAGCCGCTGCTGGCCGGGCGGGCCGCGCAGTACGCCGAGTTGCTGGAGCTTGTCCCGGTCAGACAGGCCCTGGCGGTCGAGGAAGTCCGCGAAATGCTTGCCGACCGTCAGCGACCGGTCCAGCGTCGTCTGGTCGACGACCGCCACGGCCAGCGCCGGGATCATGCCCACCATGGACCGGACCCGCACCGGCGTCTGAGATCCGTCCGGGGCGAGCAGCCTGTCGTAGTAGAGCCCGTCGCTGTCGTCCCACAGGCCCTGGCCTTCCATGGCCTCGGTGATGGCGGCGAAGTGCTCGAGGAACTTCATCACGAGGTCGTTGGCGGGCCGCCGGCCGCTGCGGTTCAGCACGGCGGCGATGCCCGCCATGGCCACCGCGTAGAACGCCATCCAGCCGGTCGCGTCGGACTGCTCAAGCACGCAGCCGGACGGCAGGTGTGAGCGGTCGATCGGGCCGATGTTGTCCAGCCCGAGGAAACCGCCCTCGAACAGGTTGTTGCCCTCGGCGTCCTCCCGGTTCACCCACCAGGTGAAGTTGATCAGGAGCTTGTCGAAGATCCGGCTCAGGAAGTCGAGGTCCCGGCCGCCGTCAATGGCGAACACCTCCAGCGCGGCCCACGCCTGCACCGGCGGGTTCACGTCGCCGAAGTCCCACTCGTAGGCAGGCAGGGCCCCGTTGGGATGCTGGAACCACTCCCGGCAAAGCAGGATGAGCTGGTACTTAGCGAATCCCGGATCCACGTGCGCCAGCGCCACGCAGTGGAAGGCCAGGTCCCAGGCGGCGAACCACGGGTACTCCCACTTGTCCGGCATCGACATGATGTCGAACGCGTTCATGTTGCGCCAGCGGGCGTTGCGGCCGCCGCGCCGGCCGGGCGGCGGGGTCGGCTGGGCCGGGTCCCCGTCCAGCCAGCGCGCCACGTCGTAGTAGTAGAGCTGCTTGCTCCACAGCATGCCTGCGAAGGCCTGCCGCATGACCACCGCCTCGTCGGCGGTGGCGCGCTCCGGCGTCAGCTCCGCGTAGAACTCGTCGGCCTCGGCCCGGCGCGCGGTGACGACCCGGTCGAAGTCCGCGCCGAGGGCCACGGCCGCATCCGGCGCCGCGGCAGCGGGCCGCAGCCGGAGCCGGATCTGCGCGGTGCCGCCGGGCGGAACCGTCAGCCGGTACCAGGCGGCGCACTTGGTGCCGCGGCGGTCCGGGTTCACCGTGGCCGTGCCGTGGATCACATGATCGCCGATGCCGTCCTTGGGGTAGGGCGTGTCCGAGGGCACGCCGAACAGGCGGCTGCCGTTGGTCTCGTTCTCGCAGAACAGCAGTTCGGGCGCGGTGCCGTCCGGCGCGTCGCCCGCGAGCAGTTCAAGGGCGCCGAGGAAGGGGTGCCCGATCCGGGCCGACGTTCCCCCGGCCGACTCGATGACCGGTTTGGGAGCGTCCTGGTCCCAGGACCAGGTGTTGCGGAACCAGGCGGTGGGCAGCACGTGCAGGGTGTCGGCGCTGGGCCCGGCGTTGGTCACGGTGATGGCCATCAGCAGGTCACCCGGGTCCGCCTTGGCGTAGCAGACCTCGGTGATCCAGTAGCGGTCCTGGTCGAACACGCCGGTATCGAGCAGTTCGTACTCCGCGTCGAACCTGCTGCGCCTGCCGTTCTCGGCGATCAGGTCCTGATAGGGGAACTCCGCCTGCGGGTAGTGGTAGCGCCAGCGGTTCCAGGCGTGGCTGGGCAGCGCGTCCAGGTACCACCAGTACTCCTTGACGTCCTCCCCGTGGTTGCCCTCCGCACCGGTCAGCCCGAAGGCCCGCTCCTTGAGGATCGGATCCCGGCCGTTCCACAGCGCCAGGGCCAGGCACAGCCGCTGTTCGATGTCACAGAACCCGGCCAGGCCGTCTTCCCCCCACCGGTAGGCCCGGGACCGGGCATGGTCATGCGGCAGGTAGGTCCAGGCCTCGCCGTCCGGGCTGTAGTCCTCGCGGACGGTTCCCCACTGCCGCTCGCTGACGTAAGGCCCCCACTGGTACCACGGCCCGGCCTGGCGCAGCCCGTCCTCCAGCCGCCCGAACCCGGCAATGCGCTCGCTCTCCGCGGCCATGCCACCTCCCCGTCGCGCCCCGGGCCGGCGGGAGCCCGCCCGCTGCCATTATCGGTGGCGCGCCGGCGGGCCCGGCTCCCCCGGTCCGGGTGAGCGCGGCACGACGAGCCCCGACTCGTACGCGGTGACCACGGCCTGGGTGCGGTCCCGCAGCCCGAGCTTGCCAAGCACGCGGCTTACGTGCGTCTTGACGGTCTCCTCGGTGACCACGAGCCGTACCGCGATCTCCGGGTTGGACAGGCCCTCGGCGACCAGGCGGAGCACCTGTGTTTCGCGCGGGGTGAGCGCGGCGAGCCGGCCGGTGGGCGGGGTGGCCGCATGCGGGCGCAGCCGCGCGAACTCGCTGATCAGGCGGCGGGTGACGGTCGGCGCCAGCAGCGCCTCACCGGCCGCGACGACGCGTACCGCTTCGAACAGGCGCTCCGCGGTGACGTCCTTGAGCAGGAAGCCGCTGGCGCCCGCGCAGAGCGCGTCGTAGACGTACTCGTCCAGGTCGAAGGTGGTGAGGATGAGCACGCGTGGCCCGCCGTCGGCCAGGCAGGCCAGTTGCCTGGTGGCCTCGATACCGTCCATGCCCGGCATGCGGACATCCATCAGGACGACATCGGGGTGCAGCTCCCGGCAGATCCGCACCGCCTCGGCTCCGTCACCCGCGGTGCCGGCCACGGCGAAGTCCGGCTGGGTGGCGAGCAGCCCGGCGAACCCGGCGCGCACCACCTGGTGGTCGTCGGCCACCACGATCCTGATCTCCGCGCTCATCCGGCCAGTTCTTCCGCTTGCGCGGGCAGCCGCGCGATGACCAGGAAACCGCCACCGGGTGCGGCGCCGGTGCGCAGCTCGCCGCCCACGGCGACGGCGCGCTCGCGCATTCCGGCCAGCCCGTGGCCGCCGTCCGGCGCGGCCAGGGGCGGTCCCGGGCCGTTGTCCCTGACGCGCACCGCCAGCGCGGCGCCGGTGTGGTGCAGTTCCACGTCCACCGCGGCGCCCGGCGCGTGCCGCCGCGCGTTGGTGAGGGCCTCCTGGATGATGCGGTACGCGGCCAGTTCCACGCCCGGGTCGAGGCCGGGCAGCCGGCCGCGGACGATGAGGCGTGCGCCAGCGCCCGTGGCGTCCCTGGTCATGTCCAGCAGTTCGGTGAGCTGCTGCAGGCCGGGCTGCGGCTGCCGGCCGGTCGCGTCCTCGTCGCGGGCGTCCTCGCGGAGCACGCCGAGCAGCCGCCGCATCTCGGTGAGTGCGGACCGTGCGGTGTCGCCGATCGCGGACAGCCGCCGCGCCCCGGCCGCTGGCATGCCGGGGGTGGTCAGCCGCGCCGATTCCGCCTGCACGGCGATCATGGAGATGTGGTGGGCCACGACGTCGTGCAATTCCCTGGAGATGCGTGCCCGCTCGCCGCGCGCGGTGTGCTCGAGCAGGCTGCCGGCGATGACCTGACGGGCGGCGCTGTGCGCGACCGCCTCGCTGCGTGCCCGCCGGGCGATCCCGGCCCAGGCCGCCACCGGAGCGAGCGAGGCCAGCAGGATCAGGAAGGTTTCCGCCGCGCCGTGCAGCGGATGGGCCAGCGCCACTACCAGGTAGGGCATGGCCGCCGCCGCGGCCAGCACCGGCGAGCCGTGGCGGCCGAGCCGGTACAGGGCGGCAAGCTGGGTCAGCAGGCCGACGACGGTCAGCACGTGGAAGGCCGCGAGGGATACCACGGCCGCCGCGGTGACGGCCACGGCGGCGGCGGCAGGCCGCGTCCAGAGCAGGCCGAGCGGGAGCGTGGTGGCCAGGGCGGTCACCACCAGGGCGAGCCACGTCGGGCCGGGGGCGATGCCGGTGCCCGTGGTACGCGCCAGGGTCCCGGCCACCGCGAGAATGCCCAGCAGCGCGCCGGACACCGCGGGTGCCAGCGGGGCCGCGGCGATACGCCGTCCCCGGCCGGCCCAGGTGCCGTACCAGTCGCCCACTGTGTCCACCTCGTCTATTGTCGCCGCTAGCCGGGGCGCTGGCGTCCCCCCTGCCCGCCAATGCCGTGTCCCTCCTGCGGGGGATGCGGCGCCCGCCTCTCCCCCGGGCCAGCGGCGGCGAAAACGGCTCCACGGCGTGACGACCCGGGCCACCTGGTTTCCCTAATCTGCCAGGCATGGAAGCGACCATCGAAGTCACCGGGCTGTCCAAGAGGTTCGGCCAGACCGTAGCCCTGGACGAGCTGTCCTTCACCGTAGCCCCGGGGCAGGTCACCGGCTTCGTCGGGCCGAACGGCGCGGGCAAGTCCACCACGATGCGCGTGATCCTGGGCCTGGACGCGGCCGACTCGGGCGGCGCGCTGATCGGCGGGCGCCCGTACCGGAGCCTGCGCGACCCGCTGCACCATGTCGGGGCGCTGCTGGACGCCGGGGCGCTGCAGCCCGGCCGGCGCGCACGCAGCCACCTGCTGTGGCTGGCCCACTCGCAGGGCCTGGGCGCCCGGCGGGTGGACGAGGTGATCGAGCAGGCCGGGCTGGGCTCCGCGGCCAAGCGGAAGGCGGGCGGCTTCTCGCTGGGCATGCGGCAGCGGCTCGGGATCGCGGCGGCGATGCTGGGCGACCCGCCGGTGCTGCTGTTCGACGAACCGTTCAACGGCCTCGACCCGGAGGGCACCGCGTGGATTCGGGGATTCCTGCGGTCGCTCGCGGCCGAGGGCCGGGCCGTCCTGGTGTCCAGCCACCTGATGAGCGAACTGCAGGACAACGCCGACCATCTTGTCGTGATCGGCCGTGGCCGGCTGGTCGCCGACACCAGCGTGGCCGAACTGCTCGCGGCCGCGTCCCGGGACCGGGTCACGCTACGCACCACCGCCCGGGCCGAGGCGATGGCCGTGCTGACGGGCGAGGGGGCGACGGTCGCGATCACCGGGACCGACACGGTCACCATCTCCGGCGTGCCGGCCCAGCGTATCGCGGAACTGCTTGGCCGCCACGGCGTCCCGTTCTCCGAGCTGGCCGCGCACCGCGCGTCGCTGGAGGAGGCCTACATGGAACTCACCGCCGACGCCGTCGAATTCCGCGCCATGCCCGCCGTGCGGGAGGCGTGATGACCGCCACGATGACCCCGTACCGCTCCGGCCAGCAGGCCGGGCACGACGGCTTCGCGCAGGTGCTGTGGGCCGAGTGGACCAAGTTCCGCACCATGCGGGGCTGGGTCGTAGCCATGCTCGCCGCGGCCATCGCCACCGCGCTGGCCCCCATAGCCCTGGCCAGCATCGCGACCAGCAATGACCCGATGACCTGCGTGCACGGGACATGCCAGGTGGAGTCCAGCAACGTGGCCACCGGCCCGGACGGCGAAGCTGTCACCGACAGCTTCTACTTCGTCCATCAGCCGCTGGCCGGGAACGGCAGCCTGACCGCGTCGATCTCCTCGCTGCACGGCACCGGGCCGCTGGCCTACCTCCCCGGCGGTGTCCCCAAGCACCACCTCCCCGGTTTGCCGCAGCCGGCCACCCAGCCGTGGGCCAAGGCCGGGATTCTCATCAAGGCGGGCACCAGGCCAGGGTCGCCCTATGCGGCGATCATGCTCACCGCCGGACATGGCGTGCGGATGCAGTACGACTTCACCCACGACATTGCGGGACCGCCTGCCGTGCCGTCCGCCACAGCACCGCGGTGGCTGCGGCTGGCCCGCTCGGGGGACACCGTTACCGGGTACTTCTCGGCCGACGGCAGGCACTGGGGCACGGTCGCCACCGTGCACCTCACCGGGCTGCCGACCACCGCGCAGGCCGGGCTGTTCGTCGCCTCCCCCGACTACCTCTTCGAGACCCAGGGCTTCGGCGGCGGCGACCAGGGCGTAGACAACCCCACGCAGGCCACCGCCGTGTTCAGGCAGGTCAGCAAGCGGGGCGACTGGCCGGCCGGCGCTTCGGCCGGCGCCTGGACCGGCGGCCAGGCCGGGTTCGCCCAACGTAGCCCGGACAAGATCAGCCGGACCTGCAACGGCGTCGCCTGCGGCTCCCTGGCGCAGCAGCCGGGCCACTTCCGGCAGTCCGGCGGCACGTTCACAGTGGCAGGCTCGGGTGACATCGCCCCGTTCGTGCAGGTCGTGGACCCGCTCCAGGTGACGTTCTACGGCACGCTGTTCGGCGCGATCGCGGTGATCGCCCTGGGGGCGGTGTTCATCACCGGCGAGTACCGGCGCGGCATGATCCGCACGACCCTGGCCGCGAGCCCGCGGCGGGGCCGGGTGCTCGCCGCCAAGGCGATCGTGATCGGCTTGGTGACGTTCGCCGCCGGGCTGGCCGGCGCCGCCATCGCCTTCCCGATCGCTGTGCGGAAGCTGCACGACCTGAGCTGGAAGCCGCCGGTGTGGCCGGTGTGGTCGCTGACCAGCCAGGTCGGGGTGCGAATGGTGCTGGGCACCGCCGCCCTGCTCGCGGTGACTGCGCTGCTCGCCCTGGCGGCCGGCACGATCCTGCGGCGCAGCGCTGGGGCGATCACCGCGGTCATCGGGCTGGTCATCGTCCCGCTGGTGCTGGCGGTCGTCCTGCCGACGGCCCCGGCGGACTGGCTGCTGCGCTACACCCCGGCGGCCGCGTTCAGCCTGCAGACCTCCACCCAGCGGTACCCGCAGGTGACCACGGGCTGCATCCCCTATCACGGCTGCTATCCGCTGGCCCCATGGACCGGTTTCGCGGTGATGTGCGCCTGGGCGGTGCTCGCCCTGGCCGTGGCGGCGGTCCTGCTGCGCAGGAGAGACGCATGAGGCACGCGCTGCACGCGGAATGGACCAAGCTGCGCACCGCCCCGGGCACCGCACTGCTGCTGGCGGCCTCCGTACTGCTGACCGTTGGGGCGAGCGCGCTGACCGCCGCGATCGTGAAGTGCCCGGGCTCGTGCACCGCGGACACCACCAAGCTCAGCCTCACCGGAGTCATGCTCGGCCAGGCCACCGTCGCCACGCTGGCCGTGCTGGCGATGAGCAGCGAGTACGGCACCGGCATGATCCGGGTCACGCTGGCGGCGATGCCACGCCGGCCGACCCTGCTGGCCGCCAAGGCGGCCGTGGTCACCGGCGCGGTGCTGGTGGCGGGCGCGGTAGCGGTCGGCGCCTCGCTGCTGGCGGGCCGGCTGCTGGAGCCGGGCAATGGATTCACCGCCAGGCACGGCTTCGTGGCGCTGTCCCTGGCGCACGGCCCGACGCTGCGTGCGGCGGCCGGCTCGGTGCTCTATCTAGCGCTGATCGCCCTGCTCAGCCTCGGCGTCGCGACCGCGCTGCGGGATTCCGCGGTGGCCATCACGGTGGTGCTCGGACTGCTCTACATCCTCCCTGTCCTCGGCACGGCGATCTTGAGCCCGCAATGGCAGCACCACATCGAGCGGTGGGCGCCGGCGAATGCCGGGCTGGCCGTCCAGGCCACCAGGAACCTCGGCACGCTGCCCATCGGGCCGTGGGCCGGGCTGGCGGTGCTGACGGCCTGGACGGCGGCAGCACTGCTGGCCGGTGGCCTGCTGCTTCGGCTGCGCGACGCCTGACCCGCCGGGCCGCGTGCCGGAGCCTGGCTGACCGCCCTTTAGTTCGCGGGCTGCGGGCTGGTGACGGTGCTGGCCCGGGGCGGCAAGCCGCCCCCGGAACCCCCCAGTGCTAGCCCGGGGGGACGACCCCCGGACCCCCGCTGGCCTACGGCCCTGCGGCCGCGTTCCTCCGTCACGCGGCCTTGGCCACGACCACCTCGGCGCCCCGCTCGGTCCAGAAGCACAGCAAGCCGGTGATGTCCGTGGCCGCGGGGATCGGGTCCGGGTAGCTCCACACGATGTCCTTGTGAACCTGGCCGCCGGCCTCGGCGGACCAGTACGAGGCCTCGCCCTTGTACGGACAGGTGCTCTTGGTGCTGGTGGGTCGCAGCAGGTCGGTGCGCACGTCCTCGGCGGGCAGGTAGTAGCGGTCCGGCAGGCCGGTCTCGGCGAGCACCACGGCCCGGTCGGAGGAGGCCAGTTTCTCGCCACCGAGGAAGACCTCGACGTGCTGGGCGGTGGAGGTGATGGTGATCTGATGCGCTGAAGCCATGTCCGTGCCAACCGTGTCCCCGGCAGGTTGATTCCGCTCAGGCGACGACCCGCACGGCAGACGAGCCGTCGCGCAGGCGGCGGACCTCCAGCCGCTCCGGCACGCGTTCCTTCAGTTCGGCCACGTGGCTGACGATGCCGATCACCCGGCCCCGGTCGCGCAGGTCGTCGATGACCCCCATCACCTGGTCCAGGGTGCCCGAGTCGAGCGAGCCGAACCCCTCGTCGATGAACAGCGTGTCCAGATCCACTCCCCCGGCCTCGGCCCTGACGACGTCCGCCAGGCCCAGGGCCAGGGCCAGGGAGGTGTAGAACGTCTCCCCGCCGGACAGCGAGGCGGGGCTGCGCTCCTCACCGGTGTGCCGGTCGACCACGGCCAGGGTCAGCCCGGAGCGGTCCCGCCTGGCCTTGCCCTCGTCGGTGCGCCTCAGCTCGTACCTCTGCGAGGACATCGCCGACAGGCGCACGTTGGCCGCGGCAACCACCTGGCCGAACCAGTGCCGCAGCACGTAGGTGGTCAGCGCGACCCGCCGCTGGCCGTCGGTCCCGCTGGCCAGCGCGGCCAGGTGGATCACCGCCTCGGTCTCCTCTGCCACCCGGTCGTAGGCATTCTCCACGGCCCGGACGTCCGCGGCGCGCTGGGCGAAGCGCTCGGCCCTGGCGAACGCGGCCTCGCTGGCCTTGCGGGCACCGCGCTCGGTTTCCTGCGCGCCGGCCGCCGCGGCAGCGGCCTGTTCCGCGCGGGCCGCGGTCTGGTCCGCTTGCCCGGGGTCCAGGCCCGCCAGGTCTGGCGCATCCGCGGCGGCGGTGAGCCGGTCCAGCCTCTCCTCCCAGGACCGCAGGCCGGCGGCAAGCGTGGCCTGCTCCTGACTGGTGAGGACGGCCGACGCGGCCTCGTCCGGCGTGGCGAAGCCCCGCGCCCGCGCTTGCGTGTCCACCCGGCCTTGCGCCGTGGCCTGCGCTGCCAGGCACGCGGCGACGCGGTCGAGTGCCGCGGCCAGGGCGCGCTCGCGGGCCGCGCTGTCGCGCAGCGCCGCCTGCCGCGCGGCCACCGACGCATGGCCCTGCGCGGCGCCGGCCAGCCGCTCCCTGAGCGCGGCAAGCTCGGCGCCGGACCGGCCCGCCTTGGCCCGGGCCACGGCCGCCGCTTCGGCGGCTTCGCGCAGTTCCAGGCCCACGTGTTCGGCTTCGGCCCGCGCGTCGGCGAGTTCGGTCTCCAGGCGGATCGCGTCTTCGGCGGCCGCCTGCGCCTGATCGACCCGGCCGGCCAGGGCTTCCGCCTCGGCGGCCAGGCCGTCGACGCTGCAGCCTTCCGCCACCGCTGCGCACCCGGCGGCCTCGACGGCCACGGCGGTGTGCTCGGTGTCCGCCTCGGCCCGCTGCGCGTCCGCGGCCTCGCGCCGCAGCCTGGCTTCCTCCACGTCCTCGGCGGACACCGCCTGGCCGCAGGCCAGGGCCGGCTCCGGGTGCGCGGGTGAGCCACACACCCGGCACGGCCTGCCCTCGGCCAGCCCGGCGGCAAGCTCCGCCGCGATGCCCGCCAGCCGGGTGTCCAGCAGGCGCTGGTGCTCGTCCACCAGCCGGTGATGGGTCTCGATCGCCGCCAGCCGCGCCTGGTCAAGCTCGGCCAGCCGGGGCTCAAGTTCGGCGAGCCTGGCCGCCGCGTTCATGCGCCGGTGCACGGTTTCGAGGTGCTGCCCCGCCGCGCCAAGACCGGCGGCGGCGGTAGCTGCCTCCGCGAGCCGCGTCTCCAGGGTGGCGATGCGATCGGGGAGGTCCTGCCGCGCTCGTTCCAGGGCGGCGACCCGTTCCTCGGCGGCGGCCGCGTCCTGCTCCAGCCGGTCAAGCTCGGCCTCCCGCTCGGGCAGGCCCTGCTCGTCGTCCGCGTCGTGCTGCAGCGCCGCGGCGCCGGCCTCCGCGGCCTTTGCCCGCGCCGCCGCGTCGGCGCCGCCCCGCCCGGCGAGCGCATCCTCGCCGGGCTCGGGCAGCAGGCCGGCCAGGTCCGCGGACGCCGCCGCGGTGGCCGCGCTGGCTTCGGCGAGCAGGTCGAGCAGCGGCCGTACCGGCTCGGCGTGCCTGGCCGCGGCCAGCCGGGCCGCCTGCAGATCGTGGCCGGGCCGGGTGGCGGCGTGCGCCTGCAGTTCGGTGAGCGCCATGGTCAGCCTGGTCATCAGGCCGGCCTGCCGGGTCGCCTGCTCGTGCTCGGCCCGCGCGGCGCCCAGCGCTCCGGCGGCCGCATCGAGCGCGGCGCCGGTGACGGCGATGGCACCGGCCAGGCTCTCGTCGAGCTCCTTCAGCCGGGTGTGCCGGTCGTCGCGTGCGGCAGCCAGCAAATCCGCACGGCCAGCGGCGTCCAGCCCGGCCGCCTCGGCGGCCGCCGAGACCGCGTCACAGATCGCACGGTCCGCCGCTTCCCTGGTCCGGGTGGCCTCGGTCCGCAGCCTGCACAGCCCGTCGGTGATCCGGTCGTACAGGCTGGTGCCGAACAGCTTGGTGAGCAGCCTGCGCCTGTCATCGTCGCTGCTGCGCAGGAACCGGGCGAACTCGCCCTGCGGCAGCAGCATGACCTGGGTGAACTGCGTGCGAGTGAGGCCTAGCAGGTCGCTGATCACCTCCCCCGCCTCGGCCTTGTTCGCCGACACGCTGACCCAGCCCGTCCCGTCGTGCCGTTGCAGGTGCACGTGTGCCGCCTCGGTGGTCAGTCCGTCGCCGCGCTTCTTGGGCCGCCGGTATTCCGGGCTCCGGGTCACCCGGTACCTGACGCCACGCAGCGACCACTCCAGCTCGGCCTCGGTCCGGGCGTCCGGTGCGGCGAAGTGCGAGCGGAGTCTGTCGTCGGCCGAATCCTCACCGGCCAGGCCGCCGTAGAGCGCGAAGGTGACCGCGTCGAGCACGGTGCTCTTGCCGGCCCCGGTCGGGCCCTCCAGCAGGAACAGCCCTCCTTGCGCGAGCCGGTCAAAATCGATCATCTGCTCGCTGGCGTAGGGCCCGAGCGCCGTCATCCGCAACCGGTGCAGCCGCATCAGGCACCACCTGCCTGAGCGGGGACCGGCCGCCCGGCACCAGCCATGTGCCCGGGGCCGTCGTCGCAGGCGTGCTGGGCGGCCTCCACCACCGCCCGCAGCACCGCGCGCTGGGCCGCGTCGGCCGGGACGCCGGCCACGTACTCGACGAACGACTCGCAGATCTCCACCGGGTCCGTCGCCTTGGCCAGCCGGGCCAGGTCGGCGTCCGCCCCGGTCACTCCCCCGTCCGGGTCGAAATCGAGCGCGATCGTGTGCGGCCATTTCTCGCGCAGCCGCTCCATCGGCGCCACCGGGCGCACCGGGTCGGTCAGCACCACCTTCACCCAGGCACCGGCCAGGCCGGCGAGGTCTCCGTCTGCCCGGGCGAGCAGGTCGGCCAGGCGGCCGCGTACCTCGCGCAAGGGCCGCGGCACGGGCGTGGCCAGCAGTTCGGTCGTCACCTGGCCGGCGCCGTCGACCTCGGCGAGCGTGACCGACTTGCCCTGCTGCTCGGAGAACGAGAAGGCCAGCGGCGAGCCACAGTACCTGGCCGTGGTGGTGCTGCCGGGTACCCGGACCCGCTGCTGGCCGTGCAGATGGCCGAGGGCCAGGTAGCTGCAGCCGGCCAGCACGGCGGCGGGCGCGTCGCCGATCCCGCCGACCCTGATGTCGCGCTCGGACTCACAGGGCTGCGCGCCGGTCAGGAAGGCGTGCGCGAGTACCACGGTGCGGGCCAGACCGCGGGCGGTGGCGTCGGCCCGGATCCGCTCGCCCGCCGCGGCGAGCACGGACGCGTGCGAGCGCTCCGCCCCCAGTTCGTCCATGACCGCGTCGGGCAGCAGGTACGGGATGCCGTAGATGCCGACCGCGCCATGGGCGTCGGAGAGTATGACCGGGCGGTCGATGTCGGTCACGCGGGTGCGCAGGTGGATTCCTGCCCGCTCGCTGAGCGCGGACCCGAACCCGAGGCGCACGTAGGAGTCGTGATTGCCGCTGATCAGGACCACGTGGATGGCTGCCTCGGCGAATTTGGTGAGCGTCCGGTCGAGCAGGGTCACGGCCTCAAGCGGTGGCACGGCCCGGTCGTAGATGTCCCCGGCCACCAGCACGGCGTCCGCCTGGCCCGCGACCGCCTGGCCGACCAGCCAGTCAAGGAACTCCTCCTGGTATTCCAGGAGGCTCACGCCGTGCAGGGTCCGCCCGAGATGCCAGTCGGACGTGTGGATCAGCCGCATCGTGGCCCCGTTCGCCGTGACCGCCTCAGCCGGTGCGGCGCACCGGGCCGTCCGGACGCTGCTCATGATGGCGCGGCGGTACGACAACCGGGGCGCGGCTGGCCGTCAAGGTCCGGATAAGTCGCGAAAAAGTTAGGGTCGCACGTGCACCACGGCCCCCGCCGGGCCGCGCGCCGGCCCCTGCGCCGGGGCCCGCGCGGCGAAGGCGCCGATGGCCACGATCTTGCGGTCGAGGTCGGCGTCGATCGCCACGAACCGGCTAGGCCGGAAGTCCACGGTGGCCGACGGGGACTGGAAGCAGTACACCCGGGCCACCTCGCCGGCCGCGGCCATCACGGCATGGTGGCAGTCGTGATCAGTTCATCGGGGTGGACCGGCTTCTCCAGAAACTCGTCGGCGTCGCCGCGGATGGCCTGGACCGCGTAGTCGACCGTGGCGTGGCCGGTGATCACCGCCACCGGGAGGTCAGGGGAGATCTCACGCAGCGCCCGCAGCAGTTCGAGGCCGGTCATGCCGGGCATCTCCACGTCGGTGATCACCAGGTCCCACGGCTGCGACCGGGCCATGGCCAGCGCCGACCGCGGGTCGGGCGCGTGGCGGACCTCGAACCCGCCCCGCTTGCCCAGTACGTGGGTCATGAACCGGGCGGTGACCACGTCGTCGTCGACGACCATGATCCGGCCCACCGCCCCCGCGCCGCCGTTGCTCATCCCGCTACGCCCCCGCTCCTCAGCGTGCGATCTGGCCCGGCCCGAGAAAGGATGACGGGCCGCCGGGCGGACCCTGAGTGTCAGTTGGTGGTACTACGGTTACAACGAGTAATCATACCCGCGAGCCACGTGGGGTGGGCTGGCCGCGGAACCCGCCGGCCGGTGCGGGCCGGGGCGGCGTGGGCCGTCGTTCGGCAGAAAATCGCGCGGTTGCCAGGGAGAAGCCGCGGGTCAGAGAGCGACCAGTACCTTGCCGAGCGCGCCCGCCTCGCACGCCTGCTGCGCGGCGACGATGTCGGACAGCGCGAACCGGTGCACCGGCAGCTCGGTCAGCGCGCCCTCGGTGAGCGCGGCGGTGATGTCCGCCGCCGCCTGCCGGAGCGCCGGGCGGGGCACGCCGTACAGCAGGACGAACCGGATCGTGACGTTCGCCGTCATGCAGGCACGGACCGGCAGCACCGGATCGGCGGGCTCGGCGGCGTAGGTGACGATCATCGAGCCGGGCTTGGCCACCGCGAGGTCGAGGGCCAGGTTCGCGCCGAGCGCCACCTCGATCACGCGGTCGGTCTGGCCCGCCGCCGCGAGGATCTGGCCGGCGGCATCGGCGTCACGGTAGTTGACCACGTGCGCGGCGCCGGCCTTGCGGGCAAGCTCCGCCTTTTCCGGCCCGCTGGCCGTGGCGATCACCCGGGCGCCCGCCCTGGCGGCCAGCTCGATCGCGAAGTGGCCGACGGCACCCGCGCCGCCCGCGACGAGCACCGTCTTCCCCGTCACCGGGCCGTCGGCGAACACGCACCAGTGCGCGGTCATGGCGGGCACGCCCAGGCTGGCACCAAGCTCCAGGGAGGCGCCGTCGGGCAGCGGGACCGCCTGATCCTGCGGTACCACGCTCCATTCCGCCGCGGTCCCCCACCGCCGCCCGGCCGCCGCGAGCCAGAGCCAGACCCGCTGGCCAACCCGCGCCGGGTCGACGCCGTCGCCGACCGCCTCGATCACCCCGGCACCGTCGTGGTGCGGGATCTGGAAGCCGTCGATGGGCCGGGGCGTCGCGCCGCTGCGGCTCTTCCAGTCGGTGGGGTTGACCCCGGAAAGGGCCACCTTGACCAGGACCTCGCCCGGCCCGGGGGCCGGCCGCTCCACGTCGCGGACCTCCAGGACCTCCGTCGCCGGGCCATAGCGGTCGTAACTGGCGGCTCTCACGGCTGGCCTCCTTAGGTCGTGTCAGCCCGGGGGGACGACCCCCCGGAATCCCCCGCTGGGCCAAGGCCCCGTTCCTTCGTCACGGTGCCTTGCCGGTCGGGGTACTCCCTACCGATCCTAGATACGCCGCGGGCGGCCACGGGGAGTGCCCGTGGCCGCCCGGCATTGCCGTGCTGGCGCCCGCGTCAGTGCTGCTGCAGCACTGCCTCGATCTCGAGCTGGATGGTGACCTTGTCGCTCACTACCGCGCCGCCGGTCTCCATGACCGCGGTGAAGTTGACGCCGAAGTCGCGCCGGTTGATCTCGGCGATGGCGGTGAACCCGGCACGGGTGCCGCCGTAGGCGTCCGGCCCGAAGCCGTTGAGCTCCAGAGCCAGCTCCACGTCCTTGGTCACGCCCTTGAGCGTGAGCTTGCCGTCGAGGATGTAGACGTCGCCGTCCTGGCGCACGCCGGTGGACCGGTAGGTCATCGTCGGGTAGGTCTCGACCTCGAAGAAGTCGGCCGACCTGATGTGCGCGTCGCGCTGCTCGTTACCGGTGTCGATCGAGGACAGGTCGATCTCGGCGGTCACCGCGGAGTCGAGCGGGTTCTCGCCGGTCACGATCTCACCCGAGAATGTGCGGAACTTGCCGCGGACCTTGCTCACCATCATGTGGCGGACGGTGAAGCCCACCTCGGAGTGGACCGGGTCGATCGACCAGGTGCCCGCCACGTATCCGGGCGTACCGGTCAGGGTGCCGGTGTCGGTGGTGGTCATGTCGTCCTCCTGCTGTCGCGAGGTGATTGAGTCTTCAAAGATTGAATGTTCTACAGGTATCACGCCCTCTGTAACATTGTCAAGCGCTCAACTATTTCTCGTGTACACTGGTGTCATGGGTGAACCACACTGGCTCACCGCTGAGGAGCAGGACGCCTGGCGCTCCTTCATGGCCGGCTGCCGCGCACTGTTCACCGCGGTGGACGCCCAGTTGCAGAAGGACGCCGGGATGCCGCTGGCGTACTACGAGATCCTGGTGCGGCTGTCGGAGGCACCCGGCCGTGCACTGCGGATGAGCCAGCTTGCCGAGGCGGCCTCGGCGAGCAAGAGCCGCGCCTCGCACGCGGTGGCCAGGCTGGAGGATCGCGGCTGGGTCCGCAGGGTGGACTGCCCCACCGACCGGCGCGGCCAGGTGGCCGAACTGACCGACGAGGGCTACGCCGTGCTGGTCGCCACCGCCCCCGGCCACGTCGCGCAGGTCCGCGAGTCGCTGTTCGACGGGCTCACCCCGGAGCAGGTGAGGCAGCTCAAGACGATCGGCCAGGTGATGGCCGCCGCGTGCGCCGGCCACCCGATCCCGTCGTTCCCGCCCGGCTGCCCCGGTACCGAAGAACCCGCCGAGCTAGGCCGCGAGCAGGCCCTGGCGGACTGACCCGCCCTAGCGGCGCGCCGGGGGCAGCGTCTCCATAAGATTTGCGATCGCGGCCGGGCCAGCGCCCGGCTCGTGGCGCAGGCCGTCAAGCGCGCCGGCCCGGTCCTCGGCATCCCGGTTCTGGCTCAGCTTCTCCTTGGCCTCCACGGTCGCGATCGCCAGTTCCACCCCGACGATCGCCCGCAACTGCCCCTCGATGAAGTCCCGTGGCGCATCGCTGACGTGCCAGGGCGCGAGCCGCCCGGCCTCGTGCTTGGCGGTCAGCAGGCCGACCACGTCGCGCACCCATTCGGTGTCCCGGTGCACGGTAAGCGGCCCGGTGAAGTGCACGCTCACGTAGTTCCAGGTCGGCACGACCCTGCCATGCCTGGCCGTGCTCGGGTACCAGGACGGGGACACGTAGGCCTGGGGACCGTGCACGATGGCCAGCGCGACCGTGTCAGGGCCCACGGACCGCCACTGCGGGTTCTGCAGCGCCAGATGGCCGAGCAGCCGCCCGCGCCCGGCGTCCCCCGACCGGTCCCAGATGATCGGGATCAGGCTGGCGACCGGCTTGGTCCCGTCGAACGTGACCAGGTCGGCCGCTCCGACACCGTCCACGAACGCCTCGACCGCGGCGCGGTCCCTGGCAGCGAAATGCTTCGGCAGATACACATCTGTGAGCTTATGGACCGGCCCCGGGCGCCGGTACGCCGACGGTCCCGGTCCGAGCCTGGCCTGGCATTTTGACCTGCCTTGAATCATCTTCTAGCGTGACGGGCAATGAGCAGTGCGGAACTGGCAGCACGAGCGGAGGCCGAGGACTACGCGGCCTGGTTCCGGGCGCTGGCCGACGGCACCCGGGTCAAGATCGTGTCGCTGCTTGCCCGGCACGGCCGGCCCATGAAGGTGGCCGAGATCGTCGCGGCGGTGCAGGTGGGGCAGTCCACGGTCTCCCAGCACCTGAAGGTGCTCGCCGCGGTGAAGTTCGTGCTCGCCGAGCGCCGCGGCACCGCCAGGTACTACCGCATCAACGCGGCCTGCGTGAGCAGCTTCCCGACCGCGGCCGCGCTGGTGGGCGGGCTCGCGGCGCCGCTGCCTGACCAGCCGGAGCTGGAGTTCCTGCCGCCGCTGCCTCCCTTCCCCGGGCCGATCGGCCTCGCGATCCGGCCCATGCTCCCCGCTGACGCGGAGCAGGTACTTGCCGTGTACCAGGCCGGCCTCGACGCGGGCGACGCCAGCTTCGAGACCGCCGTGCCCTCCTGGGCCGACTTCGACGCGGCCAGGCTGCCCGAGCACCGCCACGTCGCGACCGCCGACGACACCGGCGAACTGCTCGGCTGGGTCGCGGTCAGCCCAGTGTCGTCCCGCGGCGCCTACGCCGGGGTGGTGGAGCACTCGGTGTACGTGACGCCCGATGCGCGCGGCCGTGGCGTCGGCACCGCGCTGCTCCATGCGCTCATCGACTCCACCGAGGCGGCCGGGATCTGGACGATCCAGTCCGGCATCTTCCCGGAGAACACCGCCAGCCTCCGCATGCACGAGCGGACGGACTTCCGCGTGGTGGGCGTCCGTGAGCGGATCGGCTGCCACCACGGCCGGTGGCGCGACGTCGTACTGGTCGAGCGGCGCAGCGGCGTCGCAGGCAACTGACGCGGGCGGTCACAGCGCGGCGAGGGCCTGCTCGAAATCCGCCCACAGGTCATCGGGGTGTTCGAGCCCGACCGACACGCGGATGGACCCCTCATCGATACCCGCCGCGCGCAGGCTCGCCGCGTCCATCTGGCGATGTGACGTCGAGGCCGGGTGCAGCACCAGGGTCTCCGCGCCGCCCAGGGATGCCGCCAGCGCGGCCAGCCGCAGGCCCGCCACGAACGCCAGCCCGGCGTCCCGCCCGCCCGCCAGGTCGAAGGCAATCATGCCGCCGAAGTCGCTCAGGATGCGCTGCGCCGTGGCGTGATCGGGGTGGCCGGGCAGGCCGGGCCAGTGCACCCGGGTCACCGCGGGGTGGGCGGCGAGCTTGCCGGCCAGGTGCGCGGCGTTGGCGCAGTGCCGTTCCATCCGCAGCGCCAGCGTCTTGAGCCCGCGCAGCGTCAGCCACGCGGCGAACGGATCCGCGGCGACCCCGAGGTCCACGGTGTCCTTCCACAGCGGCCGGTGCGGCTGCTCGCGGGCGAGGACCACCAGCCCGATCGTGACGTCGTCATGGCCACCGAGGTACTTCGTCGCGGAGTGGACCACGATGTCCGCGCCGTGCTCGATCGGCCGGCACAGTACCGGGGTGGCGAAGGTGTTGTCCACGACGCAGGTCAGGCCGGCCTGGTGCCCGGCGGCGATCAGCGCGGGAAGATCGCTGACCGCGATCGTGGGGTTGGCGATGGTCTCCAGGAACAGCAGCTTGGTCCGGGGTCCGGCCGCGGCCGTGACCTCGGCCGGATCCCGGCCGGACACGTAGCTGACGTCGATGCCGTAGCGGGCGGCCAGCGCGGTGAAGACCGCGAACGTGCCCCCGTAGAGGCACTGCTGCGCGATGACATGGTCACCGGGGCGCAGCAAACCGAGCAGCACCGCGTTGATGGCGCCCATGCCAGAACTGGTGGCCAGCGCTGCCGTGCCCCCTTCGAGATCGGCGGCGACGGCCTCCAGCGCGCTGGTGGTCGGGTTGGCGTACCGGCTGTAGGCGAACCCGGCGCCGGGATCGTCAAGCGCCCGGGCGCAGGCGGCGACGTCGTCAAAGGCGAACACCGAGGTCTGGTAGATCGGGACGCTGACCGGGCGGGATCCGTTCAGCTCGGCGGCGGGGGCGTGGATCGCCCGGGTCTCCAGGTGCATGGTCATGACACCAGACTCTGCCGTATCCCGCCGGACATCCAAACCCGCTGGCTCCGGCATTGCTAGAGTGAGCGCCGGCCAGATTGTACGGATTGAGGATGTTATGCGGTCGATGTGGCTCGTCGCACCGGGGGACAGGCCCTGCCCATGAGTGATCCGACCGACGGCTGGCCGTCCGAGGACTGGCCCTCCGAGGAGTGGCTGGCGGACGACTGGCCCTCCGAGGAGTGGCCGGCGGACGATCGGCCGGCCGGGCGCGGGCGCCACGGCCGGGCCAAGGCGAGCGGCGGGCAGCGCTCGCTTCTCGTCCGCTACCGGTGGTACGGGGCGCTGCTGGCCGGAGTCGCCGCCGCCGCGCTGGCCACCGGCGCGATCATCCTGATGAACAGCCATGACGGGCGCCTGGTGGCGAGCGACTGCGGCATGGTCAGCTGCTCCGCCGCGCTGCCGGGGAGCACCAGCGCGAGCGCCGCGCCGCAGGGCACCCCGCGCGGCAAGCTGACGGCCCGGCCCGCCCCGGCGCACCACCGCGTGACCGCGGCGCCCACCCGCTCCCCGTCCGCATCACCGTCCGCCAGGGCCCCCGCGGCGCGCTCGCCGTCGCCGACGCCACCGCCCGCCTCCCCCACTCCCACCGCGTCCGCCTCCCCCACGCCACGCAGGGTGGACGCCACGGTCACGTACACGGTGGACCAGCGCTGGCCCGGCGGTTTCCAGGGCCACTTCACCATCGTCAACAACGGCACCGAGGCACTCAGCGGCTGGGTCCTGACCGCCACCCTGCCCGGGGACCAGATCGACTCGGTATGGAGCGCCAGTTACTCCGTCGACGGGAACCAGCTGACCCTGACGGCGCCGTCCGACCAGCCGGCCATCGCACCAGGCGCGAGCCAGTCCGCCTACTTCACCGCGAGCGGCAGCACCGTCCAGCCGACGGGGTGCGTGTTCAACAGCCAGACCTGCACCGGCTGACACAAGCCCGACATTTACCTTCTTTCACAACAGCCGCAGCCGTCGCCTTGGTACGTTGCTCGTCGGGCGCAACTGCCCATCGGGGAGGGGACAAATGCGCACGGGGTTCTGGCGTACGCCGCACTCTGGGGCTGAGGGCCGCGCGGTGAGCGGCGAGCACACACCGCCGCCGGATTCGCCCGGCGGTGCTGGCGAACAGTCGGGCCCGGAGCAGCGGCGGTGGTGGCGGCCCAAGCCTTTTTCCCGGCCGCTGTGGTACCCGGTCGCGGGTGCCGCCGCCGTTCTCGCGCTGCTGGCCGGCGGCGCGATGACGCTGTTCACGATTTCCCGCGGCCCGCAGGCCCGGCCACTGGCCGCCGACTGCGGCCTGGTCACCTGCGGTGCCAGCCTGCCGCCCGTGGTCACCGGCCGGGCCGTGCCGAGTACCGCCGCACACAGCATCACAAGGGCGCACCGACGCCATCGCGCCGCGCACCGGGTGCTGGCGCCGACGGCACACAGCCGCCTGCGCCCTCCGGCGCCGGGCCAGCCAGCGCACCGCAGGCACCCGCGGGCGCCACACCCGGGCGGGCCTACCCCCGCGGCGGTGACCGTGACCTACACCCTGGACGGCACTGACCCCTGGCACCAGGCCTTCCGCGCCCACCTGACCATCGTCAACCACGGCGCCACACCGGTGGCCGCCTGGACCGTCCAGGTGTCGCTGCCCGGTGACCAGGTCGATTGGGTGGGTTACCCCGGTGCCTGGGATCCGTTCGCGAACTGGCGGTTCAGCGGTGGCACGCTGGCCCTGAACGCGGTGCCCGGCGGCGAGACGCTCGCGCCGGGCGCCACCGAGATCGTGCCGATCTCCGCGCAGGGCGGCACCACCATTCCCGGCGGCTGCCAGTTCAACGGGGCGGCCTGCCAGCCCTGACCGCCGGGCAGGAACCGGCCCGGATGCGTGCTAGTCGGGCTCGATCACGCCCGGCCCGACGCACACCTTGTTGCGGCCGGTGGTCTTGGCCTCGCTGAGCGCCTTGTCGGCCGCGCCGATCAGTTCCGCGAGCGCCCGCCGGGACCGGTCCAGGATGGCGATCCCGATGGAGACGGTCAGCCGGAACACGAAGCCCGCGTGGCTCCCGTCCTCGATGGCGATCGGCTCCCCGGCGATGTGATCACGCAACCGCTCCGCCATTCGCCTGGCCTCGGTTTCCCCGGTCTGCGGGAGCAGGATCGCGAACTGCTCCCCGCCGAACCGCCCGACCAGGCCGAAGCCTTGCAGGTTCTGGGTCACAGTGCGGGCGATGCCCTGCAGCACCTGGTCCCCGGCCGCCAGGCCCGCGGTCTCGTTGACGCTGTTGAAGTGATCGATGTCCACCATGACCAGGGCGAGCGGTGCATCGCTGCGCCGGGCACGGTAGAACTCGGCGGCCGCCTCGCGCTGCCACGTGCCGGCGTTGAGCAGGCCGGTCTTGGCGTCGATCCGGGCCTGTGCGAGTAGTTGCGCCTGCATCAGGTAGCGCCGGCACAGCACCACCGTTGGCAGTGCCAGCGCCATGAGCACCGGGTTGATGGCGACCACCAGGGCCAGCGCCACGGCCAGACTCAGTTCCAGCACATCCGAGGTCAGCGATTCCCTGCTGCCGACGAGGTCACGGATCCTTGTGTCGGGATCGGAGAGCCGTATCGCCACCAGGATGAAGCCGTAGTTCACGAGGGTCGCGATCATGCCGCATGCCGCCACGGCGAGCACCCAGACCAGGGCATGGCGGCCGGTGCCCGGGGACGTGCCGACCACCGAGGCGGGCAGCGAATGAAACGTGACGGACGCAAGCCCGTAGGCCAGGCCGATCGCGGCATGACTGAAGATCCGCCGGTAGATGAGCATCCGCCGGGTCCGCCACAGTTTGTGCACGGCGAGCGGAATCGGCGCCGCGAGAGCGTACCAGGGTGGCAGGG
>Ga0207699_10000385_pt1 | contig 23188 bp, 30 predicted proteins | sample LARL51metaG_FD_184344 | JGI IMG/M metagenome (GOLD analysis project Ga0207699, IMG submission 184344) | Corn, switchgrass and miscanthus rhizosphere microbial communities from Kellogg Biological Station, Michigan, USA - LAR L5-1 metaG... | ecosystem: Host-associated > Plants > Roots >...
GAGTGATGGCTGCGAACGTAATTGAACGCAAAATTGTGGACCATGACCAATCAGGTTATAACCATGCTTATACGCCCGATAGCGACAAATATGCACGCGAAGCCGAGCGTAAAGCAATGGGTATGGGTAATCCAAATCCAGATGGAACGTATAGCCGCTAACCGAAGTCTTTGGCTAAGTTAGATTGCTCAACCTTCACATCAACAATAGGGGGCATGATTTCCCATTCATGGTCCCTGTCCGGCACGAATGTCATGGATTCACGAAATACGATCTTGCCTGGCTTGCCTCTTTCGATATCTGTTGCGCCCAATCTTAATATCAACCAGCCGCCAATGACTTTTGCTCGCTGCGTACATTCATCAAGCTTTTCCCAATTCCAATCAATTCGTTTTCTCATTAACAATAATCCTCAACTGATGTAACTAATTCTAATTGAACGCCAATATATTCAGCAATTCGCCTTGATTTCTGATTTTTCAAATCTGTTAAAAAAAATGATGGCCATAAATAATCAAATAATTCTTTATGCTCTTTGCATGTAATTCTAAATGGTGGAATACCATCCCCATAGTTTTCATAGGCATAAAGATGTTTTTTGATTTTTTCTTCTATCGTCATTAAAGAATGCTCTTTAACAAAGCTTTCGCCTGGTCATGCAAATTTGAGAAGTTATGTTTCTTAATAAGCCTCAAAACAAGCTCCAGATCGGCGATAAGATTTTCAGGGGTAGGATTCAAAGCTGTATTGATCGCAGCATCAGCAGCTTGTAATGCATCAGAATTGGGATCTACGGCTGCAGCTGCATCAACAACATCCTTAACAATATTACTCATTGTGCTTTCCTTTTTTGATATACTAAATTTATGAACAAATACTTCTCTAAAAAGTTACTTCTCATTGCAGCGCCAATCGCTTATATCCTGTTTAAGCTCTACGTTCTATCAACGCCTAACCCTGCGGATGATGAGCTTCCGGATGTGGCAAAGCAGGCGGTTTTAATGCTCGCCAGTGACTCAGACCAAGATGACTCCGAGCAGTAGACCAATCATCCATAATGGCAATCAGCTCTCCACCCTTTGGCCGGCAATCATAACTTAATGCGAGAACTGTTTCGCCTGGCGCAGGCTTACCCTCTAAAAACGAAATCCAATAGCCTTGTTTACGGCAATATTCCACATCGTCAAGCATCTTTTCCTTTAATTCGGCTGCTGTCATACCATTTTCATCAAAAAACTTAATAGCTTTTTCTACTTGCTCGTAAGTAACTTCACTCATTCTCCCACCTCTTTTTCTGTCCGGCGATTCCATCTTGCAATTACTTTCTCTTTCGTTGACCCTTGCTGGAGCGCATAACAATGTGCGCCTTGGCACTGAATCCACCATGCTTCGCGCCTAATCTTAAATTGACCCCACCCCATATCATCACAGCTTAAATGTGGATTAGATGCACCACAGTGAGCGCACGGCAACAATTTCTCAGTCGGTTCGGTCATTCTTGATATAACTCCCATCTATTATCATTCAGCACTTTCTGAAACTCAGCACCTAACGGCTCTTGTGATTCAATCAGCTTCTTTGCAAAATCAGTTAATGCTTCATTTATTTCTGCATCAGTCGGTTCGGTCATTCACCTACCTCATGCTTGTCTGGAAACGCTGGCATATTTGCTGGAATACATTTTAAATATACGACAGCCCCGCAACATGGGCAGACTATTCGTGCGCCTTCACTCATCTTCCAGTCTCTGCATTTCTTCAATGACTTGCTCATCGGTGACTGGTTCATAGTTTTCTTCGAAATAATACGCCGTGATTACATCGAAATATTCACCGACTATGCTGGAATGCGCTCTCACAATCCAATCACCTGTATCGGCACGCATAACACCTTCTGGAGTTTTCACATCCAGATATTGCCGTTTCTCACCGCAGAGAATCCCTGGAAAGTTATAGACTATCTCGTTGAAGTTATCACCTTGCCACTGTATTGCATCAATTATGTTTTCTTTTCGTTTGCATTTAGCCATTCGCCACCTCATCAGGAAAAAGATAATGCATCAAACGCCGAATATCCAACACGCCGCGCCCGTTATCAACTTTGCGCTGCGCAAGTGAAATCGTTTTGTATTTTCCTACAATGCGCTCATCGCGGATATCGAACACCACATAAATATAGCCTAAATCCAATAGGCGTTTTGCTTCAGCTCGCGTCATTTTGTAACCTTGTTACATGCTTAATTGATTCTTGTAATGTATGGATATGTAATGCTTCTTCTTCATTCAATTGGCTGCAATCGAATTTAATTAATTTTAAATCATCATTCCATTGACCAACGCCAGTGCAGCGAATACAAACGCTAAGACAACCACTAGTGGGTACTATTTCAGGTTTGCCAGGAATGAAAGCGCAATCAACATGATGGAAACAATAAGGGCAATAATTGGATTTCCGAAATCCGTTATCAGGTAATGTCATTTTTATTCTCATGTGGTAAATAAAGTTTTATAACTGCGCGGTCAAGTCTGATCAATGTCGCATGAGCGTCAATATCGTCATGCGTATTCGCGTTTTCGTCGAGCATCTTACCTATTATCTGCTGAACATCAAGCAATGCTTTGTTGTACCACGCGATTTCCATATCGTTCATTCCTTTCATTGTCTAAAGCATCCTTTTTGCCTGCCATTCTTTAAAATATATTTTGCCTTCTTGATAGGCTATCTTCAGCAAAAATGCAACTATTATGAAAGTGCCAAATGCGTACATTAAAGCCCAGAGATCGAGTGCGAGCATGAATAGAGTTTTTATCATGAATAAGCCTCTTTTTCTCGTTCGTTGTGTTCATGTTGCAATCTGTCGCATTGACAATCATCTTGCGGATAATTGCAATAGTGACAAATGGGTGTTTCATCGTTCCATTCTTTAAAAGGAAAGTTAGTCATGAGGGGGTCCTGTTATAGTTTGTGTAAGCCCAGGCGGCGACAGTTAGCACCATCGCCAGGGTGAATTTAATTAGAAAGGTACTCATTTATTTACCATCCGATAAATAATGTTACTCAGCATATCGCAATATACGTCCTCGAATTCTTCTATTTGCTTTAGAACATGCTGCACTCTCATCATCTTAAATAACTCTACCGTATAAGTGTCGCTCGGCATCAACGTAACTCGCACCCATAATCCGCGCTTCCCATCACCAACTCGCATAGTCAAATGCGGGTAATCTTCACTACTCCAACCGCACCGGTATTCCCTGGCGCCGCATGCCATTAACGTTTGCATCCCTATTTGATGCCGGATCGTTTCCGCTACCGCTATACATCGTTGACGCTTTAACTCGTTACTTTCATTGTGTGCTTGCATAGTATTAGTCCCCTCGTTAAGTTAATCAAATGCTGGCTCTACAATGAAAGCCAGCGACTTATCAACCTATTTATCCAAACTTTTCATTACATCAGCACCCATTACTTCCAATAACGCTTGCTTGTAACCTTCCCAATATCTAGCCGTACCCGTTCCATTGAGCCCGTCATGCTCTGTAAAATGCTTTACGTTATAAACGGCGATCTTAAACTTGGCTTGCAGTACATCTCGAAAGTCTTTCTCTGTCATGTTATTAGTCCCCTCTTATTCATGTTAACGGATACACACTATACCCGATAGCGGATACTGTCAATACCTTTTTACACTATTTTTGCAGGGGGAAACAGGCACGGACTATATATACATTGGACGAAATTTTTTGATTTTGCCGTGGATTTTTCAGATTTTCGAGGGGGTATCATCGGGGGGCAGGGGGGTCACTTTTGATTCCGGTACTGCACAACTCTCTGAGCTATGTCACCAGTCGAAGGATAAGACGCAAAGCATTGTTTATCAAGGATATTTTAGCGCGCAGTTGACCATCTTCCGCTTTCTGGTTGACAATGGTATGTCTGCTGACGGCTTTTGTCTGTCAAGTTAAAGGTGTCGAATTCGGGGTGTTTGTTACCGAGTTGTTACCTGGTGCAATTGTGTAAAGGCAGGTGCAATTGGTGCGAATTAGAAGTCGGTCTGGTAGTCGTGAGGCGCTGCAGGCATGTCGTAAAGCCGCTTGTACTGCACCCCCAAATACCTAAACGCATCGGCGATGTGTACCGCCCAATTGTCGAGTGGTTTTGGTGCGAAACGTGCTTTGACTTCATCGTATTCGCGTTGGTATTCGCGTAATGCGCGCAGTGCGAAAGCACAGTTAAGTTTATCTATTCTTAAGCGTGGGAACATATAGCGAACAGCTTCTATACCATCTTCGAAAGAAACTTTTGGCACCATGAGAAAGTGCCATCCATATTTGCGCGCCATCGTTAATCTGGATTCACAACTCTCGAATCCCTGGTGCTTTTGATCAATGTCATGCGGGCCATAATGGTTGCCCCATTCCAGCCCCATACTTTGTCTAACGCGCTCAGCCTCATCGAGGTAATGACGGAACCCTTTGCCTGTATCATGCAAGAGGTATAGGACATGGATGTATTTTCCAGTAACTTGAAATAGTAATCCGGCAGTTGCATCTGTACCCCCTAAATCCCATATAGAATGGAGTTTGAGCCTTGGATCTGGCTTCACTAGGGTAATCCGTCCTTCGCGCTCCATATCGCCAATTTCGCGGGTATAATAAGCCCCAAGGTTTCCAACTTCGAAATCAACAAAAAATTCCTGTCGGATGAGTTCATCTGACATGCCGAGATCGCGTGCGCGCTGGATATCGGCTTTTGAGATAATAGGTGTGACACCATCATGTTTAAATGTTTGATCGACAGTAAGATGTTCGACATGGTAGTCCGGCAGGTCTTTGACTTGCTGGTAGACTTCGTAGCCATGATTCATTCCTCGCGGCGTGTATTGAAGAATCTCTTTGCCTTTGTTCTGGACTATGATGGGATTGAGGTACTGACGTGCAAGTGGGTTGTGGAGTGAAAACTCGGAATAAATAATGGTAACAGGATTAGAACCCATAAGACCATCATAATTATTACTGCCAGCCAGTACCAACTTCGAGCCGTTGAACAAATCAATTTCCATCCGAGCTTCATTTTTCTTTGAAACCAGGCAGTCGGGAATCGCATCCATGAACGGTTTACCATCGAAATCTAATCCTTGCCAAATTACTGATCGGGCTTGTTTGTGAAGCGGAAAGAGATAGACGTGTGTGCCGACCCGACGCAGTCCGCGAAGCAGCCAAGCTTGTAAAGAAAAGATATCTTTTCCGGCTCGACGGTGAATGACCGCGCAAACATTCTTGTCATCCACCATCGCTTTGAACATGCGTGCTTGATGCGGGTAAGGATCAATGTTAGGGATTCGAATATAAATATGAAATCCTTATTGACCATACTTAAATTTTTCATGCGCTTCACGCTCAATCTTATTTTCATCTTTATCGTCACCAGTAACATGGCGCTTTACTGAGTAAGCAATCGCAACAGCCTGTTTTTGCGGATAATCATTATGCATCAATTCCGCAACGTTCTTGCTGAATGCTTCTTTGCTTTTACTGTGAATTAATGGCATAAAAATTTCCTTTTAGTTTAAGCGGCTTCTCGTGTTGCTGGTTTTTGTAACTCAGCGACAAGAGTATCTAACTCTGTCATGCGTTTTACATCAACATCGCGCTGCTCATTCAGTGTCGCATTTGACTTCCTTAAAGCCTCAACCTGCACATTTAAATCCTGATTGGCTTTCGTTAATGTTTTCACTCTGGTTCTCAAATCAACAGAATTTTGAACGGATTCGGCTAGAATTTCTTTGAACGATTCAATTTCAGTCGAACGATAGTGAAAGGAGCTGGCGAGAGATTGTAATTGCACTTTCAGTTGATTGTTTTCATTTTGTAATTTGTTGAATTCTTCTTGCGTCATATTAAAAATCCTTACTGATTAAATATTTTAACGGGTTTAGAGTTTATCATATTAAACTTTAACTTCACAAACCGTAATAGTCGATGCTGTGCGTGGGAATCCAGCACTATTCGTATCTGTAGCAGTACGGTTGATATAGACACTTCCACTTCCACCTTCTCTTTCATATTGAACTTTATATGTGGTTAAAGATGTTGTGGCTGGTGTGTCAAGCCATTCCATAGTGACACAAGACATACTCACTGTAGGATTCGATTGATATGGCGATGAGCCAACTGCATCGCGCGACCCAACAGATGTGCCAACTCCAATCGGTGTGCTTCCACGCACTAATTGAAGTGCCATTGTTGCGGCAGCATCATTGCCACATTGCACGACTGCTCGCACTAATACGGTATTTGATGCACTTGTTGGTGTAATATTAACTGTAATACCAGTATCCACAAAAGACGCACTTGATGAACTAGCTGTTGTCGTGAATTGACCTTGCTGTGTATTGAACTGTGTTCCAGTAGGAAGATTGGTTGCCGCAATCGTATTTTCTCCAGAAACGACTGAACCATTGCCAGCATAATAGGCTATTTGACCTGTTGTACCCGCATTAACAGTACCACCTGATACCGCACCAACATACTCAACAGACCAGGATGTTGCATCGGTGCCAGACACTTTAATGCATGTCACAAGTAATGTTGTACTTGCCGCCATTGCCTGAACAGTGTTAGTACCAGATGATTGAACTGTGACAACGCCAGTTGAATTATTCACAATATAAAACGATTGACCAAGAACCAAAGTAGAGGCAACAGGTAACACAACTGTTTGTGTTGTGGTGCCTGTGAAAAATTGCTGCCATGCACTTGTCACATCGAGTGTAGTGGTCGCAGCAGCAGTTGCAGTTGTGGCATATCCATTCAAGTGATTATTTGCGGAAAGATTTTTATTGGCATCCCAACTTGAAATGGTCGTTGCCGTGGGCGTAGTTGAATACGCCCTTTCAATCATATTTTGAGTTGCCATGCCTTATTCCTTAAACAACCGTTAAACCAGCAGAAACAGCGTTGGAGAGTTCCCATGTCGTATTAGCGACAATACAGGTCAGCTCGCAACTATCGCCTGCATTAGTTGATGAGAATGATCCAGCTGAGCTTGATGAAGTATTACCGAATTGGATGGTTTGTCCGGTATTTGCTGTTGCTGTCCAGCCACCACTACCTGCCAATCCTTTTAATACGACTTTACTGCCAACGGCTGCGGTTGCTGGTAATGTCACTACGCATGGTGTTGCTGCGTGGTTAAGCACATAACCATTATTGATCGCTGCAGCCAATGTTGCGGCTGTGACTGTTGACCATGTTACGCCGCCGCCAGTTGCAGCAATCGTAATGCTATTCGCGGCATTTGTGATGTTAATACCAGTACCGGCTGTGATATTTTCAGCAATAGGATGACCTGATGTGGCGCCAATATAAATCTGACCATCATTTAATGGACCTTGTTCATTCGTTTGATTATTCGTAGCCATGAATTATCTCCTTTAGACTATAGTTGGGTTGGAATTAACTAATTCCACTGACCATGTAGTGTTAGCAACCAATCCTCTGACGAAGATATTGGCGTTAGTAATATCTGAATTTATGGAACCAGCCACACTCGAAGATTGTGACCCAAATTTAATCGTTTGTCCTGAGTTGGCAACCAAAGACCATCCACCAGCACCCAACCCCATCACACCGACTTCGTCACCAACATTGAAGATTGCTGGCAACAATACCTGTACGGGTGTGGCTGGACGATCTGTGACAAAGCCGTTGCCACCAGCAGCATTTACTGAAACAGTTGTAATCGTTTCCCATGAACTGATATTGCCACCGCCACCTGTCACCAGATCAACCGCGACAATAGCATCATCACCTTGATCTTTCATCCATACTTGACCAGGACCCAGAATTGGCAGAATCGTATCGACGACATCGACAATCACAGCGGAATAATTATATCGTGGTCCAATCTTTTGATCGACCAATTGCGCTTGCTGGTCCACTAACGTCAAGATGCCGAAATCATTGTTCAACATGCTCGGCACGAAATTTGAATTGTTATATAGGTTGAGGCGATCAGCAGGCGTTTGTCGCGTGATCGTCACAATATCGCCAGCAAGAGATGGATTTACTAATGTCACCTGGACTTGCTGTAAAGCGCCTATGAATGCCACAGAGTAGTCAGCAGGGTAAGCAAGGACATCAAGGACATCATTCGGTATTGAGCCTGCAATGCGCGAATAGACCACAACATCAGAGGCGACGTTGGCCGTCCAATTGGTTCCGTAGACGGTTTGGTTTAGAATCGCCGTCGCCTGCGTGTAAGGTAAGATATCGCCAATCACAACCTGTGACATAATTAGTGTCCTTTTTGTCTATGTGCGATTTCGCGCGTTTTAGGCCATCCAAAAGCTTTAATCACTGCACTACTCATGCCATATGTCCATATTGAATTCATTGGTGGTGTCATGCGCGCCATCTTCAATGCATCGTATTCGTTCATCTCATTGCTTGATAAAGCACTGAAAAAATCAAGCATGCTATTCACATCGCCAAACGCAGGCCCCAATAATCCAGCTCGGGACCGATCACGGTATTTGTCGTTTTTTAGATCTCTTAATAGCGTACCACCAGATATTAAATTTGCATCATTTAAAATCGACGTGAAATAGCTCATATAACCCGAATCTGACATGACTTCATAGGCCCAATGCTCCATTGTCATATCTTTAGGATAGGGATCCTCGCCGCGCGACATGCGCCGAGTAGGGCTGACCATGGCGCCAGCTGCAAGCATGCCTAGGACGCCCATCAGTTTTTGGGCATCAGGTTTCTGCATAGAAGGAATGAGATAGCGATTCAATGATCCAAATGCCCAACCGTGGAAGCCTTTGATGATTGGACCCATGATAGCAATCGGCCCATTAGAATCCATCCAGATAGGCGTATCGAGGACATTAGCATTGAGGACGGTGTCATATACCCCTCGGAAGATCGCGTCACTAAACGCATTGGATGCGCCCAGATCTTGCCAGAGCCAGTAATTGCTTTGATAGCCACCGACTAAAGTTTTGCCGCCACCATTCTGTTTATAGGCATTGATCATGCGATCAGCCCAAACATTCGGATCTAATCCATATTTGTTGGCCCATACAATGTCGCTTTTGGATGCTTTGCCAGCTTTGAAATCATGCATGACGCGCATGATAGCCGCCTGGATGACGCTTGCCGTGGTACGCTGCAAATGATTATCTATTAAGTTTGCAAAGCTCATGTTTGATGCGAAATGAGCCAATGAATTCAATGCGCCAGGTATCTTACCCATATTGAGATAGGGATTAGTCTGCATCCCAATATTCTTTTCGGCATTTGCAGATCCGATATGTTGAAATCCAAGATTGGCCGCAGCTGCTGATTTTCGATAAGTTTCACCTGTTGCAGTTTTTAGAATGCCACCTAAACTCACAATCATCGGATAAATGCCATCACGCAGCAATCCCATTACTCCATGCTGCAAACCATTCGCTGATAAGTCAGTGATCATGGAAGCAGGTAAGAAGCCAAGATTCATGGCAACTGTTCCTGACCGAATCGCTGATGACCATGATCTTGCTTTACTGGATAATCTTGAAATTCCCGCCATCTTTTCATAGGCGAAATTCGCGGTGTACTTTGCTTTTTCCTGACGCTTGAATTCTTTCGCTAATTCTTTATCAACCTTATCTTTCTTCTTAGTCAACTGTTTGCGCTCTTTGGTTGACAATGTTTCGCTTTCAAGTTCTTTTTCGATCTTGGCTTTTGCATCATTTAGAACTGATCGAGCACTTTGAAATTCTTCATCCAGTTTTTCGACCAATGCTTCGAAACCGCCATCAATGGTCACATCATTATAAACATTTTTGAGATGAGTGCGTCGTGCGAGCCATGATTGATAGTTAGCTACTTTTGCCATTAGATCTTTTGTCATGAAGCCAGCTTTGTATAGGATCTCATCTGGAATCATAAGTGTACGATTCATGATGTGGTTTTCAGCTGAATTACCTGTGTACTTACCCATGATCTGATTGATTGTATCTTCAGCGGTTTGGTTCATGATCGTGTTGTAATATGCCTGCGCGTGTTCCTCTCGAAGTGCATGCGCTTCATCTTCTTCAACACGAAAACCTTTTTGCTGATGGTAGGTATCACGGAACTTTAATCTATCATTCGGATTCTTGAATTCTATTACATTCTTTTTGTCAGTGAAAAATCTACGATTGATCTGACCTTTGCGTGCGCGCATATTCAAATCAATTTCCGCTTCAGATAATTGATATTTCAACTCATTTAACTTTTTTTCTTCCACAATAAGTTGATCTTCGCTTTGTACAAATTCTTTGGCTTTAGGTTTGGCTTTCTCAGCGGTTTTGCTCAACTTAGCCGCTGAAAGCTGTTTGCTCTTTTCAGCTTTGAGTTGACTGATCTTTTCAGATTGTTCCTGAACAGACTTCTTTAAATTTTCTATTGGTTTTAAGATTCCCTTAAGTTCAGCTGCTTCATTGGCTGAAAGTGCATTCCAGTCATCAACATGCAATTGAAATTCTGGATTCGATCTCAATTCATTTTGCAAATCTTCTTTCATGGCTTTTAATCTGGCTTTCATTTCGCGCAGAGTCATCGTTTCTTTTGAGCCACCTATCTCAGAAGTAGACGCAATTAATTTTTGTTCATTGCCAAGTGCTTTCTGAACTTTTTCGCTTGTATATGTTTTTATGCCAGGACCAACTTCATTTCTGACAGGAACAATATCTGTGCCTGGATTAAAGTTTTGTTCTAATGCTTCACTAGCTGCCAGCTCTCTAACAGCATCAGTATGCATAACTTCAAAATCTTTTATCTGGCTTTCTAAAGTATTGATTGGCTCTGATCGTAAAATAATAGCCTCATCTGCATCTCTTAAATAATCAGAGATAACTTGAGTCCATTGATTCTCATTTTGATTGAGATACGCTGTATCATAAACGCGCATCAAATAACCTTCAGCAGTTCTTGGCGGCATCCAATCTTCAGGAAGATTATAAGCTTTGCGCCAATCAGCGTATGATTTATCCATTGCTTTTCGAAACATCCCTGCAGCTTCATTAACAGCACCATTCGCATGTGGAGTTTTAGTGTAAAGAACATTTTCAATTTCACCGAGAAATTGTGCGCGACTTATATATTCACGATTACCTAAATCTTTGGAAAGCAATTCAGATACTTTATCCCGAGTATATAATCCAGCTTTCACGGCACCTTGTGCGACATAGTTCGAGAGATCAAATCCATTACGTTCTAAATGCATTGCATTCAATTGAGCTTCTTGCGCGCGTATCGTAGCATGCGTTTGTTTCATCAATGTGAAGAATTTTTTGGGATTAGGTTTACCTGCTTCGACACCTTCAGTAATAATGCCATGATCAGCAGCAAGATCACCAATTGTTCTGAGTGTTGGATAAGGTGAGTTTAACATTGAAATAATTGTTGAACCAAAATATCTATTGCCAAGAAACTTTGTAGCTGCTTCACCAACATAAGGAACTTTGAAAATACCAGTTTTTGAAAATGTTGAATCGAGTTTATCTTGAGCAAGTTTAACTTTATCCGCACTCAACGCGCCATCTGTCATGTCATACGCTTGATAACCAATGATCTTATCTTCTTTGTCGACCTTTAGTTTAACGCCAACGCCTTTAATATAATCATTCATCCAACCACGCGCTTCCCACAAGGCCATCTTATCCATTGTCAATCCAACGGTAGCAAAACCACCGAACATTGAAGCAGCAAATGCAGTTTTAGTCATAGCATCAATAACGGTATCTTGGAAATTACCATTGATACTATCAACAGCTTCTCCAACACTTGATGCTACGCCATATGCCGCCGCGCCTGGTAATGCGCGAACTGCACTCTTTAAGAATGTCTGTGAATATTTGGCATATTTCATCCATCCTACAATGGGAATATAATTTGTAAGATCTGTTACTAATCCGGCGCCACCCCCAGTCAAATAGCCTAGCCATGTGCCATTTTCGATATTGTCATGATTCTGTTGTTCGGTATAAATTCGATTCAAACGAAAATTCATATCCTGTTCATTATCGGCATCTAATAAATATTGATAATATTCAGGACGAACATTTGTGAATTTATCTTCAAAAGATAATGGATTGAAATTAGGATCACTAGGCTCAAACCAAGGTTTTTGCGTTTGCGTGTAACCAGCATGCAGATAATGCCATGTATCATTCACATGCTTAAATTGTGCAATCGCAGTGTCTACCGATCCAACTTCTTCTTTTACTGGCTCAAAAAAATTAGGGTCTTTGTATTCTCCATTTGATTGAATTGGCACTTGTGCAGTGAAGTGATTCGTTGGGCTAAAATTCACATCCATTGGCACAGTCACACTGCGAATGTTTTTCGTGAATTCAGGCACATCAGTATTTGGAGAATCAACTTCATTCGTGTCCATGCTATTCCCCTAATTTCACATTCATCATTTGTTCCAGCATGCCGCTATATTTCTCATTTGGGAATGTGTGGGATTTACCCATGTATTCATCTTTGATCCAATCACGATCAGGTGTATATGTCATCACACCAAGCATCGGCGCATTCAAGAATAAATTCTGTGGACCATGATCTGTTTGCACATTCACATCCCATGAATCAAAGTTGCTGCCGATCAAAAGCATATCGTATTCTTTGGTTGTTGTGCCGACTTCAGAACGACGATGCTGCACTAATTTCATCGGTTTATTTTTATTGGATGGTGCTTCAATAGACCAATATTCGTTAGATTCTTTCTTGTCATATGCTTCTTTCAATTTTGCCATCGGTTCAGTCATTTGGCGCAAGATGTCTTTATGGATAGCTGGTATGCCATCGCTACCTTGGAATCCAATCGTTTTTTCAATAGGATGTAACGTCCATTGCTTTGAACCATTTACTTCAGTTTGCCCATAATTCGCATCAACATATTCTTGAGTCATCTGTGTAGCAAGATTCTCATTGCCGCGCGTGCTATTGAAGAAAGCTTTATATTTATTCATGATGTCTGATGCGTAGACAGTACTCATGAATGGACTATCAAATTGTTTTCGCCCAAAGAATCCAGTAGTTTTATTTTGAGTAGAAAAACCAAACTTTGTTAGAATCCAATCATCAACATCAACTTTTGCAAGACGTGTATTATTGTCGACAATGTTTTGCCATTTAGTGTCGATGACTTTTTTGACGCCAGGATCTTGATTCTGTGAATTATCAATTGCAAGCTTTGCACCAATTGTGGGATCTGCTGGATTTCTTAATGCTTCATATTGTGCGTATAAACCTAAATCCTGATCATTCAATCCTGATAATGCATGACCTGCTTTCAGTTCTTTGAATTCATTAATTTGCCGAGCAGCTGAATCCATTTGAACTGGATCGCCACTCCAAAGTTTATTCTTAAGAGATTTTGTCAATACTGGGACTTCAGCACCAGCGCTCATGCCAACTTGTACTTCAGCTTGATCCCGAGTGATCATGGGATTCTTTTGCATCGTATTTTCAACATTCTTATTGAATGCGGCATTTTGAACTTTTGGACTTGCATTAGCTTGAGCAACCGCATCACCATAATGTTGAAGAAGATTCGCAACATTCATTCCTTCATCATTTTTGGATTTCAATGCCTGTATAAGATTGAATTGCATTTGTGAAGCTTTGAGTGGCGAAACACTATTTTCAAATGCAGTCCATTCAGCACCCGTGATGCTAGTGGGATCTGTGGCAATGCGATTATGCATTTCCTGAGATTTCAAACTTTCATCTTCAGCACGAAGGGCTTTCTGATTATTCATATAAGCCATGAAGTTATTCATGACAGTATTATGATCATCTGGTCCTATCCCATATTTCTCAGGATTATCAGCCAGATCTTTTTCAAATTCGCCTAACTTACCTTCTTTTTGTTTTTGTAATCCAATCCGAATTGTCTTACCAGATAGATAGGACTGTCTTGCAGAATCAATAGCAACTTTCTTTGTCTCAGGTGTAATATCGCGCATATCAAGTGCTGCAGCGGCTTGTTGCTCAACAGTCTTGATAATAGAAAGACCTGGTTTGGAGTCGCCATTCTTATCAAGATCAACACCTGTCAATCCAAGTGAATAAGCATTTTGATTTGCAACCTTTGTAGAAAGTTCAAAATTATTACGTCTATCTTCACGCTGTTCGACTATCATGCGATTTGTTAAATGCTCATTTTGAGCAATCATGACAGAACCATATTGATGCTCTAGTTCAGGCCGGATTGAATCAGGCGCAAATGAGAATATTTTACTTAAGCCTTGAACGACTTTCTGTTGTGACTTGGCAATCGTACCTGCATCCAAGCGCGGCATAGCGGCTAATTCAAGATTAGTCTTGCTGATAAGGGTTTGAGCCTGCAAACCTAATGTAGAGCCAGCTTGGGCTTTATAGCTTTGCTCAAGAGCTTTGTCGAACTCAGTAAAAGAAGGACCAATCTCACCTTGAGGATTTTTGCCTAATTCACTTCCAATTCGCGCGGCGAACGCATTTGATGATTTAGCCGCAACTGTGGCGCCAAGTTCTGACATCCAATTCGTATTCGCTGCATATGCGCTTGTTGCACCTTGAATATCAGGTGTACGCCCGATTTCCGTGCCAACAGTACGCTTCGTGGCTTCAGGTAATGGAGTCGCGGGAATTTGCTGAACATTATGTTTGAAATCTAAATCAGCCATTCCTTTATTCCTTTGAAGTTAGACCAAAACTCGACAACCCTTTAGACCATCCTTCAACAGAGGTCGGGAAGCGATTAATTGTTCGAGAAGCAAAACCTTGCCAGAGTTTAGATTTCTCGCCTTTCTGCTGCAAGATTGAAATAGTTTTATTGGCTTTCAATTCATTTTGTTTGCTAAGTAAATTCATGCGTCTAATGCGCTCATCAGCGTTAAAGTTCTCTACAGATTCATTCAGAATGCCAACTGCACTACCACCAGCAGTACTGGTTCCACGCGCAGCAAAAGTAGCAATCTGAGAACCTAAATTAGCTCTTAGTGTTTTCATGGCTTGTAAACTAGCATCTTCAGTCTCAAGTCTGGTTTGTTCAATATTGGCTTCAATGCCCGCTTGCTGCACTTTCGCACCCATATCGGCAAATTTACTTTGATTATTTGTACCCATGTAATCCACGATCATTCCTGATGCCTGCATCGCAAGTAACATCGCAACTGGTATCGGCATATTATTCTCCTTATATGTCTACCGAATAGAATACACCGAGTAATTGAATATCGAACGGGTCGCTATGCTCAATCGTGTAAAGCGGATTGTTAAAATCATCCCATCCTTTCATTGGCATGATCTCAAAGATGCCGCGCGCTGAAAATGGCGGCTCACCAATGTGTGCCATATCAAACGGCTCAAGTGCTATCGGTACTCCGTTGATTGTACCACCAATCGTATTGTTGAACATGAAACGGACAGAACGAATATGTTTTGGCTTGGTAAGCGTAGTGTTCTTTGCTGAAGGTCCATTTGCACAAGTCAGAGGCATCGGCTGCATGATCAGATTGATTGGGAATCCGATATATGCCTCACTTACTTGCGTGACGATACCGTGCGTTTCGAACAGGACTTGATTATTGACTCCAATAGCATCAAAGCCAAATCCATCTCCAACCATTTTGACATCTTGGGCATTGAATAATGCGCCTGTGGTAATGGTGGATGCTGGTGCCCCTTTATAATAAACCGCGCAGTCAAGGAAAGTATCCTGTGTGAGTTCTTCAAGCGTAAAAATTGTTGATAATGTCCATGACACCACATTACTGTTTACGCCAGCACTAGTAAATGCAACAGCATTCACATCTGCTAATGCATCAGCTTGGTCCAGATATACATAGAAATGATCGGCATCCTTGCCTATAGCCCAGTAGTACGTTTGAACGGCCAAAGTTGGCGTACTCGCTGGTAAACTTCCCGTTGTTGTGAAAGTAATGGCTGTTGGAACAGTGGTGCTGAAGTTACTCGCAACAGCAGTCAAATAGGAATTCACAGTTGGTGTTGCCGCAGTGAAACCTGTGATAGCAATAGGTGCCTGATTTGCGGCAATCTGTCTTTCACTAGCAAACCATGCGCGACCATCGGCGCTACTCGCTACCTGTCGGAATTTTGCATAACCATAACTTTGCTCCATGACGGCTGGTGTAAATCCACTCACATTCTGCGAGATCAGCGTCTGGAAGATAGCCATGCTGCCACTTGCATTAATAACGAATATATATCTGCTTCCCGCGCGTCTTAAATCAGCATAAGGCGTTTCATCCAATGGATCACGAATTGTCTGCTCATTGATGATCGAAACGATATCGGATGTATAGGCATTGTTTATACCATCCCACAGCATCTGATGCGCGTCATTGCCTGACAAAACTAGAATCTGATTATCTATAGCTTGTGGCTGTAGAACATCAGCAGGTGTCGAATCTTGAAGTTGCAACGTAAAATTGCTTGGTGTAATTGCAACAACATCTGATAAAGGACTCGAATAAATTCCTGTATTAGTATGCACAGTGATAGAACGATAAGGCACAATAAATCGGATGTAATTGACATCGTTAGAAGAAGGAAACCACGCAATCGCATCATCATCATCCGTTGTTAAGTCTCCAAAATCTGTATAATCATTAATGACACTTGCCCAAAAACCATTCGGCAAACTGTCAGTATTCGCAAATAAAGCCCTATTCTGATAACTAGAGCAAATGATTGGCCAACCACGCGCATCACTCCATGCAGGTTCTGCCAGAAAACATAGACTTCCCTGTATCGCGCCAGTGCCATCAAATGGCGTTTGTACTGCGACGGTGAAGTGACTGGTATCAGCAACAGCCGTGATACGTCCGATCCACCAGGCGCCAAAAAATGCGCCGCCTACGTAGACAGCTGAAGTTAATGGCGCATAAGGTGCGCTTAATGTGATGGTGACAGCGGCGCCAGTAGTCGCGCTAGGCGTAAACGTGATCGCATCATATGAAGTAGTTGCGCCATTGAAATCATAAACGGGTAGGTTCTTGAAAAAGCTGTGCGCCCATGTCCAGGTGTTTTGCACGAAAAGATTATTTGCGCCAACTGCTGCTAATGAAAATGTATAAGGATTGATATTGAATTTTGCATCATACGCTGTGCTATAAAGCGAAAACGAAGCGTTTGATCTCGTCATAATAAAATAAGTAACGCCTTCTTTTATTTGTGGAACTGTAACAGGCAATGAGCCAGTATTAACGAATCTGACTGGGTAGACGATGCCTTGCGTAAATGATGCTGTCGTAATATTTAAAATATATTGGCTATTAATTGTTGAAGTCGTCAAAGCGGCATTAGGAGATCGTGTGAGATCATAAGGTTTGAATCCTTGACCTGCAACGCGAAATGCACGTTCTAGGACTGTCGATGAAAGATTATAAACACTGACACCATCCAAGGTCGTCGTCACGGTTGCGACTAATATCCCTTCGAGGTAGATATCAATCGCAAGAGGACGAAACACAAGTTGGTAGACGCATTCATTCACATACTGAAAAGTCTGGAAATAGAGGTTCTCAAAATCTGTCAAAGCGGCATTTAGTGTTGCCTGATAGAGTGTACCGAATCTTTTGCCTGCTGCACCTGTTGGATAGGTAAGGACATTTTGAGCGATTTTAAGGCCATTCCCATATTCATTAACAGTAGCCCTGGCATACATGAATGGCGATAATTCTCCTTTCGAGAATACATCTTGGGACCATAATTCATATGCCATCTCATATTCTCACTTAACCTATCTGAGGACCAATAATACCAGAGATATTGCGATTGACGAGCATCGGGATTTCCCATTCGAAGTATTGCGGGCGATTTTGGGAATCAGCAGCTGCAGCAATTGCCCATTGCGTATTTTTAGCTGCAGTCAGTACGCTAAAATAATCTGGTTTCTGCGCGCTCGATAATCCAAGGAAACATGCAATTTCATAAATAAAGTAATTCACAAAAGTTGCTGGTAATTGCGCGATCTCAGGCTGATAAGCATATTCCATATAAACTGGCGTTAAGGTTCCCCAGTTACACCAAATCTGACTATTGGAATAAATCTCATAAAGATAATTCTGTGGGATGATACGAATATTTTTTAGATATCCAGCAGGCAAAAGATAGATGTTCTGCCATCCCGTTTGCGGGGGTGGAACTTCAGTTGATGCCACCAACTGAACAATCTTCATTGAAAAACGCCAGTTTCCTGTACCCAACACGCTCGGGAGCAAAATATCAAATGCTTGCTCAGCCGCTGTTACCAGGTCATCAGCGTTATCCAATGTTTGAATTGGAGCATGACCAAGCAGCATAACTGCCAACGAAATAATACTGGTTTTCGTATATGCCACTCGGTCATTCCTCTATCTTTAAACGGTTGGTATAATGCGATACCACACATGAGCCACAAATGTACTGTCACCAGTATCAAATGCGCCCGTAACGTTAGACAGATACAGACCTTTATTGACGCAGGTAGAGAACGTCTGCGCTACTGAGTTTGCACCGCTGAATAACCAGCCAGTGCTGACTCCAACAAAGAATGATGCAGCGGCCCATGTCGATGAGGCGATCACACCTGCACCATGCACCGTTGAATCATATTGAGCTGCTACCACGCCACCGTTTGCATAATCTGCGCTAACGAATGTCATCAACAAGTCCATATGTTCAAGGACCAGTAATTTATTCGCGCCAGGAGCTGCAACTAACAGTTTCGGTGCCGCATACATACCGTTGAACTGCGCGGCTGTAATTGCAACAGTCGTGTAGATCAAGTTGGTATTTGGTATGGCCAATGCGCTAGAAACGAAAGACAAGCCATTGCCGAGTGGAACTTCGACATATTCAGCGCCTGCACCGCCGCCTGGATTACCGAGCAACACATTATCAGAAACGGCATCTTGTAACTTCGCATAAGTAACAGCGTCATCAACAATGTTGGCAGTTCCGATTGATGTCGTTAGACCCATTGAAGCTACGGTGACTGAGGTTGAGCTTGACGCAGTAACCTGAACAGCGAATGAAGCATCAGTACCATTACCCCAGATAATGTCATTGACGTTTAAGTCTTGATACATTGAAAGGAAATAATTAGCAGCAACAATCGTTGCAACAGTGTCATTTGGACTTGAGTAAGTGAAAACGTTACAAGTGTTTTCAACCGTTGGTGAGCCACCAAACGGCGTAACAGTTTCTTGTCCCGCATTTAACGAAGGTTGCTGACAACCCCAGTTTGCAATTGTGAAAGCCATGTTTGAATACTCCAATAATTAATTAAGATTATGATTCCAGGCAATTGATCTGGATGATACCAAGATTATCAATCGTGATAGCACCAGCAGAGAATATGCCATTAACTAACCATGAAGTTTCTCTTGGCAGGTAGTTAATTTCAGTTCTGAAGTCATGACCAATACCCATACCTGTTGACTGTTTATGCCAGAAGAAGGTTTCACGAACATTCGGTGAAGCAAATGGTAATCCACCTTCAGCCATGTTCGGGATGATGATCAGGTTGATACCGAGATAATCACGAACGAAGCCTTTATCTAACACGCGATTCTGTGTATAGAAAGTGGAAGTGAACTCTTGCGCCTGCAGCAAGCTCTGGAAATTGCTGGCTGACATTGCGGCAAAGCGTTCTGGTAATGGCACAGCGTTGTTATCGAAGAACTGAATAGCTTTCGTGTACTTCGCATATGTCATATTCGTACCACCATCTACAATCGTCTGACCAGGTGAGACAGCCAGAGAATTGATGATGATCTGATCCGAGCGACGGCCTAATGCATTCGCCACAATCATGGCGTTTTCCATCTTGGCATCGAAGTTGACTGTTAATTCCTGAACGCTATCAACCGCTGTCGGTGCAGTATATTTCTGCATGATAGCTGAATATTGGCTGTAGCCAGGATCTTGAATCACAACTGCTTGTAGGTAGCCAGTTGGGACGGCCTGAATCTGGTTGACCTTACGGAATGATACGGATGCGCCGATGACATCACGACGAACGCGAACAGTATCACGAAGTAAAAAGCCAAGGGATTGGTACTGCGCCTTGACGAGCGCATCAAACTCAATCTGTTGGACGGCTGTTAATGAGGTAGACATGAGTTAAAGCTCCAAATAAGTTAATGAAATAAAGTATTTCACCATTGCTTTTTTGGGCTTTATGCTCATTTGATTCTCGCTTTCGCGGTCAAGGCACTAAAGTTGTCCAATTGTCAATTGGTACTGTCAATAATTATAACAGGTTAAGCACCAATCTTGTCAATATAACCTGGAGCATTTTTGGCAGCGACTTCTAAACGAGCTTGTAAGTCTTTACGATAGTTTGGATCGCTCTTGTATTTTTCCAGATTGTTCGATAGCTCCAACTTGATATCATCCAGAGTTGCTGTGTTATGGACGCCAGCATCATTGCCATTTGGAACCTGTGGAGTGTTGCTCATCATTTTTCCTCTTAATTCTTCAAGTGCCTTGATCGAGTCAGCATTGCGTAGATTGGATGTTAATGCCTCATAGGAATCTTTCGATAGATTTGCTTTCGCCCAATTGTCAAGCGTTGTGATTCTATCCTTGGCATTCTCACCGAGTTTTTGCATTTCCTCATCAGGATTGATGCTGAATTCATCCATGTATTTATCGAACGATTCAAGCATCTTATCCATCACATCTTGCGGGACACGCTTATCTTTGGCGATCTGCTTTAATTCTTGGAATGGCACATAATCAGGATCAATGTATTTCGATTTGCTAAAATCATAATCCTCAGGCGCGGTTCCGACTTTCTTTTCCAATTCGCTATAGCTTTTTCCTAGATCAGCAACTGTCTTAAATTTTTCATTAAGCCATGCTGGTCTTGCACCGACACCAGGAACACCTTCATCAATAAACCATGTCGGCGCTTCAGGTGGCGTGACTGGTGGAGTTGCTTCTTCAGTCATATTATGCCCCTGCTTTTATTCTTTGTTGATGTGACATGACACTTTGAATAATCATGCGATATGCATCCCTGAATCCTTCTTGCCAAATACAATCGGTTGGATAATCTGCATTCCCTCTTGTGATTTGGGAATGGATGATGAAACGTTCCTTGGCAAATTCGAGAAACTTTTTACCGACTTCAGTTGCCTCGAAAACTTCATAACAAAATTTGTCGAATGCAATTACTTCGGGTTGATTTCTAAGTTTGGAGATGCTTTCGTTGTAACCTTCTAAATAATTTTCGGGTTGTAACATGGGATTTTCTAACATTTCTTCCATTCGTTATTCTTATCCTATTGCTTGTTGTACAGGTTGATTTTCTGGTTGCTGTGGCATCATACCCTGAGATTGCGCTAATTTCATGTCATTATGTTCATTTTGAACTTGCTGCATGATCTTGGCGACTTCTTCAGGTTTATTCAATAAGCGTTCATCAACTTGTAAGTATTCAGCCAACATATAAGGTGTGGTCTTAGGATTGATATAAAGCTGTGCGGCATCTGGCCCCATGATCCCTTGCAGTAACTGAACGAATTGGGTGAACTTCTCAACTTCAGCACGACCTTTTGCTAATGCCAAAGGTGATTTATATTTGAAGATAATTGGTGTGCCGCCAACTTCAGGATAGGGCAACAAACCCATGCTATTAAGAATATAGGCAAAGCGCTTGATGACAGGCCATAGAAACTCTTGTTGCATACGAGAAAACAACGGACCGATCTTTTCAGCCAAGGTTTGTTGTTTGACAGACAATTCGTATGCTGTCTGAGGCTGCACACTGCGAGAATCTTGTGGCTGCTCGGCAAAAAGTAACTTTAAGATCTGCATGCGAAGATCAGCTACTGTCATCTGTGCGAAATTAGGATCAGCGCTGTTCGGTAAAGGAATAAGAGGAACCTGACCATTTGACCCAATAGGAGCAATAGGGATAATAGTGAAAGGCTGCAGACGAAAAGTATGAGGATTGAATACGGCATCTGAGAACCCCATATAAGGTCTAAAGGTATTTAAGTTAGCTGATGCCAACTCAACACGCGCCATTTCATTCAAACTAATAATGGATGGTAGCGCTTCCATAACAGGACCGCGACCCCATGTTTCATTATTGCATTTCTTCCAACGCCATACTATGCCAGGTGGTGAATCAAGCCATTGACAATAGAGCAAATCATTGTCTGCCCAAACCGCATAACAATATTTCTTGGGCTGATTACAGAAATAAGCAACGCCTTCATAAACATTCCTCACTACGGCATCAGGATCGCTCGCTACAAGCATTTGCAGTCCAGGCGATATGATAATTCCAGGCCATCGCGTATGAAGTTCCACGATCTTTAAATTCTGCCAAGTGCGATACCATGATTCAATGTTACCATTTACTGCTTCTTCAATGGCAAGCTTATCCATTGGGATACTGGTACATAGGAATGGTTGTTCATCAGTGTGCTGATTGATTACAAGCGCGGACGTACCAATCGAAAGATCGTAATAACATTCATTGATGACGACATCAAAGTTAGATGCATGAATGTAAGTAAACAACCTGCGCATATAAGCATTCAGAATCATCTGCGCATCTTCGAGGAGCGCCAGATTATCAGCATCCGATGGATCATCAACCATTGAACTATCAACTTGAAGAAAACCCCATTGAACTTGCGGGGGCGTCATCGTGTCATGCAATTTCGAAACGAATGTTGTCACACCTTCTACGGCTGTCGTGTCATAGACTCTTGTGTTCTGCGTCGTGCCTTGAAACTCTTTGCCTGGCAGATAGTAGCGGTTACGGAATGGCACGGCATAGAAGAAGCACGCTTGCATAATCGGGATCCAGAGATCAGCGACATACTTTGCGGCATTATATCTCTTGCGCAATATTTCCAGCATGGAGTTACCAGGCATAGCGACAACTGGCATCCCTTGAGTTGTATCCATTCATTAACCGCCTAATTTGGGATTCATGTCAGCTTGATCTGTTGTGGCACCGCCAAGAAAGCCTTGTGGTCTATAGCTGCGGCGCAAGGAACGAATCTGTTTTTCCTCAACACGACGTTTCTCAGCCACTTGTTCATTTTTCTTTGCGGCTGTTTCAGCGCGTGTGATCTCGGTCTGGTTTCGATATGCTTTGATCTGATCATTAATAAGTGAACTTGCTA
>Ga0207699_10000386_pt1 | contig 23177 bp, 16 predicted proteins | sample LARL51metaG_FD_184344 | JGI IMG/M metagenome (GOLD analysis project Ga0207699, IMG submission 184344) | Corn, switchgrass and miscanthus rhizosphere microbial communities from Kellogg Biological Station, Michigan, USA - LAR L5-1 metaG... | ecosystem: Host-associated > Plants > Roots >...
ATGCTGTGCACGCAACAGCCCCTGAGCAGATCGGCGAGCTGCTTGCGGGCATAGAACATCCGGGTCTTCACCGTGCTCTGCGGGATGCCGATGATGGTGCCGACCTCCTCCACCGACTTCTCATGGTAGTACACGAGGTTGATGATCTCGCGGTGCGCCGGTGACAGTTTTGCGATGCAGGCGCGCAGAATGGCGCTGGTGGTGCGGCGCTCCAGCGAGGTTTCCGGTGTTTCGGCGTCGTCGGGAATTTCCCGCACTTCGTCCTGGTCGATGTCTTCGTAGCGGCGCTGGCGCAGCGAGGTCAGCGCCTTGAAACGCGCGATCGACAGCAGCCAGGTCGAGACCTGCGAGCGGCGCTCGAACTGGCCCGCGGTGCGCCAGACGTCGAGGAACACCTGGCTCACCAGGTCTTCCGCCATCGTGGCGTCGCGCACGATGCGCAGGATGAAGCGATAGACCCGGACGTTGTGACGCGCGTAGAAGGTGTGCATCGCGGTCCGGTCGCCGTCGGCAATGCGCTCCAGCAGCATTTCGTCCGACGTCGCCTGGGCAGCAATGATGCCCCGGCTGGCAGCGTCGTTGATGGCGATGACGTTTTGCATGACAGGCTCCCAGTTCGGCGTTTGCGCCGGCGCGTTGTTGGCCGAAGTGTTAATGGGCCAGCGTTTCGGGACGTCTGCACGGAAGGGGGAAAATGGTTTCGTGCGCGCGCGGAATTGTTTCGTCGCGCGGCCGGCGACGAAACACTCAAGGCAAAAATGTGAATTTTTTCAAAGCGCGGAAAACTGGAATAAAATTGCGGGGGAAATGACTGCGGGCGCCCAGGGACCTCTTTACGTCTTCTTAAGTCTCCGGAAATCGGCCTCCGGCGCCGCGCATTGCTTCATGCCAGCCATTCGCTGGAGGGATGGGTCGCACAAAGGTCAACTATCCGAACTGCCTCCCGCCGAGGTTGAAACCGGGGCGGTTGATTCGCCCTCATGGGCCGCCTTCTTCATGGGCACGACGTCGATACGCCGCTGAAGCGGCCCCCCGAGTGCGCCAAAAATCGAATTTCCGGAGGCGATTCAACGCCGATTCGGCTGTCCAGTCCCCGACGTGAAAATATTCTGCTTCCGTTTTTCGGAAAAATGTGATTGTCTGTCGCCATCCCGCCTCGATGCAGAGGGCGTATCGCGACCGTCACGACACGTGAGGCGGGGATGCGGTGGACGCGAGGATGATGCCGGACGAGCATCGTCGGCGCGGACGCGAAAGCGCGTGGTCCTGGCCTCCCGACGCTGAGGCCAAGTTTGCGAGATGATGATCTCGCGGGCGATGGGAGCAACAAAGCCCGGTTCCCAGGGAGAGCGCGCCATAACCGTTAAAACCATCGCGCAGGGAATGCCGGATGATTCGGCTGAACCTGTGGTTCCTTCCCCGTGCTTTTTCACTGCACGGGGGCCATGGGTTGCGGCCAGCACCCGGCATTCCCTGCGCCCTCTCATTTCAAGGGCGATGCTCGGACAGCAAGACTCGGACGAATTCCGTCGCGAGAATGCGGACCCGTGTCTTAAGAGAATCGTTTTTGCGAGATGCGAGCAACACTCTTATTGGTCATCACCCGCGAAAGCGGGTGATCCAGTACGCCGCGGCTTATCAGCTCGATCACTGCCGTCTCTGGAATGCTGGATCGCCCGGTCGAGCCGAGCGATGACAGTGGAGATTGTGGACGATCGCCAATCCGACGCGCGGCAAATTGCGCCTTCACGCCTTGTCGCCGACCGGCGAGAACAAATAGCCGCCGCCGCGGATGGTGCGGATCACGGCGGGTTTTGTCGGATCGAGCTCGATCTTGCGACGGATGCGCATGATCCTGAGATCGACCGCGCGGTCGAAGGCTTCGGCGTCACGGGCATTGGCGAGCTCGAGCAGCCGCTCGCGCGACAGCACCCGCTTCGGGTTCGCCGCGAACACCTTCAGGAGGCTGAACTCGGAGGCCGTCAGCGGATGCTCGTTGCCTTCGTCGTCGCGCAGCGCCTGAGCCTCGAGATCGAGCCATTTGGTGCCGAAGCGCACCAGTTGCTCCTTGGTGACCTTGGCGGCCGCGGTCTCGGCCGGAGCCGGCGCGGTCTTGGCCGGCGCGGCGCGGCGCAGCACCGAGCGGATACGGGCCATCAACTCGCGCAGCTCGCAGGGTTTTGCGACGTAGTCGTCGGCACCGAGTTCGAGCCCCACCACGCGGTCGATCGGGCTTGCGGTCGCGGTCAGCATGATGACCGGAACGTTGCTGCGGCTCTTGAGGTCGCGGATGATGGAGAGGCCGTCTTCCTCGGGCATGTTGAGGTCGAGCACGACGAGATCGGGCAGGCCGTTCTCGATCGCGCCGCGCAGGCTCTTGCCGCCGTCGCACAGCGTGACCGTAAAGCCGTGCATCTTCAGATAGTCGCCGACCATCTCGCGGGCCGGCGCCTCGTCGTCGACGATGATGATGTGCTGACTCTGGCTCATGGCATTTCGGACGCGGGGAGTGTGATGGAGAAGGTCGATCCCTTGCCGGGACCCTCGCTTTCGGCGGTGACTTCGCCGCCATGCATGTCGACGATCCGCTTCACGATCGAGAGGCCAAGCCCGGTCGAGCTTTCGCCGGCCGTGGGTTTTGCCGACAGCCGCTGGAAGCGGCCGAACAGCCGGCTGAGATCCTCCGGCGAAAGTCCGGCGCCCTGATCGGTGACGCGGATGATGATGCTGGCATCGTCATGAGTGACCAAAACCGCGATCTTGCCGCCGATCGGGCTGTATTTGATGGCGTTGCTGACCAGATTGTCGATCGCCTCCCTGATCCGGTCGATGTCGCACATGGTCGCAAGATGCGGCGGCGCCGCGACCTCGATGGTCTGCTGCTTGTTGGTCGCCAGCGGCTGGTTGGCCTCCACGACTTCGCCGACCAGGGTCGCGATGTCGACCGCCTCGCGGCGGATCGTGATGTCGAAGGCATCCGCCATCGCGTCCGAAATCAGATGATCGACCATCGAGGTGAGGCGCCGGGCGGCGTCGCGGATGTGCTCGATCTGGGTCGTGATGTTTTCGCCGGAGGCGCCCGTCGAGATCAGCTCGGTCAGCATCTCGGTGCGGCCCATGATGACGCCGAGCGGATTTTTCAGGTCGTGGGCGACGGTGCCCAAAATTTCGTTCTTGAAGCCGTTGGCGCGCTGCAGCCGCAGCCATTGCGCGGACAGGCGGCGGTTGGCCTGCATCAGCGCTCGGGTGCGCTGGGTGACGCGGTCTTCGAGCTGGGTGTTGGCCGCCTGCAGCTGCTGGTAAAGGATCACATTGTCGAAGGCGATCGAGAGACGGCTGCCAAAGATCTCGACCAGCGAGCGATCGGTCTCGGACAGCGGGCGTTCGGCCTGCAGCAGCACGACGACCTCGCGCCCGCTGCCGGTGCGGATGTAGAGGACGGTGCGCTGGTCGGCGAACTCGTTCTTGCGGCGCTTGAACGCGGCTTCCACCATGGTCAGCAGATCGATATCGAGCGCTCTTGCGCTGGCGCAGCCGATGAAGCGGCTGTAGCAGCCGCTTCCCGCCAGCACCGCGAAATCGTCGTTCGTGGTCTTGCCGTCGTCGCGCAGCACCAGGATGCCGGCGCAGTCGACATTGAGCAGCGAGGCGAGCTGGGTCAGCACGCCCTCGGCGAGCCGCTGCATCGACTTGAAGTCGTACAGCGTGGAGGCGGCGTCGATGATGATTTCGAGGCCGCGCCGCGTCTGCACCATGCGCTCGAGCTGCTGGTAGCTGCGCAGCGCCGCGGTCAGCGAGGTGAACAGCTTGTCGGCGGTGAGCTCGGTCTTGGCCTTGTAGTCGTTGATGTCGTACTGGACGATGACGCGCCGCTCCGGCGCCTGGCCAGGCTGGCCGGTGCGCAGGATGATGCGGACCGTCTCGTTCTTGATCTCGCTCCGGATGAACTCGACGAGCTCGAGGCCCGCCACATCGGTCTCCATGATGACGTCGAGCAGCACCGCTGCGATATCGGGATGGGCGAGCATCAGCTTGCGCCCCTCGGCGGCCGAATAGGCCGAGAGGATCTCGAGCCCCTGACCGTTGAGGCTGTAGTCGGAGAGCGCGAAACGGGTCCCCTCATGGACGGCCGCGTCATCGTCGATGACGGCGATCTTCCATTTGCGGGCCGACGAATCCTCCGGAACGTTCTCCGTGTCGTCGATCAGGTGGAGGACATCGTCCTGTTCGGCCATTGCGCGGTTCCGTCGCCTAACGTGTCGTCTGTTGCCTCGCCGCCCTTGGCGGTCCGGGGCATGATAATGCGAAAGGTGGTGCCTTGTCCCAGCCTTGACTCCAGCATCATGCGCCCGCCGAGCTGCTGGGTGACGAGGTTATACACAATATGAAGCCCAAGTCCGGTGCCGCCCTCGTTGCGGCGGGTGGTAAAGAAGGGGTCGAAAGCCTGGCGCTGCACGTCCGGGGTCATGCCGGCGCCGTCGTCGGTGAAATTGATCTCGACATCGTCGGCGCCGCGCGCCCGCGCCGAAATCGCGATGGTTCCCGAGCGTCCGTCGGCAAAGGCGTGATTGACGGCATTGAGGAACAGGTTGGTCAGGATCTGGCCATAGGAGCCCGGATAGCCGTCGATGATGAGGCCTTCGGGCACGTCGACCGACAGCCCGATCGGCGCCCGCTTCAGCACCGGCCGCAGGCTCGCGATGATCTGGTCGGTCGCCTCGCTCAGGTTGAACTGCCGCCGTTCCGCATGGGAGCGGTCGACCGCGACCTGCTTGAAGGACTGGATCAGCTCGGCGGCGCGGTGCAGGTTGGCGACCAGCTGCTGCGCGGCATCGCGCGAGGTCCGCACGTATTCCTCGAGCTGGGAGCGGCGCAGCGTCCCGTTGGAGCGGAGGTCGGTCTCGAAAATCTCGCTGCGGCGGGCGAAGCTCGAGGCGACCGTCAGGCTGATGCCGATCGGGTTGTTGACCTCGTGCGCGACGCCGGCAACGAGGCCGCCGAGCGCAGCCAGCCGTTCCGCATCGATCAGGTTCTGCTGCGCGGTGTTCAGTTCGAGCAGCGCGCTCTCGGCCTTTTCCTTCGAGGCGCGCAGCTCGTCCTCGGTCTTGCGCTTGGCGATGGCGTTTTCGCGAAAAACCTCGACCGCGCGCGCCATGGCGCCGACCTCGTCGCGGGCCTGGATGCCCTGCACCTCGCGGCCGTAGTCGCCGAGCGCAATCGCGCGCATCGCCGTCATGATCTGCTGCAGCGGCAGGCGGATGGAGAGCGCGATCAGCACGCCGGCGGCAACGATGATGCCGAGGAAGATGGCGGCAATCGACAGCACGCGGCGGGAAATGTCGTTGAGCGTGCGGTCGAAGGTCTCCTGCGCCTTCTGCTCGCGCTGGCGCATCTTGGTCGACAACTCGTCGATCTCGCCGATCGCCTCCGCCTGGCTGGCGTCGATGGTGTTGCGCAACAGATCGGTGCGGTTCGACAGCTGCTCGGACAGTTTTGTCAGTCCTTCCTGCAGCGCCTGTGTGCGCGTCTCGAGGCGCTGCAGCGCCATCCGCTGCAGGTCGTTGTCGGCGAGATCCAGCATCACCGGAATGGTCTTCTCGATCGTCTCGGTGTTGCGGCGGGCGTCCTCGGCCGAGGCGGTGGCGAGCGTCAGGTAGTAGGAATTGGCCGCGACCAGCATCGCGGTAAAAGCCTCGCGCGACTTGCCGAGCGAGGGCCAGATCAGCGCGTCGCGGTGGCCAGTGGCGCCCTCGATGATCGAGTACAGCCCGGCCATGTCCTTGGCCGGCGCCAGCACCTGCTCGTCATAGGTCTTCTTGATCGTCGTCTGCAGGCCGCGCAGCTCGCCGAAGCCGTTCAGGAAGCGCTCGGTGGAGTGCTCGAGCTGCTCGACCGATCCGGCCAGCATCGGATCGGTGGACGCACGCCGGGTCAGCGTGCCGAGCACAGCCTCGCGCAGCAGCAGGATCTCGGCAAACAGTTCCGAGCTCGGCTGGTTGATGTAGCGGTGGATCAGGTTCTGCAGCCGGCTGGTCTCGCTTTCCAGCCGCGCCAGGATCTTGTCGGACTCGCGCACCTGTCGCACGTCTTCCCAGGCCGAGCCCAGCACCTGCGCGCCGTTCCAGATCAAGGCGGCGAGCACGATCACGACGGCGGAGTTGAGCGCGGCGATCGACAGGATGCGCCAGCGGATCGGCACCGCGCGGAGCAGGCCGACCGTGCGCGCGCGAACCTGCGCGGCCAGATTGACCGGCCGTTCTGCAGTTTCGCGCTGTCGCGGCGTCGCCAAGCTCCGCTCACTCCTTGTGATTGCGTTCGGCCGGCGTCACCCGGGCGTTCACGACTGCGACCGTGTGCGTCCGAGGAACGGCGCGTGCCAGCCTGCCGATCGCGCGCGAATCGACTGTTAGCATCGGGGACAAGCGACCGCGTCGTGCGATCGGGGGAATCATGGACCCCGAAGCCAGGGCCGACGGCGTGGCGTCGCTTCGGGGCTTCGCGACACGGAGTAGCGGCGCGTCCTGACCTCTCGCGCTCGCCGCATCACACGGCGCGACGACAAGACCGACGGTCCGCGAAATGCTGGCGCGGTACACAGACAAAACCTGATCCCCTTGGGATGATGTCGGCGGTCGGACGAAAAGGTTCAAATCTTTTTGGCCATGGGCGGCCAAGGTTATTCTGCAAAGACGGCAATCGTCGTCAATGGTGCGGTGCAGAAGATGGCCTTGCAGATTGAAACTTGCCGTCCGCGGTCTTAAGAGGGCTCGAAGGATTATCAGATTCAGTCAGCCGCATCGCCAGAACTCGAAGCAGGTTCACCGTGAAAACAGTATGCCGTTTCCTGCAACTTGCGATTGTCTCCGGTCTGCTCGGCATGATCTCGCCGTCGTGGGCGGCAACCGACATCATGTGGTGGCACGCGATGTCGGGCGAACTCGGCAAGCAGGTCGAGAAGCTGGCGGCCGATTTCAATGCCTCGCAGTCCGACTATCGCATCGTGCCGTCCTACAAGGGCAACTACACCGAGACGGTGACGGCGGCGATCTTCGCGTTCCGCTCGCACAGCCAGCCGGCCATCGTGCAGGTCAACGAGATCGCCACCGCGACCATGACCGCGGCGAAGGGCGCGATCTATCCGGTGTTCGAGCTGATGCGCGACCAGGGCGAACCGTTCACGCCCGGCGCCTATCTGCCGGCCGTGGCGGGCTACTATCTGGACGCCAGCGGCAACATGCTGTCGTTCCCGTTCAACGCGTCGACGCCGATCCTGTACTACAACAAGACGCTGTTCCGCAGCGCGGGGCTCGATCCGGAAAAGCCGCCGAAGACCTGGGCCGAGGTCGGCGCGGACGGCAAGAAGCTGCGCGCGGCTGGCGCCATCTGCGGCTTCACCACGTCCTGGCCGTCCTGGATCAATGTCGAGAACTTCTCGGCCTTTCATAACCTGCCGATCTCGACACGCGGCAACGGGTTCGGCGGCATCGACGCCGTGCTCACCTTCAACAATCCGGTGGTGGTCCGCCACATCGCGCAGCTTGCGGAATGGCAGACGACGAGGATCTTCGATTATGGCGGCCGGGCGCAGTCGGCCGAGCCGCGGTTCGAGAATGGCGAGTGCGGCATCTTCATCGGCTCCTCGGCGACGCGCGCCGACATCAAGGCCTATTCGAAATTCGAGGTCGGCTACGGCATGATGCCGTATTGGGACGACGTGCCCGGCGCGCCGCAGAACAGCATCATTGGCGGGGCGACGCTGTGGGTGCTGCGCGACCGGCCGAGCGAGGAATATCGTGGGGTCGCGAAGTTCTTCGCCTTCCTGTCCAGGCCGGAGGTGCAGGCGGCCTGGCACCAGAACACGGGCTATCTGCCGATCACCCGCGCCGCCTATGATCTGACTCGCTCCCAGGGCTTTTACGATGCCAATCCGGGCACCGCGATCTCGATCGAGCAGATCACGCTGCATCCGCCGACCGAGAATTCGAAGGGCATCCGCCTCGGCTCGATGGTGCTGATCCGCGACGCGATCGAGGACGAGCTGGAGCAGGCTTTTAGCGGCAAGAAGCCGGCACAGGCGGCGCTGGGTTCCGCCGTGGAACGTGGCAACCGCCTGCTGCGTCAGTTCGAGCGCGCGAGCCCCGACCGCTGATGTTGCGGACGTCATCGTCGCTCTCGCTGCCCAGCCTGACGGACTTCGAAACGTTTCGCATCTGGCGCAGCGACGCGTCGCAATGGCTGCCGGCGGCGATCGACATCGCCCGCGCCCACGGCATCGCTGCGAGCGCGCCGCGTGTGTTCGCGACCGGCACCAACCTCGTCGTCGCACTGGATGACCGGCTGATCCTGAAAATATTCCCGCCGATGCTGCGCCGGCAGTTCGTATCGGAGCGCGGTTCGCTCACGCGACTTGCCGGCCGGCTCACTGTCCCGATTCCCGAGATCGTCTGCGAAGGCGAGCGCGATCGATGGCCGTATCTCGTGATCACCCGTCTGCCCGGCATTCTCGGTGCGGAGGCGTGGCCCGCACTCCCGGAGGAGCAGAAAGAGCATGTGCTGAGGCAGATCGGTACGGCCATTGCCGAGGTCCAGCGTGTGCCGCCGGGTGAATTGCTTCGTATCGAGCCGGGCTGGGCGTCGTTCATGCGCGGGCAGATCGAGGGCTGTCGCGCGCGGCATGAGCGGCTTGGCCTTCCGCAGAAATTTCTGGACGGGCTGGACGATCTGCTGCGCGATGCGGCCGAGCTCATTCCGCTGGATGCGCCACCGGTGATCCTGACCGGCGAATGGATCCCGGAAAATTTTCTCCTGAGCTGCCGGGATGGCGATTGGCAATTGGCCGGCCTGATCGATTTCGGCGACGTGCTGACCGGCTGGGGCGAATATGACCTGCTCGGCCCGAGCGCGTTCATGTCGGCGGGGCGGTCCGGCCGCGTCCGCAATCTGTTCGAAGGATTCGGCTACACAAATGCCGAGATCGATTTTGCGGTGAAGCGGCGGCTGATGGCCTTGATGCTTGTGCACCGGGCGAGCGACCTCGAGTCGCATGTCTGCATCGAGGGCTGGCAGCAGAAGGCGAGCGACCTTTATCAGCTGCAGGAATTGATATGGCCGACATGAGCCACGCGCGATCAGGGAAGAGGGCCGATGCTCAGGAAGCGGGCGCTTGAGCTATGTGCATCATGAGTAGGCAAAGACGCCTCTTTGTATGCAATAGGGGTGACGCGGCGGTCGCCCGCGCTGATGATATTCTAAAGCAGGATCATTAGCTTAGATCACATCTAACGCCTCGTTAAGGCTTGGCACGAACCTTGCGATACCGGCTTCAGAGGCCGCGTTCCGGCTGCGTTGGAGCCCATTCATGAAGCGCCGCGACTTTCTGAAATCCGTCTCCGGTCTGACGGCGGGCGCCCTGTTGCCCGCGCCCGCGATCGTCTCCCCTGCGAAGGCCGATGCCCGCTCGGAGACGCTTCTGATCGTCTCCGAGGGCGGCCCGAACAACCTCGACATTCACGGCGTCGGCACCAACGTGCCGGGCTATGAGGTGTCGTGGAATTGCTATGACCGGCTGATCAGCCACGAGATGAAGAGTGGGCCCGGCGGCGTGCCCTATTACGATCGCGACAAGTTCAAGGGGGAACTCGCCGAGGACATGAACATCGGCGACATGTCCGTGACCTTCAAGCTGAAGAAGAATGCGAAATTTCACGACGGCACGCCGGTCACCGCGAAGGATGTGAAATGGTCGCTCGACCGCGCCGTCTCGGTCGGCGGATTTCCGACCTTTCAGATGAGCGCGGGCTCGCTGACCAAGCCGGAGCAGTTCGTCGTGGTCGACGACCATACCGTGCGCGTCGACTTCATGAAGAAGGACCGCCTGACCATCCCGGATCTCGCCGTTATCGTGCCCTGCGTGGTCAACTCCGAGCTGGTGAAGAAGAGCGCTTCCGAAAAAGACCCCTGGGGCCTCGAATACACCAAGCAGCAGACCGCGGGCTCCGGCGCCTACAAGGTGACGAAATGGACCGCCGGCACCGAAGTCGTCATGGAGCGCAACGATGATTGGGTCGGCGGTCCCCTGCCAAAGATCAGGCGCGTGATCTGGCGCATGGTGCCGCAGGCGGGCAACCGCCGGGCGCTGCTCGAACGCGGCGATGCCGACATCTCCTACGAGCTGCCGAATAAGGATTTTCAGGAGATGAAGGCGGCCGGCAAGCTCAACATCGTGTCGCTGCCTTTCTCCAACGGCATTCAATATATCGGCATGAACGTCACCAAGCCGCCGTTCGACAATCTGAAAGTGCGCCAGGCGGTTGCCTACGCCGTGCCTTACCAGAAGATCATGGACGCGGTGCTGTTCGGATTGGCCAATCCGATGTTCGGCGCGCCGGCCGACAGGACCTCGAACGCCACCTGGCCGCAGCCGCACAATTATTCCACCGACATCGAAAAGGCGAAGGCGCTGATGGCGGAAGCGGGTTACGCTGCGGGCTTCGACACCACGCTGTCTTTCGATCTCAACTTCGCGCAGGTCAACGAGCCGCTCTGCGTGCTGGTGCAGGAAAGCCTGGGCCAGATCGGCATCCGGTGCACGATCAACAAGGTGCCGGGCGCCAACTGGCGCACCGAGCTCACGAAGAAGGAAATGCCGCTCTACACCAACGTATTCTCGGGCTGGCTCGATTACCCCGAATACTTCTTCTACTGGTGCTATCACGGCAACAATTCGATCTTCAACACCATGAGCTACAAGTCGCCAGAAATGGACAAGCTCATCGACGGTGCGCGCGCCGCCGCGGCCTCCGGCGATGCGGCCGCCTACGAGACCGACGTAAAGGGCTTTGTCGATCTCGCCTTCGCCGATATCCCGCGCATCCCGCTGTACCAGCCCTTCGTCAACGTCGCGATGCAGAAGAGCGTGTCGGGTTATCAATACTGGTTCCATCGCAGGCTCGATTACCGCGCCCTGGTGAAGGCGTGAGTACGGCAGCCGGCAGTATCGACGTGAGCGCTGCCGCCGTGCTCGATGTGGCGGGAAGGGGAGGTGCGTATCGCTCGCGCGCTGCAGACCAGGGCAGATGGCGTGCTTTCGATGGCCCGAACACGCCCCATCCGAAATCTCCGAAGAAACGACACCATGCGCGGGGGAGTCGCCCATGCTCACCCTGATCGGCAAGCGGCTGATGTTTGCGATCCCGAGCCTGATCGGCGTCGTGATCGTCACCTTCCTCTTGACGCGTGCACTGCCCGGCGATCCGGCGGCTTATTTTGCCGGGCCCGCCGCGACCAAGGAGGCGATCGAGCAGATCCGCAAGAAGCTTGGCTTCGACCGGCCGCTGATCGAACAATTCTTTCACTACACCAGCGATCTCGCCCATGGCGATTTCGGCAGCTCATTGACCACCGGGCAGCCGGTTGCGACCGAGATCCACAACCGCCTGCCGGCCTCCGCCGAACTCACGCTGTCTGGCCTCCTGATCTCGATCATGATCGCGCTGCCGCTCGGCGTGCTCGCGGCCACGCGGCCCGGCTCCTGGATCGACCACCTCTGCCGCGTGACGACGACGGCTGGCGTATCGCTGCCTGTGTTCTTCACCGGCCTGGTGCTGGTCTATGTGTTTTATTTTCAGCTCGGCTGGTCGCCGGCGCCGCTCGGGCGGCTCGACGTGTTTTATAGCGCGCCGCCGACCGTGACCGGCTTCTATTTGATCGACACGCTGATCGCGCGCGATGTCGAGGCGTTTCGTTCTGCCCTGTCTCAATTGATCCTGCCGGCGGCGACGCTCGCGATCTTTTCGCTGGCGCCGATCGCCCGCATGACGCGGGCCTCGATGCTCGCGGTGCTGGCCTCGGATTTCGTCCGCACGGCGCGCGCTTCGGGGCTCTCGCCCGCAACGGTCATCGTCACCTACGCGTTCCGCAATGCCATGCTGCCGGTCATCACGACCCTGTCGATGGTGTTCTCGTTTCTGCTGGGCGCCAACGTGCTGGTCGAAAAAGTGTTCGCATGGCCCGGCATCGGCTCCTATGCGGTCGAAGCGCTGATCGCCTCGGACTTCGCGCCGGTGCAGGGCTTTGTACTGACCATGGCGGTCATGTACGTGCTGCTCAATCTGGCGATCGACATTCTCTATGGCGTGATCGATCCAAGGGTGAGGTTGGAAGGATGAGCAGCGTCGCTCCCGTCGCAGAACCCGTCGTTCCTGCGCGCAACAACTCCGGCCTTGCTGCCACGTTCGAACACGCACGTTACGTGCTCGGCGAGAACCGGGTCACGGCCTTTGCCTTCGCGCTGCTGCTCGTCATCGTCGCGGCCGCGCTGTTCGGCCCCTATGTGGTGCCGCACGATCCGCTCGCCTCCGACACCGCGTCCGCACTGAAGCCGCCATCGGCGGCGCACTGGTTCGGGACCGACCAGCTCGGCCGCGACATCTTCAGCCGCGTCGTCGTGGCCACGCGGCTCGATACGTTCATCGCGGTCGCCTCGGTCGTGCTGGTGTTTCTGATGGGCGGGCTCGCCGGCATCGCGGCGGGCTATTTCGGCGGCTGGACCGATCGCATCGTCGGCCGCATCGCCGATACCATCATGGCGTTTCCGCTGTTCGTGCTGGCGATGGGCATCGTCGCCGCGCTCGGCAATACCGTCCAAAACATCATCATCGCGACCGCGATCGTGAATTTTCCGCTGTATGCCCGCGTCGCCCGCGCCGAGGCGAACGTGCGCCGCAATGCCGGTTTCGTGCAGGCGGCGCGCCTGTCGGGCAACTCCGAGTTTCGCATTCTCCTGGTTCACATCCTTCCGAACATCATGCCGATCATGATCGTGCAGATGTCGCTGACCATGGGCTATGCCATCCTCAATGCCGCCGGGCTCTCCTTCATCGGGCTTGGCGTGCGGCCGCCGACGGCGGAGTGGGGCATCATGGTCGCGGAGGGGGCCTCTTTCATGGTCTCGGGCGAATGGTGGATCGCGCTGTTTCCCGGACTTGCACTGATGGTGGCCGTCTTCTGTTTCAACCTGCTCGGCGATGGCCTGCGCGACATCGTCGATCCGCAAAGGCGGACCTGACCATGCCCGCGCAGCCGTTGCTCGACGTCCGCGATCTCACCGTGCAGTTCGCCACCCGCCGCGGCCTCGTGAAGGCCGTGCAGCATGTCGATATCTCCGTCGCCAGCGGCGAGACGCTCGGCATCGTCGGCGAGTCCGGCTCCGGCAAGTCGGTGACGTCCTATGCCGTGATGCGGATTCTCGATCGCGCCGGCAGGATCGCCGAAGGCTCGGTGATGTTTTCCGGCGTCGACGTCAAGGCGGCGAGCGAGGCGCAGATGCGCGATCTGCGCGGCCGCGAGATCTCGATGATTTTCCAGAATCCGCGCGCCGCGCTCAATCCAATTCGAAAGATCGGCGACCAGATCGAGGACGTGCTGCGCCAGCATGCCCAGAGCACCACCAATGATGCCGGTGAGAAGGCGATCGAGGCGCTGGAGCAGGTCAAGATCGCGCGGCCGCGTGAACGCTATCATGCCTATCCGTTCGAACTGTCCGGCGGCATGTGCCAGCGGGTGGTCATCGCGCTGGCGCTCGCCTGCAATCCTCAGCTCCTGATCGCCGACGAGCCAACCACTGGCCTCGACGTCACCACGCAGAAAGCGGTGATGGACCTCGTCGTTGAGCTGACCCGGCAGCGCGGCATGTCGACGCTCCTGATCACGCATGACCTTGGCCTTGCCGCGGCCTATTGCGACCGGATCGTGGTGATGGAGAAGGGCCGCGTGGTCGAGACAGCTGCATCCGCCGACATCTTTGCGAGCCCGCAGCACCCCTACACGCGCAAACTGATGCGCGCCACGCCGCGGCTCGGCGTTTCCCTGCGCGATCTCTTGCCGGAGGAGGAGGTCGCGTCTTCTCATGAAGTCATGGCCGAACAAAAGCGCGAAGCCAGTCTTCAGAAAAATGACCCGGCCATCCATCGATCTCCAAGTGATCTTTCCTCAGCAGGGATCGACCCCGGGGCCAAGCCCCGGGGGGACGCTCTGCTCGTCATCGAAAAGCTGGTCAAGGACTATCCCCGTCAGGGCGCAACCAAAACGCTCGGAACACTGTTCGGCCGCAAGCCGCCGATCGAGCAAGCGAGCTTCCGCGCTGTCGACGGCATCAGCTTTACGGTCGGGCGTGGTGAGAGCGTCGGGCTTGTCGGCGAATCCGGCTGCGGCAAGTCGACCACGTCGATGATGGTCATGCGGCTCCTCGACCAGACCTCCGGCCGGATCGCCTTCGACGGCGTGGAGATCGGCGGCATCATGCCAAAGGCGTTCGCCCGGTCAGCTCTGCGGAAAAGCATCCAGATGGTGTTCCAGGATCCGACCGACAGCCTCAACCCGCGCTTCACCGCGGCGCGAGCGATTGCCGATCCGATCCTGCAGATGGGGGATGTCAGAGGGCGCAATGCGCTGCGCGACCGCTGCGAGGAACTCGCCAGCATGGTCGGCCTGCCGGTCAACCTGCTCGACCGTTTTCCACATCAATTGTCGGGCGGCCAGAAGGCGCGCGTCGGGATTGCGCGGGCAATCGCGCTTCGTCCAAAACTCGTGATCCTGGATGAACCGACCGCGGCGCTGGACGTGTCGGTGCAGGCCGTGGTCCTGAACCTGCTGCAGGATCTCCGGGACCGGATGGGTATGAGTTATTTGTTTGTCTCCCATGATTTGAATGTGGTGCGCCTGTTGTGCGATCGTGTCATTGTGATGCGTGCGGGGCGAATCGTCGAGCAGGGCTCCGCCGAACGCGTGCTGGGGGATCCGCAGGACGTCTATACGAAGGAGCTCTTGACGGCGATCCCGCATCCGCCGTTGCCGGTGCACTGAACGCGAGGACGGATGTGATGGCTGAACCGCTGGACGATTACATCGATGCCGCGGCCAGGGCGTTGGGGCTCAGGGTCGAGGACGCCTGGCTGCCCGCGGTACGCGCCAATCTCGATGTCTCGCTGCGGCTTGCCCGCTTGGTCGATGAATTTCCGCTGCCCGATGAAGCTGAGCCCGCAAGTGTCTTCGGGGCGTGAACCGTGAGCGAGGGATGGTCGGCACGGGAGATCGCTGAGGCGGTCGCGGCGCGCAGGGTCTCGGCGCTTGAGGTCGTCGAGGCGGCGCTGGCGCGGATCGCGCGGCACGACGGCATCCTCAATTCCTTCACAGATGTCACGGCCGATCGTGCCCGTGCCAAAGCGCGCGCGGTCGATGCGGCGATTGCCGCCGGACAAGCCGCCGGACCGCTGGCCGGTGTTCCCTTCGCGGTCAAGAACCTGTTCGACGTCGAGGGGCTTGCCACGCGCGCTGGCGCGAAGATCAACCGCGCGCGCAGCCCCGCACCGCGCGATGCGACGCTGATCGAGCGCATGGAGGCTGCCGGCGCGGTGCTGCTTGGCGCGCTCAACATGGGCGAATACGCCTATGATTTCACCGGCGAGAATGTGCATGACGGCCCCTCGCGCAATCCGCATGACGTGACGCGGATGACCGGCGGCTCGTCCGGCGGTTCGGGCAGCGCGGTGGGCGGCGCCCTGGTGCCGATCGCGCTCGGTTCGGATACCAACGGCTCGATTCGCGTGCCGTCGTCGTTCTGCGGCATTTTTGGCCTCAAGCCGACCTACGGCCGGCTGTCGCGCGCGCGCTCGTTTCCCTTTGTCTTCAGCCTCGATCATCTCGGTCCGTTCGCACGCAACGTCGCCGACCTCGCGCTCGCCTACGACGCGATGCAGGGGCCCGATGGCGGCGATGCGGCCTGCACGACGCGGGCGGTCGAGCCGGTCACGCCGCTGATCGCAGAGGACATCGGGGACTTACGCATCGCGCTCGCGGGAGGCTACTTCCAGACCAATGTGTTTCCGGAAGCGGTCGAGGCGGTGTCGCGCGTCGCACGCGCCCTTGACGTGACGCGCACGATCGAGATTCCGGAAGCCGCCCGCGCCCGCGCGGCGGCCTATGTCATCACCACGACCGAAGGCGCCTCGCTGCATCTCGATCGGCTGCGCCGGCAGCCGGACGATTTTGATCCGGCGGTGCGCGACCGGCTGATCGCGGGCGCGATGGTCCCGGCGCCGCTGGTCGACCGCGCGCAAAAATTCCGCCGTTGGTATCGCGGAGAGATGCTGAAGATTTTTGAGACGGTCGATGTGCTGATTGCGCCGGCGACGCCCTGTATCGCGCCAAAACTCGGTCAGACCACGTTCGTGCTCGATGGCGTGGAGCTTCCGGTGCGTGCCAATATCGGCATCCACACCCAGCCGATCTCGTTCATCGGCCTGCCGGTGGTGGCGGTGCCCGTGCCGCTCGAGCCGATGCCGATCGGTGTCCAGATCATTGCCGCGCCGTGGCGCGAGGACGTCGCGCTGCGCGTCGCCCACGCGCTGGAGCGGATCGGTGTGGTGGCGGCGCCGGCTCCCAGGGGGTTTTAGGATGGAGATCGATCTGCCCGACGTGCTGGCCGAGGTCACCGCCCAGTTCGCGCGCTATGAACAGGCCCTGGTCTCCAACGACGTCGCGGTGCTCGACGAACTGTTTCATCGCGATGCGCGCACGCTGCGTTATGGCATCGGCGAAAATCTCTACGGCTACGACGAGGTCACGGCGTTTCGCGCCGCGCGCTCGCCGGCCGGGCTGATGCGCCGAACGGCGCGCACCGTCATCACCAGCTATGGCCGCGACACCGCGGTCGCCTCGACCCTGTTCTATCGCGACACGGCGCCCGGCAGGGTCGGCCGGCAGATGCAGACCTGGATCCGCTTTGCCGAAGGCTGGCGCATCGTCGCCGCCCATGTCAGCATCATCGATGAAGCGCGGGGTCAACAGGCATGAGCCTCGACGATGGCCGGGCCGGGTCAGGGCAGCGCGCCTCTGCCGAAGTTGAAACGTCGGTGCGCCGCGTCGATCGCGCGCAGCCTTCGCCGGCGAAAATCACCCGCGCGGAGGAGCTTCGCCTGCAGCTCGCGGATGAGATCGTGCGCGGCGCGCTGCCGCCGGGGGCGGCGCTCGATGAGACCGATATCGCACGGCGCTTTGCGGTGTCGCGCACGCCGGTGCGCGAGGCGCTGCGGCAGCTCGTCGCGAGCGGGCTGGTCGATGCGCAGGCGCATCGCGGTGCGGTCGTGGCGCGGCCCTCGGTCAAGCGGCTCAGCGGCATGTTCGAAGCGATGGCGGAGCTGGAAGCGCTGTGCGCCGGCCTTGCCGCCGAGCGCATGTCGCCGACCGAGCGCTACCGGCTGGAGGCCGTGCATGAGGAGCTGCGGGTCTTGAGCCACGCCGGCAACCCGGAACGCTTTCACGAGGTCAACGAGCGCTTTCACAACGCGATCTATGCCGGGGCGCACAATGACTACATCGCCGAGACGACCCTGGCGACGCGGGTGCGGGTGCAGCCGTTCCGGCGCGCCCAGTTCCGCAATCTCGGCCGGCTCGCCAAGTCGCATGCGGAGCATGACCGCGTCGTTATCGCGATCCTGCGCGGTGACAAGGCCGGCGCTGCGAACGCGATGCGCGCCCATATCGAGCTGGTGCGCGGCGAGTACGAGATCTATACCGCCGCGGCTTCGGCCATGTAGGCGCGCCAGCCGCCGTAGGATGAAATGTCGCGCGCGCCACTGATCGCGGCGGACTCGACCAGAAAGCCTTTCACGGCGCCTCCATCGACGAGCCGCACCGTGCCGATCGCAAGCGGCGGCGGGATCGCGGCAACGAATCTTCCGAAGCTTTCGGCCGACAGCGACCAGACTTCGAGCGCGATCGCCGTGCCCTGGCCGGCCTCGACCCGCAGCATGCCGGGCCGCGCCGGCGTGGTGGGCAGTGCGTAGAGCCGATAGTCCGGCGCCGTGGTCGTCGCCTGTAAGAGCCGTGCGCCGAGGCGCGCAAGCTCGCCATTCAGCGCCATGCCCGACAGATGCGCGCCGACGACCGCAATCGCGATCTCGCCGCTGTCTCGCTCCGGCAGGGCAGCAAGGCCAGGCTGGGGCAGGCCCTTGGCGCCGAGGCCGAGGCCAGTATCGGCATGGAAGGCACGGCCGATCGAGGCGAGGGCCGCATCCTGTCCTGCGGGCGCCAGCAGCGTGATGCCGAACGGAATGCCGTCGGACCGCATTGCGGCCGGCAGCGCGAGTGCGCAGAGATCGAGCAGGTTGACGAAGTTGGTGTAGGTGCCGAGCCGGCTGTTGAGTTCGATCGGATTGGCGAGCACCTGCGCCGTCGTATAGACCGTCGGTGCCGTCGGCAGCACCAGCAAATCAACATCGTCAAATGTGCGCGCGGCGACCTTGCGCAGGGCCTGCAGCCGGTACAGCGCCGCAAAGGTCTCGGCGGCGGTCAGCCGGCTGCCGGCCGCCGTGATCTCCCGCGTCACCGGATGGATCGCATCCGGCGCCGATGCCAGGAGGTCGCGGATGACGAGGTAGCGCTCGGCCACCCAGGGGCCCTCGTACAACAGCCGTGCTGCCTCGTAGAAGGGTTCGAGATCGAACGTGACCAGCTCGGCGCCGAGCGCCGCCCAACGTTTCAGCGCGGCCTCATAGGCGGCCTCGGCGTGCTTGTCGCCAAAAAAGATCAATTGCCCGTTGCGCGGCACGCCGAGCCGCAGGCGAGCCGGAAACCCCGTGAGCGCCGTCAGCGGCCGGTCGCGTGAGAACGGGTCATTGGTATCGGGGCCGGCCATTGCCGCGAGCGCCGCCACGGCATCATCGGTCGTCAGCGCGAACACCGAGACGCAGTCCAGCGTGCGGCAGGCCGGCACCACGCCTGCGGTCGAGATCATGCCGAGGCTCGGCTTGAGGCCGACGATGTTGTTGAGCAGCGCGGGCACGCGGCCGGAGCCTGCGGTGTCGGTGCCGAGCGCGAGCGGCACGAGGCCCGCGGAGACTGCGACCGCCGAGCCCGAGCTCGATCCGCCGGGAACGATGTCGCTGCGGACAGGATTGACCGGAATGCCATAGGGCGAGCGCACGCCGACCAGGCCGGTTGCGAACTGGTCGAGATTGGTCTTGCCGATGACGATGGCGCCGGCTGCGCGCAGCCGCGCCACAGCGGTCGCGTCGCGCGCCGGCGTGTAGGCGAAGGCCGGGCAGGCGGCGGTGGTGGCAAACCCCGCGACGTCGATATTGTCCTTCACCGCAACGGGAACGCCGAACAGCGGCTTTTCACTTGCGCCTTTTACGCTCAGCGCCTCGGCTTCGGCCAATGCGTCGTTCTCGTCGCGCAGGCTGATGAAGATGGCGGGATCATTGTGGTCACGGATACGCTGAAAACTGCGCGCAACGGTCTGCGCCGGCGTCTGGCTGCCTTCGCGATGCGCAGCGACAATCGCAGCAACGGTTTCAGTCACGCAAGACTCCGATGGGTCGCCTTGTTGCGATCTCTGGCATGGTGCGGCTTTCTCGTCCTCGCGCAGATTGAAACGGAACAGATCGAAGCAAGCGGTGTGCCATTGTGTACAAACGCGACCGCGAGGCCCCGGGTCAATATCTACATTGAGGATCAATCAGTTCTGCCCAATTCGCCGGTCAGCGGACGGTAATCTTCTCACCTCCCCGGGGTCGCTTCCGCTTAATTTTTGAGCAGTGCCGGGTCAAGCTCTCCGGCAAGAAGCCGTCCGGCAAATGACGAGTCCCGCAGTTTTTGTTGCCAAAGCAACTAAATCGTGCGACGGTCGGGCAAGCCAGGGCGGAAGCAGAAGCGAGCAATCGCCTCGCCCTCATGTCGGGAGGGAACATGACAGGCCGCGCGCGCGAGCGGCGTATGCGATCAGGATTGGCCTGTCACGGCGCCGAGATTTTCGTGCAGCCGGCGCAGCAGGCCGATCAGCACTTCTCGTTCGTCCTTCCCCAAACAGGACAGCAATCTCCGTTCGCGCTCCAGCGCCGCGACAATGACCTTGTCATGCGTGCCGCGGCCGCGCGCGGTCAGGGAGATCGAATGGCTGCGGCCGTCGTTCGGGTCGGTCCTGATCCCGACAAGCCCACGCTTCTGCAGCGCCGCCAGCGTGCGGCTGACCGGGCCCTTGTCGAAGCCGATGACGTGGCAGATGCGCGAGGCCGGAATCCCCGGCTCGATGGCGAGCAACGCCATGATCCGCCACTCCGTGACGTTGACGCCGAAATTCTTCTGGTAGAACCCGGTCGCGCTGTTCGACAGCTTGTTGGCGATGAAGGTGATGATCGCCGGCACGTAGCGGTCGAGATCGAGCGTCTGCCCCGGCGCTGCATCGGCGGTCTCGGCCGGCTGCGTTTGGCGCCGCTTGGCGGGGGGTACGCTGCTGCTCATCTCTGTCGAACGTCGCATGATGCTGACGAGGAAGTCATAGAGACTGGGGCCCACACCCGACAAGACCAAACTTCAGGGAGGTTCGCATGAGCGCCATCGGCTCCTCGCAAGCCACCGGCGGCAACAAGTCCACAGGCACTCCGCGCGCCGCAGTCCCTCATCTGGCGATCGATCCCTTCTCGATCGCGTTCTTCGATGATCCCTTTCCCGTCCAGCAGGCGCTCCGGGACGCGGGACCGGTGGTCTATCTCGACGCCTGGAACGTCTATGGCGTGGCGCGTTATGCCGATGTCCATGCCGTGCTGAACGACCCCGCCACCTTCTGCTCCAGCCGCGGCGTGGGTCTCAGCGATTTCGCCAAGGAGACGCCGTGGCGGCCGCCCAGCCTGATCCTGGAGGCCGATCCGCCTGCCCATACCCGCACGCGTGCGGTGCTCGGCAAGGTGCTGTCGCCCACCGTCATGAAGCAGTTCCGGGCGCACTTCACGGCGGTCGCAGACGCAACGATCGACGGATTGCTGGCACGCGGAAGTTTTGATGCAATCGCTGAGCTTGCCGAAGCCTATCCGCTGTCGGTATTCCCGGACGCGCTCGGCTTGAGGCCGGAAGGGCGCGAACATCTGCTGTCTTACGCCGGCCTCGTGTTCAACGCGTTCGGCCCGCCCAATGAATTGCGCCAGAACGCGATCGCGCGCTCCGCGCCGCATCAGGCCTATATCGCCGAGCAGTGCCGGCGCGAGAATCTCGCCCCCGGCGGGTTCGGCGCCTGCATTCACGCCTTCACCGACACCGGCGACATCACCGACAAGGAGGCGCCGCTTTTGGTGCGCTCGCTGCTGTCGGCCGGCCTCGATACCACGGTCTATGGCATCGGCGCGGCGGTCTATTGCCTGGCGCGCTATCCCGAGCAGTTGGCGCGGCTGCGGGCCGACCCGACGCTGGCGCGCAATGCGTTCGAGGAGGCCATTCGCTTCGAAAGCCCGGTGCAGACCTTCTTCCGCACCACGACGCGGGCCGTCGATATCGGCGGCTCCGAGATCGGCGAGGGCGAGAAAGTGCTGATGTTCCTCGGCGCCGCCAACCGCGATCCGCGCCGCTGGGCCGAGCCGGACAGCTACGACATCACGCGAAAAACCTCGGGGCATGTCGGGTTCGGCGCCGGCATTCACATGTGCGTCGGTCAATTGGTGGCGCGGCTCGAAGGCGAGGCAGTCTTGAGCGCAATCGCGCGCAAGGTCGCGTCGATCGAAATCAGCGGCCTTGTCACGCGCCGCTATAACAACACGCTTCGCGGGCTCGAAACCCTGCCGATCACACTCACTGCCGCGTAATTCTTTGAGGCGTTTTAGCGCGAACCGGTGCGATCGGACGCGTCAGCGGGACACGATCGCCGTTGCGCGAGCCAACGGCGCCAATGGTCACATTGCAGCCGTCACTCCTCTCGCGTAAAGCGAGCGCCGGGGGAGAACGGAGTGCAAACCGATGACCGTCGTGCGAGAGAAGGCGGCGCCCGGGACCATGTTCGCGCCGCCGCGCGTCATCTCCGATCGCCGGGCCGATGGCACGATCCTGTTGCGGTCAGCCGTCCCGCTGCAGGACTACGCGCGTTGTGTCGGCGAATGGCTGGAGCACTGGGCGGTGCTGACGCCGGACCGGATCTTTCTCGGCGAGCGCGTGGGTGTCGATGCGCCATGGCGGACGGTGACCTACGCCGAGGCATTGCAACAGGTGGGCTCGGTTGCGAGCTGGATCCTGGCGCAGGGCCTGAACGAGCGGCATCCGCTGGCCGTCCTCTCCGATAACGGCGTCGACCATGCGCTGTTCACGTTGGCGGCCATGCATGTCGGCGTGCCGGCCTCGGCGATCTCGCCGGCCTATTCGCTGATGTCGAAGGACTTTGACAAGCTCAAGGGCATGATCGAGCTGCTCGATCCCGGTGCGATCTATGTCGCCGCCGAACGGCCTTTTGCGAAGGCGCTCGCGGCCATCAGGCCGCTGCACCGGGCGAAGATCGTCGCGAGCGACGGCCAGACGGCAATTCCGTTCCGCACGGTCGCGAGCACGCCCGCGGACTCCACCGTCGCTGCGGCCTTTGCAGCGGTGACGCCCGACACGATCGCAAAATTCCTGTTCACGTCCGGCTCGACCGGAACCCCGAAGGCCGTCATCAACACGCAGCGGATGCTGACCTCGAGCCAGCAGGCCAAGGCGCAGACCTGGGCCTTCCTCGACCAGGCGCGCGATCTCGTGATCCTGGACTGGCTGCCCTGGAGCCACACGTTTGGGGCCAATCACAATTTCAATCTCGTGCTGCGCAATGGCGGCACGCTCTATATCGACGGCGGCAAGCCCATGCCGGGCCTGTTTGCGACCTCGCTCGCCAATCTGCGCAGCGTGATCCCATCGGTCTACTTCAACGTGCCGCGTGGCTTTGACATGCTGATCGCGGCGCTCGGTGACGACGACGCGCTGTGCCGCCGCTTCTTCAGCGAGGTGAAGTTCGCCTTCTACGCCGGCGCCGCGCTGCCGCAACATCTCTGGGACGCCATGACGGCGCTGTCGGTCAGGGCAGTCGGCCGCGCGCTGCCGATGGTGTCGGCCTGGGGCTCGACCGAAACCTCGCCGCTCGCGACCGACTGTCATTTTCAGGCGGACCGTTCCGGCAATATCGGCGTGCCGACACCCGGCACCGAGCTGAAACTGGTGCCGTCGGGCGACAAGCTCGAGGTACGGGTGCGCGGCCCCAACGTGATGCCGGGCTACTGGAAGATGCCAGACCTCACCGCGCGCGCGTTCGACGACGACGGTTTTTACCTGATCGGCGATGCGGTCAAGTTCGCCGATCCCGACCATCCGGAGCGCGGCCTGTTCTTCGACGG
>Ga0207699_10000387_pt1 | contig 23083 bp, 22 predicted proteins | sample LARL51metaG_FD_184344 | JGI IMG/M metagenome (GOLD analysis project Ga0207699, IMG submission 184344) | Corn, switchgrass and miscanthus rhizosphere microbial communities from Kellogg Biological Station, Michigan, USA - LAR L5-1 metaG... | ecosystem: Host-associated > Plants > Roots >...
CGGCGCCTACGGGCTGATCGATGCTGCGTCGCCCGCGCTGCGCCCCGCCTTCGCCGCGGTTGCTGACGCCGACTCGGTGATCGTGGACCCGCACAAATGGCTGGCCACCGGGGCTGGCTGCGCGGCGCCACCTCGGGTTCGCCCGCCACGTGGCCCAGCGGGCCCGCCAGCATCCGCGCCCGGAACTGCTGCTCGAGCCGGAGCTGTCCATCGTCTGCTTCCGCTACGCCGCCAGCGACGCTGTCAACGCCGAGATCCTCCTGCGACTGCGCCGCACCACCCGCTCGATGCCATCGTCAACGGTCGTCGCAGGCCACCTGGCGATCCGGCCCTGCTTCATCAACCCCCGCACCCGGCTGGCAGACGTGGACGCGCTCGTTGACCACGTCACCACCATCGGCGACCAGCTAACCGGCGTGCCGTCCGGCTGACCGAACCGCACGACCCGCCAAATCCGCAGAACCAGGCCGGCGATCTCGGGCATGCGCCGGTTCGCCGTCGCAGAAAGACCCGATCTGCGTTGGGAGGATGTTGGTGTTGCCCGCAGGGCGGGTGTCCGATGTGATGGGGGGATGCCAGACACACCGCTCGCGCTTCCGCTGCTCAAGCTCGGCCACTTGGAGCTGGACCCGGCACTGCGGGACTTCCAGCCAGGTCCGGCAGTGTCCGACCTGGTGGTGACGGCTACGGTCGAGGTGCCGGACTCGGCGTCCGAACGGCAGCAGGCCTGGGACGTAGCCTGGGCCGATGCCGCCCGCGAAGCTATCGAGCTTGGCGTCGGCCAGCGTACCGCCGAGGCGCTGGCCACGGGCGCCGGGAAGGTGCCCGCGGCAGGCTCCAGGGTGGTGGTTGCGGCGCGGGGGGCGGTCCTGCTCGCGCGGTGGCTGCCACCTGGCTTGGCCACGAACTCGGTGCGGGCAGGGCCGCTGCCGCATCTGATGGAAGTGGCCGCGGCCGCCGCCCGGCGTCCTGCTCACGTGGTGCTGCTGGCGGACCGGGACGGCGCCACCGTCATCGCCCATACCGCTGGCGATCGGCATCCGGCGCGGCGGTTCCCGGTTGGCACCCGTCCCGGTGCGCAGCGCGGCCCGCATCCGCAGCGGCCACCCGCGCTGCATCACGGCCCGCGGCACGTGACCGGCAGCGAGCCGGAAAGCGGCGGCGAGCGGAACGCCGAGTTCGTCGCCGGGCGTGTTTCCGAGGCCGCCGCCAGCGTCGGCGCGCACATCGTCCTCGGCGCGGGCGATCAGCAAATCCTCGACGCTGTCTCCGCCCATCTGCCTGGATCACTGGGCCCAGTCACCACCATCGCCGCCGGGCCCCTGCCCGCCGACGGTGACGCCCGGCTGAGCACCCCGATCGGGGCCGCTCTCAGCCAGATCACCGCCCGCGCCATCGACGCCATCGGTGATCTGGTCGCGGCCGGCGCCGCCGGGCCGGAGCCCGCCGCGGTCCACGGCATCGAGACCGTCGCAGAGCAGTTGGCCGAGCAGCAGGTCGCGGTGCTCCTGGTGGGGGCCGCCATCCCGGCCGGCCCGGCAGTTCCGGCGTACCGGATCGGAAGCCAGCCCACCGAACTCATCGCCGCCAGCTCCGGTCCGGGCCTCGAGGTGCCGCTGGAGGATGGGCTGGTCTGGGCCGCGCTGCACCAGGACGCGGTCGTCGTGCAGGTGCCGGACGGCACCGGCGCGCTGGCGGGCCAGCCAGTGGCCGCGCTGCTGCGCCGCGGGCCAGGCTCGCAGAACCTGCGCGGCCCGCAGCACCCTGAGGCGGCGGCTGAACCAGCGCACCTTGGCCATCGTCACCGGGATACGCTGCGCCAGATCTTCCAGCATCCGGTGAGCCACAACATCGAATGGCACGCGGTGATGTCGTTGCTGGAAGCCGTCGGCACAGTGACCGTGCGTCACGACGGGAAGGTCGCTGTCAGGCTCGGGCCAGAGCGTGAATTCCTCGACCCGCCGGCTGGCAAGGACATCGATACCCAGATGGTCATCGACCTGCGCCGCATGCTGAACAACGCGGGTTACGGCCCGCGCTAGAAGTTCCGCCGCCGCTCAGCATCCGGGCCCAAGCCGCGTTCATCACCTGCGCCGACGCCGGCCGTCTTTGCGGATCTGAGTAATCCCCTGCCGCGGCGTGAACATTCGCCGTTGCCGCGTCGTGCTCTTCGTAGCCACCGACAACACGAAGAAACAGCCATGGCCTTGGGCGGTGGTGCTGATCGCGCTGCACGGCCCCGCGCCGGGCAGGCTCGGCCTGAACCTCTTACCTCATGGCGATCGCCCTCTACGTCCTGATCGGCACGTTGGCGATTGACCCGCACCTCGTCAGCCGGATCGGGCTTGGTGCCGCGCCGGTGCGTGCCGAGGCCGTACTGCTGATCATCCTGGTCTTTGCCGGGGTGAACGTCGGCTGGCTGCTGTTGTTCGAGGAAGCACCAGACCCTGCCTTCACCGGCAGGGGCGGCCAGGCGCGGCAGGCAAGCCTGCAGCACGCGCGAGACTGACCTGCCCTGGGGTCCCCGGTCAACTGGTCTGGGCGGGCCGGGGTAACGTGCCTGCATGGCGGGCTCCTCTGGTTGGCATCCGCGGCACGATGATCCGCTGTTCATCCTGGCCATGGATCACCGCGAGTCGTTCGGCAGGACCTTGTTCGGCGTCGAGCATGACGATCCTGACGCGGCGCAGCGCGCGGCGATGGCCTCGGCCAAGCAGCTGATCTACGAAGGGCTGCAGTCGGCCCTGGCGGCGGTGACTTACGGCCGGGCCGGGGTGCTGGTGGACGAGCGGTACGGCCAGGGCGTCATCGACGCGGCCAAGGCCAGCGGGGCGCCGCTGGTGCTAGCGGTACCGGTCGAGGCCAGCGGGCACGAATGGTTCACCTGCGAATGGGGCCAGCGGTGGCTGGAGCACGTCGAGGCCATCCGGCCCGATTACGCCAAGGTGCTGATCCGGGATAACCCGGGCTTCGGCCAGCGGCAGCGGGAGGAGCAGTTCCGCCGGCTCGCCGAGGTCAGCACCGGCCTGCGCGATGCCGGCGTGCCGCTGCTCTACGAGCTGCTGGTGCCCGCCACCCAGGCCCAGCTCGGCCAGGCCGGCCAGGACACGGAGGTCTACGACCGGGACATCCGCCCCGGGCTTGTCGCCGAGGTGATCGCCGACAACTACGACCGCGGCGTCGAGCCCGGGCTGTGGAAGGTCGAGGGCCTGGAGACGGTCGAGGCGGCGCGGCAGGTAGCCGGGCAGGCCAGGGCCGGCGGCCACCAGGCCAGCCTGATCGTGCTGGGCCGCGATGCCCCGGCTGACCGCCTCCACCACTGGCTGGCGGTGGCCAGCCAGGTCAGCGACTTCGTCGGATTCGCGATCGGGCGCAGTATCTGGGAGGACGCCGTGCGCGACTACGAAGCGTCCGATCACAGCCAGGAAGCGGCCCACCGCGCCCGCGACCGGATTGCCGGACGTTACCTGGACTTTGTCGGGCACTGGAAACGCTAAGACTTCGGGCGAGCGCCGTATCACTTTGCCGCGCTTGCGGCCTGGGCCGCCCGCTGCGGTCGCTCCGCCACGAGGGCGGGGTCGCAACGTGATTTGTGGGTCGCCGGCCGCGGGGCCAAAACGGTCAGCCAGAAGGAGGCTGGACGGCCCAGGTAGTAGCGTGTCGCGCCAACCTGTCGGACGCGGATGTGCATGGTCATCGGATCCTCCACGGGTGAGGTACGGAGCTGGTATGAGGCGTGCTCGCGAAGGGCACGACACCGCAGGGGCGAATGTTCACGCCGCGCCGAGTGACTCAGATCACTCCGCTTTTGGGGGGCTGCTCTCGAGTTCAGCGGCCCGCGCGACGGCCTCGCGCCTGGACCGCACGCCGAGCTTTTGCAAGACGGCGGAAACGTGGTGGTCCACGGTTCGTGGCGATACCACCAGCCGGCGCGCAATTTCCGCATTCGATAGCCCGGTCGCCACCAATCGCAGTATTTCGAGCTGGCGATCGGTGAGCCCTGCCGGGTTTGTCAACGTGCCCGGCTGCGGCCGACGCGGCAGCCGGGCGACACCCAGGCCCCGAAGACGGTTGCGCACGATCGCCGCCGCGGGCGTGGCACCGAGGCCGTCGAGGATCGTCAAAGCCTCCAGAGTTGCCTCGATCTGGCCCGACTCGGCGAGCTCCACCGCGCGCTCGTACGGGTCGCCGTCACTGAGCCACGCATCCGCTGCCGACCGCCAGTCTCCGCGCAGCGCCGAGGCGTACGGCTCCGGGCAGCCCGGGAACGGCTCGGCCGGGTAGCCGAGCCGGCGGAGATACACCAGCAGCTCACCACGCTGCACGAGCATGCCGGGACGGTTCGTGCGTTCCAGCAGCAATTCTGGGTAGGGCCCGGCCTGCCCGTGGTCGCCGGTCAGCCACGCGTGCTCGATGTGCGCGAGACCGGTGGGCACCAGCCACTCCAGCACATCCGCGCGGGCCGCATGGCTGGTCGCGAGCGCCAGCCAGTCTGGAGCATCCGCACTGCCCTGCCGCACCAGCACCCGGGCCAGGATGGGAACCGTCTCACGGCCGATCATGCCGGGATCGCCTTGCCCGTCCAGTAGCTCCCGCAGCCCCGCCTCGGCCTCCGCCCATTGCCCGCGCATCAGCGCCAGCCGGCATCGGCGCGCGGCGAACATGTAGCCATGGACGCGGAAGTCCCTGTCGCGGCCGAAATGCTCGCCCCGTTCGATGTAGCCGAGCGCCTCGCGGTACTTCCCGAGCCGCCACAGGCCCTCGATGAGGTTGTAGTAGGAGCGCATGACGTACTCGTGGTCGCCCAGATCGGTCGCTTGGGCCACGCTGCGCTGCAGTTCGTCGCACCCACTGAGGTCTCCGAGCTGCAGCAGCGCAGAACCCCGGTAGTTGTGGCACAGCGCGGCCACACTGGCTTCGCCGCAGCGTTCGGCGATGCCGAGTGCTTCCTCGAGGTACGGCAGCCCTTCGTTCTCCCGGTCGATGACGACGAGCAAGCAGCCGAGGTTCGCCGTGGCAAGCGCGTTCTGGTAACTGTCGCCGAGCGGCCGGGCCAGCTCGACCGCGCGCTCGGCCGATGCGCGCGCGGCGACGGGCCGCTCGGTCAGCCACTGCTGCCGGGAGAGGGTGACCAGGGCCCGGACCAGCCGTTGGTCGTCGCCGTCCTGATGCCAGAGCTCGGCGGCGCTGGCCGCGGCAACGGCCGCGGCATGCAGCTGGTTGCTGTTGTACAGCGCCCACGCGTGCGCCTCGCCGAGAGCCGCCCGCCGCGAGGTCGTCAGCCCGCGCCCGTGGGCAAGGACCTGGGCATAGCAGGCCGCCGCTTGCCGGTGCGCGCCGACGCGCGTGGCCTCCTGCGCCGCCGCCGGGCCATGTCTGATGACGGCAGCGTCGTCGCCGGCTGCCACGGCGTGGTGCAGGACCCGGAACGGATCAAAATCCGGGCGGCTGAGCAGGGCACGCAGCACGTCCGCGTTGAGCTCCAGCCGGACGCTGGCGGGCAGGGATTCCACGACGGCCCGGCGGGCGAGCTCGTGCCGGAAGGCAACGACGTCGCCGCGTACCTCCACCACGCCCGCCAGCTCGGCCTCTGCGACCGGTGCCATGTCGTCGACCAGGGCGCGCAGCAGGCTCCACTCAGCGCCAGAGGGTACAACCGCCAGCCGGTCCAGCGCGGCTTGCGCCGCCAGGCTCAAGGTGCCCACCCTGGCCAGCACCGCGTCAACGACCGTCGGCGGCACGATCTCAGATGGGTTCGCGAGTACCTCGGAGACGAAGAACGGGTTGCCGCCGGTGAGCCGGAACAGCTCGCCGGGATCGACGTCCGACGAGGTCGCCATCTCGCGGACCGCGTCGGAGGTGAGCCCGGTCAGCCGCAGCCGGGTCGCCGCCCTGCTGCCGAGCACGCCGAGGACACCACGCAATGGATGGTCCCGTGCGATGGCCTCGTCGCGGTAGGTGATCAGCAGGACCGCTGGCAGGCTTTGCACCCGGGTGCCGAGGTAACGCAGCACATCGAGCGTCGCGCCGTCGGCCCAGTGAACGTCTTCGATGACGAGCACGGCCGGTGACGGCGGTGCGGCCAGTTCGTCACACACGGCCACGAACACGAGCTCGGGATCGGCGCGCGGGGACAGCGCCGAGGCGAGTGGCCCGTCCGCGGTCGACCGTGCGGCATCACGCAGCGGGCCCAGCGCGCGCGGCGTGAGCAGGTCCTCGCATGCCCCGGCGAGAACCCGCGCTTGGCCAGCCGCCGCGGTCAGGAAAGCGTGCACGAGGCTGGACTTACCGATGCCGGCCTCTCCCAGCACCAGTACGGCCGACCCCTGCCCGGTCCGGGCACGTTCCACCGCCGTACCGAGCACCTGCAGCTCTGCCTGCCGCTCCAGCAGGTGCGGCAACACGCGCACATTCTCCCACCAGGCCAGCGGATCGGTAAGCCCACGACCCGCGGCTCACACCTTACGTATAGGCAGGCGCGGCGGTACGAATAGGCAGCGCTCACCGATGAGGCAGCGGCAGCTTCGGCGGCACGCTCGGCTCATGAAACCCAAGCCACCGGCCCGGCTGACCGCGGTTGGCCCGGACACCTGCGGTCCTGGCGGATGCGCCCGGCTCTGTACGGAGCACGGCATGGCTGCCGCACACGCCGCGTACCACGCGCGCATGTTCGCCCGCGCCCGCCGGATCGTCGTCGACCCCGACCTCGCGGAAGATGTGGTCCAGGAGGCCTTCCTGCGGGTCTGGCGAGCCTGCTCTTCGTTCGATCCCGCAGGCGGCCCGCTGGTGAACTGGCTCCTCACCATCACCGCAAACACCGCGATCGACATGGTCAAGGCACGCGTCCGGCGGCCTCCGCTGGCATCCGGCTCGGCCAACGAGAACGTACCCACAGCCGGCGTCGACGAAATCGACCTGCTGATCCTGCGTTCCCAGCTGCGGGATGCCCTTTCCAGCATCGGGGCCCACCACCGGAACGCGCTGGTCGAGACGGTCCTGCGCGATCGTCCCTACGCCGACGTCGCCGCCGAACTCGGCGTGACGCCCGCCACCTTGCGCACCCGGGTCCACTACGGGCTCCGGCGGCTGCGCTGCGTGCTCGAAACCGCGGACGCTGCCGCCTGAGCTCGGCGGTCAAAGCCGATTCGGCGAGGGATGGCGTCTATCGCTTGCTGGCTGGGTCGCGTTCGGCCTGGCGGCGGGCGAGCGCTTCGCTGTGGGCAGACCGGGGCACCGGCCAGGGTGGGAATGGCGGCGGCTCGGCCGCCAGGCCGGTCAGGGCGGCCCCGAGCACTCGCTCCGCCTCGCGGTCGGTGGCCTGGGGGCCGTCGAGGCAGACGAGGCCGTCGGCGACCAGCACGGCGAGTCCATGCATGGCGGCCCAGATCACGAACTCGGCGCCAGGGCGCGCCGAGGCCGGCAGGCCGCCGGCGTCGGCGAGCCGGTCGAGCTCGGCAGCGAGCACGTCGTGCGGGTGCGGGGAAATGTGCGTGGCGGGCTCGGTTCGGCCGGCCGCGAAGGCCAGCCGCGCGACCGCCGGGTCTTCCACCGCCCAGCGGACGTACTCGCGCCCCACCGCGATGAGAGGCTGCAACTCGCCGCCGCGCGCGGTCGCGGCGGCGGCGCTCATGCGCTCACCTACGTGGGCGATCACCCGATCGGCCAGGGCGCGCACCAGCGCGTCGCGTGAGTCGAAGTGGTGGTAGGCCGCGCTGGGGCTTACCCCGACCTGGGCTGAGGCCTCCCGCAGTGACCAGCCGTAGGCGCCGCGTTCGCGGATGAGCGCCTCGGCGGCATCCAGCAGCGCGTTCCTCAGGTCACCGTGGTGGTAAGCGCGTCCTGCCATGGTCACATCTTAACATTGTTCAGAACCGTATCTGAACGATGTTCAGAATCTGTGCTATGTTCAGATCGTCAACAGAACATCGTTCAGATCGGAGTCAGGCCATGTCTACTGCACAGCCTTCGCCGGGTGCCGTGCACCCGGGTCCGGCGGCTGCCGGGCAGCCCGCCCTGCCAGATCAGCGGGACGCTCCCCCGCCGCGCGTGCAGGGCGACCCCGTCCAGGTGTCCAGCGGGGTCTTCGTGATCCCGGACAACCGCGTGCCGCTCGTGCCGAACGTCGGCCTGGTCGTCGGCGACGCTGCCGCACTGATCATCGATACCGGCCTGGGCCCGCGCAACGGCGCTCACGTACTGGACCAGGCCAGGCGCCTGGCCGGCGGGCGGCCGCTCTACCTGACCACCACGCACTTCCATCCCGAGCACGGGTTCGGGGCGCAGGCCTTCCGGGGCGCCGCGACGATCATCTACAACGCCGCCCAGCGTGCGGAACTGCGCCGCAAGGGCCACGGGTACATCGAAATGTTCACCGGCATGAGCCCGGCGTACGCGGCCGAACTCCGGGACGTGGAGCTGACCAGCCCGGACATCACCTATGACGGCCGGGCAGAGATCGACCTGGGCGGCCATACCGCGGTGCTGCAAAGCCGGGGCCCGGCGCACACCGCATCCGACCAGAGCATCCATGTCGATAACCGGGTGCTGTTCACCGGCGATCTGCTGGAGACGCGCTCGTTCCCGATCGTGCCGTACTTCCCCCCGTTCGACACCGACGTCGACGTCACGGGCTGGATCACCGTGCTCGACCAGTTCGTCGCCCTGGACCCCGCGGTCGTCGTCCCCGGCCACGGCGAAGTCGCCGACACGAGGCTGATCCGCGACGTCCGTGACTACCTCGACTACGTCCTCCGCCAGACCGCGCGGCTGCGGGCTGATGGCGCTTCCCCCGACGACGCGGCGGCCGCGATCGAAAAGGACGCCCGCGCCCGCTGGACCACCTGGGATAGCCCCTACTGGATCGGCCTGGCCGTACGGGCCGTCTACCAGGCCGGCCTGCCCGGAGGAGCGACGACGTGAACACAGGCGTCCCCAGCACGCCGGAGCTGCGCTCCGAAGAACCCACCACGGCCGACCCACCGCACCGGCCCGGCAGCGGCAACTCCGATACCGCCCGCTACCAGCGCGGACTCCAGGCCTACGCCAGCCAGTTCCACATCCCGCCCGATCAGGTCCCCGCCTGGTTCGCCAACACTGTGGGCGACCGCTTCGGCGAGGAGGCGATCCAGTCAGCAGCGAACGCCTGGACCGGCGACGAGCTCAGCCTGCGCGACCGAAGCCTGATCGTCGTCGCAGCGCTGATCGCCCAAGGAGACCTGGAGGCCCAACTGCGGACGCACACCCGGTGGGCGCTGGACCACGGTGCCACACCCGCCGAGCTCGACGCGCTCGCGACGCTGCTAGCGATCTACACCGGCTTCGCCCGGGCCTCGCATGGCCTCATGATCATCCGCGACGCGCTCTCAAAGCTCGGCCCGAGCTGACGCATCTGCTGGCAGGCTTCCGCAAGCCACCTCACCGCCGTTCGGGCCAGCACGCCACCGGCGGAAGAATGATCGCGTGTCTCGTATCTTCATCACCGGCTCCACCGACGGGCTCGGCCGCGCCGCCGCCGGTGTCCTCCTGGGAGAAGGCCATGAGGTGGTCCTGCACGCCCGCACCCGCCAGCGGGCGGCGGCGCTCAGCGACCTCGCCCCGGACGCCGCAGGGGTAGTCATCGGCGACCTCGCCAGCGCCGCTGAAACCAGGGACCTCGCCGATCAGGTGAACCGCATCGGCCGGATGGACGCGGTCATCCACAATGCCGGTGTCTACCTCGAGCCGTCCCGCTCCCCGACAGCCGAAGGCCACGCGAAGACCCTGGCGGTGAACACCCTCGCCCCCTACCTGCTCACGACGCTGATCGACCGCCCGGACCGGCTGATCTACCTCAGCAGCGGGCTGCATCACGCAGGTGCCGGGTCGCTTCGCGATATCGACTGGACCGCGCGGCCGTGGAACGCCGCACAGGCCTACGCCGAGAGCAAGCTACAGGTCGTCGCGCTCGCGCTCACCCTGGCCCGGGCTTGGCCGGAAGTACTCAGCAACGCCGTCGATCCGGGCTGGGTCCCGACCAAGATGGGCGGCCCTGCAGCGACCGACGATCTGGAGATGGGATACCTCACGCAGACCTGGCTGGCCGTCAGCAACGACGCAGCGGCAACGGTGAGCGGCGGCTACTGGTACCACCGGCAACGGCAGCAGCCCGCACCACAAGCCCGTGATCCGGCTTTCCAGGACCAGCTCATGGACCGCCTGGCCGCGCTCACCGGTGTCACGCTCCCCTAGTCCCGCAGTCACCACCAGCCAGATGCCGGGCAGAGCCCTCCGCCAGGCCGTCGCCAACCTCGGCATCGAGATTCCGGGTTGGCCTGCCTACCGGTGGCCTGCTCAGCCGACCGCGTGCACGGCCACTGTGGTGAGGATGGCAGCGGTCGTGGTGGCAGCGGCGGGCCGGGAAAGCAAGAGGCGGGTGGGCCGCACGCCGTCGAAGGCTGCGCGCAGGCTGATCCGGGCAGCCTGGGCGAGAATCCCGGCCGCCAGGGCGATCAGCACCGGTTCCGCCGCTGCCGGGACCGGCAGGACGCCGGGGGCGGCGGCGCCGAGAACCGGGCTGATGCTCATTGCGGCCAGCCAGCCCGCCACCTGGCGGCGTGGCCGGGTGCCGAGCAGCGCGCCGGCGGCCAGGCCTTCCCCGAATGCGTGCATGGCGAGCGCCACGGCAACCGCGGCCGATCCGGCCAGCGCGATGGCGGAGCCCTCCAGGAACCGGTGGACCGCCACCGCCGCTGCCGTGCCCGTGCCGCTGGCACTCTCCTTCTGTTCGTGGCAGGCGCACCCGAGGCGGGCGGCGAGACCGGCGGCGGTGAACGCGGCGATCGCCGCTATTGGCACCAGGCCTGACCAGATCTTCGCGGCGGAGGCGGCGGACCATGCGTCGGGGAGCAGGTGCAATCCCGCGATGATCAGCAGCGCGCCCGCGGCGGCCGCGAGCCAGATCTCCCGGTGCCCCCGGCGGTGAGCCAGCCATGCCCCGGCCACGGTCGCCGCTGCCATCAGGACGGCACCCGCCAGCACCGGGCCGGGCAGCCCGGCCCAGGCGCTCGGCGAGTCGGCTGGCTCAATCGCGTAGGTGACCACGTGTCCAAGCATCGTCGGCAGCCCTGCGTATCCGGTGGTGCCGGGCCGTTACTCGGTGAAGCAGTAGGAGTCGCTGGAAGCGTCTCCGCCGGCCAGCCGGGTCTGGTGCACCCGCAGCCCGCGGAATGCCTCGCCGTGGGGGAAGAAGCGCGGGTCGGCCGACATGCCGCCGGCCGTGGTGTCCGCGTCGAGCTTGGCCATCCAGGCACCCACGCCGCCGGGGTAGAAGACGTCGTCCCAGGCCGCGTACAGCGAGTTGGTCACGTAGACGCGCTTGCCGTCGCGGCTGAGCTCGACCATCTGCGGCCCGCCGCCGAGCGGCTGGCCGGGGACGGCGGGGTGTGGCTGGCGGGCCACGATGCCGCCCAGGGTGACCGAGCCGGTCTCGCGCGGGTGGAACGGGTCGGCCACGTCGTACTGCTTGAGCTTCCCCGTGCCGAAGCAGGACACATACAGCCAGCGGTCGTCCACCGACAGGTCGATGTCGGTGACTAGCGGCGGCACGGCGGCAAACGGCTGCAGTGCCGGCGGCAGGGAGTCCGGGTCGGCCGGTTCGGCCGGGATGGTGATCACCTTGCGCGCCGCCCAGCGATCGCCGTCGCGGTGCCACATCCACACCGACCCGGACAGGTCCTCGACGTTGATCACGGCGCCGGCGAAACCCCAGGCCTGGGCCGGGTCATGCGCGGGCCGCAGCTCGAGCACCATCTGGTTGGCGTCGCCCACATCGATGCGCTGGGTGAGCGTCCGCCCAGACATGCTCCAGAAGTCCAGGTGGTGGCCGAACCTGCGGCCGAGCAGGTCTTCGGGGTTAAGGCCGTTCTCGATCATGGACGGCGTTGCCCACTCGGAGGTGATTACCGTGTCGTGGCCCAGGTGCCACCACACGTCGTAGGCCAGGTACTGGTCGCCCCGGTCCGCCTCCCAGGCGCCGATGACGTCGAAGGTCTCGTGGTCCAGCAGCGCGATTCCGCCCGGCCCTTCGTTGCCGTTCGCGCCCCCGATCGCCGACAAGAAGATGCCGTCCGGGCCGCAGTGCAGCGTGTGCGGCCGGGAGTAGCCAGCCTTGGCGGCCAGCTCGTCGGCCTCGATGGTGCGGACCACCCGGGGGTTGAGCGGGTCCGGTTTGGTGTCCAGGATGTAGGTCCGCGACGAACGCAGGCCCGGCACGATCAGATAGCGGCGCTCAAGGTGGCCCGCGTGCCCGGTGTGGCATAGCGCGCTCGAGCACGCGTTCCAGCCGAAGTGGTGCAGCTCGTTGCCCGCCGTGGGCAGCTCGCTCCAGCCGACGACCTTGCCGTAGCCGGGCGAGGATGGGTCGGTGTCGAGCACCGCTATCGCGTCTTTCACCTGGCGGGCGGGGTCGAGCGCCGCCACGTAGGCCAGCCGCTCCTGCGGTGCCGCGATCGCGTCGGCGGGAGTGCGGTAGAACGTGGGGTCCTGTGTCTGGGACATCTGTTTCTCCGGAAGTGTGTCGCTTGGACCGCGCTGGCCGAGAGCCTGCTCAGGGTCTCTGTCATGGCGGTACTCTCCGCCATCTGGTATGAGCAGGATCGCCGCCGCGCTGTCCGGCGGCATCCGTAGCGGGTACGGATCGGGCTACGGAGTTTGCGGTATGCGGTCGAGTTCCCCGTTGAGGCGCACAAGCTCGCGCTTGTTGCGGCAGCCGAGCTTGGCGCAGGCATGAGCTAGGTGCGTTTCGACCGTACGAGTGCCGATGAACAGCTGGCGGCCTATCTCGGGCGCGGTGTGGCCACGCGCCGCCAGCCGGGCCACGTCCAGTTCCCTGGGCGTCAGCGAGGCCGGTCCACGGCCCGCCACCGCGGCAAGCCGCCCGCGGTAGCCGAGGCCGGCCAGCCGCTTGGCTACCCGTCGCCGGCGAACGACCGCCCCGCACCGGTCATACCCATGCGCCGCCCGGCCGAGCGTCTCAATGGCGGCGCCGCGGGATGTGGTCGCGATTCCGGCGACCTCGGCGGCCATCGCGCCGAAGAGCCGATAGCCCAGCCGGTCGAGGGCATCCGCGGCCTCGGCGGCGGGAGCGGCGGCAACGGCCGTGCTGCCCGTGGCGAGTAGCGCATGAGCACCGGCGAGTTGCGCCAGGGGCCCCACCATCTCCCCTTCAACTGTGCGGCTGAGCTCGGCGAGCCGCCGCGAATGGGCAACAGCGGCGTCCGCCCGGCCGGCCGCGACCGCAGCCTCGGTCGCGTCGACGAGGACGACAGCCTCGTACGCTGCAGCATCCATGGCGCGCCACCCACCCGCCGCATGGTCAAGCAGGTCATGCCCGGTGGCCGGATCACCGGTCAGGGCGGCCATGGCACCGGCCGCCCACGGCAGCCAGCTGCTCCATCCGGGCACCTCATCCGGACGGTCGTAGGTTGCCGTGGCGAGCGCGAACAGCCGCGCGGCGGTATCCGGTTGTCCGCGTTCGGCGGCCGCCCGGGCGGCGAACGCCGCCGCCCAGGCACGGCGTTGGCTACCGGCCAGTGGCCGGCGCGCGGCGGACTGAGAGATCCGCCTGATCACGTCATCGAGCCGGCCCGACAGCCAGTCACACTGGGCAAAGATTTCCAGCGTCATCGCGTCGCCGGCCTCTGGCTCTTGCATGGCCCTTTCGACGGTCGTCCTGCCGGCAGCCAGCCGGCCGGCCAGTGCAAGGGCCAGCCCAGACATCGTCAGGTTCCATACGTACCGGTAACGCTTGCCCGCCGCCCGGGCGAGGTCCGTGCCGCGGCGCAGATGCCTGTCGGCCTCATCGAAGCGGCCCTGGACGCCGGCGATATGGCCGAGCGCTCCCAGCGACTGGATCAGCGCTATCCGGTCGCCGCGTTTCTCGGCCTTGTCGCGTACCTCCAGGGCGAGGGCGCGGTGGCCGGGCAGGTCGCCGGCGCAGTACCGGATCCAGCCCTGCTCGTGGAGCGCAAGCAGGCCCAGGTCAGCATCCCCCTCGGCGGCGAACAGCTCCTGGGCCCGCTGACACGCCGCTGCTGCTTCGGCCGGCTGGCCGGCTCCGATCGCCAGGAAGCTTGCGAGGCGGAACTGGACGATCCCCTCTCTGAGCCGATCGCCGGAGGCGGCGAGTTGCCGCTCGATCCGCCGCATGACGGCGATCGCGGTCGCCGCGCCGTCCTCGACCAAATGGTCGACGACCCATTCTGCCCGCCATCTCATGGCCTCGAGTACATCGAGCCAGCGTCGGTCGTCCGGGTCCAGCACGTCGAGCAGCGCGGTAAGAAGGGGCAGCGTCTCCTGGTAGAGGTTGCGTTCCTCGGCCTGCCGGACCGCACGGACCAAGGTGTCCACCGTCTCCGGATCGCCGGAGCCGGCCGAGCGGAGAAAATGCGGTGCGGCCGCACCGAAGTTGCCGACGGTGACGAGCCCGCGGCCGACCAGCCGGTGGAACGCACGGCGGCGCGCCCCACCGATGCTCTGGTAGATGGCGTCTTGAACCAGCGGATGGGCGATCTCGTAGCTCAGCCGGCGGCCCGACTCGTACTCCACCACCAGCCGCGACCCGGTGAGCCGCTCCAGCGGGACCCCAAGCCGGTAGAGCGGCCGGGCGAGCACCCGCGTCAGGCCGTCGAGGTCGATTCGCCCGCCGATCACCGCCAGGATCTCCAGCAGCTCACGGTCCGCCGGGGCGAGCCGGGCCACGAGCAGGGCGACCCGGTCGGCGAGGCTGTCCGGAACCCGGGCCAGGCGCGGCTGAGCGAGATCGGCGCCTTCCTCGAGCAGCGCCCGCAGCAGGCCGACAACAAACAGCGGATATCCCCGGGACCGTTCGACCAGCCAGCACACCAGCGCCGGGGGAACATCGTCGGCGCCCAGCACTGTGCGGGTCAGCGCCGCCACCGACTCGTCGGTCAGCGCCTGCAGCCCGAGTCTTACGAGGACATCGTCCTGCTCGAGCCCTGCCAGCACCGAGTCGGCCACAGGGTGGCGACCGAGATCGGCGGTCCTCGCGGTGGCCAGGACGAGCACCGGGCGGTCCGGAAGCCGGCGGGCGAGGTGGTAGAGCGCCTGCCACGACGACGCGTCGGCGTTGTGGACGTCGTCGAGGACGACGATCACGGGGCTGCCGGCGCTGACGTTGTCGACCAGCTCCGTCAGCGCCCGGAGCAGCCGTTCGGGATCCGGCTCGCGGTCAGGTTCAGGCCCCGGCCTGACGGGGGCGCCGCCAAGCGCCCGCCGAGCCGATCGAAGCACCAGTGCGAGGTCGCCCACCGAAGACCCGCACAGCCTGCGCACCTCGGCAGTGGGAGCTGGGCCGAGTAGCCGCTCGAACGCCTCGACCCACAGCGCCAGCGAATATGTCATCCCCAGCTCGAAGGCCCGCGAGCCGACGACAACCGCAGAGTCGCGGTGCCGTTCGGCGAACTCGCTGACCAGACGTGACTTGCCGATGCCCGGTTCGCCGGTCACCAATACGACACGGAACGCACCCGTACGGGCCAGGGCCAGCTGCTCGTCCAGCGCAGCGATCTCGGCATCCCGGCCAACAAGGGACGGCCGAAGCGGAATGCCGGACAAGTCGCGTCGTGTCGGCTGAGTCATATCCGCTTACCCAACCGTGCGGGCCATCTGGGCCCGGCCCTTGTCGGGCACCAACATGCATTGGAGGTGACGTCAGGGATAGCCAGCAGTTGAGGAGCCGGTATGTGGCCGAGATGGAATTCATATGAAGGGCCGCCCTGGTTTCTGGCCTGGCCCAGCTTTCTCGGCCTGCGCCGGTACCTGGGATCTCCCCACAGGTAGTGTGCGCCGTGGCGGGCGATTCGGGCGCCTTACGTTTGCCCGGGGTGCCCCGGTAGATTTGCCGCCCGATGCGCGGCTGGCTGTGGCCGCGGTGCTGTGGCTCGACAGGCCGCAGCGTCATGGACCGCCGGGAGAATTCATGGTGGTAGTGCCGCTTGCAGGGCGGTCGGTGGCCGCGGTTGCGGGAGCTTTGCTCGTGCTCACCGCGTGGGCCAGCGCTGTCGGCACGCTGATCGTGCCGCGCCCGGTCAGCAGTTGGCTGACCCGGTGGGTGGACCGGATCGTGAACGGGGCCTTCGGGCTGGCGGCAGGCGCCATTACTAATTACCATCGCCGCGACCGGCTGCTCGCCGCCCAGGCCGCCACGATTTTGATCGGCCAGCTGATCGCTTGGCTGGCGACCGCCTTCGTCGGGTTTTGGCTGCTGCTGTGGCCGTTCGAAGACGGCGGCCTGGGGTCGGCCTTTAGCGCCGCTGGGTCCGCGCTGTTCACCCTGGGTTTTGCGGTGCCCGCCGGCGGCGCGCCGTCGGCCATTGTCACTGCCGCCGGGGCGACCGGTCTTGTGATCGTCACCTTGCAGATCGCCTACTTGCCGACCCTGTACGCGGCGTTCAACCGGAGGGAAACCGAGGTGGCGCTGCTGAACGCCCGGGCGGGCGTACCGTCGTGGGGGCCGGAACTGCTGGCACGCACCCATTACGCCCTGGGATCGGGGGTGTCCACGATCGATACCCTGCCCGATCTGTATGCCCGGTGGGAGGTGTGGGCCGCCGACGTCGCCGAAAGCCATACCACCTACCTGCCCCTGGTCCGGTTCCGCTCGCCCAGGCCGCTATCGTCCTGGGTCACCGCGTTGCTGGCCGTGCTCGACTCCGCCGCCTTGTTCCTGGCGCTCTCGCCCAAGGCGGCGCCCACCGTGCCGGCCCGGCTATGCCTGCGGGCCGGATTCCAGTGCTTCAACCAGGTCGCGCAGGCGATGGGCATCAAGGTGCCCGAAGAATCGGACGTGCCTGGCAGGATCAGCCTGACCTACCAGGAGTTCCTCGGCGCGATCGACCGGATGCGCGAAGTCGACTTCCCGATCGAGCGCGACCCCGCCGAGGCCTGGGATGATTTCGTTGGCTGGCGGGCCAACTACGAGCAGGCCGCCTACGCCCTGGCCGCCGGCGTCCACGCCGTGCCGGCACTCTGGTCGGGTGAGCGCCGGCCACCCACCCCCCAGATCCCCCCAATCCGCCCGCCGCTCGGACGCCCACCCAAGTAACCCGGCCGTAGCAGATAGACCCGCCGGCGGCTATTCGCCTGGGTGCCTATCGCGAACTTGATTGCCCAGGGCCAGGCGTGCGGCGCTGACGTCGTCGCGGCCATGGCCGGCCTCCACGGCTGCGCGCCATTGCCGGGACAGTGCTTCCAGCAGTGGCAGCCTGTCCTCGCCGGCGGCCGCGATCGCCAGGTCCACGTCTTTCAGCGCCCATTCCAGCGGGAACTCCGGCGCGAAGTCACCGCTTTGCATTTTGTGCAGCTTCGCCTCGGCTATCGGTGCGTCCAGCGGTCCGCCCTCAATGGCCTCCGCCAGCCCGGCCGCGTCGATGCCCAGGCGGCTGGCCAGTTCCAGCGCTTCGGCGACGCCCTCGATCAGTGTGGACATGTAGGCGTTGACGACCAGTTTCATCCGGCTGCCCTGCCCGGCCGCGCCCAGCCAGACGCTTTTGCGGCCGATCGCCGCGAACACCGGGCCCGCGACCGCCTGCGCGCCGGGCGGGCCGGACGCGAGGATGAGCAGCTGGCCGGTCTCGGCGGGGCCCTTGCTGCCCGAGACCGGGGCGTCGACGAACATGACATCAGGCCGGATCTGGGCCAGCCGGGCGGCGATCCCCATCGTTGCTTCGACGCCGATGGTGCCCATCTGCGCCCACACCGCGCCGTCGGCGAACGCCTCCGCCACGCCGTCGGCGAAGATCACCTGCTCCACGACCGGCCCGGTCGGCAGCATGGTGATCACCACGCCGGCGCCGGCGGCAGCCTCGGGCGGCGAGGCGGCTATCAGCGCGCCCGCGGCGGCCAGCGGCACGGTCGCTTGCGGTGACCGGTCCCACACCGTCGTGCGCAGCCCGCCGGCGGCGAGCCTGCGGGCCATCGCCGAGCCCATGATGCCGGTCCCCAGCACCGCGACCGCGGGCCCGGGCCCGCTCGCCGCAGGCGGACCGGAGGATGATATCTCGGTCATCGTCTGCTCCTGTCCGGTGATCCGACTATTACCGTGCCCGGCAAACCTGCATGCGGCAAGCCCACCACAGCCGGCATAGGTTTGACCGTATGGATTACCGGACGTTGGGGCGCAGTGGCTGCGCGGTGTCCAGTCTGGCGCTGGGCACGATGACCTTCGGGGTGGAGACCGGCGAGCAGGAGGCGCATCAGCAGCTGGACTGGTTCCTGGACGCTGGCGGCACGCTTGTCGATACGGCTGATGTCTATGGTGCGGGGAGATCGGAGGAGATCATCGGCCGGTGGCTGGCCAGCCGGCCCGCCGAGGTCACCCGGCGGGTGGTGCTAGCGACAAAGGGCCGGTTCCCGGTCGAGGATTCGCCGAACGGCGCGGGATTGTCCGCCGTGCACCTGACCCGGGCGCTGGAGGGATCGTTGCGGCGGCTGGGGGTGGAGGCGGTGGACCTGTATCAGCTGCACGCCTTCGATCCGTGGACGCCGCTGGAGGAGACGCTGCGGACCCTGGAGGGGTTCGCACGGGCGGGCAAGATCCGGTACTGGGGCGTGTCGAACTTCACCGGCTGGCAGCTCACCAAGGCCGTGCATCTGGCCCGGGCGCTGAACGTCCCCGGGCCGGTGACCGTGCAGCCGCAGTACAGCCTGCTGGTCCGCGAGACCGAGTGGGAGATTGTGCCCGCGGCGCTGGATACCGGGCTGGGCTTGCTGCCGTGGAGCCCGCTGGGCGGCGGGTGGCTGTCCGGCAAGTATCAGCGGGATGTGCGGCCGTCCGGCGCGACCCGGCTGGGCGAAGATCCAGCCCGTGGAATGGAGGCCTACGACCGGCGCGGTACCGCGCGCACGTGGGACGTGATCGAGGCGGTGCGCAAGATCGCCGCGGGCCGCGGTGCCAGCATGGCCGAGGTCGCGGTGGCCTGGGTGACCGCCCGGCCCGGCGTTACCTCAACCATCCTCGGCGCCCGCACCCTCGCTCAGCTACAGGCTAACCTGCGCGCTGCCGATCTCCAGCTCGCCCCACAGGAGACCGCCCAGCTAGACGCCGTCAGCGACCCGCGGCCGGCCGACTACCCATACGGCGAGCTGGGCGTCGACCAGCGCAGCCGGAACCTGACCGGCGGCAGCTAGAACCCGGGATGGCCAAAAGCGAGTAAGGCGCCGCCGACGTTCTGGCGCGTCGCTGCCAGGGCAACGTGGTGGCGCCCAGGCTCGTGTCACCGGACGGGAGGTGGCCGTCCCTCGGCGCTGGCAGCCAGCTCGGTGTCCCATCCGCACACCAGGCAGGCATGCCGGAACGCGGAGCGGGCGAACTCCATCGCCGCCGCATGTGGGTCGGCGGCGGCGCGCACGTCGTCCCAGTCCAGGATGTACTCGCCCAGGGCCTGGTCCCAGCGGGCAGCGGGCGGGGACAGGCTGGCGCCCGCGAATCCGCTCGGCGCCGGGTGCGCGAAGGCGAAAAACGCCGCCCTGGGATAGCGGGTATCCCCCGGCCACCAGCCGACCTCGAACAGCTGGGCGTCCGCCGCGTTGCGCACGATGAAGCCATCGGAGGGCGGGTCGGCTGGCAGCCCGGAGAACAGGAATACTGCCAGGTCAAAGGTGCCCCACCAGGCGTTTACCGGTGAGGACCGGCCCCGGTAGGGTGCCCGGAACGCGGCCAGCGCCAGGGCCGCCTGGGTGGCCGCGGCGAAATAGTCACCGGCCTGGCCGGCGTCGTAGTGCGCGTGCTCGTAGTCCTCGTCCAGCGGCACGGTCCAGCCGACCTCTTGCGGCTTGAAATTGATCTGCACCGCACCGGCCACTCGGCGGACCGCGGCCAGCACCGCCCCGGTGACCTCGGCGACCGGCCGGTCCGGGGCCAGGGGCACTCGCTGGGTCTGCCTGCCGCTGTGCTCGACCACTGCCTCATGCGCGCGCAGGTCCAGCGCCACCACCAGCGACCCAGAACCATCTGGCGCGGGCAGTGGCGCGGTCTCCCAGCCCCGCGCGGTCAGCCGTAGCGCCGCGTGCTGCAGCTGCGGCTCCGGCGGCGCCAGCGCGACCGCCAGCTTGCCCAGCACCTGGGTGTGTGCGTGCAGTGTGTCGCACGTCGCAGCCCACCGTTCGTAAGAAGCCGCTGGCCAACCTGCGGACATGAGTGCTCCTAGGTCAAGCTCCGATGTTGCCCGTGGCTGCCGTTGGCGGTGGAATCTCGTCGCTCGGCGGACCGGCCACTGTTTGCGCGCAGACGCGCCGGACTAGGTCTTCCCAGCCGCTGCCGAGGCGTTCGGCGACCTCTGGAGCGGTCCGGCTGAGGGTGGCGGAGGACAGGTAGAGCAGCAATGGGCCGTCCAGGGCGGCGGTGAGCTGGGTGGCGAGAACGTCCAGGTCGGCGGAACCGAGGCAGATCTGGCCCAGCAGGAACCGGATGTGCACCCGCGACATGGGCGTCTGCGATCCGGCCGGAACCGGCTCTCTGCCGTCCAGCGCGGCACGCGCGATCTCGCGATGCCCGATCAGGAACACGGTCCGGGCACGACCGTAGGCGATCAGCCGGTCCAGTGGCGGGGCGCCCGGGCCCAGCGGCGGGGGCCCGGAAAAAACCTGCTCCTGGAAGTGGCGCTCGTCGTCGTCCAGCAGCGCTTGGAAGATTCCCGCCCGGGTGCCGAACCGGCGGTACACCGTTCCCTTGCCCAGGCCCGCCCGCTCAGCGAGCCCGTCCATGGTCAGCTTGCCCGCTCCCTGCGTGCCGATGATCTCACGCGCTGTGGCCAGCAGGACCCGCCGGTTGCGCGCGGCATCGGCACGCTCGGCGCGCGGCGATCCCCAGGTCACGGGCTGGCTCATGGGTCCCACCCTACGGCCGGAATATAACCGGGGTAAAGTCCGGTTACGCCTCCAGCGTTCCGCTCACCTCAATCGGCCAGCTCCCACCCATCGCCAGGCCAGGAGGACTGCCATGGCAAGCAGCTCGATCCCGGGGAAGCGTCAGCCGGCCCTGGAGCCAGTGGACGAGGAGCTCGACCACATCCGCGGGCCGGTAGCCGCCCCGCTCATCCTTGAGTACGGCGACTACGAATGCCCCTACTCGCGGCAGGCCTACCGGGAGATCGAACGCATCGAAACAGAACTCGCCGGCGGTGTCCGGTTCGCGTTCCGGCATTTCCCGCTCACCCAGATCCACCCGCACGCCCTCGCGGCGGCGGCCGCAGCCGAGGCCGCCGCCCGGCAGGGCCGGTTCTGGGACATGCACGAATTGCTGTTCCACCGCCAAAGAGCACTCGAAGGACAAGATTTGCAGCAATACGCTGCCGACATTGGACTGGACGTCGCCAAGTTCGACGACGACCGGGCGGGCCCTCTGGTGCTGGGCCGTATCCGCCGGGATATCAACAGCGGCATGGCGTCTGGCGAGGTGCTGGGCACCCCGACACTGTTCATCAACGGAGTGGCGCACCGGGGCGGCTACGATGCAGCCACCTTGCTGAAGGCGCTGGCCCCATGAGTGGGTGCATCGGGAGCCGGCCCTGACCGCACCGGGGTCACCATCCCCACCGGCCTGACCGGCGTCCTCGTTTCGAAGTCAAGTGTGGGCCCACCTTGACCGGATGGCCTCCATGGTGGCCGAATGACACCATCCGTGACAGGTCTCCATGGAGCAGAACATGACAGAAGCTACTGCCGGTCAAGCCGGCCAGCCATCTCCCGGCCAGACCACCATCGCCGACCTCATGCGGCCACCACTGACGACGGTAGAACAAGCCGACCACGCCGCCGCCGCTGCCTACCTGATGAAACACGCAGGCACAACTGCTTTGGTGGTCCTGAACCCCCAGACCGGCCAGCCCGCCGGCATCATCACCGAGGCAGACATCGCCCACGCGGTCGCGGACAGGAAAGACCTCGACAATGTCCGGATCCAGGACCTGATGACCGCCGACCCGACCACCGTCAAGACCACAGCCAGCGTCCGGGATGCAGCAATCATCATGACCCGCGGCCGTTTCCGGCACCTGCCAGTCACCAGCGGCTCCGCTCTCGTCGGCATGGTCGACATCAGCGATATCTGCCGCGCGCTGATCGGGCTGGATTCCTTCGATGAGAAAGAAACCTAGGCAGCGTCCGAGCCGAAGCTGCACACGGTGCCGGGCTGGTGCCTGGTCTGGCGCTATGCCGCGGGAGTACGCCCGAGGAAGGCGGCGAGCCGGTCGCTGGGGTCGGCGGTGGCTTCTGCGGTGACTGGTGCCGCGAACAGGGGGTGCCGGCCGGTGCGCGGGACCAGCACGGGGGCCATCACCAGCAGGCTGGTGGCGAGGGCGCGTGGGATCGGCGGCCGCTGCCCGCAGGCCCGGGATATGTCCCACCCGTGGACGGCTATCTCGAGGGCTGCCATGGCGGCCATGACGCTGCCCGCGAGCGGGCAGCCGGCGATCTCGATGACCTGGCGCTGATGGCCGGGGCTGGTCCATGCGTCGAGTAGCTGGCGGGCGCGATCGCGGAACGCCCGGGCGGGGTCAGCCGCCAGGGCGCCGTCCTCGGCGGCGGGCTCCAGGCCAACGCGCCCGGCTTCGATGCCCTCGCCGAACGCGGCCAGGGATTCGCTGGTGTGCCGGAGCAGCATCCGCAGGTCCCATTCCCGGCACGGTGTCGGCCGCGACAGCAGTTCCGGCGTGACGGCCTGGACCGCGCCGAGGGCGTAGCTGATCGACGGTTCAAGCAGCCGGACACCGTCGGCCGGCCATGCCGTCGGGACGGCCGGGGTCATCGGACCGGTACCAGCGCCGCGGCAGCGGGCGCGGCCTGCGGCAGGCCGAAAGTCGCGAACAGGCCAGCGTCGTTGAACGAGGTGACCCGTGCGACGCGCGATGCCGAGGTGGTGAGCACACAGATCGAGTGTGCCCGGTACACGCCGTCGTGGTCGCGCAGGTAGGCAGCGAGCGCGGGCTGGCCGTTGGCGCCCGTGGGGATCATCTGGAAGCGGCCGGGTTCGGTGAGGACCCGGGACCGCAGGAAGCGCCCGATCAGCTCACGGCCAGTGAACCAGGCC
>Ga0207699_10000389_pt1 | contig 22942 bp, 20 predicted proteins | sample LARL51metaG_FD_184344 | JGI IMG/M metagenome (GOLD analysis project Ga0207699, IMG submission 184344) | Corn, switchgrass and miscanthus rhizosphere microbial communities from Kellogg Biological Station, Michigan, USA - LAR L5-1 metaG... | ecosystem: Host-associated > Plants > Roots >...
CCGCCAGCGACGGGCGCCCCTGGCCCGCCCTCGACGACCTCGCCGCCCAGCGCGGCTGGCGCGTCGAGGACCCGCGGCAGCTCGCCCATGCCGGCGCCGCGCTGCTCGACGGCGACCCGGTCGGGCTGGTCCAGGAGTGCGGCCGGCCCTTCGACGACGCGGGCAGGTGGCCGGACACGCTGCGCCGCTTCGGCGGCGTCGAGGCGCTGACGCGCAACGCGTCGTCGCTGCGCGCGGCCATCGTGGTGACCGACCGGGCGGTCGGTGAGGTGCCGCCCGGGTGGCTGCTGCTGCGGCCACCCACGGTGGTGCTCGGCATCGGCTGCGAGTCGGGCGTGTCGCGCGCGGAGGTGTCCGCCGCGGTCGACGCCGCGCTGCGCGATGCGGGACTGAGTCCCCTCAGCGTCGGTGTTGTTGCCACACTCGACCGAAAAACCGAGGAGCCCGCCCTGCGCGAGCTCTGCGCGCAGCGGGGCTGGGCGCTGCGCGGGCATGCACCTGACGAGCTGCGCATCGTCGACGTGCCGACACCGAGTAGCGTTGTGGACCAGGCGGTCGGCACGCCGTCGGTGAGCGAGGCGTCGGCGCTGCGCGAGGCCGGCGAGGGCGCGGAGCTGCTGCTGCGCAAGCAGGTGCAGGGCCGGGTCACCGTGGCCGTCGCGCGGCGTACCGCACACCACCCGGTGCCCGCCCATGTCTGACGTCGCAACCGGCGGCCGCCTCGCCGTCGTCGGCCTTGGACCCGGCGATCCCGCCTACCTCTGCGAGCGCGCCCGCGAGGAGCTGCACGCGGCGGACACCGTGATCGGCTACCGCGCCTACACCGAGCAGGTCACCGCGTTCTGGCCCGAGGCGCCCGTGGAGCCCTGGCCCATCGGCGCCGAGGTTGAGCGCGCCACTGAGGCGGTGCGGCGGGCGCGCGCCGGCGAGCGCATCGCGGTGGTGAGCAGCGGCGACGCGGGCGTCTACGGCATGGCCGGGCTGGTCCTCGACGTCCTCTACGACCTCGGCTGGGACGGCGAGCGCGATCCCGAGGTGGAGATCGTCCCCGGCATCACCGCGGCGCTGGCCGCGGCGGCGCGGTTGGGGGCGCCCTTCGGCGTCGACTTCGCGGCGGTGTCGCTCTCCGACCTGCTCGTGCCCTGGGAGACCGTGGAGCGGCGTCTCACCGCGGCCGCCGACGGCGACCTGGCCCTGGCCATCTACAACCCGCGCAGCGCGGGACGTCCGGAGTCGCTCGACCGCGCCCTGCGTATCCTCCGCGCCCGGCGCCCGGCGGCGACGCCCGCGGCCCTGGTCCACGACGCCTGCCGCCCCGGCGAGCGCCTCGACCTGACCACCCTCGGCGACCTCGACCCCGGCGCGGCGACCATGACCACCCTGGTCGTAGTCGGCTGCTCGACCACCCGGCGGCGGGGCCGCCATCTCGTCACCTCGCGTCCATACCTCAGGAGGTCCGCATCGTGAGCACGCTCGAGCAGGCCGTCGCGGCCCTCACACCCCTCGACGAAGCGGCCATGGCCGCGGCCCGCGCCCACCAGGACGATCTGACCAAGCCGCCGGGCAGCCTCGGCCGCCTCGAGGCGCTGGCGGTGCAGCTTGCGGGCATCCGCGGGCGCGACGCCGTGCCGCTCGGGCCCGCTGCGGTGCTGGTCTGCGCCGCCGACCACGGCGTCGCCGCCGCGGGGGTGAGCGCCTACCCGGCTGAGGTGACGCCGCAGATGGTGTTGAACTTCCTCGCCGGCGGTGCCGCCATCAACGTGCTGGCGCGGCAGGTCGGCGCGCGTGTGGTGGTGCTCGACACGGGTGTGGCCGCGGACCTGCCGTCGCATGCCTCGCTGCTGGCGCGCAAGGTGCGGCGGGGGACAGGCAACATCGCGGTCGAGCCGGCCATGACTCGTGCGGAAGCTGCGCACGCCGTGGAGGCGGGGGTTGCCGCGGCTTTCGCGCTGGCGGACGAGGGTGTCGAAGCGCTGTGCGTCGGTGATATGGGCATCGGCAACACCACGGCGGCGAGCGCAGTGGTGGCGCTGGTGACGGGGTCGGACGCTTCTGCCGTGGTGGGGCGGGGCACCGGTGTCGACGACGCAGGGCTGGCGCGGAAGGTGGCGGCGGTGGAGGCGGCGGTGTCGCGTGCGGCTGCGGCCGGAGTCGATGCCGCCGACGGGCTGGGTGTGCTCAGCGAGGTCGGCGGGCTGGAGATCGCGGCCATCGCGGGCGCGGTGGTCGGCGCGGCTGCGCGACGCATTGTGGTGCTGGTCGACGGGCATCCGGCCACGGCGGGGGCGCTGGTGGCGTCGCTGCTGGCGCCGGGGTGCACGGCGTACATGGTCGGCGGGCATCGCTCGGTGGAGCGCGGGCACCGGGTGGCGCTGGCGCGGCTGGGACTGGTACCGCTGCTCGACCTCGACCTGCGGCTCGGCGAGGGCACCGGCGCCTGCCTGGCCCTCGGGGTGCTGCAGGCCGCGGCGCGGCTGAGCGCGGAGATGGCGACCTTCTCCTCGGCCGGCGTCAGCGGGCCGAGCGGGGAGGTGGACGACGGACGTGAGATCGTCGAGCTGCCCGCGCGCTGAGCCGCGGGCACGCCTACCGGAATGACGACTCCGACCGCCTCCCCGCCCACCGCGACGGCGCCCGCCCGACGGAGTCTCGGCTGGCAGGCGCTCAGCGCCCTCGCCTTCCTCAGCGTCATCCCCCTGCCGCGCCGCGCCCACGGGCTGCCCACTGCGATCACCCTGGCCTGCTTCGCCCCGGCCGGGCTGCTCCTCGGCGGCGCCGTCGCCGGGCTCGACCTGGGGCTCGGCCACGTGCTGCCGGTCGGTGCAGCTTCGGCCGTGGTGCTGGCCACGCTGGTCGGCCTCTGCGGCGCCATGCACCTCGACGGCTTGATGGACTCAGCCGACGGCCTCTTCGGCGGCCGTGATCCCGCGCGGCGGCTGGAGATCATGCGCGACAGTCGCGTCGGCGGCTACGGCGTCGCCGCGGCGGCGCTGGTCCTGCTGCTGCAGTACGGCGCGCTGGCCGCCATCGGCACGGCGCGGCCGTTCGCCCCGCTCACCGCCGTGGGACTCTCGCGAGCCGCCTCGGCATTCGCGCTCGGCATCGCACGGCCCGCGCGCGCCGAGGGGCTGGGCAGCGTCTTCAGCGTCAACCGGCGCGCACTCGCCGGCACCGTGGCGCTCGGTCTCGCAGCGGCGGCGGCGATAGTGCTCGGCGGCTGGCGCGGCGTGGGCGCGAGCGCGGTCGCCGTTGTAGTCGTCCTCGGCGTCGTCGCCCTCTTCCGCCGCCGGGTCGGCGGCATGACCGGCGACGGCTTCGGCGCCATCGTCGAGCTGAGCCTGGCCGGAGCACTGCTGTGTTTCGCCGCCCATCCGTGAACGGCAGCGGCGGTGCCGCGCTGGCCGTGGCGCTGCTGCTCGACGGCGCGCTGGGCGAGCCGCCGGAGGCGGTGCACCCCGTGGTCTGGATGGGCCGCGCCGTCGGTGCCGCGGTGCCTCCCGACCCGCCCGGCGCCGGCGCCGTCACCCTTGCCCGCGGCGCGGTGGCGGCCACGGCGGGCGCAACGCTGAGCGCCCTGGCGGCGGGTGCGCTGGCCGCCGCGGCCCGACCCGCACCGCGCGCGGTGGGCGCCGCCGTCGAGGGCGTCGAGCTGTGGCCGCTGCTGGCGCTGCGCGAGCTGCTCCGCGCCGCGGGACGCGTCGGCGACGCGCTGCACGACGGCGACGAGCCGCGCGCCCGCGACGAGCTGCGCTGGCTGGTCGGCCGCGACCGCGCTGCGCTCGATGCACCCATGCTGGCCAGCGCGGCCGTCGAGTCGGTGGCCGAGAACCTCTCCGACTCGGTGATCGCGCCGCTGCTCTACGCGCGCCTCGCCGGCCCCGGCGGCGCCGCCCTGCACCGCTTCGCCAACACGGCCGACGCCATGGTCGGCTACCGCGACCGCCACCGCCTCGGCGGCCGCACCGCCGCCCGGCTCGACGACCTGCTCGGGCTGGCGCCATCCCGCGCTACTGCGCTGCTGATCGCCGCGGCGGCCCCGGCGGGCGGCGGCTCGCCGTCGCGTGCGCTGCGCGTGCTGCGTCGCGACGGCGGGGCGACGGCGTCGCCCAACGCAGGGCGGCCGATGGCGGCCATGGCGGGGGCGCTCGGCGTGCGGCTGGAGAAGCCGGGCCATCACGTGCTCAACCCGGCGGCGGCGTTCCCGCGGGCTGTCGACGTCGGCCGCGCGGTGCGCATCGCGCGCGCCGCGACAGTGCTCGCCCTGGGTGCGGCGATGGCGGGCCCGCCGCTGGTTGCGAAGGTGGCTCGCCGTGGCGCGTGAGATGTTGCCGATCCTGGCTACAACTCGATGGTGCGGGGGTCGTCGCCGTGCCGCGTGATCCCCATCCCTGGCTGCGCGAGGTCGCGGACGCTCCCCATGGCGGCGGCGAGCTTCCGGACGGCATGCTCGACCTGAGCGCCTCCATCGCCCCGCTCGGCCCCTCGCCTCTCGCTGTCGCCGCCGCGCGTGAGGCTCCCATCGACCGCTACCCGTCGCGACGCGCCCGTGCGCTGGTGCACGCCGTCGCGGACGAGCTGGGCGTCGACGAGCGCCGCGTCCTCGCCGGGCCGGGCGCCGCCGACCTGCTGCTGCGCGTCGCGCTTGCCCACCTGCGCCCCGGCGACGTCGCCCTGCTGGTGGCGCCGTGTTTCGGCGAGTACGCGCGGGCCGCGCTCGCCTGCGGCGCCCGTGTCGTGACCTGGACGGCGCCCGAGCCCGACGGCTTCCGCCTCGACGTCGCCGCGGTCGCGGAGGCTGCGCGGCGCAGCGACGCCGCCCTGGGATTCCTTGCCCGACCCGCCAATCCCACCGGCGTGCCCGTCCCGCTCGAGGCCATCCTCGAACTGGTCGAGGCCACGCCGCACACCACCTGGGTGCTCGACGAAGCCTTCCTCGACTTCTGCGACGACCGCCGCTCCGCCGCGGGCGGCGACGCCGTGGTGCTGCGCTCGCTGACCAAGGACCTGGCCCTGCCCGGCCTGCGCGTCGGCGCACTCGACGCGCAGGCGCGCGTGACCGAGGCGCTGCGCGCACTGACGCCACCCTGGTGCGTGTCGGCGGCGGGCATCGCCGCGGCCGTCGCGGGCCTCGGCGATACAGCTCACCGCGCGGCCACGCGCGACGCGTCGACGTCCGGCCGCGACGCATTGCAGGCGACACTGCGCGAACTCGGCCTGCGCACGACCGATGCAGCGGCGAACTACGTCTGCGCGGAGGTCGTTGACGAGCCGGCCGCCTACGAGGCGATCCTCCGCCACGGCGTGCGCGTGCGCCCGTGCGCCGACCTGGGCATGCCGGGCTGGATCCGCATCGGCGTGCCGCATCCGGATGACCTGTCGCGCACCACGGCGGCACTCACGGCGGCGCTGTCTTACCTGCACGCGCGGGCGACGCCATGAGGGCGACACTCCGGCGGCCACGCATCGGCAACGTGCCACAGACCATCCCGCAGCCCGCACCGTCCACCCCGCTTCACCAAGCGCCACGGCCGTTCCGCACTACCTTCATCCGCCCTCGGACCGCCCGGCCATGAGGCTGCTCTTCCTCCGCCACGGCCGCACCACCGCCCCGCCGTCGACATTCGTCGGCTCGCGCATCGACCCCGGCCTCGACGCGCACGGCCGCGAGCAGGCGACTGCCGCCGGGCGCATCCTGCAGCAGCGCCCGCTGGCCGTGGTGATCTGCTCCCCGCTGCGCCGTGCGCGCGAGACCGCGGCACACGCACTGCCCGGCATCACCCCGCGTTTCGACGCACGCCTGCAGGAACTCGACTGGGGCGACATCACCGGCCTCACCTGGACCGAGGTCGAGCAGCGCCACCCCGCCGTCGCCGCCGACTGGATACGCGCCGGCTGGCCACAGCCACCCAATGGCGAAGACCCGCGCAGCCTCTGGCGCCGCGTCGCCGCCGCCCTGCTCGACCTGCACGCCGAGAACCACGCCGGCGACGTGCTCGTGGTCTGCCACGGCGGCGTCATCCGCGCCGCGCTCGGCGCCGCACGTGGTCTCGGCCTCAGCGACGCCTGGCGCGTGCACACACCGCACGCCCGGCTGCGCGTGCAGCACGCGACGCCGCTCGCCATCGCGCGCTGGCGCGCCGTGCTGGAGGTGCTATGACCGCGCGCACGATCATGGTGCAGGGCACGTCCTCCGGCGTGGGCAAGTCACTGCTCTGCGCCGCGCTCTGCCGCGTCTTCACCCGCGAGGGCATGTCGGTGCGGCCCTTCAAGGCGCAGAACATGGCCCTCAACGCCGCCGTCACCGACGACGGCGGTGAGATCGGCCGCGCCCAGGCCCTGCAGGCGCTGGCCTGCCGCGTTCCAGCCAGTCGCGACATGAACCCGATTCTGCTCAAACCCGAGACCGACTCGCGCGCCCAGGTGGTGCTGCGCGGCGACGCCGTCGAACGCCTCTCGGCGGCCGAGTACCACCGCCGCAAGCCCGCGCTGTGGCCGCTGGTCGCCGAGTCGCTCGAACGCCTGCGCGAGTCCTGCGACCTGGTGGTCATCGAGGGCGCCGGCAGCCCGGCCGAGGTCAACCTGCGCGACCGCGACGTGGTCAACATGCGCGTGGCCCGGCACGCCGGCGCGCCCGTGCTGCTGGTCGGCGACATCGACCGCGGCGGCGTCTTCGCCGCCCTGCTCGGCACCCTGGCGCTGCTGCGTCCCGCCGAGCGTCGACTGGTTCGGGCCATGGTGGTCAACAACTTCCGCGGCGACCCGGCCCTCTTCGAGGACGGCGTGCACTTCCTGGAGCGGCGCGGCCGCATCCCCGTCCTCGGCGTGGTGCCCCGCATCGAGGGACTGCGGCTGCCCGAGGAGGACTCGCTCGCTCTCGACAGCGGCTTCGGCCGCGACGGCGGCGGCGCCGCGGCACTCGACGTGGCGGTGCTGCGCCTGCCGCGCATCTCCAACTTCGACGACTGCGACGCGCTGCTGCGCGAACCCGGTGTGCGGGTGCGGCTGGTCGAGGACGCCGCCCGGCTCGGCGACCCCGACCTCGTCGTGCTGCCCGGCAGCAAGGCGACGCGCGCCGACCTCGACGCCCTGCGCGCCCGCGGCCTCGACGCGGCCCTGTGGGGGGCGCGCCAACACGGCACCGCGGTGCTCGGCATCTGCGGCGGCTTCCAGCTCCTCGGCGCGACGATCTCCGACACGGCCGGTGCGGATGACGGCTCGCCCGGCAGCTCAGCTGGGCTCAACCTGCTGCCCGTGTCGACGGAGATGTCGGGCACCAAGACGGTGCGCCCCGTGCGCGGCGAGGTGCTGCCGCGACCGGGCATCTTCGCCCTCGCCGCCGGCGCCGAGGTGCGCGGCTACGAGATCCACGCCGGCCGCACCGACCCCGTCGCCGCGCCGCTGCTGCTCGACGGCGCCCGCGAGGACGGCGCCACCAGCGAGGACGGCTGGGTCGCCGGCACCCACGTGCACGGGCTGCTCGACACCGCCGCGGTGCGCCGCCCGCTCCTGCAGGCTGTCGCCGCGCGGCGCGGTCGCACCTGGTCGCCCGGCCCGCCCGTGCCCGGCGTCGACGAGGAGCTCGACCGCCTCGCCGATGCGGTTGCTGCCGCTCTCGACATGAACGCACTGCGGCGCATCATCGCGGAGGGCGTGGCGTGAGCCACCTGCTGCTCGTCCTCGGCGGCGCACGCAGCGGCAAGAGCGCCTACGCGGAGCAGCGCATCACGGCCAGCGGCGTCGACGACGTCGCCTACGTTGCCACCCTCCTGCCCGGCGATCCCGCCGTCGACGCGCGCATCGCCGCCCACCGGGCGCGACGGCCGTCGTCGTGGTGGACGGTCGAGGCAGGTCGCGACATCGCCACCGCCATCCGCGAGACCGGCACGCACCAGGCGCTGCTCCTCGACGGCTTCGAGCTGGCCCTGGCCGTCGCGGAGCCGGAGGACGACGCGTCCGCGCGCAGCTTCGCCGAGGGCGTCGCCGCGGCGGCGCGCTACGCGTGCGAGCGGCTCAGCGTCGTGGTCAGCGCGGAGGTCGGGCTCGGCGTCGTGCCCTCGACCGCCGCGGGCGTCGACTTCCGCGATCGCCTCGGCGCCGCCAACCAGGTGCTGGCCGCGCACGCCGACGAGGTCGTGCTGGTCGTCGCCGGACTGCCGCTGCCGCTCAAAGGGACGGCGTGAGCCTCGCGATCGCCACCACCGCCGTCGCGCGCGTGCCGGCCACCTGCGGTGAGCTGCTGCAGGGCGTCGGCGAGGACGGCCCAGTGCTCGTCTCGCTGCCGGTCGACCTCCGGGGCACGGTGCGCGTCACGCTGACGCGCGAACCCGTGCTGTCGGTCACGCCGTCGCTGCCCAAAGCGCGCACCGCGCTGCAGCTGGCCCTCGATCGCACGGGCTGGAGCGGTGGCGCCGTGGTCGAGCTGGGTGGCGAGATCCCTGCGGCTCGCGGTATGGGCTCGAGCACCGCGGACGTCGCCGGTGTCATCGCCGGCGTCTGCACTCTCGCGGGCGTGTCGCTCGGCGACGGCGAGCTGGTGCGCCTGATGACGCAGGTGGAGCCGAGCGACTCCAGTCCGCTCTCCGGGCTGTGGGCGATCGACCACGTCGACGGGACGCGCACAGAGCGGCTTGGTGAGGCGCCCATTGGCTGGTGGGTCGTCGCGGTCGACAGTGGTGTGGCCATGCACACCCTCGACGTCCACCGTGACCGCGGCGCCGGGCCGCGACTGCCCGCGGGCCTGCTGCGCGACACCGCCTGGAACGACGCGCGGGCGGTCGCGCGCCTCGCCACCGAGTCGGCACTGCGCAACAAGGAACGGCTGCCGCACCCGGCGTTCGACGCTGTATTGCGGAGCGCGCAGCGTCTCCATGCGCCGGGCATCTGCGTCGCGCACAGCGGCAGCCTCTGCGCCGTGATCTGCGCCGGTTCAGTTCAGGCGCGCGATGCGCGCGATCTGCTCGCCGCGCAGGGATTGACTCGTGTGTCCATGCTGCGTGTCCACAGCCCTGGCCTGCGAGTCGAGGTGGAAGCGGCGCCGGCGGCGTAGTCGTGGCCCCGGCGGGACTCTGTGCGGCGATCGCGGCACGACACTTCGTGCGGTTCCGGTACAACGACCGCTGGCGTGTGGCCTACCCCTGCGCCCACGGCTGGCTGCCGACGGGCAACGAAGGCCTGCGAGCACACGAGGTGCAGCTCGTCAACGGCCGGCTGCGCACCCTGCCGGGGCGGATGTACCTGGTCTCGCGTCTCGATTCACTGACCGTGACCGACCAGGACTTCGCCGCACCGCCGCCCGGCTACCGGCGTGGCGACCGCGGCATGACACGCATCCACTGCGAGCTGTAGCCGGGCAGAGTCGTGCCTCGACCTCAGCGTGAGGCTTCGTACGAGATGCGCGGGTCGGCCCAGGTGTAGGCGAGGTCGGCGATCAGGTTCCCGACCACCACGAAGACGCTGAGGATCAGCAGGATGCCCAGCAGGATGGAGTAGTCGTTCGAGCTGGCCGAGTCGACGAAGAGCCGGCCCATGCCCGGCCAGTTGAAGACGAACTCGGTGACCACCGCGCCGACGAAGAGCTGCGGGATGTCGAGGCCCATCAGGGTGATGAGTGGAAGCAGTGAGTTGCGCAGGGCATGCCGAAGCACGACCCGCCCTTCGGCGAGCCCTTTGGCGCGGGCCGTTCGGATGTAGTCCTGCGAGAGGACCTCGAGCATCGACGAACGTATGTATCGGGCGTACTGCGCGATGCCCTGCACGGCCAGGACGATCACGGGTAAGACGAGGTGCCAGGCCAGGTCGAGCAGGCCCGTGGAGTTGTTGGAGTGCATGCCGCCTTCGGGGAAGATGGTCGGGAACCCGTGCTCGTGGGGGAAGACGGCGAAGGCGAAGATCAGCATCGACCCGAACCAGAAGTTCGGCAGCGAGATGCCGATGAACGACGCCGTGGTGACGAAGTTGTCCAGCTTGCTGTACTGCTTGACCGCGCTGATGATCCCGATCGGCACCGCGATCAGCAGCGTGACGATGTACGAGCTGATCATCAGGATGCCGGTGTTGCCGATCCGCAGCCCGATGGCGCCCGATACGCTGTTGTGCTGGGTCAGCGACTCTCCCAGGTCGGGCGGCCACTTGAGCAGGTTCCGCAGGAAGATGCCGTACTGGTAGATGAAGGGCTTATCAGCACCGAACCGGGCGATGATCGCCGCCTTCTGCGCCTGGGACTGGTTGGGGCGGTTGATGAGGAACGCGTACGGCTTCTCGGGCAGCGCCCAGAGGAGCGCGTAGACCACGAAGGTGATGACCACGATGGTCAGCAACCCCAGGAGCAGCCGGCGCACCACGTAGCGCCACATCTAGGCAGTCGCCTCCATGCCTGTCGGGGCCCCCTGCGGCCGGGTCATGTGCGGAGGCGAGTATAGCCGCAGGGTGGCGGCGGGGAAATCACCCGTGAGGGGGACGAACAGATGCTCGTTTGGGCGTCGCGGGGGTGGTGGTCAGCGGGGGACTCGAACCCTCGACCTCGCGGATGTGAACCGCGCGCTCTAACCAACTGAGCTAGCTGACCACGCCGGAGCGAAGGGGGATTGTACAGCGAGGCCTCCGCCGCACAGTCACCCACTGCGCCGCCTTACCCTTCACGGGCCACCACTCTGAGAGGAGAACGAATCGTTGGACCCGAGAGGCGCCGTCGCCATCGTCACCGGAGGGGCGTCCGGACTGGGTGCCGCAACTGCGCAGCGCCTCGCCGAGCGCGGAGCCGCCGTCGTCATCCTCGATCTCCCCAGCAGCCAGGGGGGCCGCACCGCCGCAGGTCTCCCCGGCGAGGCGGATCACACATTCGCGCCGGCCGACGTCCAGGATCCCGACGCCGTGCAGGCAGCGGTCGACACGGCGACGAGCCGTGGCCCGCTCCGCATCGCCGTCAACTGCGCCGGCATCGGCACGCCGGGAAAGGTCGTCGGCCGCGATGGTGCACCGATGCCGCTCGAACAGTTCGCCCGAGTGGTCGGCGTGAACCTGATCGGCACCTTCAACGTCGTCCGCCTTGCCGCCGCAGCCATGCTCGCCCAGCCGCCCACAGACAGCGGTGAGCGCGGTGTCATCGTCAACACGGCCAGCATCGCCGCCTTCGACGGCCAGATCGGCCAGGCCTCGTATTCCGCGAGCAAGGGCGGCATTGTGGGTATGACGCTGCCGCTGGCCCGCGACCTCGCAGCGCAGCGCGTGCGCGTCTGCACCATCGCCCCCGGCATCTTCGACACGCCGTTGATGAACTCCGCTCCCGACAACGTCAAGGACGCGCTGGCCGCCAGCGTGCCCAACCCCAGCCGCTTCGGGCGGCCCGACGAGTACGCCGCCCTGGCCCTCCACATCGTCGAGAACGCCTATCTCAACGGCGAGGTGATCCGCCTCGACGGCGCGCTGCGCATGGCTCCGCGCTAGGCTGCACACCATGTCCAGCAACGAGCGCCCCGTCCTCCTCTTCGGCGAGACGTACCACCACCCCAACATCTTCTACCGCTCCGGCTTCCTCGCCCCCGACCCCGTGGTCCTCGTCGACCGCGGTGGCGACGACACCACGCTCTGGACCAGCACGCTGGAGTTCGGACGTGCCCAGAAGGAGGCGCGCGTCGGCCAGGTGCGCTGCAGCGAGGAGCTCGGCCTCTCGGACATGCTCAAGAAGGCCGGCAGCGAGCAGGACGCCTGGTCGCTGCTCCTCCAGGCCGTCTGCCGCGAGCACGAGCTGGAGCAGATCGACGTCGATTCCGACTTCCCCGCTCTGTACGCCGACCAGCTCCGCCAGGGTGACATCGACGTCACTCCTCGTACCGACCTCTACCGCCGCGAGCGCCGCATCAAGACCGAGCAGGAGCTGCGCTGGATCGAGGAGACTGAGAACGCTGGCATGGACGCGCTCCAGCGCGCCATCGACGTCATCGCCGCCGCGGAGATCAAGGACGGACTGCTCCGCCGCAACGGCCGGCCGCTGACCGGCGACGACCTCGTTCTCGCCGTCGAGTCCCGCCTGCTCGAACTCGGCTGCACCACCACCGACTCCATCTGCGCCGGCGGCCCCGACTCAGCCGACCCGCATCGCCGCACCAGCGACGTGCTGCGCGCCGGACTGCCGATCGTGCTCGACATCTTCCCGTTCCACAAGACGACGCGCTACTGGGGGGACATGACCCGCACCGTCGTTCGCGGGACACCACCACCTGAAGTGGAACGGATGTGGGACGCGGTACGCGAGGCACAGCAGCTCGGCGTCGACATGATCAGGCCGGGGGTGAACGGGCGTGACGTGCACCTCGCGATCTGCGAGCTCTTCAAGCGACGGGGATACGCCTCCCTGCCCAGCGCATACCGCGACATCCCGTCAGGCGCGCGGTTCATCCATGGCACCGGTCATGGACTGGGGCTGGAGATCCACGAGTTCCCGCGCGTCAGCGACGTGGACGTGGTTCTGGAGGTGGGCGACGTCGTGACGGTCGAGCCGGGACTGTACGACCCGCGGCTCGGCGGGATCCGTATCGAAGACCTCGTGGTGGTCACCGAAGAGGGCGGCCGCAACCTGACGCCGTTGCCGAAAGTGTTCCGACTCGACTGAGCTGGTTCGCGGCTACCGGCGGCAGACGAGCGTTCCGTCGACATGCGCAGTACCGTGAGCCGGGTTGCCGGCGAGGGCCGGAACCGAGGCCCCCGCAACGATGACCTTGTTGCCGTTGTCGACCACGGTCAGCGTTGCCGAGTCCTGCTTCCACTCATACAGAACACCGTTGTGTGACACCTGGAGGAACACGACGCTGTTCTTCGTGTACGTCCCCGGCCCTTTATACCTCTCCACGTTGATCAGGGCCGAGAGCTGGCCGTAGTCGGGTAGTTGGCGGTTGACATACGCGTAGTAGTCGTCGATCTTGTTGACGCACTGCACTGCCTGGTTCTCGGTGAACGTGCACGGACCCTGGAATCGCAGGTTGCTGGCGGTCGGGCCGGCGGACTCCGGCAACGGCGAGCAGCCCGCGAGCGGCTGGTTGTCGTACGCGACGTTCCCGTGGACGGAAGGATCGGGGGTGATGCTCAAGAGGTCAGCCGCGCTGCCCTTGGTGCCTGAGCACGCCGCCAGCGGCAGCGTGGCCAGCCCGCACAGCGCGATGGCGACGAGCCGTTGCCACTGTCTCATGATGCCCATGCCCTCCTGACCGTCAATGAACCGACCATCACCGCCACGACGGCGGTCACACCCAACACCAAGAGATCGGTGCCCACACCGCGCAGGTCGGGATAGAAGAGGCACTGTCGCATGCCGTCGATGGCATAGCGAATCGGCACCGCGGCGCTGATCGCCCGCAACCAACCGGGCAGGAAAGCGATAGTGGTGAAGCCCCCACCCAGGAAGAAGAGGTATGTCGCCACGATCGACGCCGCCATGGCGACGACGCGCGCACGCCGGATCCACGCCCCCAAGGCCGCGCCGAGCCCTGCGGCGCAGAGCGCGGTAGCGACGAACACCGCCAGCAACGCCGGCCAGTGCTCCACCGGGGGCGCGATCACGCGGAGGAGGGTCGCGATGACGAGGATGGGCACCAATACCACCAGGCAGACGGCGACACCGCCAGCGAACCGGCCCGCGACCAGCCGCCAGGCCGGCTGCGGTGAGAGCACCAGGACGCGCGCGGTTCCCTGTTCGACATCGCGGGCGCTCAAGAGCGCGGTGCCCATCAATCCCACGCTCAGTACGAGCAGGACGAGCGCCGGCAGAACCTGATAGCGCATGAAGTCGACGTTGGTCTGGCGCAGCGGCAGCTCAGCAACCGCGACGCGATAAGGATTGGGCAACAGGACGCCTTGGCTGGGACCGGCCAGCTCGCCCTGGATTCCCAGCTGTGGAGCATCGAACTCAGCGGCCGAACGCGACACGGTGCGGCGGATGTCGTCGGCGAAGTCCACATCGACGTTGTTGAGGGTCAGATCTAGTGTCGCCTGATGTGTCGCCACCGCCTGGTCGAAGCCAGGCGGGATCACGATGACGGCAGCGGCAGTCTGGTCGTGCAGCATCCCTGCTGCCGTGGCCGCGTCAGTGACCGTCAACGAGTACGCCTCTGTGTCTGATTCGAGCACCCGGGCCATGGACTGGGCCTCGGGCCCGTTGCCTTCGACGACCAGCGCCACCGGCTGTCGGCCGACGGACAGCGTCAGCATCGCCAGCAGCACCGCCATACCCAGCGGGGGGACCAGCGCGCTCACGATGGTCCATGGTGAGCGGCGCCAGAGGGCGAGGTCGAGCCGTGCAAGGGCCAGGATGCCGCGCATCATCGTGCCATCCTCCGCCGCATCAGCGCCCAGGCGCCCACCAGGGCGACCGCCGCCCAGCCGGCCAACGCGAGCAGGTCAACGACGACCGGCTCCGGCGTCACGTGGAGCGAGTGAAAAGCGTGCTCGAGCACACCGACCGCGTAGTAGACCGGTGAGGCGTGGGCGACTGCCCAGATGATGTCGCCGTCGAAGCGCTCTGGCTCCAGCGCTCCGCTGTCGATGTAGAGGGGCAGCGCGATGCCGAAGATCAGCGCTGTGACCGGCAGGATGCGCCGGATCATCCCGCCGACGGCCGCGCCGACGCACGTGAAGATGACCACGCAGGCAAACAAGCCCAGGATCAGCTCCGCCGGGTTGATGGGCACCACGTGGTACAGCAGCACCACCAACGCCGTCGTGATCCCCATTGCGGCGAGAGAGACCATCCCGGTCGCGAGCAGACGTCCGCTCAGAGGCACCAGCGGGTGCATCGGACTCAGAGCCAGCACGCGGGCCGTCCCGGCCTCGAACTCGCGCGCGACCGCGATCGCGGCGAGCACCCCGGCGACAACCAGCGCGTCGAGCGCGAGCGCGCTGACCACGAGGTACGGGATGAAGTCGGTGTCGTGGGGGAGCACGTCGCGTTCGGCGGGCTGGAGCCGAATGCCGGGAAATCCCATCTGGTGCCCGAAGGCGATGATGGCGGACGGCAGCGCCCGCTGCACGTCGTCGGTCAGGTCGGCGTCGACGTTGTCGACGGCGACTGGGAGTGCGACCGTGTCGCCTCGCTGCACGGCAGCCGAGAAGCCATGGGGGATGGTTATGACGGCGACGAGATCGCCGCGCCGGAGCGCCGCGTCCGCGGCGGCCGCTGGCATGTTGCGCAGCGAGAAGGAGCGGTGCGCCTCGGCGAGATCAGCGACCAATCGACCCGCGGCAGGACCGCCGTCCTGGTCGACGATCGCCGTCGGCGCGCGGCTGCCGGTCAACCCGAAGAGACTCACCAGAAGGAGGAAGGTCACGGCCTGGATGACGGCGAGGATGAGTAGCAACGGCGATCGCCGAAGCTGCGCGGTCTCAGCGCGCAGTCCCTCCCACACCGCCCCCCACGGTGTCATGCCGTGACCGCCAGCGCACGGAACACCTCAGCCAGGTCGGCGGCGCGAACGCGCAGCCCGTCCACCGAAGTGGACCGCAGCACCGTCTTGACGACCTCGTCCGTCGGTGCGGTGCCGTGGAGGAAGACCGCAGCGCCACTCGGTGTGGGGTCGACACGCAGGACACCTTGCATCCCCTCCATCGCCCGTCCGACGAGAGCGACATCGTCAGGATGGCAGTCGATGTCGATGCACCGTCCCGCCCGTGCGATCAGCTCGGTCGGCGATTCGTATGCGAGCAGGTGCCCCTCTCGCAGAACGGCGACGACGTCGCAGAGCGCCTCGGCCTCGTCGAGGTAGTTGGTGGCGACCAGGATCGTGGTTCCGCGCGCGCGCAACACGCGCAGGTGCGACCAGATGGCGTGGCGGGCATCGACGTCAACGCCCAGGGTCGGCTCGTCGATGATGAGGAGCTCCGGTTCGTGGAGGAGCGCGCGGGCGATCGAGATACGGCGACGCATTCCCCCGGACAGCGTGCCGACCATGTCGCGTGACCGGTCGGTGAGGCCGAGCAGGTCGAGGACTGCGAACACGCGCTCGCGCGTGCTCGGCACACCGTACAGCGCCGCCGCGAACCTGAGGTTCTCGTAGGCAGTGAGCTCGTCGTACAGCGCTGTCTCCTGGAGCACCACACCGATCCTGCGCCGCAGCAGCGCGCCTCCTCCCGGCAGCCGCTCCCCGAGAACCGTCGCGCTCCCCGAGCTGAGCCGCCGCAGACCCGTGATGAGGCCGAGCATGGTGCTCTTGCCGGCGCCATTGGGCCCGAGAATGCCGGCCACCTGACCGGTCGTCATACGCAGGCTCACGTCGTCGAGGAGCGTGCGATCCCCGATGCGACAAGAGACCCGATCCAGCCAGACCGCAGGCGACCTGTCGACGGCCTCGCCACCACGCAACCCTGTGCGCATCGCGGCGTCGACGCCGTTCTGCGGCGAGAGGTGCACCACCTTCCTTCCTTCTCCGTCCACGTCCATCTCCCTCAACCTCGCTTCCCTTCCAAGCCCCATTGGTCAATCGCCCCGCATCACCTGCACCACTGACAACGCCATGAAACCCCTACCCGGCTCGCATCACGCGACCTCGGCCGTCGTGCCAAGGTAGGAGGCGATCACCGCCGGGTCGCGCTGGATCTGCGCCGGCGCGCCCGAGGCGAGCAACCGGCCCTGGTCGAGCACGTACACGTAGTCGCACAACCGCACCACGAACTGGACATCGTGCTCGATGACGAGCAGGGTGATGCCGATGCGGCGGAGGAAGCGGAACCACTCGAGGAGGCGTTCGGTCTCCGTGGAATCGAGTCCCGAGGCAGGCTCGTCGAAACACACCAGTCGCGCCCCGGTGACCAGTGTGCGGGCGACCTCCACCAACCGGAGCACGCCGAAGGGCAACCCCGCGACCTTCCGGTCGGCGACGTGCTCGAGCTCCATCAGCTTGAGCACGGCCATGATGCGGTCCCGCGCCGCCGCCTCTGCCCTGTGCGCCCGTCCGGATACGACCAACCCACCCAGGACCCCGGTCCGGCCCTGCAGATGGGTGGCCACCAGCAGGTTGTCGAACACGGTGAGATCTCCGAAGAGTTGGAGGATCTGGAACGTGCGCCCCACACCGAGCGCCGCCCTGTGGTGCACATCCCACTTGGTGACGTCACGTCCGAAGAGGGCAACGGTGCCCGACGTCGGGGAGTTGAGGCCGAGGATCGAGTTGAAGAGGGTCGTCTTTCCGGCGCCGTTGGGACCGATGAGGCCGACGATCTCCCCGGCGCCGACCCGCAGGGAGGCGTCGTTCACCGCGACCAAGCCCCCGAATCGAACCGTGATGTGCTCCGCCGTCAGCAGCACCGGCTCTCTACGGCCGTCGGGACCCATGGTTCCGGCGACACGCTCTCGGACCAGCTCCCCGCGTAGCGACTGCATCTCCTCGCTGACATTGGGCTCGTAGCCGTTCGATTCGGAGTGGAAATGCTCGACGTGGAGATCGGGTGTCCGCCCCATGGGCGCACCGGAGATCTCGTCGACGATGTCGATGACGTCGATGATCTGGTCGGCGGACCCCGCTGTTGCCAACGCGGGCATGGGCTCGCGCCGCCGAGCTACGGGAACGTGGCGACGCAGGCTCGCGGCCGCATCCGCCACCGGTCTCAGGGCGCGTCGCATGGCCGCAAGGCCGGCGGTCCCACCCTGCAGGATGGGCCGGACCCCATTGCCCAACACTGGCGGAAAGGTCCGACGCTCCGCGCCGATCGCAACCTCGGGTGTCGGCCACAACCTGCTGGTCACGGGACGTAAGGCCGTACGCAGGCGAGCGGTCAGGACCGGCAGCTTCTCCGGAACCGCCCCGAGTCCACCGCGGAAGAACAGCAGCACGACGATCAGCATCAGTGCCGAGATCAGGTCGAGATAGTCGGCCGATGCCGGGAACCGGAAGAAGACCTCGCCCACAAGCAGAGCGAAGACCAGCGACGAGGCGACCGCGCCACCCAGGCTGCGCAGCCCACCGACGACGGCGATGGAGAGGAAATACAGCGAGTTGACGAAGTTGAACTGGTCGGGCGCGACGGTGCGGCTGCCCACCAGGGTCAGCGCGCCGCCGAGGCCCGCCAGCGCACCGGCACAGGCGAAGCCGAGGAGCTTGGTTCGCACCACGTCGATGCCGAGGGACGCGGCCGCCACCTCCGATCCGCGCACCGCGGCAAAGGCACGGCCGATCCGCGAGTCGCGGATGTTGGCCACACCGTAGAGAGCGAGCACGACCACGGCCAGCGCTACGTAGTAGAAGACGTGCGGATCGGCAAGGTCGAACGACGGGATCGTGCCCGGCTTGCCGATGGTCTCGAAGGGGATGCTGGTGCCGCTCGGGCTCTGCACCAGCCACGTCTGGCTGAACAGGTACTGATCGCAGAGGTAGCCGAAGATCAGCGTGGCGACCGCGAGGTACAGTCCCCGCACGCGGAGCGCGACCATGCCGATCACTGCCGCGGTCACGGCACCGGAGACGGTGCCGATCACCAGGGTCAGCGGGAAGTGGACGCCCATCTTCCGCGTCGCCAGTGCGCTCACGAAGGCACCCATGCCGACCAGTGCCGCCTGGCAGAGCGAGATCTGGCCGACCAGGCCGATGAGCAGCACCAGCGACAGCGCGGCGACGCAGTACTCGGCCGCGACGATGGCCGTATTGAGGAAGTCGTACGGGACGCTGGGGAGGACGGGCCAGACCAGGAGGGCGGTGATGATCACGCTCTTGGTCACGGTGGCGCGGGCGGAGCTGCTCACATCTCGCTCCGCACGTCGCCGGTGGCCAGTCGCACTCCGCGCAAGGCCATCACCGTGAGGGCGAGGACACTCAGGACCAGCTCCGGAGCGCCCTGTCCCTGGACCACGCCACCGACACGGGGCAACGTCGCCATGTAGGGAACCATGCCCTGCACGATCCCGACGATGAGAGCCCCGATACACACGCCCGGCATGCTCTCGAGGCCGCCGATGAGCGCGGCGACGAAGGCGGGGAGGACCCCGAGCGAAACGCTGAAGGGATCGAGCTCGGTGGCGCCCGCGAGCAGGATGCCCGCCAGAGCCGCGAATCCGCCGCCGAGGACCCACGCGAGCATCGCGGTGCGGTCGGGATCGACGCCGCGGAGGGCGGCGCCGCGGCGATTCTGCGCAGCTCCGCGCATGGCCAGGCCGATGTCCGTGTACTTGAACATGAAGAAGAGGACCCCGGCGCCGGCCAGGCTGATGGGGAAGATCCCGAACTGTGTCCACGGCACGAAGCCGTCGCCCAGACGCAGCGCCCCCCGCGGCAGGACACGTGGCGCGTTGACCGGCAGGGTGCCCCAGATGCGCCCCGCCAGGGCGATCGACAGCGTCAGCGCCGCGACCGTGCCGACGGTCTGGGTGGTCGGGCCGGCGGACCGCAGCTGGCGGACGAAGACCCGCTCGACGAGCACGCCGAGGAGTGCACCCGTGACCACGCCGGCGATGACCGCGACCAACAACGGGAGGTGCCACAGGGCGAGCTGGTAGGTCGCATACGCTCCGCCCATGGCCATGGCGCCGTGCGCCAGGTTGAGCACCCGCGACGACTGGTAGATCACCGTGATGCCGAGGCCGAGGAGCGCATACGCGCCGACCAACGGCAGGGAGAGCACGATATAGAGTAGGAAGGTGGACATCGCCTTACTGAGCCTGGAGGTCCTTGCCCGCGTCGGGATCCGGGACGAAGCCTGTGCTCAGATAGCTCCAGCCGTTGAAGCTACCGGCCGCGTTGTCCTGGAACGCAACCATGCGGGTGTTGGCCAGGTGAGGCAGGCCCGGTCCGTAGTGAAGAGGCTCGGACAGACCGAGGTCGAAGGTGTCTGTGTCGAGCTCCTGCCGAAGCGCCGCGCGGGTGAGGTTCGATCCCACTTTCTCGCACGCAGCGATGAAGAGCTCGGTGCCGAGGTATGCGCCCTCGGTGAACTCGTTGTGCGGGTCGCACGACGGACAGGTCGAGGACAGGTCGTGTGCGAACGTGTACACCGGGGTCTCGCCGTCGAACGGCTGGATGTCCGGCTTGTACCCGCTCCAGACCGTCATGTTGGCGCAATCCTGGCCGCAGGTGGACGCCAAGTTGTCGTCGAAGAGTGGCTCGCCGCCCATGAGCGTGCCATACCAGGTGCAGTTGCAGGGCTCCTCGTCCTTCATCCACGTCCCCATCGGCTGCGGCTCGAGGAGCATGACCACCACGTCGCACTTGTCGTGGTCCGACTGTGGCGTGCACGCCTTGTTGAACGCCTGCACGTCCGTGGAGTAGTCGGTGGCATCGGGCGAGACGCCACAGAAGCCGGTGGAGCAGTCGCCGCCCATCCCCAGCGTGCCGCCGGACAGCCGCTGGACCTCCGCCTTGAAGGCCGCAGCCCCCTCCTGGCCGAACTTGTACTTGGCGTCGTACACGATGCCGACGCGCTTGGCTCTGTGCTGGACTGCGTACTGCGCCACGATGTGGACGTTGGTCACTGTCGATGCGGCCACGGGCCATACCCACGGGTCGGTGTACTGCGACCGGAGCATCCCATCCGTTCCCACTACGGGGATGCCGGCGTGGTCGATCGAGCCCGCCCGCACCGCCGCGTCCAGGCCCTCGGAGTCCGGCTCGCCCACCAGGGCGAAGACGTTGCCGCTGCCGATGTACTTGCTGATGTCGTTGGCACCCGTCGGGCCGTCCCAGCCATCGTTGACGCTGTCAAGAGCGATGCGTCGGCCGCAGACCCCCCCCGCCTGGTTCTTGCGCGCGATCGCCGCCTTCATGCCATTCACGGCCTGGCCCAGGAATCCGGACCCGATGCCGGTGGTCACGTCGGTGGTGGCGATGTGGATCACCGTGGCGGTCACGCCGACGTCGGTCGGCCCAGCGTTGTGCCCGTGGGCGCAGTCCGAGGTTGAGCCGCCGACTGCTCCGACGGGGCCGGAGCCGCCTGTACCGCTGTTGCCCACGATGGCATGTCCGCTGGTGCCCTGGGTTCCCGTCGTGCCGGCGTTTGCGTTGCTTCCACCGTCGTTCGTGCCGTTCGCACTGCTCACCCCGAGAACCTGGTGGGTGGCGTACTGCGGGATGAAGGCGAGCGCCGACGCAACGGTCACCGCCACCAGCCCGACACAAATTGGCACCCATCCCACGGATGGGGGGAAAGCCCCTCCGCGTCGCGTTTCCGTCTGTTTCATGGAATCAACCCTCCTCTCGAAGATCCGGCTGCCAGGTCCACCGCCGCCGGACCAGCAGCACGGGCAGCCCCAGCAGGACAAGGAATCCCGCCATCTGCAGCCCGGCCAGTGGGGATCGGACCAACCAGCCGAGCCCGCTGAGCGCACGCTCCAGCACACCGAGCAGTCCGGAGTGATAGGCAGCCGGCGCAGGTTGTCCTGGGAATCCCGGCGTTCCCGCGGTGCCCGGTTGGTAGGTGACCGGCGGGACGCCGGCTTGAATCAGCGACTGCGTCGCGTCGACAGTTGGCGTGCCCATGCCGGTGTCGTCCTGGAAGACCTGGACGCCCAATTCCGTGTCAGCCTCTACTCCCGCGAGGTCGACGATGAGCCTGCTGACAGTCGCAGAGCCCGGCGCGTTTAGGATCAGGCGCAGCGCGGGGAGGAGTGTCTTCTCTGTCCCGTCGCCGTTGAATCCCGATATCCCGTTGAAGAGTGCGTCACCCTGCTGTTCCGCGACGCTGGCCTCGACCTTCGCCTGATAGCCGCCGGGCGAGCCAGCCGGCGAGACGCCGTCCGGCTCCGTGCCGAAAGGTTCGTCGGGCTCGGGGAGTGTTGCGTACAGGTGGGACGGGTCGAACGTGTTGATCTGGTCCAGCAGTCCCTGATCGCCGCTGCACGTGTCCGGCTGGACACAGAGGCTCGCCGTCGGGAACCCGGGCCGTTGCAGGACCACGCCTTCCAACGTGACCGTTCTCGTCGTGTGCGCGGTCCCAGGACGGCCGCCCGCTTCGGTGAGAACGCGCTGCGTGGCCTGAGCGATGTCGAGGGTCGCGCCGTCACCGAGGTCCAGATGAAGGCCCTGCGCGACCGCGGTCACGCTGCTTTCCACCACGCCCTCTTGTGAGGAGGGCGAGGTGATCAAGGTCTGAGTGTAGGCGTTGGTCACAGTCAGGGCCGGCGCCAGCGTCGCCGTGCCGAGGGTGATCGGGCTCGCGCCGTCCGCGCACTGTAGATCCGGAGCCGCGGGGGGACTGGGCAGTGAGGAGGAGTCTGGAGCGGGAGGCGACGCTGCGCCTGTGCAACCCAGCCTGCCCACCGCGGTCACCTGCGGGAAGCTGTTCGCACCGTTGGAGCAGTCTGCGACCGCTGAGGCGCTCTCGGTTTGGGGCATAGATGGCTGCGGCGTCGGTGTGGCGCTGGGAGTGGCACTCGAATCGGTCGAGCGGACCGGCGTGTAGTGGAACCCGCTGGCGCTCTGTCGTCCCTCCTTGTCGGACGGCCCCGGCTGGCTGCACTCGGCGCCGGGGTAGGGCCAGCCTTGGGAGGTGGTCGTCGTTGATGCCGTATTGCAGGGATCGACCGCGGTCTGCGGCACCGCGCAATTCGTCGGTTCGGCGGCGACTGCTGCGGCGCACGGGTCCACGCTTTGCAACTGCTGAACGCCGAAGTCGGACAGCGGGATGGGACACTGGAGCGCCATGCAGCTCTGCGGACTCAACGCGTCGCTGCAGGAATGGTAGGCGCGCGCGGCATTCCCGTTGGCATCGGCCAGCGCGGTGGCCTTGGCCTGTGCGCTCCCGTCCTGCAAGGTGCTGCTCTGCACTGAACCCGCATGCAGATCCACGGTGTCCCGTGCGGCAGGTGGGACCACGGTCGTTTCGCGGGCTGCGGTGTTGTCGACAGGGGCGAGATATCCACCCACCAGGTCAGCCTGGACTCCGTACCCTGCCGCGTGCCCGGCATAGGTTGTCGAGACGATCGCCCCTGGTGCGATGGCACCGCCGTATGTCGTGCTGTCGACTACCCCTGCCGGCG